>Ga0115557_1000497_pt1 | contig 27252 bp, 12 predicted proteins | sample COGITO_mtgs_1104_FD_87280 | JGI IMG/M metagenome (GOLD analysis project Ga0115557, IMG submission 87280) | Pelagic marine microbial communities from North Sea - COGITO_mtgs_110421 | ecosystem: Environmental > Aquatic > Marine > Epipelagic | place: Germany:Helgoland, sampling site Kabeltonne...
ACCTCCCCCTACTCTTTTCGTCTGCGGCCCTCGCCCCCTCTCTGTGGGCGGCGGGTCACAAACCCACCCCCCCCCTCGCCCCCCCCCCCCCCCCCCCCCCCAATATAATCCCACAAACAATGACAGGTCGCCCCAGAGAAGGCTTCTTCACGCGTCCGAACCGGAAAATGTTCATGCGGTTCGATCAAAATAAAGTGTAATCCTGTCTTTGTCCTCAAATGCTTCTGCTCGCATTGTCAGAAAGCTTCGAAGGGAAATTGCATGACAGTTGGGGTATGCTGGAGATGGATGGCATCGTCTGAGGGAGAACTCGATCACATGCAAACGAAAAGCCCTTATTTTCCTTGCACCGGAATTAGACGATCCATGTGCAAGTCGTGTAAGGAACCAGTTATTTCGGAGGGGACCGGTATGTTTTGGTTCTTCCGTTTCGTCAATGCCTCAATTTGTGACAAGGCTATGAAACAGAACGTCAACCTATTCTATGGAAGCAGGAATAAGGAAACCACGAAGGATGAAGAAAAGGGAGAAGGTATAAAGACGTGCGTCGGAGATTTAAGTTCCGTTGTCACTTCCGTTGCTTACACCATTGCGTTCTCATTTTTGAGGCTTTTTGGAGTCAACAAGGTCTTCAACGCATCAAAGGAAGCAGGTGAAATCTAATAAATATAACCCTAACGAAGCATATTTTAACGCTATATCTTTTTTTCATTTCTCTTTCATTACCAGCACGCTTCTTCAACCCCGAATCCTACTATCATCAATCAATGACAAGAAAAACACATCCTCACCCTCACTTGCACATTTCTACGACAAGCACCTCCCTCTTTCCCCAGCCCGCCTCTTGCCCCGTTCCTTCCCCGGGCTCGTAGATTTTCCTTGGGAACTGTCCGACGAGTTTGAACTCGTCGTTTGAGGCGTTATTCAAGATACGAAGGTGCACGTGAGCGTAGAGTGAACTAAGGGTGGTAGTGCGTGGCACCGTCAAAGTCGATTTCCCTGAGGAGGGAAGGCGGAATAAAATCGTAGTGGTATCGGGAGTGGCAGGAAAGTCATTGTCAGGGAGAGGAGAGGATAGGTATGATGGTGCTGGTTTCACTGCTGGAGTGGTGGCACCCTGCGAAACATCCTGCGTGGCGCCATCCTGTGCTGGCGTTGTAGCTTGTCTGGCGGAAAGTGCGCCCACCCTCTCCTCTTTTTTGACAACATTGTCTTCATCGCGCTCAATGTTCTCATAGCTTATGTTGACTTCCACATCAGTATCGATTAAACAGATGCCCCCCACATTATCTGGCTCTACACTCTCACAAGTCAGGACAAATTCCTTGCCCCTCCACCACGCGCTTATTTCGTCTCCCACGCTCAAGGTAGTCCTGGTCCTTCCTAAAGACTGTTCCAAAACGAGTTTAATGTCAGACAGCTTGGAGAACCCATTAACGACCGCCGATTTGGTGGGTGCAAGGACCGTCGACTTGCCTTTGGGAAGTGAGACGAGCCTGACATTGATGGGGAAGTCAGGGAGCTGAAATTTCGCCTTTTCATCGGTTATTTCTTGGCCTGTCGTTTCCTCGTCCTCTACCGTGGGCTGCAATCGCGGGTCGTCGTTGTCCGACCGCAGCCCTCGCAAAAGACTCTCTGCCACCCGTTTCGGTATCCCCACAGTGTTTTCTTCTGCCGTGAATTCCACGATACCTCCATATGTCACGGCCCGGAACCGAGCAGGATTAACCATTGACATTATAGCTTTGTTGAGTGCTTTTCGCGGTAATTTTTTCTCCCCTTTAGTTGTACCGTCCGCCATCTCGTCCCTGTCACTGCCACTCTCACCATCACCATCACCATCACCATCACCATCACCATCACCATCACTGTCACTGTCACTGTCACTGTCACTGTCACTGTCAACGAGGCCACCACTATCGCCAGTCGCCTCCTCCCCGGCCTTGGCCTCGGCCTCCTTTACAAATTCCACCCAATTTATATCGTTCCCCAAATTAAACTCGCCCTCGCTCTTCTCTGGTCCGATGGCCAATCTGAAGCACATGGGTCCTGATGTCACAGCACTGGATGAAAACGTTGTAGAGAGTACACTCTGCGGCAATGTAATTTTGTCTCCTTTCCCTGTCACACAAACAGGCATCAAATCCCCTTCGAATTTTACCCCCACGTCCTGGCTGTAATTCAATCCGTACTCATAGCTCTCTACCGCGTTCATGACCTTCACTTTGGCCCCCTCGATCAGCTTCCTCTGCAGCTGAAACTCGGCAAGCTTGAGCCCTGAGTTTTTGGTCGTCTCGTTCTTCCGCTGGAGCGCCTGCTTCTTCTTCAAGGCTAGTATCTTACGTTCCGCGGCCTTTTTCTCAAATCGGCTTGATTCAGCATCCAGGAAATCCATTTTCCACAAACAAGAATAAACCCGAGGATGAAGTGGAAGTTGTGACGACCTTACGGACAACTTGCACAGTCTCAAGACAATATATACCACCAAGTATTGTGCAACACCAAAAAAAATTCAATACATAAAGAAAAGGTGCTTAACAAATGACCCACTTATTTTTTTTTCAAAAAAAACAGATGCAGTCTTTTCTCCTCATTTGGGAGTAACGGTTTACATTCTTTTTTTTTGCCTGTCAACGTACAACTAATCTTGAGCGTTCAAGTAGGATTTAACGCCGTGACTCCATTCTCAACTCGTAAGGTTGAGAAAGTACTCCTGAAATACCCAAGTCCCTCAGTCCTCCTCTACACTCCAATTAGAGGTCCGACCCAGCCCTGGGAAGACTCGTGTACCGCGCCCTCACTTGTAATCTATCGAATGTCTAGGCAGCCTCCTCCCCTCAGCACACAGTACTCTAGCTCCTCCTCTGTGAATGATCTCGGGGAAGCACAGCTTCAATTCATGAATCGCCACTCCCCATCCACCCGCGGCCTCTTCCGCAAACAGTCCGCACAGAACACCGGCGATTCGGATAATAACGTCGACTACCTTGCGAACAACTCCTCCGATGAAATAGACGATGAATACTACAGCACGGATGAGTCTGCCTCTGTAGATGACGAGAACAGCAGCTTGGATGACCCGGACATGACAGATGCTATAAGGGCCTTGAAAAACTCCCTTCCTGACGATGTAAGACGGAAGATACCGTCGCCTCGAAAAATTGGCAACGGTGAGGACTTTGAGGGGAAAACCAACAAAAAAGTCATTAAAAGGAACGCCAGCATTAGCATTAGCAGAACCAACAGTATCGGCAGCAACTACAACAAGAGCAACAGCAACAGCAACAGCAACGACCTCCCCCCCGCGCAGAAGACGAATAAGATATCTCCGCGTAGGGCACCACCGCCTCCTTCAGCTTCGGCTATGGGGGGCAGCAAAACTTATGGCAGCACCGCACACCTGTCAAATTCCTCCTCCTTTGGCTCCTCCGTGGGAAGCGAGATCCCGGAGGTCGTTTCCTCCCCACCACCGGGAATCATAGAGGATACCATCAGAGAGGATCTGGACCCTTCTAACACGGACCCAGGAACCTTCGATTCAAATTTGGAGCACGACGCAAGGGTCGAGGGAGAGATGCCTTTGAAGGGTGGAGGAAGAAGAGTGGGTTCCCCAAATCAGACAGTCAGCCCACTGTTGACAAAGCCTCCTCGCAGCTCGGTGATGAATCGCAGCAGCAATAATGGCAATACCAATACCAATAGCAATAGCGATGGGGGTTCGCTTCCTCCGCCTCCCCCTCCCCCTCCTTTGAATGACGGGAGCAACAACAACAACAACAACAACAACAACAACAACCTCAAAAAGCCAGACCACTTTTACCGCTCGATTTCAACTGACGGCGGCGATGACTATAGCAGCGACTCTGACCATTACAATGACAACGATCATGACAGCTCTCCCCAGCAGCAGCACTTGTCTCCGTCCTCTTCGACACTATCGGTGTCTTCTGAGGCTGGCTCTTTTGGTCGGCATCTGGTGAAATCGTCCTTGACGCGGCCTCACCCCCAGGGTGCAATGATATCGAAAAGGGAATATGTAAAGAAGGGCAAATGGACCCTGGGAGACAAGATCGGAAAGGGTAGCTTCGGCACGGTTTACATGGGAATGAACACGAGGAGTGGTAGTATGATGGCCGTCAAAAGCCTCAATGTGTTGAACTGTGCAGCGAACCAGATCGAAGAGCTCCAGGGCGAGATCGACACAATGCGGAGACTTACGCATCCGAATATAGTGCGTTACTTCGGTGCTGAGGTCGATGAGACGGAAGGTGTGCTGTATATCTTTCAAGAGTGGTGTCCCGGGGGTTCGGTGAGCGACCTCATGAAGAAATTCGGCCGGTTCAACGAGAATGTCACGAGGATGTATTTGCTCCAGATCTTGAAGGGGCTGGAATACCTGCACAGCAAGAACGTGGTGCACCGGGACATCAAGGGTGCGAATTTGCTTGTGGACAGCTTCGGGAGCGTTAAGCTTGGAGACTTTGGCGCGAGCAAGCAGCTCGGGAAGGAGGGAACTATGAATGGCGGCAACGACATGTCCATGAAGGGAACGCCCTACTTCATGGCTCCCGAGGTTTTACAGCACGAGCAATACGGTAGGAAAGCTGATATATGGAGTACGGGGGGTGTGGCGTATCAGATGATTACCGGGGAGCCACCTTGGAAAAGCCTGGGCCATAAGACGCAGTATCTGCTGTGGCACCACATCAGCATCACCAAAGACCCGCCTCCTATTCCTGACTATGTACCGACACTTTTGCGAGAGCTAATCATAAAGTGCTTTCGCCGAGATCCCAAGAAGCGGCCCCTGGCAAGCGAGTTGATCAACGACCCTTTTTTTACGGAATATGACAGCGACGACGAGAGTGGCTTGGACGACACCTTCAAGAAGAGCGGTAATTCTAGCTCGGCAAACCAGTCGTCGTCCAGGAAGAACAAGGACAAGAAAAAGGCGCAAAAGGGCGACTTCCATTTAACGCCCAAGTTCGATGTAGAGAGCGCGAGAAAACGAGCTGAGCTAAAGAGTCAGTCCGCGAATAGGGGTTTAGGTGGAGACGTGAAGAAAACCCACAGCCCGATGGCCCATGAGATTGCCGACGCCGCAGAGAATGCAACGAGGCTCAACAACTTCCTCCCCGGTAGCAAGCATCAGAAGTCGACGCCGATTCTGCCCGCAACTGACAGAAAGGAACCCATCGACTTTTACAAGAGAGAGCAGCTTCAGCTTCAGCTTCAGCGGCCCAAGACGCAGGCCGGAACATCCTCTCCTCCTAGCCCTGACCGAAGACAAAACCGTCAGCAGATTCTGCAGCGGCCCAATACAACAATGGCGGGAAGGGCAGATAGCAGCAGTCCCGAATTCTCCACGGCCAATTCAAACGTTAATCAAGAGGACTGGCCCGCTTGGGCGAAGGACAGGGCTTTGCAAGTGCTCAGGGGCAGCGTTGATAGCGGCGATCCTCCTGGACCTCCAATTGACACACCTGTCAGTGCATACTATACACCTCTTACAAATGTACACAACAACTTCGTGAACGAGGAAAGCAACATCAACTCGAATAGCAACAATACCGACAACAATCCCTTCCGTCGCCAGCGGTCAACAAGCAGCTCCAACAACTACTCCCCAGAAAATCGCAGTATCGGCGGCAATCCCTTCCAGCGAAAGCGGGGAGCAACGGCTCCCAACATTCAGCAGACGGCAACTCCCACGAACAGGCTCCACCACGTACTTGAACAAAATGAGAACCCCTTTGCGAGGCGGCAGAACTCGATGCCAGGACCCAGTGTCGCGCAGTACCAAAGCGACAGCAGTATTTCTCCTACAAGGAGGAAAGGTGGGGTTGGAAGTGTGAGTGGAGGTTTTAAAGGGGGAGCAGCAGCAGCAGGGGGAGGAGTGGATAAAGGTGAAGATGAAGGTGAGGGTGAAGGTGAAGGTGAAGGTGAAGAAAAGTGGATCTGCCAAAGCTGCAAATGGGAAAATGTCGACTTTACGCTCCCATACTGTACAAACTGTGCGAAATTGAGAAGTACGAATGTGGAGGGGGGTTCCAGGGAAGAAAGAGCAGTCAACTACGGAGGGGATGCATGGAACACACTGTCGTCTCTAGGGAGCACCGGCAGGATGAGTGGGGGAGGGACGAGTAGGGGCGACAAAAGCATCAAGAGGGTCGCGAGATTAGGGATGACCAACCCAAACTCATCATCGAGAACTGGTGGGGGTGGGGGTGGCCATAATGTAAAGAGGACATTTAGTGGGTGATCCCCACACTTGTTTTTTCTGGTAAGCAACTGAGCACAAAGCAGAAATCGAATGATCTGCCGTTTGCCTTCCTTTGAAAATAAAGCGAGTGATAAAAAGAAGAGTAGTTTTTATTGCCCAAAACTTTAAAAATCGAAAGCAAAAGTTATAAGTTATTCAAAGTGGAGCGCCAAGACAGGGGAGGGCATTGACGAGGCTTTTGAAAAATTGGTGTGGCAAGGAATAAATCTGAAGGGGGAAGGGGGGGAAGGGCGGGGGAGGGTGCTGCTGAAGCTGCTTGTGTTTTTGATAATTTAAACCCCCCCCCCTGCCCTTCAGCGCTTCATTTACGAGATTGAGTCCCGTCACGAGCTTACGAAAGTGAAGCTTCTAACCTCTTGGTGGATTACAGGTATCGTGAGTGCTAACAACTCTATCGTAGACAAGAAAACAGACGCGAATACTGTTGCAGTGAGTTAGAAAGGCAAGACGATGGTCGTGCGTGATCGAGCCGCTGAGGTCGAGCCGAGAGTCTCAACTGCGACGAGTTCAGCGAAGCGACGAGTCAGGTTTGGTAGAAGAATTTTGCAGTAACAATTAAGGCGGCAAAGCGTTGCGATGCAGTAATCCCTCAGAAAGATAAGTTGTTTTCTTCATCAAAGGCCGTCTGTGAAGACGAATATTGTCGAGATAATCGAACCATCGAACAGTTTATTCCTCATTGAGATGACATCAGTAGCATTGGAACATTCGTAGCGGAAGGTTGTTACGAGCAGCTTCTCACCTCCTTCGAGGTTCTTAACGAGGACCTTTGTGGGAGCATCCCCTTCTACTTCGCCGTCAGCGATCCCGCGTCTCGATAATTTTCTAGGGACTAATGACCCGATTTTTTTTTCTAAAATCCGTAGTATTCATACCTCTATTGAAAGGTTCACCTGAAGTGATCGAAGAATTTGTAAAATTCCTTTGTTATTTTAAACCGACTTTTTCGCAAAAAAAACGAGACGAAAAAGTAATTCCGAAGTAACAGAGTTAATGATCTTAATCTGAAAACAATCGCCATGGAACGGGCGTAGATTGCTCACAGCCAGAGCGCGAAAAAAACGTCGATGAGACCCCCCTCGTTCTCCTCGCCACAGGAAATCCTGACCCGAATCCTTGACAATGGTCAACAACCGTCGCTAGTGAGCGTTAAAACGCCCCAATCGTACCAAATTATCTTGTCGCGGTTGCGATCGCAAAAGTCTGAAAGTTTTCGACTTCTTCAGTCCAACCAGCATGAAAGCATCAAAATAAGTTCTACTGCCACCCTCTTAGATTTCCTTGCCGGCGCTGTCCAAGTTTACGACCTATCTCCCTTGATTCTTCCCGCGAAAACTTTGGTAAAATTGGTAGCCACTCAATCAAAAAAAATTCGGGGTGATTCCTCCACCCAATTAGCGGCTTTGACCACGTTAAATTTGCTCCAACAAGAGAGCAACCCCAACAGAGCCGATAGGAAGACGACGGACGCCTTTCATTCTCATCTTTTGTCCCTTTCTCGCTCCTCGCCTTCTGGGTTTTTGTCCTTCGTTCGAATTTCGTACCAAACGACTGCATTTCGCTGGCAGTTGATTGCCGCTCTCTCTTCGTTTCAACTCTCCGATTTGTTCTCTCTTCACAGGGAGGAGTTTGTTTCTGTTTTGTCGAAAATCGCCGAGAAGAATTATACTTTTTTAGCGGACATGTGCTGCCAAGTGGGAACTAAACTATTAGCGAGACGTAGGCTTCTCGGGCGCATGGGAGATCTGAGAGAATCTCAGCTAAAATCGCTCGGAGCTATTGTTTTGGATGTTTTGGAGGCTTCGCGCACACGGCGAAGGAATAAGTTGCAAGCGCCCGCTGGCTGCTCGAAGGTTGATAGTCTGCTGGATTGTTTTCTGAGCAATGGCTTGCGTAAACTGTGTTTGATTTTGGTGCAGCTCGGAAATGAGAGGAATTTCGATGTGTTAGAAATCGCAATGTGGCAACAAAAGAGTAGAGCTTACCTTAATACCGATCGGAGCGACTCGAGCGATGATGTGTGTGTCACGAATTGCATACATGATATGGGGAGCGATAACAATAACGACAACGATGACGATGACGATCTCATTTCTGCTTGCGTCCAATTTCACAGAGACGAAAGGGGGGTAAGAGAGAAAATTGACGAAATCATCCAGTCGTCTGCCACAGGGGGAGCTGAATTTCTGGCGGCCTGTCTTGATGACTGCTTTTTCTCACGAGGCGGAGCCTGGCTTCAAGCAGGTGAAGAGGCGCTGAAGGGTAGGGCAAAGCTGATCGGCTTTCTGTGTTGTCGAGAGGTAGAGGGATTCGAGAGATGCTTAGGAGATCAATTCGATCACAGTGGAATCCATAACTCTTTTCAGCTTGAGGTTTCGCTAAATGAATACTTCGTGTACCATAGTGCAATTATTCCGGACTCAAAGACTACGGCTTGGAAGCTATTCGACTTTGTAACCTCCGACATTGACTTTTTGCCTGTTGTAGAGAAGTTCGCTCCATGGTTGATTTGTGACGACGTTGTCGAGCGATTTGTACGTTACCTCACCAAAGCGTTGAATTCTATCGACGGTGCTATGGTCGGAAATACCCCCGTGGAAGTGAAGATTAGGGTTCTGAATGAAAATACAGTGAAAATAGCTGCTGGAGTGTTTTTTCTGAAGATGTTTGAGAGCGCTGAACTTGGATTTCTGAATTCATTCAGAGTAAAATATTCGGTAACATCAGCATTGCTGTCTGATATACGTGAATATCTTGGTGCTAAGGATGATACAAAAGGTTTAGATTGTTGTGTCGACTGCGAGACCGTTGAGTTTGTGGATGATTGCAATGTATTCCAGCGTCTATCTGAGAACTTTGAGTCGCTTCTTTTTCGAAAGAAGGATATTCCAGTGACAGTTACGCAAAATGACGTTGACAATGGTCACTCTAGCAGAGTAGTCGATGAGAATAAATCTGCCGAGGTTGAGATGGAAGAGGAGGCTGCGGTTACACGCCCTCGCAACCCTCTCGACGACCTTTGGAGTGCGCCGGTGTCCAAAGAAGAAGAACATGAGGTGGTTGTGGCTGCTCCTATTCTTCTTCTGGACAAAGGAAAGCGGAAAATAGATGAAAGAAATAACATAACCAATAGCAGTAGCAACGGCAACAGCAACGGCAAAGGCAACGGCTACATCAACCACGACAAGAAGAAGAAGAGAAAAGTGCTGGCACCACCTTCTGTCAAAAAATCAGACTCTTCCTCGAAATCAATGAGAAAGTATGAGAATAAGGACGATTCGCCGGATGAGAACAACTCGCCGGATGAGAACAACTCGTCAGATGAAGATAAATCGTCATCGGAAGATGAAATCGAAAGCGATGACGGGAATGATGATGATGACAATGATGATGTAGTAAATTTGTTTTAGAGTAGCACGATAGATAAATACGGCCGTTTTATAAGTATCTAAAACTTAGCCTGGCACACCTTAGCCTGACACGCCGACACGCGGAAAGATAAGTACCCCACCCCATCCATCACTCTAATCTCTAATTTCTATCTTTCATAAATTCTTTTTCTGTGCCATGCGCCTCTCGGCCCTCCTACTAAAGTACTCATCGATGGCATTCAACACAACAGGTACAATTATCGAAGCGGCGATGCAGCTGCAAAGAGCCAAGGGGATTGTGGCAGGGAGGTATTCCAGAAATTTGTTTACAATGGGAATTCTTGCCATTTCGTACAGTTTCCTGATGAATGAAATATTGTTCACCAAAAAGTAGTCCCACCGGTGATAAACTCTTAGCATGAAGGTTCCAATCATGGGCGAAATTAGGAGTGTAAATATCCACTGAAAAATCACTCGTCCTAGAACTTGCCCAGTGAGCAGCACGCACATACTCAAAAACTCGTTCACATCCAACGACGAACTATTGTCATCGTCAAAATCGATGAAGAGATTTTGGACCTGCTGACGGGTAGGGGGCTTGCAGGCAGCAGAGCCTGCAAATTTCGCTAGTTGGAGGTGAACAAGCAGCACTCCCGTGTACAATTCATCAACGTCCAGCGTCTGACTTGCGTCAATGTCCAGGTCATTGAACACTCGAGTCGCAATAGAACGGAAAAACTTGGATTTGGTAATTATATTGCCACTCTGCTTGTTCAGTTTATTCAGGTGGGCGAGGGTTCTGTCAGATTGCTTTCGAGGTCGCGGGCTTTTTGTAGAAGGACCGGAGATGTCAGGAGGGCTGGCAGGCCCATGGATGGTGGTTGAAGATTTCTTCTTCTTGGGTGACCAAGGCCACTTGCCCATGGTAATAATCTGACCTTAAAGAAGGACTAGGGCTAACAATATGTTGAAAAAAAATCTTCTTCCTCAAGGAAGAAATCTTCAGATTCACCAAAAACTGGAAGCAACTATTCCCCTGCTTAATGAGCAGTCTTTCGACGAAGACGACAACGACGTTGGGGCTGACTGCAACTAAATTGGCAGAGATAGAAACCCGCAGATTGCGAGCAAAGGAAATACGAGAGGAGAAGGAACGTAAGCGAAAGATAGACGTCGTTGAGAGTAGGAAGAATGTTAATTTAGCCGAATGTCGAGAGAAGACCTTAGAACAGGAGTCAAAGCGCGAATCAGGCAATGATTCATCCTCGTCATCGTCTTCTTCAGATTCTGAAACTTCTGAAAATGAGAGCAATAACCCACCAAGAAAAAAATCATCCCATGTGACGCGTGCGAAAGTTCTCAATCACTATTGTGTCCCGGCTTCGTCCCTCCCTTTGATTCCTCATGTGGTAAAACCGAATCCGAGCAACAAAAAGTTTGCCCCAATGAAGCTATATGAGAAGAAGATAGTGAAAGAAAAGAGCTATAAAAAATGGGGTGGGAAGGAGGGAGCTAAGAATGAAAGAAGGAGAAGGAGGGAGGAGGGGTTTGAGAGAAAGAGGGAACAAGTAGAAGGGGTTTTGGGGGGTAGTAAAAAACCACGGAAAATGTTGGAAAAAAGGCTACCGAAATGAGCTCTTTTGCTTCTGAACCCGTTTCACATTTAAAATGTCACCATATAATTTATCATTTGCTTCTTAATGTGACAAATAATTCGACGGAGGTAATAAAATCTTCCTGGTACCGAATCACCCGCCATGGGTCAGTCCTAGGGAAAGCTTGGGGCGTCTCCATCGCACAATTCTATCGATCTCAGTCAATTTCTACAGCTGATTCTACAGCTGATTCCACGCCAGAAGCATCACTTGCCATAGAGCTGGCTGATGACATGAAAGACGACGTGGCCGATGACGCGGCCGATGACGTGGCCGATGACGCGGCCGATGACGCGGCACCAGATGACGCGGCACCAGATGACGGCGCAACCTTACTTGAGTCACCGGTCTTCCTGGAGGCGCTGCTCTTGCTGCTCATTTTGAAAGTAGATTTGATGCTGCTCCGTATGCTCGGGGAAGAAGACGCATTCACGTCTCCTTTCAAAACACTTTCTTCCGTGGGTCTGTTGGAGTAAATTGTGTACCAGTTGACTAAAATACAAATCATCTCGATCGGATGCACCCAAGAGGCGCCATTACAGGGAGGTTCCTTGTGGACAGTCTTGCCTATACGACTAAGAGCAAGAAGTTGGTAGCCAGCTGTCATGACACACCAGAATGCAATAACCTTCAAGAAATTTTTAATCTTCTTCTGTTCTTTTGCATTCTTCTCTCCCAAAACATTTTTTATCGTAACGCCATATTTAATGCCGATTGAACTAAAGATGATAAGATCGAGAGCAGTGATTAAGTTTTTCGCTGCATTCAAAGTGCCATCGAAAGCCCAGAGGTCGTCCTCCGGCTTTGAGGTGTAGTACTCGATCGGGCACACAACGCACATTCCAATCAGTTGGATCCATGTGCCGACCCAAAAGGCGATGTGCAACCACATTGGCATAATTCGCTTGCTGCCATTTGCTTTAATGATTGTTACCCACTCACATATTAGCATTCTCATCGAATGAATAGCAAAAAAAATACCGAGACTCTGCATCTCTGTGTGTAGAAGAAGCGGTAGGATATTCGCATTGCCATTCAAGTCAGTGCAGTTGACAGCAACAGTAAAGCTAAAGAATACCATTGTCAAGAGGAGCTTGTCGATTAGTGTTAATTTCGCCATCTTTCGATTCTGTTTTGCGCGGGCTTTTGCCACAATACGGCGGTAGTGAATGCCAAAGAACATTGGTACAATCGCCATCACGAAGTACACAGCGTTAATGACCATCTGAATGCTTCCATTCGCCTCTGCATAAGTCCAGCTACACTCCTCTTCGATTGTATCGGTTCCAAAGCCCTTGTTTATGAAGGGAAACTTACAGGGTGGATCGTAACTAGTATGGTCCATTAGGTCAATATCTTCGCCACAGTACTGATTCCAGATAATCTGAGATGCATCAGCATTATTCATAACCGTGTTTGTTTAGTTAGATTAAAGTTTGTGCTGTTGTTTGCTTTGCTTTGACCGTGTTCGAATGATTCTATGATCTCTGAGAAGCGACTAATTCTAAAAAATGCGCTTTTTTCTTGACGATTTTAAGGCTGAAAGTGAACCAGAACAGCAAGCAGGGAAGTTGGGAAGTGAAGTCAGTCAGTCAGTCCGAGGTCAGAGTTAGAAAAAAAGGACGAAGACCCCCAGAAGCCCCGACCGAAGACCGAAGACACCCGAAGATGACGAAAAAAGGAGTTGAGAGTTTTAGTTTTATCAATAAAATAAATAATCCCCCTTTAATAAAATCTTCCTGGTACCGAATCACCCGCCATGGGTCAGTCACTAGGGAAAGCTGGCTTCTCTGACTCCTCTCGCCCTTTCATTAACCTTTCCAACGACTCTATCCGCCGATTGTGGCAAGCTTTCAATCTAAATGCAGAGGGATGGGGAATCAACGGTTCTCTCTTTGCGACCGTCTTGGAGACCTTACAGCTTCCAGATTCACTCGCTAAGTCTGATGCATTGTTCAAAACCTTGGATACTGATGAGAACAACATTGTGGATGGGTTGGAAGCTTTAACGACGCTTGCGATGGTCTCTTCTATGACCCCGCTTGAGGTAAGTGCGCCGCATGATTCTTCAAGCTTGGTGTAAAAATCAACGCTCAACGGACAGTACAAATCCTTTTGCTTGCTGTGGCGTGCGTGCTCATCCTAACTTTTACTTTTGTATTCAATGTAGAAAATGAACTTTGTCTTCACCTGTTATGATTTTGATGAGAGCGGAGAGCTCTCTTTGGATGAGATGACACTTTCGCTCAAGTCCACGGTCACTGGCCTTTGTAAGATTTCCAACCTCCCCATCCCAACCCTCTCGGACTTTGAGCTTATCGCCAAGTTGGCATTTGCTGCAGCGGAAAAGGAGTCGGACGACACCATCACATCCTCTGAATTTCTGCAATACATCACAGCCAACCCAACATCAGCTTCATGGGTCTCCGCCTATGACGATCTTGAAGCGGATGATGACCTCATGACAGCTCCCCCTACAACCCCCGATGAGAGCGACAGTGCGCCCCAGAATCTGACCATCCCTGATTCGATCGTATCTGAGTCTTCTGATGCCAACAACCACAAAAGCCCCCCCCCTCCCCCCGCTCTTTCTGGAGACCTAGCTTGGCTCTCTGATCTTGACGCTGCCAAACCTCCCGCCCCCCCTGCCGAGGAAGGCGACGACGGGGCCCCTGCTCCGCGCCCGGAGAACACGGCCGCTCCGAATAGTTCCTTGTCTCTGAGTTGGGTCCATGGCTACAGCGGGGCGACCTCTAGAGGTAACGTCGCCTACACTTCCGAAAAAGGAATTGTGTACCCCGCCGCGACTGTCGGCGTCGTGCACCTCCCGGCTGACGAAGAAAACGATCGTCCTGAAAAATCGCAAAAATTCTTCCAGGATCATCACACAGAGATCATCTCACAGGCGACAAGCGCCGACGGTAGCCTTGTTGCTACTGGATCGAAGGACGGTATCGTCCACGTTTGGGACGCCTCTTCGATGAAGTCCAAGTTGATCATATCCTCTTCGTTCTTTGCCCGTACCAACACCGGTGTCGTCAAGATCGCATTCAACGAATCCTCTACCCTCCTCGCGTGCGTGGGGAATGACAAGGACCACACCCTCGTTATCTTCTCTCTTACCGGCGAGAAATTGTTCAGCACCAAAACCGGAAAGACGCCTGTGCTTGATGCCGCTTTCAACAACAACAATAACAGCACTCTGTCACTCGTCTCGGCAGGGAGCAAGAAGGACAAGCCGATGAACTTTTACGTCAAGGGCGATTCCACCTCCTCCTGGTCCCATAAGAAGGGTGTATTCGGTTTTGTCCAGCCTTTGGCTCTCACTGCTGTCTCACCTATCGGTAAGCCCGCGCATGAGGCCATGGTGACTGGGACTGTCTCGGGCGGTCTTCTTATCTGGTCAACCCGTAACGTCAAATTGAACGTCGATAGTGTTCACTCGGGGGCAGTAACTTCGCTCTCATACAACCGCCTTCAGTCTTCGCTCGTTAGTGGCGGGTCCGACGGCCTCGTCAAGGTCTTTACGGTCTCGCATAACCTCACCCTGACAAATACCGTCTCCGTCGACTGCCGCGCTACCGGTAGTAGCTTTTTGTCGTCGAATCCCTCCGTGTCGTCGGCTTGCCTCAACCACGATGGGTCGCGAGTGTTGATTGGTACGCGCGGAAACGAAGTCTTTGAGGCATCTTGCGTAGGTACCCCGGCGGAGGAGGGCGCGGAAGAAGGTGCTCCTCTCCCTTTCCCTCAAATTGGAGACGTCATGGGGGGAGGGCCCATCACCGTTGGGCACTCTACCGATGGCAACCTCAACAACATGGCTGTTAATAGTGCAGGGACCGAGGTCGCCACTGCGGGTGATGACATGAAGGTCTTCGTGTGGGATATCGCCCAGAAAAAGCAGAGGACCGCGCTTACCCTGGACTCTCCTGTCGGGGGACTGAGCTTCTCGCCGGATGGATCTTTCCTTACTGTTGGATACTCTGACGGCCCCAAGAAGGGATCCGTCAACCTCTTTGGATTCAATCCCGATAGCAGCGAGCTTGAATTGAAGGGCAGTGGTAACGAAGGACTCAACCAGGCAGCGATCACCTGCGTTCGATTTGCTGCTACTTACATTGCGGCGGCCACTGAGATTGGAGAAGTTTATATCTACGGACTTGTGCCGGAGGAAGAGACCAACATCTTGCCATTCGTGGAGAAGTTTACCGCATTTGACTCCGCCGACGCCATCACCCATATGGACGTTTCCGCTACGGGCATGGAAATTATTGTCAATTCGCTCGACTCGGCAGTGTACTTTCAGAAGCCAGCGGAGCCAGAGAACTCACCCTTTGGAAAAGTAACGCCGTTCGTCGCTACTCCAGAGGTTCCAGCACCTGAATTCACCTCATGCACAACTCCTCTGTCCGCTGGTCTCCAAGGCATCTACGGTGGTTCTCGAGGAAGCTACACGTCCGTTGCTCGTCCCAAAAATCCCACCGATATTGGTTTGGTGGCAGTTTCAGGCAGCTGCGGCGACATTTCTCTCTTCCCCTTCCCGACGACCAAGTTCGGAACAGCCCAGAGTAGCACATTCAGGGGGCACTCCAACAGCGGTGTCACCGACTGCGTCTTCGCGGCGGAGGACGCGGCCCTTATCTCTGCGGGGACCAGGGATGGCTGCGTAATGCAGTGGACGTTCTCCTTTGACGAGGGATACGACTCCGCGGAAGAGGCGGAGGCGGAAGCTGCTGCGGCCCCCAAGGAAGATGAACCGGAACCAGAGGAGGAGGAGGAGGGTTCCAAGCTTGAGTACGACTCCGCTGATGATGAAGATCTGCAGGATGGAGATGATGTCAAGCGCGCCTCGAACCAAAGTTCCGAATCGGATTTTGGCGCGGTCTCAACGTTTGACAGCAGCTACACCCCTACTGAGTGTTATGGCGCTGAGAAGAATCGCAGTATCCCCGACGATGATCTCACCCTGAAGTGGGTTCATGGCGTTAACGCCCAGGGTACTCGTTCTTCCGTATTTTACAACAGCAATGGGGATATCATTTACCCGGCCGGACGCGCTATGATCACATACAACAAAGCGAACAACAAGCAGACACACTTTCTCTTTCACTCGGACGCTGTCACTACGGCCGCTATCCACCCGGACCGCGCTCACGTTGCGAGTGGTGAAGCCGGTGCTGAGTCCAAGGTAATAGTTTGGAACACTCTTACCAACAAGGCCGTCCGGCAATTCGATCATTCTTCAGCCGATTCTGTAGGCGTGTCTGCCGTCGCGTTTAGTGACGACGGTAGTCTTCTCGCTGTTGCCCTCCAGGACGCTGCCCACACCGTAAACATCTACGATTGGTCCTCTTCTACCCTCAAATCATCCACCTCCACTGGCCCGAATAAAATCCTCTCTCTTGCCTTTTCGGATGACAACAATTCTGTCGTGGCAGCCGGTGCAAAGGCTTTCTATGTTCTATCTCTCTCCGGGAAGAACACATCTAAGAAGAAGGGTCAGTTCGGCCGGGCTTTGGGATCACGCAAGGTCATCACATCGGCTGCTTATGTAGGTGGCGACTTTGTTCTTGGCAGCGAGGATGGTAAATGTTACCGCCTTGAAGGTGGTAGGAAGTTGTCTGGGGAGACTGAAGTATTTGAGAAGGGAAGGGTCGTCACGCTTTTTAAACTCTCCAAACCTAGTGACCCAGAGGCGGCCAACTACCCCGCTCTTATCGCTGGTGGTGAGTCTGGTGTGGTCAAGATTCTTGACGAGACGTTAGCGGAAGTCAAGGCCTTTGATTTGCGTGCCATCTATCCCCATTGCAAGTCGAGATCAGTTCGATCTGTCGCCATGAATAAAGATGGACGGAAGTTAATCATCGCAACCAAAGGGTCCGAGATCTTTGAATTCAGCAACCCTGAGAATGCCGAAGAGGAGGAGCCGAAAGACATCAACGAAGGGAAGCCTGTCATTACTGGACACAGCAAAGATCAGTTGTGGGGCGTTGCAGCGCACCCAATCAAAGAAGAAGTGGCTACCTGTGGAGATGATAAGAAGGTCAACTTGTGGGATTTGGAGACCAATAAGCTCTCCCGCTCGATCGATGTCGGTGACTTCGCACGCAGCGTGGGATACTCACCCAACGGTCACCTCCTTGCCGTCGGACTTGGCGGAGTTAGGAACGGAAAGCAACCTGCCTCCTACGAGGAGGCGATCTTCGACGAGAAGGATGAAGACGGTGAGGTCATCGAGGGTCCTTCTGATCCATGGCTGGCCATCCTTGCCAAGGCGAAGCTCACACCCAGGAAGAAGGAGGGAACAGTGCTCATTTTGTCGTTGTTGGAGGATGAAATTAGGGTCGTCAACACCGCTTCAGACGCGAACGGCTACATCACCGACATAAAGTTCTCCGCTGACGGAAATTCTCTTGCTGCGGCCTCAATGGACGGCGTTGTATACCTTTACGACTGCCTCAACCAGTTCGTTCTCAAGGGCAAGTCTGAGTCCGCCGGCATTCCAACCCTGCACATTGACTGGTCAGAAGACGGTTCCTTGATCATGGCCAACAGCGCTCGCAGTGCCCTGACTAAGACTACCTTCTACGACACCTCTAGTATGGAGGCCGTGGACTCTTCTTCTTCTTCAACTCTTCCCGACGCCTCGTGGGACACATGGACTGCTACCCTCGGCCTCCCCGTCAAGGGGCTCTACCCTAAAATATCTTCCACTGTATCGTGCGTGAACTCCATCTCACGGTCTAAGGACTCTTCGCTTCTCGTTTCTGGAGACGAGAACGGTTCCCTCAACCTCTTCCGTTACCCCTCCATGTCGGTCGGCGCGGCTTCCAAGTCGTTCGGTGTTCACTCCCGCAAGATCGGGGTTTCGAAGGCAATATTTACCAAGGATGACGACAACGTAGTGTCAATTGGCGCTACTGACCGTGTAGTGTGTGTGTGGGGTCGCAACCGCCACATTCAAGACGACAAGGGGGAGAAGGAGTATGGGCTGTCTGACGACTCTGACTTTGCAGAGCAGGCCGGCGTCGGTGGCAAAAAGGAAGATGATAGCACCGAAGCGACACCTGAGAGCGTCGGAGAAGAAAAGAAGGAGGACCCGACCGATGCTGTGATCGATTGGGGTGCCGTTGTAGCCAATTCTACTGAGTCCCTCTCGGACCTTGATTCCACGAACTTTGAGCTCACGAGTTGCTTCGGTTTCAACCCCAAATCTGGTGTAGCTTACAATAGCAGCGGGGAAGCTCTCTACAGCTGCGGGGGGGCTGCAATCGTTTACAAGGCGGCCACTCGCTCTCAGCAGGTGTATAATGGCAATGAGTCTGCTGTAACCACATTGAGTACATCGAGCGACGGAAAGCTTGCCCTTACAAGCAACACCTCCGGAAGCGCGAAGGTTTTTGATGCTTTGTCGGGCATCGAAGTCTGCTCTCTCGGCGGCGGCGGCGGCGGCGGCGGCGGCGGTGGTGCAGCGATTGTTGCCTCCGCATTCAGCAGTGACAACTCGATGATTGCGACTGTCTCTAATGATGCTGACCATACCCTCAGTGTTTACACCACTCCGAGTGGAAGTTGGAGTGACGGGACACTGTTCGCTTCCTCTGCTAACGTTACCGAGGCTGTCAGTTTTGTAACCTTTGCCGGAAACGGCAGTATCGTCACCGGCGGTTTCAACCACGCGATGTTCTGGACCCTCGAGTCCGGTAACTTGACCTCGAGGCGCGGGATCTTTGGGGAGGAAGGCGCGATTCAGCCTCTGACTTGTGGTGCATCTATCTCCGACAGTGCCGTTGTCACTGGGTCTGTCGGCGGAAGCCTGTTTGAGTGGGACGTTGCTACTGCGACTTGCACCAAGAAGGTCGCTGGGCACACACGTTGCGTCAACTCTTTGTCCGCCAACAACGGTGTCTTCGTGACCTCCGGAAAGGACGGTTTTGTTAAGATTTGGAACGGAGATCTGATGAACGTCAGCGCCTTTGAAATGGGCAGCAGTGTCTGCTCCGCCAATGGCGACATCGGGGGCAAGAAAGTCCTTGCGGCTTTGGTCACGGGCGAACTCAAAGAGATTGTGATTGACAGTGAATTTAGCTCCGTCATCGTAAAGTCCCACCGCAATGTCTACGCCCGCGGACAACCCGAAGAAGGGGTCAAGCTTCCTGGCCCCTTGGGCGTGGGGTGCTGCGTTGCTGCCGCTGGAGACGATGTCATCTCCGGTGGCTGTGACGGCACCTTAAGGAAGTGGTCGTCCGCTTTTGGCGCTCTCCCCGTCTGCGAGTACACCTGCGGAGGTGCGGTCTCGTGCGTTGGGGTTGACAATGGTGTGGTGGCCGTCGCTCTTGGGAGTGGAGTTGGAGCCGACAGCGATGTCGTTGGATTGGAAGGCACAATTATGTTTTTGGACAGCGAGAACTTCGAGGATATCTCTAAAGTGCAGAAGCCTGATAGTGGCTGTCCGAGCTGCATGGTCTTCCACAATGGCCTAGCTTACGTGAGATCATCAGATGGAACCGTCAATGTTTTTGACAAAAATGAGTTCAAGTTCACAGTTAACGTCGGCGTCTCTGGCGGGGTTATTGGCGTAGACGTGAGTACCGACGGTAATGTCATTGGAATTGCCGGAGCGAACGGAGATCTCAAGTTTTTTACCCCTAAGGGCGACGAAAAATCGTACGAGGACGTTAAGGGTTCAGAGTGGGTCGGGGGGACATTGCCTTTCAGCGGATACACAAAAGGTATCGAGGGCGTCTGCGCCGCGACCAAGAGTGGTGAAAGTGTCGTTTACGGAACAAAGAGCGGAGAGGTCGGCACGGTCGGAATTGGAGCTAGTGGTAGTACTCACTCTGGTGCAGTCTCGGGCATCAGCAGCGGTGCTAATGGCACAATTTATACCAGTTCCGCGAGTGATGCAGGAGTCTTCGTGTGGACCAAGGTTTGAATTTAACCGTAACAATGCAATGTGTAATATAATAATAGCGGAGAAAAAAAAAACGCTTTAGCAAATGCACAAGCAATATATATCGTCGTCGTCGTCGTCGTCGTCATTCCTTTTTGTCTAATTTTATTTCAGCTTGGAGATAGTGCACCTACCTCATCACTCGCAATTGTACTGAGCCTCCTCCTCCGCCCTTTTGTGCGGGAACAACTCATTTCTCAAACCAAGCATCGTGTAACTCATTGCCTCCAGCCCTCCCCCCATCGGCGCCAAAACGCATATCGGAACTGCCCTTATCGCTGCCTTCGTGGTCTTCTTTAAATCGCCCCTGGATTCTTTGTATATCTCTGGAATGGCTATGACGGTGGAGTGGGCCTTGCTGACACCCCTCGATACGCTGGCGAATGCGGCGTCTAAACTGTCACTGGCGCTTCTAGGCTGTTTTCCAAAAGCCCTTTCTTTCGTCCCCGCGCCATCGGGGAAAACAACATTGTCATTAATGAGGTTGCTGGCCAAACTGGCCACCGTTTTTCCCGTCTTCAACACTTCCATTCCGACCTTCTCGCCGCAGCTCTCCACGCCCTCCCGGATGCCCTTGACGATGGACCCCTTGCTCCTCTCCTTTCTGTACCGCTGAGTAGGTAGCAAAATCAAATCTGCCATTCCCTCCCCGATATTAGATAGCGTGTTGATGGGGGGAGCGCTTGTCACAAACTTGTGCATCTGCGTGGCCATGATGTTGGCAATCCAACTCTTGAATATTTCGCCAAATAAAGAGCCCCAGCCAGTGAGATTTTTCAATTGCAATGCGTCTAATTTTAATTGGAGCTCTTCAAGCGGGAAGACGTTCAACAACTCTGCGTACTGCCCGGCCCGAAGCGCGGGGAAATCTATTCCAACGGGTTCATAGTCTGCCATAATTTTGGTGGAGTTGATGTTAGCGCTTTGAAAAAAACTCTGCGACCGTTCCATAACTTCAACTTCGCCATCAGAGTCCTCAAAGTTGTTATTGTCGTTGTCGTTGTCGTTGTCGTTGTCGCTCTTCTTCTCTGCCTTTTCGTCGCCCTCCTCGACTTTTTCTTCCGCGAAAAAGTCTTGGACAAAGTGAATGACTTTCTGGTCGATATGGCAGCGAAGTGGTAAAATTTTCAGCGCAATGCGATTCTCGTCAGCGAGCAAGTCGTTGTTTACACTGCGGGAGCGGAGCGAGGCGAGGCGAGGCGAGAGGGAAAGGGTGAGTGAGCGAAAAAGTTAACTGCAAAGAAAAGGCGCACTACTCTCTCTCTTAACCCACCTGTACTTATTGGTGGGTCTGAAAGTAACGAGCTTCATCATCAAAATGCCGTCATCCGCATCTCGTGGGTGCAATTTCGTGTTGACCCATTCTCCCACCGTTTTCTTGAGTACTTTTGTGGTGATCAGCTCGGAAAAATGGATGTCATTGATATTTAAGTCTAGGCAGCTAGCCAACTTATGCTTTTGCGTCTCCTCAAAGGTGTCCGAGCGAAGCTTGATGCCCTTCATATGAGCGTCGAAAAACTTCACATTACTCCGGTGTGATTTCTTTCGAATACCTAAACCTCGCCCACTGCCTGCTTCCTCTTCCTCAATTTGGGGATTTACTCCGTTGGGGTCATAATCGTCGTTCAACAGGGCACCAAGAAGTGTGTCTTTCTTCCCACCCGCTCCCCCCCCTTCCCTTCCTTTCCTCCCCCTCCCCCGAGCACTCCCCATGACATCACAGTCGACAAAATCCAAACCGTCAAATAACCTACAGGTCACAATAGCGTCCAAAATTATTGTCCGCATGTGGCAATGCGGGCTCGTCTCCGTTTTCGCAAACAGCGCGGCGTCCATGTCACCTTTTGTCATAGGGTGCTCGGTAGTTGGAATACTGACATGCTGGGGGAATATCTGAACGCCTTCATTGTCCGCCCCTCCGTCGTACCAATTAGCGACCTCCTTCTCGTTTGTGTAGCTCGGAAAGTCTTCAAAAACCCACGATTTTGAAAGATCGATCTTGACTTCCTCGTTTGTCGTCCCTTCCTCAGCGATGACTATTGGGTTTTCCTCCTTGCGAGTGCTCGCAGTGGAGTTTTCGAACCCTTGGTTGGCATTTGCCGTAGCTACCACGCTCCCGCTGCCGTTGGTGCTGATAGTATAGTAATTTTCGATTAGAAGACTCTTGGCCAAGTCGATGGCAGCCTCCTCGCTGGTCGCTTTGCTCTTGGTGGGGGTGATCTTGTGTTTGTGTCTCAGTTCAGTAGCTGACAACTCGCTGTCTGGTATCGGCGCAACTGTCGTTGTAACTGCCGAACTTGATTTCGGCTTCGAAGACAATGTTGTTGTGAATAATGTCTTCTTCTTCGCGAACGCTTTGAGGTTGTTCTCATTCTTGGCGCTGAAGAAATGTGGGTCGATGATACCAAGGACGCTCTCTCCGCCCTCAAAGCGACGACGTGCGGGAACAAATGCGCCTACCGTTGACTCCTGAGCATTCATGACGAAGGGTTTGTTTTCAAAGTCAACATCAAAGTACACCTCTCGCTCCCCTCCTGTAGTACCTGTATCATCTCCCCCCCCCTCCCCTACCTCTCCGCCACCAGGACCGCCACCTTCTTCTAAATCGTCGTTACATTCCGGCTGGGAAAATATTAACCACCATTCGGTGAATGTGCTGGAAAGCGTCTGGAAAGAATCACGGCAGCAGCCCACCCTGACAACTCCAGAAGGTATGGACAAAGATATGTTCGGCTGGTAGGAGAGTTCCGCGCCCTTGCTGTTAATACTCGCAAATAGCTCTATCGACAGAATTGAGCAGACAGAGACAAAGCCCCGGATTGCCAAAAATTCTTCAAAAGATAGAGGAGGGTGGGTTTTGAGGGTCCTCCTCCCTTTGTTCATCAGCAAGCTCGCGCAGCTGATTCTGCTATTCTCGTAAAAACTGTACGGCACTCGCTCGTTCACGAGGTGGATTGTGCTTGTGCTGACCATAATCTTAAAGCTCTGAACGAATGCCTTGCTCACCAGGTTGGAGGCAATGCGGATGTTACTAATCTGAAGCAAAAGTCGTGAGGGGAAGAAGGAGGCAGGGGGGAGGTAGTCGACTATGCAGTCGTTGAAATTCACGAAAAGTTTCATAACATTCTTGCGTGGATTGATTTTGTTTTTTGGTTTCTTCTTCGATGAGCTGGGAGATGAATTAGCACTTTTTTGGGATTCCGTCTTCGAGGACGAGAACGTAGTAGAAGTTGTAGATGATGGGTTGGATTCCGATACTGGTGACGTAGTAGGTGGCTGAAACAAGTTGATAAATGTCTGCATCCAACGGCTTTTGACGTCGTAGCGGAGAGTCATAGATTTTAGCGTGCCGTGGAAGCTGCCCTCCTCGTTACTACTCCGCTCGAAGTCGACCAAAAGGGCATTGTCGTGAGAGGAGAGGGCGGAAAGGTAGGTCTGAGAGCTGGGAGAGGTGGAGAACGAGTACGGTGTTTTATAGAAGATAGGGCGAGCTGACTTGATCTTCGCAATACCGCGGTCGAGGATTTTGCGGCGGGTGCTATTGTTGTTGCTCTTCCCGCTGTCCATTTTCTTGTCGCCTGAATCGTTTCTTGTCGGCGTAGTGGTATCCTCGAAAAGGGTCAAGTCGTCACTGACCACGCGAGTCTGGTTGAAACCGCTCACGTCGCTTATGATGGTGTGGCTGCGTAGCTTGTCTACGACAAGCGCGATTGCCTCCGGTCCCTCTCGTTGGTATAGGATGGTAATCACTTGTGTACAATTGAATACCAAGGCGGAAAGCGTCGCTCGCCTCCCTCCTTTTCCACTTTCCGCTTTTTCTCCCCCTCCTCCTCCTTTTGCCTTGGGCAGAACAAACTCGACATTGCGTAGTTCCTGCAGTAAATGGTCGTCCGCTAAAATGATGACGCTTGGAACTTCGCCCTCAAAGATACTCTCGCAGTTGTGGGCATTTTCTCTAAACCTCGTCTGCCTACCGCCGTGCTCCTTGTCGATATCCGATTCTTCTGCGTCAGAAAGGGGGAGAGTTGCTCTAAACGAAGCGAGGGCAGTATCGGCAGAAGCTCGGGCAATCGCGCTGAAGCTTATGACGGAGTTCGAGACAATGTTGGAGTTCGACGACAGAACGGCGAATGGTTCGTCGGAATCCAGAGCAGCGGTGATCTGTGTAGTTGTTATCGTTGTTGTAGATGGTGAATGCATTAGGTCGATTGAAGTAGATTTTATCAATATTGACTTGTTGCTTGTCGTCTGCAGCTTAAGAGAGGCACATGGACAAATAAGCGTGACGGTGAGTGGTGTCGTCGCCTCCTCCGTCACTGTCGTGGGAGCTTCAGATATGGTTATTGTTTTGTCAAGCTTTTCCACGTCCTCCTCCTCCTCCATAGGTTTTGCGATCGAAGCGACGTGTCCAAGTGTAGCTGTTATTTCGCCTAGCTTGTCCAAAACGTGCAATTCGAAGGGCCCGACATTAAGGGCCAAAAGATTGAGATCTGGTGAGTATTTCCCAGATAAGTGGTGATCTGATGTTTCAGCGTAGCTAGCTTCATTATTTGAGTGTGATTCATCGTCGAAACGAATGACGTCTTCGCCCTCAAGGTCGACGCCGAAGTGGTCCAGTGAAAAGGTATAAGCAGAGGAAGGGTCGCTGTTGACTGAAATGTCGGCCATTTGTATGGAGAGGTTGTCCACCATGACCTTTGCCTCCATGATAGACAACTGAACATGGACTACCGCTTTTTTCGACGCCTTACAATTGCCTCCGTTTAGAATACTACCGTTACCGACGCCCTCCATCGCGCTGTAAAAGCCCTCGTCGTCGTTCGCGTCCACAACGATACTCGCAAATAGACCGTTGAGCGCCTCCCGCTTGATTAAGTCCGTGCGTGCGCGAGCGTAAGCATCGCAAATCGACTCAAGCTTGCTAAAATCTATGTCGCCAGCTCCAGGAATTGTTGTGCTCGTACTTGTAGTAGCGACAGGCGGAGGGAGAGGAGGCGAAACGCGACCGCCGAAATGGGCACTCTCAAACATGGTCATATTTCCCACCGATTGGTTCATTTCGTCGACATCAACGTCCATCTTCGCGTGGGAAGGGGGATATATAGCCGGTCCGAGCAATCTCATCAAAGTGCTGCTACTCTCGACGTCGACGGTAGCATTCACGCGACTGAGATTTAGATTCAGGGAGGAGAGAGACGCATCTTGAGGACTCAGGGTAAAACACAAAGAGTTCGAGTTGCTGATGTTTAAGATGGTTGTAGTGTTTGTAGTGTTTTTTGTGGTTGTGGTGGTTGTGGTGCTTGTGGTGGTTGTGGTGCTTGTGGTGGTTGTGGGGGGGGCAGTAGTAGCAGTAGTAGTGGTTGAAAAATCAGAAAATGTGATTTCTTTTCCAACGTCGTCCCCGCTTTGCGCAGTTACGTCGGTCCACACGAAGGAACCGAGGTGCACATCGACAGATTCCGTGCCACCACTCAAGAGATGGACGTTCACATCGGACAACGACACGGACATCTTACTTATGGCGGTGTCTATGAACGATGCAAGCTGTTGAGTCGTTGATTTGGCAGGTTGGGCGGTGGAAGAGGTGGAGGTGGAGGTGGAGGGGGCAGGGGCAGGGGCAGGGGCAGGGTCATCATCGACAGAGGAGGCAACGGAGGAACTGATGGAGGCCTCGCCATCATCATAACTGTCGTCGTCGTTGACACTGTTGCCGTGCTTGTTGTCATTGTCGCTGATACCTACTCGGCGCAAAATTACATGCACTCCCTCGACATGCACCTTCAGACAGTCTTTCGGATCGACGTCGGCCCCCAATTTGATGTTAAAGCCAAGCTTTTGAATCGTTACCTTGTCAATGTCAAGACTCAGTTTTTTTAGCTTGCGCTTCAGCTTTTTTCGCAGAACCGTAACGTCAACGTCCACATTGGTAATTTCGCCGGTTCCGGCCCGGTGCTGGACAGTGATGCCGTCAAAGGCCACGCCAAAGGGGGAGAGGATTCGTTTCAGAACAAAATTGTATATTGGAGATAGTGTTGTAGCTTTGATCAGGGACCACAACATTGTGCTTTGGTGGGGGGGGGGTGGAGGAGGAGAAGAAGTAGAATCAGGGGTAGGAATAGGAATAGGAGAAGAGCAGGGGAAAGGTGGATGTATTTTTGTCCGGATATGCTCTTAGCTACGAGAGGGGCGGCAGCGGGGTGAGTCTTTTAAAGATTCAGAGGTTCATTTGGATAAAATCAAATTTGGCAAAGCAGAATTATTATTTCATCGACTTGTTTAACGCTGTCGACGTTCCGCGGCAAGTACCGTTAAAAGTTCCAATGAGCATCTCCCTCGCTTTTGGTACGTTCTTCGCAACACTCGCAGGCTCTCTTTTCATCTTCCGAAGACTCTTCCTCCCCTCGCAGTCAAGATTCCTCCTCGTGTCCCTGCCGTACTCCCACTTTGTAGAAATTGCACGGTGGAGCCTGAAACTTAACCCTAACGGAAAAGATGCTTACGATGAAATAAAGTTCCCAATAGGGCCGCATTGCCTCTTCGTCCCTATCTTCAGGCTTGCTTTCGGTGGCACTGCCGACTCGTCTTCGCTCCCTGGATATTCATCCTCGATTCCGTTTTCGCCGTGGCAGCTTCAGCCCCGTTTCTTTCGCAAGCTCATGGGCCTTCCATTTACAGTGGACTCGAATGGAAAGTCCTATTCCGATTCCTGGTCGCACCTCGAGATTGCGAATCTGACCATCGAGGATGACTTCAAACTCCTGCTCGACGATATTCTCGGTCCAGCCATCCGCCAGGTCGGGTACAACGACATATTCAAATCGAACATGCAGTTCTATCGCGATATTCAGCCCGGCGTGTCATTGCAGCGTGGCATGTGGTTCCTTATGTTGATCCACGACTTCTTTGAAAAACTCTTCAAGGTGACGAGCATTATGAGGAGCCTGATGGCCCTGAACGACGAGCAGGTGGCTATCTCTTCTGAGCGAATCA
>Ga0115557_1000507_pt1 | contig 27086 bp, 16 predicted proteins | sample COGITO_mtgs_1104_FD_87280 | JGI IMG/M metagenome (GOLD analysis project Ga0115557, IMG submission 87280) | Pelagic marine microbial communities from North Sea - COGITO_mtgs_110421 | ecosystem: Environmental > Aquatic > Marine > Epipelagic | place: Germany:Helgoland, sampling site Kabeltonne...
CCTCTGATGGTTCTTCTCAGCGCAGAACTCATGGTAGACTGTTTTTGTTGTGTGTCTCGTGGTGTGAGAGGAGTGTGTTACAAAAAACTCTCGATTTTCTCCCAAAAAAGGAAAACACAAAACACACAAAAATTGAAAACCCTAAACATTTTTTTTGTACGGGTTCAAAAACCACTTCTTCGTTTCTCCCAAAGAAGCGCGCTATTATTTCTCTCGCAAAAGAAGAACATTATTACTATAAAGATGTCTTTGAACGAGAAGAAAAGGAGGAGATCCTCCTCATCGATACTCAATCTCGCGTTTGGAACGGTCGGGGTTTTTACTTTAGCTTTGTCTTCTCCTTACGCGGAGGCGAAAGAAACGCAAAAACATCATCGTTCCTTCTCGGGAGATGATGTCGTTCATGGTGTTGGGGAAACCCAGGTCCGCGGCTCATCATCGTCGACATCATCATCATCATCTTCCTCGTCTTTGAAGAGGAACAACGCGAAAGAACATCACGTTCCGCTCGCGCAAACAACGACGAAAGGAGGAGAAAACGACCACGTGGCGTCGTTAGGAGGGAAATACGAGCAGCGCAGTCAGAGTAAACTCGGCGATGTTTTGGTGCCGCCGAAAGCACCCGCTGTAAGAGTTAACGCGGGAGAAGGAAAATTGGGGTCGACGACGATCGCATCGCTCTCGAGAGACGGAGACGAAGAGAGAGCGAGAGACGATCGAGAGACGGACGAGACGATGAAAAAGCTGGACGGGTACTTTAATTTCGATGATAACGCGAGTAATAATAATAACGAAGCGTCCGAGGAGAAGAAGTTGTCCGAGGAAAAGAAGTCGTCGAATGATGATGCAGAGACCGCGGAGGAGGCAAAGACAAAGGTGGAGTTTTCAGCGTCGCGGAAAAACGAAGACGACGGATCGAAGACGATTACGTCGGGAACAAAGAGTGACGAGAGTATTTCGGATAAGGACGCATTGGACGCGTACTTTTCCGCGAAGAGTAGCAGCTCACAAGCCGCGAGCGTTGCTTCGTCTTCCTCGGGTTCTTCTTCCGGCGGCGGCGATCTCTCCTCGGCGGTGAAAACGGCGCTCGACGCGCGCGCGGACGAAGATCCGTCTTTGGAGGATTTGAAGTCCTCCTTGAAGTCTGGGAAGACGGTGAATGGGGAGGAGTTGGAAGGTAAAGTGGAGACGAAGCCAATCGCCTCCACACGCAAAGCTTCTTCTTTAACTTCTTCCGTGAACATGGAAGTCGAAGCCGAGAAGCTTTTGAAAGAGGCGAGCGAAGAGACGGAGAAGTCTTTGTCGTCGACGACGAAAACTGCAGCGACGGGTTCGATTGATTCTACTTCTTCCACTGCGGCGGCTTCGGAAAAGTCGAAATACGTGCCGATCACGACTTCGCACTCTATGCGTTCGTTGTCACCGATTGCGCAAAAGTATTTGAGACCACGCGCGACATCTGCGTATGCTTCTACGTCTTCTACGTCGGCGGCGGCGGCGGCGGCGGCGGCGGCCCCGTCTTTACACTCGGATTTGGCCTCGTCGGCTCGATCTCTGTACAGTCGCGACGCGTCGACGTCTGGTAAATCGGCGTCATCGAACAAGAACTCAATCGCGGCCAAGTACGCGAACATGTTCAGTTCGAGATCGAGCGATGCCTCGTCCTCCTCGGGTAAACCGTCGACGGGCTACGCTACTCGATCAACATCGTCGAAAGTCTCCGTCGCGCACCCGTACGCGACGAACCCATTTTCAGTGTCGCACACGTCCGTGCGACCGAAAGTTGCCTCAATCATGAGCCGATTTACGCCCAAGGATACGCGCGAAGCGAAAGCCGGGATGAATCAAGACGATTGCGACGAGATCAAAGAGGAGTTGGAAGACGTCAAGGACGAAAACAACACTTTGGAGGAGCAAGTCGCGATCGAGGAAGCGCAAAACAGAGTCGAGCAAATCGAACAAGAGATTCGCATCGCGGAACAGGAAAAGATGCTCACGGAAACCAAGCTGGACGCGATTCAACCGGAAGAGCCGCTGACGGAACCGGAGTTGGAGGATAAGTTGGAAAAGTTGACAACGAAGTTGGAAGCAATCAACGCGCAAAATGAAATCATGACGGAGCAAACGGAAGTGTTAAACGCGATGTCGAAGATGTCTTCCAGCTCATCAGAGTACAAAGAGTTGGCGGTCAAAATGAGCGAGTTGAACGATGCGTCTGAGGCGGTGAAAGCAGACGCCGCGGGTGTGCCGCAGCCGGACACCTCCGAAGCAGAAGAGTTAGCCTCGCAGATTGAAGAGTTGCAATCCAAGTTGGAAGAAGCCGAAGCTGCTTTAGAGGACAAAGACGACGAGTTGGACGAAGCCAAAGGGCAGATTGATGAGGTGTATTCCGACTACAAGGGCGCGAAGGACGACGCGGAGAACTACAAAGACGACGTCGAAGACTTATCCAAGCAATTGGACGACGCAAATGCGGAGATTACGACGGATAAGGTCACAATCAGCCAAGTGCAAAGCGAAGAAGCGCAAGTTAGTTCCGAGAAAGAAGTGTTAGCGGCGGAGAATTCGCGTTTGCAAATGCAGTTGTCTTCCTACGACGCCGAAAAGGAGAAGTTGATTGAAGAGATTCAAACGCTCGGCGCAACCGTCGACGACATGGATGAAAGACAAGCCAAGTTGGCGGAGTTGGACTTGCTCAACAAGAAGATCGAGTTGGTCGAAGAAGCGAACGCCATGAGTGAAGTGTTTAAGCTCCAAGAGGAGAACTTGCAACACCGCGCCGAGGAAATCGAGGCTGAGAAGGAAAACCTCGACGCCACGGGTACGCCGTACACTAACAAAGCCGCGACCGTCGAGGACATCGATGAAGCCATCGAAGAATCGAAAGAAGTGTTGAAAGAGGTTATCGATGACCAAGACACTCGCGACGAAGATCTCGCCTCGACGGCAGAAGACAGCGAGAACGAGGTGCAAACTGTGTTGAAGTCTGAAGTTTCGTTTCCGACGGATTCGAGCTCGAGCGTTTCGAGTTACACTTCTTCTCCTTCGTCTAAGTACACGTCCACTTCGTCCTCGTCGTCCTCGTCCTCGACGACTTCGAGTAGCAGCAGCAGCAGCAGCAGCAGCGACGACGATGATTCGAGCAGCATCTTAAACTTCTCCGGCAACGACGAAGAAGTTGAAGTGCCAGCGGGTACGCCGGCGGCGGTTGCAGACGCCATGACGAATGCGAACGAAGACAAAGCCGTCGTAACGACTATGAAGAATCGAGACACGAACAGCGTCGTTGATCTTAACGACCCAGTTGTTGAAGTCGATGTCAGCGCGTCGAAAGGCATCGACCTTATTCGCGAATCGGAAGCGAAAGGAGTCAAAACGGGCGAGTCGTATCCGGTGCAAGAATCGATCGATGAGATCTCAGCTGCGTTGCTCGCCGTCGACGAAGGTAAAGCCGTAGAAACCAAGCTTCTTTTGAAAGGCGTTACGGCGGCGAACTTTACCGAGGCGGACGAAATCGCCGCAAAGGGCGTGTTTGCCGAGGCAGTGGACGCTAATCTTGAAGATGTCGTCCTCGTTTCCGTTCGCGATTCCGTCATCGGCGAAGAAGCAACCCTGGCGAAAGCACCGAAGGATGGCGCAGCGGATGTCAAATCGAGAGCGAAAGAAGCGGTGTTGAGAAGCCGATCTATTGCACGCCACGCCGCCGCGCTCGGTTTGGCGCAATCTAGACCCGAGCTTGGCGCTTCTACTTCGTCGTCGTCGTCTTCCAGCGGTCCGAGAAAGGCGCTCAAGGAAAAGACGAACGATGACGACAGAGACTACTTGAACGAGTACATCAAGAAAGTGAAAGCAAAGAAAGATGCGACTTTGAACGCTGCCGTGGCGAACCGAAAGAGCACTTCGAAGTCGTTTGCGCTTCCGACTACGTCCTCGATGAAGATGTCTTTGACGAACAAGGACAAGGTTTCTTCATCCTCCGCAAAACCAGCAGGTGCAAAACCTATGGCTATGGCTAAATCCAAAAACTTCGCCGCATCCACCACCGAAGAAACAACTACTGCGACCGCTGCGACTGATGGAGAAACTGCCACGGAAATCCGCATGGTTGTCTTAACCGACGACGTGGACTCGAAAGAGCTTCTCATCGCTGAACGCTTCTCCGACCCAGACGTCCTCGGCGCCATAGTCGCTCGACTCCAAGCGACTGGCGCCCCGGCTTTAGCTTCGGATGTCGATGTTACCTTAATCGAACAACGGAAGAACAAATACGACGAATTCTTTAGCTTCCTCCCGGAACCGGTGCGCAACGCCATCCACTGGACCGCCAACAAAATCGAGTTTGCCTTCGAAGGCCTCCGTGACTGGCTCGTGGACACGTTTCATTTGACCATTAGCGAATCCGACGGTATCACCGGTGCCATCATGGGTGGCTTAGCTGTCGTTATCATCTACTTGGTCTTGCGCTCGATGTACCGACGCTTCGTTCGGTATCGATTGAGACAAAAGAACAATAGAAGTAGCGGGGGTTACGGGGGTGGAACGAACAACAACGACGAGAGCAGGCCGTTGTACAGAGAAAGTTCGGAAACGAAAGGCGGTCAAACCACCACTCGAGAGTACTCCTCGCAGCAATACGGAACGACTCCGCCGGTGAGCCGAGGCTATTACGGCGCGGGAGCGGGACCCGGACGAAGATAAAGAACCAGAGATATTTCAAAGCCGCGAGAAGAAAGTACCTCACGTACTACTATAACACCAGAACAAACATAGAACATAAAATCATCGCTCGAAAACAACGAGAGGAGATTACTTTTAATTTATTACACTTTACTATACATACATCACATATCATCTACCTCTGCGAATTTGAAAAGCGGTATTTACGTCACGCGACGGAAAAATCGAGAGGACTTGACTGTTTTCCCCCTTTGAAGGGGTCTCTATTTTTTATGACTCAGCAATAATTCCCCACTTTTCTCTCTCTTTTGCTTCTTCTCTATCGCATCAAACGAGAGCGCAAAATCCATCTGACTTGCTGAGAAGTCTTATTCTTCACGTTATTATTACTCTATTATAATAAAATGACGACGTACTTCTCCGAAATCGGCAAATCCATCTCCAACGTCCTCACGAAAGATTTGAAATTGAGCGATAAAATTACCATCAACAGCACCGCGAATGGGACGAAATCGGAAACTCTCATCAGCACCAACACTTCCTCGTTGAGCAATAAAACGACCATCTCGCGAGATGTCGTCGATGGCATCAAAGCGGACATCGTTTTAGACGCGAACGTGAAAACAGTTTTGGCGACGTTGACGGCGACGGATGTTCTTTTGAACGGGATGAAGGTTGAATTGAAAACCGGGGACGTGTGCAAAATTGGTGCGTTGAAAGCGAACGTTCTGGAAAAAGCGTGCGCGCAATACGCAACCGGAGGCGTTGGCGTCAAGTGCGAAATGGCGTTACCGTCGCCAAACGCGATATCTGTGAACGTGTGTTCGGATATTCTGGGCAACGGGACGGTCGTTGGTGTGGATGGCACGGTGACAACCTCAGGGCAAGTGCAGTCGTACGGCGTCGCCTTGCAAAAATGCCAAGGCGATACCACCTACGCCTTAGCCGCCGATAACGGTCTCGACCGGTTAAAGTTTGGAATGAGCTCAAAGTTAAATTCAGACGTGAACGGTGCGATTGAGTGCGTCGTCGGGAGAAGTTCGGGGAGTTTGGCGTACGCGGTTGGTTTGCAAAACTCCAACTCCGGGGCGCGCGCGGTGTACAACAGCCAAGGCACGGTGGATTTGGCGAAGGAGCTTTCGATTTGCGACGGCGCGAAAGCGAACGTGGTGGTGCAAGCGCACTTGGCGAGCAAGACGTACAAGACTGGCGTGGCGTTTGACATCAAAGCGTAATTGTTATAATAAGATGAAGAAGGGAGAGTGTGTGTGCACGTTCATGCGCACATATTTATGATGCGAGAAAAAGAAAGGGAGTTGTTGTTTTAAATGTTAATAATAATAATGATTTACAAAATAATGATATATATATATACACACACACACAATTATAAGGCTATGCACACAATAGATGCAACCAATTTCAATAGAACGTACCGGTTTGATGAGCGTGCCCGCTAAAATCTTCAACCGATTCTCGAGCTTTCAATTCGACCAAGCGCGTCGCGCGAACTACATCCGCTTCGTTCTTGAATTCCACCGCTTGCTTATCTATTGTATCGAGCACAGTCGCTCTTTTCTTTGCTTCCGGTGCGGTTAAACTCCCACCCGATAACGTTTGCATGAGATTTTCGAGGTCGGAGTTGGTGGAGGCGATGGACGCTTGCGAGTCCGTCTGTTGAAGCGTCAAACCGTTGACGCCTTGTTCTCCACTCGCAGCGGCTGCAGCAGCTGCAGAAGAAGAGCCGCTTTGGAGTTGTTGCATGGCTAACAAAGCGTTATTACTGTTGTTGGAAATCGACCTGTGTAAAAGACTTTCGGAAATGTTGAACGAAACGTTTGAGTTGTTGTGCATTTCCGGAATGCTTTCCATGCTCAGTTGCGTCTTCATGACCCCGTCTTCGTCCTTCAAATAATGCACGGGAAACGATACCTTGTCGTCCTCGGGTTTTGCAATCATCTCTCGTCCACGGATGACGGTGGAAAGATCGTGAACGTCGTTCACTGCTCTCGTGACAGCTCTCCACGGAGATTTGGCGTTATCTTTACCCATCAGCGCTTTCTTTTTACCCCATTTCGCAATCGATTCGGACAATTGCGCTTGCGCTGAACGCTCGTGTTCTCTCGCTTCCTCCAATCGACGTTTGGTCACAATCATAGCTTCGTTTACTTCTTGAATTTCTTGTTCCATGGTACTTTGCGCGAAATACAAAGCGTCGTCGTACGCTCTGTCCGCGGTTCGCGCGTACGACTGCGCAACTTCTAAAGTCGTCTCGCAAATCTTCGCGTCCAAGTTTGCCGTTTCCGATTTCTCTCTCGCTTCTCGTTCAACGCGAAAGGCTTCGTAAAATTGCGAGATGCCTTTGGTGACCTCCTCTTCGCACTCGGCTAACAAGTGTCTGGTAGAGGATTCTAACGCGTTGAGTTTGGCAAAATGTAATGAAATTGGCGCGTTCATGGCTTGCTCCGCGCGATTGTGCGCAACGAATGCCGCTCGAGCGTCGTTGTTCAACGCGCGCGAATTTTGTTCGTCTTTTGGCTCTGGGCGATGCCTCGAACCTTCATCCAGTGCTCTTTGTAATCGACTGCCTAACGCAGTGTACGCTAAGGATAACGCCTCGGACGCTTTCGTCGCTCTGGTGACAAACTCTTTTGTTTTAGAATTAACTTCAATGACCGTTTCCTCAGTCAGTTCGTTAATGGCATCTTTAAACGTCATCATGGCGCCGTTGCGCCTTTTCTTCCACAATACCAGAGCGGCTTTGGAAGTTTCAAAATCTCCGACGGCTTTCGCCAGTGCGACGTTCATATCTGTTCGAATTTCTTGCGCGCGCTCCAATCGATTCTCGGCCGTTTTTAAATCTTCGTTCGCTAACTCTCTCCTTCTGGTCGCAATCTCCAAAATCTTTTGCCGACGCTTCAGTTTCTCCTTTACGACGGTTTCTCGCGTCATGGTATCTTTTACCGCTTGCATGGCGGATTGTAACGTCCATTTTGCGCTCGAGTGCGCCAAACGCGACTTTTCCAACTCTGCTCTCGATAACGCGGCTTCAGCGTCGCCGGTTCTCGCCCAGTGCGTCAAAATAGTCAAAGCGACGGGTTGCTGTCGCTCTCGCGGAGGCGACGTGGCATTACCGGTGTTGGTTGGAGAGGAACCTCCGCTCGCCGCCGCGGAGGTGGTTGAATCGTAGCTTTCAATCTTTTCTAAAAAGTTGTGCAACAAGTTTGAAATTCGCTCGCTGTCGTATACGAACGGCCTCTCCTCTCCCTCCTCCTCTTGAATGTCCATCGTTTCCACGCTTCTCGTCCGTCTCGTTTTTTTACCTTTCCGAATTTCTTCTTTCAAATCTTCAATTTCCGGCTGCAACTCTTCCCGAGTGATTCCAGTCGAGATGATCAATTCCACTAATTTTTTCCTACTATCGTTCGAGTTCTCCCGCAAACGTTCCGTCTCGCCTTCCGCGGCTTGCAATCGCGCGTGCAACACCTCCGACCGTGCTCTCTGCGTACTCACAGAAATCCCGTGAAACCAATATTCTTCTTCCTCGTAGTCTTCATCTTCAAAGTTACCGCCGGCGGTATCGGTTCCTCCGCTGTTTTCCGTGTCCTCGTTTTCAAACATTTTCGAAACGTCGATATCTTCCGACGAGAACGAATTATCGACATTAATAATGCCACCACCGCCGTTATTCTTCGATCCAAGAGTCTTATTACTGTTACTATTACTATTCCCTCCGCCTCCTCCTCTCTTCACGTTTGCAATCTCCTCCGCTAAATCCTCGCTATCTCTCTTACTCCCTCGAAATAAACTCGTCGACCAGTGCCTCGTCTTCTCCTCTTCCTCTTCCTCCACCAGCGAGTCGTCTTCCATCACGTCCACTAAATCTGTCGCGAACGATATCCGCTTCACGCCACTTTTCGTCCCCGTCGGCGACGGAGGGAGTCTCGAGAAAATGTTCGACTCGGTATTTCTCTCCGGACTGGACGCGCCGCTCGTCGTCGTCATCTCATCAACGGAGTTGTTGTTATTATTATTACTACTACTGCCATTCCTATCGTTCTCGTGCACTCGAGAGAGGTCAATCTGTAACGCCCCGGCGCTCCCAGCTTTCTTCAATCGACTCGCGTTGCTCATGCTCAAGGTATCGTCCTCCCGCAAACTCACCGCGTTGGACAATAAAAACTCGTAATTTGGCGACGGAGGCGGCGTTTGATTTTGGAACCGATCGTGACTCGCGCTTTTTAATATCCCTCGTCTCTGTTGTTGTTGCGGTGGTTGCTGCTGCTGCTCCTGCTGCTGTTTGTTCTTCTTATTCTTCGTATTCTTCGCGTTGTTGTTCTTTTCGCTGTTCGTGCTGCTCGAGTTCCCGCTCTTCCGATCCGACGCAGACGAGGGATTGGAAACCGTTGTCGTCGTTCCCAAAGCGTGGAGAACATCTTCCCTAGAGGAGGACGACGACGACGTGCGCTCACCCAAAGCCGACTCTGTTGTTAGCGTTGTCTGGGTGAACCTGCTCTTTCCCGAAGAAGAGGCACCACCACCTTCACCGTTCTTCGTAGTCGGAGAGGACGAGACGCAACCCATTTTTATTAAGTTAATGTATACGTGTTTTTAGTGAAGCAGGGTGAAGGAAAAAAATGGATGAAATTTGAACTCAACTGTCATATTACATATTACATATTAGTGCCGACCATCGATCGACGCGTGATAAGTATCAAAACTTCGCCTCTAAACTCAAATCGACGACCGCCCTCTTCTCCAACGCGATTTGCACGGGCGCGGGGAGTAAGGATTTCATCATCGCCGTCGTCGGCGCTGCTTCGACTTCGCTCGCCGCGACGAGTTCCGCGGCGGCTTTGCGAGCGCTTTCGAGTAAATATAAATCGGTCGCTAAACTCGCGTGGAATAACTCGACGCTGTTTCCGGATTGTTTGGAACCCCACAAATCGCCGGCACCGCGAAGTTGTAAGTCTGATTCGGCGACGCGGAAGCCGTCGTTGGTTTTTTCGAGGACGGTGAGGCGGTCGCGAGCGCGTTCTTCGCGATCTTCGTCCGGGTTCGGCGTGTTTAAGAGGAAGCACCGGGACTGACGAGAGCCGCGACCGACGCGGCCGCGGAGTTGGTGCAAAGCGGCGAGACCGAAACCTCCAGATCCGCCGCCACCAGAGGCGTCGATGACGATCAAAGAAGCGTTTGGGACGTCCACGCCGACTTCGACGACGGAGGTGGCGACGAGACATTGCGTTTCGCCTTTGGCGAAGAGATCCAGAGCGTTTTGTTTCTCCTCCGAGGAGAGTTGGCCGTGTAAGAGACCGAACTTGACGCTTGGAAGTCTGAGCTTTAAACGCTCGAATTCTTCCTCCGCGCCTTTGGTCTGGTTCTTCTCCGTGTCTTTGTCCGAGACATAACGCAAGATGACGTACGCCTGACCGCCTCTTTGCGTCTCTTCTTGGATGGCTTCGAACGCGATTTCGTGTTCAGACGGGTCGAGAACTTTCGTATAGATTGGTAAACGACCGGCGGGTTTCTCTTCGATGACAGATAGCGCCATCTCACCGAACTTAGTCATCGCTAACGTTCGAGGAATGGGCGTCGCAGACATGGTCAACATGTGCGGCGGTTCCCCACCTTTGGAGAGGAGTTTGGCGCGTTGGTTGACGCCGAAGCGGTGTTGCTCGTCGACGACGGCTAAACCGAGCGATTTGAACTTTACATTTTCGTTGATTAACGAAGTCGTGCCGACGACGATGGAAATCTCTCCAGATTCAATCTTCTCGTAAATCAGTTTCAACTCTTTTTGCTTCGTACTCCCGGTGATGATTTCACACTTTGGCGCATCCGGGCCCATTTCTCTCAACAAGTCCGATAAAGTTTTGTAGTGCTGATTGGCTAAGACTTCCGTCGGGGCCATCAGTGCGCCTTGGTGTCCAGCTCCCACCGCCGCGAGTAACGCCAACGCGGCAACGACGGTCTTACCGCACCCGACGTCGCCTTGGAGTAAGCGCAACATCGGCGCCGGACCGGCCATGTCGGTTAAAATCTCCTCCAACGCTTGGTCTTGCGACCTCGTCAAGGAAAACGAGAGCTCTTTGCGAAGTTGATCGCACAAGTGCGTAGAAACGATGGAAATACCTTCCTTATCGCCTTCGCCTTCGTTCTCCGCGGCTAACGATTGTAAGCGCTTACGTTCACCCATTAATTGAACTTGTAAAATCAAAAGCTCCTCAAACGCTAAGCGTTCTCTCGCGCGAGCGACTTGTTCCACCGTTGCCGGCGCGTGAATGCTCGCGACGGCTTCCGCGTGCGAAACCAGTTGTAACTCTTTCAACAAAGCGTTTTCTTTACCCAAAGAGACTTCCAACGGATCGCCTTTGAGTTTCTTCAAGAAAAACTCAAGCGCGCGAGGGATAGCTTTGTGCCACTCTTCGTTCGTCATGGACGCTTTCTTGGCGTACGTGGCGACGACTTCGCCGGCTTCGCCGATTGGCGTGACATCTTGAGCATCGGTTAGAATTTTTGCGGACTCGACGGAAAATTCAGAACCAGTAAAATTGCCTAAAGTTCCTCGCACTTTTACGATCGCGTCTCGCGTCAACGAACTCTTGACGTCTTTGGTCAAGTACTCCCAAATTTTCACTTTGAACCGTTGCGGACTTTTGCCCCAACCCTCTCCTTCGCTAGCCTCGTTGGTTTCGGACGTTTTCACTGTTTCCAACGTAATCACGTTCGGTTGCCTCGACCTCCCACGAGTAAACGGTGCAACTTGGACGCCGACGACGCGGCCGAGTAAGGAAACCGACGTGCCAGGTCGCAAATCGTTGGACATGGGCGAATACTCTTGGTATTTTCGCGGACAGACGCGCAAAATAGCCTCCACGGTGTCCACGCCTTCAGTTTCTAGCGCTTTCAAAGTTTTCTCGTCCAGTTCGTAGGAAGATCCTGCGCCGAACGCCTCTCGAATTGGCGTCTCTTTCCACGCGTCCATGTCGTTGCGAAGCGCCCGGAGATCTTTATCATCGTTCTCGTCCGTGGTCGAAAGCTTTGCAAAATCAAGCGTTGGTGGCGCAAATCCGTTGATTGGATCAGCTTGCGCCCAAAACGGTCGCTTTAAGCGATTTCTGGTTTTCGCCTCCTCGGACTCCTCCTTGTTTTGTTGCTTTAAGTTGTACATGATTGAGGAAGAATCGTCGTCTCCGCCGTTGAAATCTTCGTCGACGCCAAAGTCTTCACCGCTCATGGCGCGGACGTTTTCCCACGCGTCCACGGCATCGGCAATGCCACCAGTGGACGTTCTCGTGGTACCTCCCGAAAACCACGGTTGATTGGCCGGTGCGCCCGTCGTCGACGACGTCGCGGCGGCGATTTGCCTTTTCAAAGATCCCGCGCCCGGATCGCCGAGCGAAAACGAATACGAATCTAACAATCTTACTTTATCCTCCGAGAAGCGAGTGTTTGCTCTCTCGTTATCCGCTAAAAGCTGATGAATAATTCTAGAAAGCACCTTAACGTCTGTAAACGCTCGGTGCATCATGTCGCCTTCGTTGATGGTGATCTCGTAGTGTTCTCTCAAAGCATCTAAGGTGAACTTTGTATTTCCCGATTTCTTCAAAACGGATCGAGATAAAGGTAAAGTGTCTAAAAACCGCCAGTGCGAAGGCATTTCGCGGCCAAGTCTCCAATACTCTCTCTGTAAAAACGAACTGTCGAATTGCCTCGCGTTGTGCGCGGCTAACAAAACTTCGCCGCTGTACGCGCCGTCCCCAGATTCTTTGTTTTTCAATCGCGCGGCTTCGATAAACGCTTCGAATCGTTCGGCAGCCATTTGAAAACTCGGAATATCTGGCGCGGATACCATCGCGTTCGTGATGCCGGTGAGTTTTTGAACGTGCGACGGGATAGAAAATCTTCCCGGGTTCACTAAGGTTTGAAAATTTTTGATATCTGTTCCATCTCCCGCCACCGAGGCCGCCGACGTCACGTCGGACAAATCCACGCAAGCGATTTCAACGATACGATCGCGTTCTTTAGATAAACCGGTCGTTTCTAAATCGAATACAATAACCGTAGGCATTTTCTTATCTTTTACATCTTCGACGATTGGTTGTTTCGATGCCACGGAAGATGACGTTTCCTTTCGCACGGTTGAGGAAGACAACACCCCTAAGCTCTTCATAGAAGATGAAGAGGAGGTGGAGGAGGAAGAAGAAGAAGAAGAAGAAGAAGGTGGTGGTGACGATGCGGTTCTTTTCGCGCTCGGCGGCGGCTGCCACCCGGCGACAACTTGAGCGCTACCATTAAGACCACCACCACTCGTGCTACTTTCGTTCCCACTCGCGCTTCTCTCGTCGTTCCTCGTACCCTTTGAATCACTCGCGTTACTCGAAACCTCTGCCAACACAATCGGCAGCGCCCCTTTCATGTTCGTCAACATCCTCTCGCGTTCGCTTGCCGGTAACCGTCCGTACAAAACTCCATCCTCCTTCATCCTTCGAACCATCGCGCTCGACTTTACCGAGTTCTTCACCGCGGCGTCCTCGCTCAACAGCGTCAACTGCGCGGTTAAAAACTCTTCAAAATTGCTGTACTTTTTCCCTCTCGCGTTTAAACACCCGGTTCTGATTTCGTACGATAACCCTTTTTCCAAAGTTGTGAGGACTTCGTTTTTGAGAAGAAACTTTCCTTCCTCTTCCAATAATCGTTCTTGCGCCGACGACGCTATCGAAGACGCGTTTGAAGCATCTCCTCCTCCTAATCCTTTCGACACCGAGGACGCAAAAAAACGCCTCCTCCTCCTTGCGTTATTCATTCGTCGGGGAAACGTCGGTGTCGTTGTCATAATCTTTCGTCGTTCCAACATCGCATTTTTTGTCGTCGTCGTCGTCGTGTTTCTGCTCGCAGAGAGAACGCCGCTTCCCGATGACGATGCGTTCAAACAGCTTCGCATTGTATTCGAGATGTTGAACAAAACCGATGATGATGATGATGATGATGAGACGCTTCTTCTTCCTCCTCTTTGTTTTTGAAACAAGCAGCGCATGTAATAACGACGCGCGAACAAAAACGAAATCTCTCCTCTAAATCTCGATCTCTCGTTCTCTCTCTCTCGTGTATTCGCGCGCGTAAATAGAATAACACCACTGCTCCTACTCCTCCCGCTTCTTGCTTCAGTCTCGAATGTTTAGGGTTTGCAACCCTACACGAAAGTAGACCTCTCTTTAGGGAAGGATAGTATCTAATGCCATCAGTGCGGCATTAAAACAACAGCGAACGACGACAGATTATGCGACGACTTCGACGAGAACAAATATGATGACGACGAGAGGTATTAAAAGTAGTAGCACGGGTGGTCATTTTTTGCAGTTAAAACGGTGTTGTTGTTACGAGTGCAACGATGATGATAAAAACACCAAAGTCATACACACTAGGGAAAGGTTGCGGAGAGGAAGTGGACGCCGCCAACAACGAAAGCGTGGTGGTGTTTCTATTATTCGAGCGGCGAAGGCGACGAGTCAGATTCAGACGACGGGAGAGGAGAGAGACGACTTTTTGGACGATTCAGGGGGCGAAAAGAGGAAAGGCGATGCGAAGAATACCATCGAAATGGTGTCTCCGTTTCAAGACGTGGCAGATGCCATGCTGAGGAAAGGCAAAGTGCGCTCAGAAGAAGATGAAGAAGAAAACAAGAAGAAGATATATCCGAGACTGACGAAAGAAACTGTCGACGAAGCGTTGGAGGAAATCCGGCCGTACGTGATCAACGACGGCGGAAACATCGAAGTGGTCGCGGTTTCCGAGGAAGACGGGATCGTGGCGGTTCGGTTGTTAGGCGCGTGCGCGTCGTGCGCGAGTTCGCAAGCGACGATGAAAGGCGGCGTGGAATCCGTGTTGAGGAAAACGTTCGGCGAGAATGCGTTTAAGGAAGTAATCAACGTGAGCGGAGACGTCGGGCAGGCGCCTCCGGAGTTGACGAAAGAGGCGGTCGGAGCGCACTTGAAAAGCATCGAGGATAGAGTGAAAGGGTACGGGGGCGTCGTGAAATGTTTAGAGGTGGACGGGAGGAAAGGGAACGTCGTTTTGGGGTTTCGAGGCCCGAAGCCGTTGGCCGCGGCAACCGCGCAGAGTTTGCAAAAGACGTTTCCGTTCATCAAGACGGCAAGTTTGAAAGAGTTGGACGACGACGACGACGACGACGATTAGATTAGATTCATGTTGCGCTCGTTTCTTACTAGTAGCAGTTTGTATAACACAGAATAGGTTCCAAATTATATACTAGGTAATAATAAAAGCTCATCGTATTCGTATTCACTCGCCGAGATTTTTAAACGGTGTAATTCACCACCGGCAACTTCTTATCGATTCTCTTGATGATGCCGGAGATGACTGTCCCGGGTCCAACTTCCGTGCCACCTTCCAAACCTTCCTCGATCAACTTTTGCATGGACCCTTCCCATCTCACCGGGTTCGTCACTTGCGTCGCTAACGTCTTTCTGATCGAATCCGCGTCCGTGTGTGGTTGCATGTCGACGTTGGAAATGACCGGTATTCTCGTCGCGTTGATGGGAGTCTCCGCCAACTGTTTCTCTAACTTTTCCACCGCGGGTTTCATGAAATCCGTGTGAAACGCGCCGGCAACCGCTAATCGAACGGCCATTCTCGCTTTGAATTCTGGTTTTGCAATCTCTTCGACTTTCTCGATCGCCTCGATGGCACCACTCACCGCGTAGTTCCCGTTGCACAAATAGTTTGCCACTCGCACGTCTTTCCCGCTTTGCTCGCTCGCCACTTTACACAACTCCTCGCACTTGTCCGAACTCAACCCAATAATCGCCGCCATGCTGCTCGGCTGCGCATCTGCCGCCGCTTGCATGGCTTCGCCTCTCAATTTCACCAGCTTCAACCCATCTTCAAAAGAAAACGCCCCGGCGAACGCCAACGCCGTGTATTCGCCTAAACTCAATCCCGCGCACACGTCCACGGCGTCGATATCCGCTTGCCCTTCCGCGGTTGATTTCATCTTTTCCAAAGCCGCCATCGAGGACACGTAAATCGCCGGTTGCGACACTTCCGTCGAGTTCAATCTTTCCGCCGGTCCGTTCACGCACACGTCGAGTAAATCGTACCCTAAAATGTCCTTCGCCGTGTCGAACATTTTTTTCGCCTCCGGGGAGGTTTCGCACAACTCTTTCGCCATGCCGACGTTTTGTGCGCCTTGACCGGGGAAAAAGAAGGCTTTTTTCGCGCTGCTTTCGATCGAGACCGAGACTTTAACTCGTTGTTGTCTTCGTCGCTGAGAAGAAGAAAATCTGCGATACGAAAGAGAGAACAACATCACGTTTATTAGTCGCAGTACATTTGCAACATTATCCACAACAACAACAACAACAACAGAATGGAAATAAGAAGAGCTCTTTAATCGAAGAGAGAAAAAAGAAAGAGAAACGAGTTCAGAGAATAAAAAAAGACTTAGAATCCCACAACAACAAAACCGCACCTCGCGGTATTCCTCCTCTCATTTCGCGCGCACGCGTGCGCGAACCTTTGTTGGTGGTACTGCTGTTGCGCTTGTTGCATCATCATCATCATCGACTGCTTTTTTTATGATGATGGATTTTTTTTTTCTGACTCGGCAAACAAAAAGCTTGGCTCGCAAAAACGGAAACCCTAAATGAAAAACAAAAGGAACGGGTTCCGTTGAAATTTTCGAAAAATCAAATCTCGCAAAAAACAACGCGACACAAGAAGAGAAAGAGTCACATAAGAGAGTCAACATCATCAATCTCGTCGTCGTCATCCTAAAGGAGTTTGAAATTGCGTTTGAAGGATCATCAAAATCGAGTGCATTATTTCATTGTGTGTTCGTGCGTGTGTTTTGAGAGCTGCTTTGTTGAGAAGAGTTTTTCCATTTCCATTTAGAATAAAAGAGAGAGATGGAGGCAACCAACGACATTACGAAGACGACGAACGAAGATTCCTCGCTCGCTTCTTCGGCACCGAAGAAGAAAGAGGAAGAAGAGGAAGAGAAAGAGTGGGACGTCTGGCGCGCGGCCGCGTACGGGAACCAAGAAAAGCTCGAATTTTTCGTGAACAACGCCCCGTCTTCTTCGATCATAATAGATGCGAAAGATGCGAACGGATTTCGGCCTTTACAGTGGGCAGCGTTGAACAATCGCGTCGCGATCGCGAAGTATTTGTTGGATTTAGGCGCGGACGTGAACGCCGGGGACGACGAACGGCAAACAGCGTTACACTGGGCAGCAGTGAGAGGCGCGTTACCAGTCGCGGAATTACTCTTGCAGCGAAAAGCAAAGCTGCACAATCAAGATATTCGCGGGTACACGGCGGCGCACGTCGCCGCGCAGTACGGCCACGCTTCGATGTTGTACCATTTTCTGTTGCGATGGAATTTAGACGTGAATTGCATGGACGAAGATAGGCGATGTCCATTGCATTGGGGCGCGTATAAAGGGTTTAAAGACGTCGTCAAGTTACTCTTGGCGTTTGACGCGGACGTGATGCGCCCGGATAGGGAAGGGTGCACGGCGTTGCACTGGGCGGCGATACGAGGGAAAGCGGAAGCCGCGCACGTTTTAGCCTTGTGTGGCGGCGAAGAGTTGTTGAAAGCGCGAGATACGGATGGAAACACCCCATCGCAACTCGCCATGGAGAAAGGTCACAAGAGTTTATCGAACATGTTGACCAATCAGTTGGTGACTCTCAAAGAAGGCCAGACGTGGTGGTCGCAAAAAGGCATGGCGATATTCTGTTTAGCCGTCGTGTGCGGGTTGACGTTGATGTTTGTGAATTTTGTCGTCGTCGGACCGCTAGGGACGCCCCGCGTGGACGTCGCGTTAGCAGCATGGTCGTGGATGGTGGTTATTAGCTCAATCACCGGTTTGATTTTCTTTTGGCGAGTGGCGAATACCGATCCCGGATTCGTATCCACGCGAGCGCAGTTAGCCGCGAAGAGTTTGAAAAACGCGTCGTCGTCGGTTGAAAATCTAATCAACCACAGCGACGATATCGACGACATCGAAAAAGGATCAGGATTAGGATTAGGAGGAGGTAGTAGTAGTAGTGAAATTACCTCTTCCTCCGCCGCCTCCTCGTTAAAGTGGCTCGATCACCCCGAGCTTTGGGCGGGCAACTGGGAACGTCTTTGCGTCACGTGTAAAATAGTCAAACCGGCTGGAACTAAACACTGCCAAATCGCCAAACGGTGCGTCAGGAGATTCGACCACTACTGTCCGTGGATGGGCAACACGGTTGGCGCGAAAAATCACCGCGACTTTGTCATCTTTCTGCTCCTGGAAACGTTCGCCATGATCGTCTCCTTGCTCGTCGCCGTCATTCGAGTCTGGGAAGAAAATCCGTCCGAAAAGCAACGCTCGAAAACCGGCGTCTTATTCTTCGTCGCCTGCGACGTCGCCGTCTTAATCCCAGTCCTGCTGTTAGTCTCCTCGCAACTCGCGCAAGTCGCCCGAAACATCACCACCAACGAGTTGATGAACTTGCACCGGTACACGTATTTGCGAGCGACGGACGGGACGTTTAAAAACCCGTTCGATAAAGGCGTGTTTAAAAATTTAGTCTCCTTTTTCTGCGTCGACGCGAATAGACGAACCAGAGAGTTCGAAGAGAAAGCGAATACCAACGTTGGTGGGTTTACACCCAAAAACGCAACAACAAAAGATTGAATCGAAGTTTGAAGAACAAAATTCAATTCGAAAAACGAAAACGAAAGATTTTACTACTTTGCTATAGTACGAGAACGTAATACTACTACTGCTACGAGACCTTTGCATCATTGCTCACAAATAGACTTTTGATTCCAGTTCCATCTTATCCGAATCTTGTTAAGCAGATTCATCGCATTCGTACGGTCTCTCGTTCGCGTGAATACGCATGTGGCTTTGCAAAGTATCAGCTCGACTAAATCTCTTCTCGCACACATCACACTCATACGGTTTCTCGTTCGTGTGAATGCGCATGTGGACTTTCAAAGCACTAGATTGACGAAAACGTTTCTCGCACACATCACATTCATACGGTTTCTCGTTCGTGTGAATACGCATGTGATCTTTCAAAGCATTAGAATGACGAAAAGACCTCTCGCACACAACACACTCGTACGGTTTCTCGTTCGTGTGAATACGCATGTGCGTTTTCAAATTACTAGATTCACGAAAGCACTTCTCGCACACATCACATTTATACGGTCTCTCGTTCGTGTGAATACGCATGTGGATTTTCAATTGACAAGATGTACGAAACTTCATCTCGCACACTTCACACTCATACGGTTTCTCGTTCGTGTGAATGCGCATGTGGACTTTCAAAGCACTAGAATCATAAAAACTCTTCTCGCACACATCGCACTCGTGTTGCCCTCTCTTTCTCTTCACTCCTTTCGCAGCGGGAATAATAAAAGCCTTTGGCACGTGATGATGATTTTGCTCCATCGCGACATTTTCATCGTCTTCACAGGGAGAACCGCAACGGAGCATCCGCAACAACCGAAGCTCTTCGTCTCCCTCTTTTTCTTCTCCTCTTCCCCTCTCCTCTTTCTCATCACCTTTCAAAACCGTCTTTACGTTTCTCGCTCGTTTAGGATGTGGATTCTTTCTTCGTCCTCCCATTATTATTGTTGCTTGTATCCTCGCATCGTTGTTGTTGCTTGTTGTTGTTCGTGTCTTGTTTTTGGAGCATCACGAACCCCAAAAAAGCGAGTGCGGAAACATTTTTCTCTTTGGAGCCGTCCTTTCGTTTTTTTCAAATTTCAGACCCTAAACAACGAAAAACCAAATCTTTCTTTTCCGTTGCAACACGTCGTCAAATTTGCTTCATTCTACTGCGCAATAATACATTCTCGCGCGTTTGTGGCGTCAAACGACGGTCGTTGCCTCCGTTTTAAACCACTCATTCTCGCAGAGAAAGAGAGAAGAAGCTCTTCGTTTTTTAACCACCGCTTTTTCTTACATATATATATATATATATATAAACAGAGGAGGAAAAACAAGAAAGTCAAAGAGATCATCAGTAAATCGAGACGACGTTTCGGGAGATTGATTTCGTTTTTGGTAACGACTTTTTGAACAGATCACGCATCTTTCGTTGAACAACGGCAAAGAAGATGAATCCGTTCACGACGACGAACTGCGGAAGGGCCGCTTTAGTGAGACGGAACGACAAGAACAACATCTCCTCCTCCTCTGCTTCGAGTTCGACGAAAAAGAAGAATCATCATCGAAGCTTTTTTTACCGCGCATCATCATCGAGTCGTGTCGTTCAAAATCGAGTCATCGCGCCCCCGAGGAAGAGAATTCAGAAAGACTCCGACAGTCAAGTGTTTTGCCCCTCGAAAGTCTCGCGAATTCAAAAGAAGAAAAAAAGACGAAGGAAAGACGGACCTGGCGGACCAGAGGATTCACCATCGATGATGCACGTTGGGGATTACGGGATGCCAGAAGACGAGGAGGAGGCGTTTGAGGACGATACCGGGGATGGCGACGACGGGAACGACGATATTTCAAACAACGGAGGAGGCGGCGACGACGGGAACGACGACGACGAAGATGAAGACGACGACGATGAGTTCGACGAGAAATGGGAGAGCATTATCAAACGGTTGGAAGATAACTATCAAAACTTAGAGGCTGTAAAAACAGTGAGTGATCCGTATGCCGGGTTGAACGGCGTTTCGGGAGAGTTGAGCGTTCTTTGGTCGGCGGGATGCGTCGTCACGTACGCGAGCGCCATCGCGCACTCCCTCGATACCATGATTTCGCCGTTTTTGAAAGGTGAGAGAGACGGCTTTGTGGATATCGCTTGATAAGAAGAAGATGTCGATGAGATATGTTGAGATCATCATGTATACTAGTAGAGTACTGTTACTATTATTAATAATATTATTGTTTGGATGATCTTCGCAAAAAGGCGTGTTTGTATTTGAAAAACGAATGTTTTTCTGTGTAAAATAACACGCGCGAAGAGAAAGAGAAGTAAGAAAGTAAGAAGAAGAAGAATCGAAGTGTGTAATATATTACCTCGTAATACTACATTTGTATGTTGTACAAGCTTTAACAATCTATGCGTGCGCTTTTTCCTTCTATCATATACAGCTATTTGTCTACCAGTGACTTCAATTATTTTTTGTTTCTTTCTTTCAGTTTCGCTCGCATGCGATCCTTCGAAGAAATTTTCCCGCCGCGTACTAATTCTCCTTGTTGCATCTCTTCCTTCTCTTCTAGCTCGATCTTACCGAATCGAGCGTCCAACTCCGAGCCTTTCGATTTCTGAATGGTCTCTTTCGATTCCAAGAAGAACATCAAATCTCGGTTCATGCCTTCCAGCTCTCTCACTTTTTCTTCCAGAGACGCAATCTTTTCCTTCTCTTTCGTCGAGGACGTCATCTTCGTCTCGCGCATTTCACCGGCGTCTCTCAATAATTGCTCGTTGAGTTGTTTTAGAAACACATTTTCCTCTTCCAAGCGCTTGACTTCCTTCTCGGCGTGGTCGGCTCTTCGATTGAGCACGCGAAGTTTCGTCGCCTGTTCGGCGATGGTTTCAACTTTCGTCATCATCTCCGATTGATCCGAAGCGGCGTCCATCAAAAGACGTTCGTAATGTTGTCTTTGCTGGTCCAATTGCGAGGCTAACAGTTGGTCGTACTCGTTCGCGACGGCGTCTAGTTTGGACGCGACCAACGCTTCCGTGAGTTCAGGATCGTCTTCCTCGTGCAAAACGTCAGGGTCGGAATAGCCGTTCGTCGCGTACCCTCCTTCGCCTCCGCCTGGGCCTTCGACGCGTCTCCCCGCGCGACCTCTCCTTCCTTTCTCGTCCGGCGTTAGCTCGACCAAACCATGCTTCCCTTCGATCAATCGATGCACAAACTGGTCTCTGGAGTAATCCCACACTCGTCCGCTACCGATTTCGAGCGAATAGCAGTGCCCGGTTTCCGTCCAATGCGCAACCGCGTGTCGATTCTCGTACCTCCCACACCCGACGACGCCACAAATCAAACACGTCCACAACGACGCGTTCGCACAATCACAACTTTCACACTTCGCCTCTCGTTTCGCCGTCGCGTCCAACGTAAAACGACACACCGGACAGACGCTCCCGGACACGCCGGACATGCACTCCGAATGAAAGTGATGCCCGCAACTCGTCGTCAATATCCCGGAAATATCCCCGTCCAACCGATCCAGACAGACTGGACACGTCGCCGGAAGTTCAGTGATGCTCTTCTCTTTATCATCATCATCATCATCATCATCTTTCTTCCCGAATTTCACGCTCTTCACGAACACGCACCGGCAAATCTCCTCGTCGTTCAAGCTGCTAAACGGTTGCCCGTGAAAGTTGTTCGTAAACATCCTCGCGTTTTCGCAGTCGTCGAAGAGCAATATCGCCGCGAAATAATAATACGAAGCGCTTTTATTATTCGTATTCTTCGCTTTGTCGCTTTCCTCGCGCTTTCGCTCTCGAGGAACAACCACTCTCACTTCTTTCAATTTCATTCTCACCGGGGCGATGAAATCCAAGAAATCAGCCACCGAGAACGAGGACGGAATGAACGGCACGAGGACCAGTTTCGACTCCGACGACGACGAATTACGAGAGCGAGCGTTTTGCATTCCTTCTTGGTCGTCTTCTTCTTCTTCGTGGTCTTCTTCCTCTCGGAATAACCGCAAACTCCCTTCCGAGCGCTTCACTTTGTTCCCGGTGGTGACCGGGTACTTATCCACCTACTGCTCGTCGTCGTCGTCATCATCGCTCGTATTACTATTCTCCTCTAAATCCACCCGAACGAAGAACAGAGAGGAGGAGGAAGAAGGTTGACGACTTTTGCTTCCGTCTCTTCCTCCGTCCCTTTCCTCTTCTTCCGGTGAAGACATTATTCTTTGCGCGCATGCACACAACGAGCGTATAAAGTGACGACTTTTTTCCCCACGACGAAATCAGCTCCTCACAATACGCGCGCACACGCATCGTAACAACGGTAACAATACACGCGCCGCGCGTCTTTTAATGGTACGACAAACGCGAGCATCGCGCTTTCTCTCTTTCTCTCTCTCTCTTTCTCTCTCTCTTTCTCTCGTTCGTCTCCGACTTTAAGAGAAGAAGAGTTGCAAAACATCGGAGGAAAAGCATCTCATTCCGCCGCCGTTTCTTTCTCTCTCTGACGCGCTCTTAACTCTCTTTCGATGACGATATGAACGACAATAAAACAGACGACGACGACGACGATCAGCACCCGCGTGAACGAACACTCCCACTTTTTCGACGCGCTCGTCGAACACATCCCGCAAAAGTTCTACCTCGCGACCGAGAAATCCTTCGGGGACGACGACGATGACGAGGAGGTGCTGATGGCCTCTTTAGGCAGGTTCGGGGCGAAAAAAGCCTCACAAAAATCCACCGCGGAGAAGAAAAGAATGGTGAAAATGAAAACGATGGAAAAGAAACGACAGAAACTCGATCCGAATTTAGTTCTGACGAACGCGGAGACTCTGCAGAAGAAAATGGAAAAGAAGAGGAAGAAAGGTTTGGAGGATACAGAGGAGGAGGGAGAGGACGAGGCGCGGAGGGCGAACGCGGCGAAGGCGGAGGAATCCGGGAGCGGCGACGAAGAGGAAGAGGAAGAGGAGGAGGAAGGAGCGAACGGAGAGAAGAAGAAGGAATCAAACGGGAGTAGTATGTTCAAAGATATGGTTATAGACGCCTCGACGCCGACGAAGGAGGAAAAAAGCGAACGGTTAGAAGCGTTGAGAAAACGTCTGGAGAAGAAAATTCAGGATTCGAGGGAGAAGCGGAAAGCGAGCGAACACGAGAAGAAGGTGAAAGACGCGAAAGATTGGAGAGAGCAACGGGAGAAGATGAAATTGGAGAAGAAGGAAAGGGAGAAGAGGATGAAGAAGATCGTGGACGCGAAGAAGAGAGAGACGATGAGGAATAATAGCAACGAAAAGAAGAAGGGCGATGAAACCGCCGCCAACAGAGGAGAAGACGGATACCCGAAGATGAACTTGGCGTTTGGTAACGTGGACGTGGACGAGGTTCCATCATCTAGATTAAACGGCAAGAAGAAAAAAGAAACGAAGAGAGATCTGCTCTCGAAAGCACTTCAGCGAGAAAAAGATTTAGCCGACGCTGGCGGCGACCAAACCAAAGAAGGCAAACGCGTCGCCGAGAAGCACGCCTGGGAGGCTTCGTTGAAACGCGCGAGAGGAGAGAAAGTCTTGGACGACCCGAAACTTCTGCGCAAATCCGTCAAAAGAGAAGAAAAGAAGAAACAAAAGAACAAAGAGAAATGGAACGAGCGGACGAAAACGGTTCAGGACCAACAAAACGCGAAGAAGAAAAAGCGCAAGGAGAACATCAAGGCGAAAGCGGACGAGAAAATCGAAAAGAACATCGATAGGAGAGAGAAGAAGAGGAACCGGCCCGGGTTTGAAGGCCGGTCCAAAGGCATGATTAATTAATAAAGCTATAGCAGTAATACTACGATAATTTGTTTTACAATGCACTTCCCGAGAAAGATGATGATAGCAGTACACGCCGCGCGTTCGCAATAGAAATCATCATCTCGAAGCGGTTGCTGATACAGACGACGCATGCGAATCTCCCAAGAAAAATTTCTGCCAATTTCCGTTCGAACTCCTTAACGCGCGAAAGACGTACACCGATGTCGTGAAGTTCCCCAAGCACATCACAAACACAGTCCACACTAAGGCCGTCATCGCGCTCTCTTCTCGCAGGAATATCCACAGAGAGAAAAGGGTAAAACCGACGTACAGGTCAACGAGAGAAACCACCCCCCAGGGGTGGTTTAACAACCAATCAGTTCCTCGCTTCCGTTTCCATTCACCGCGGCATACAGGATCACACTCGTCATGAACACCGCACCTAACGCGGAGACGCATTGGCCTATTTGTAAAGCATGTTTTGTGGTTATCGCCGTCGTTCGCGCGGTAGTAGTATTGGAGGCTCTCGGTAACATGTGTTCAGAAGCGTTATCCATTGTTTTTATGATGAAAGTTTGGAGCGTTTTTACTTTAGTATCTCGAATTTGACTGTTCGAGAGGCTCGACGCGGCTGATCAAACTTTCAAACTTACTCTCGAATCGAGCGGCATCTTTCAACGCGTCGATAAATGCAGCCGTTCTCTCGTCGAATTCAGAGGATATGAATTCGATTCGATGCAAAAAGTCCTCCATTTGGTCTTCGCGATCGTCGTAGTCACCGGCGGCGCGAAGTTTCGCTTCTTCTTCTTCGTCGTTTCTTTCAAAGTCTTCGCACGCGTCGCAGAGTTTCGAGCACGATTGAAGGATAGATTCGTAGAGGTTCAAAAGCGTCGGTCGAAGAAGCATGGACTCTCGAGCGGTGGTTTCCAGAAACTTGGCATGCGCTTTGATGACGTCGTCCGCGGAGGTGGACGAAGAAAATATCTCGCTCTCCATCGTGGCCCAGTTCGGCTCGATGACTTCCGACGTCGCGTAGTGCAAGACATTTTGAATCAAACTGATTGCTCTTTGTGCGGTCCAGTGCGCGGCGTTGGCGTGAACGAAGACGTCCCTCGTGAGAAAGTGCTCCTCTGTGGGATTCTCGTACTCCATTCGAGAAGACGATTGCTGCTGCTGCCGCCGGTGCATTTTCTTGTGAAGCCGACGAAGCGTCGCCCACGTTTCGCACACTTTCTTTTCCATCACTTTCGCGCGGAACAAGTGCTTGAACAACGCTTGATACTTGGCAATGGTACTCTTTGAAAGCACAACGTTCGCTGGAAAGGATGTTTTGTAGTCGAGCGTAAACGTCTCCAAACCTCGCGCGTCATTACTCGTACTACCATTCTTTTCGAGGGCGCACTTGATGTCTTCGTGATACTTGAACGCATACATCGAGGAGTTTTTCATGCTCACCTCTAAAGCATCTCTCAACTTTTGCTCGTCGCAAAACTTGGCCGGTTTCTCGAGTTCTTCGAAGGCCTTGAAGGGCGAGTCGAAGAACTGTGAGAGATAATCGCCTTGCGCCAATAAGAAGGTCGCTTTGACCAATTGCAACTTGTTGCGAATGTCTCCAGAAAGGAGCAACGCGTCGAAGAAATGTTTATTGGAGACGTCGTGTTTGGCACGAACGACGTCGGAGATGTTCGAGAACGACAATTTCTTCCGCTCTTTTTCTTTTTCTTCTTTGTCGACGACGACGATACTCTTTATCCCCTCTTCCTCTCCGTTTGCCGTGACTTGGCTACTCAACGTCTCTCTACTAATAACGGTAATCTCTCGAAGCGCGTTGACATACTTCCCGGCATTTAACGCCAACACTTTCGTCGCATCGTCCAAAAACCATGGCGTCGGTTCTCTCGGAACATATTTCTCTGTCCAGTAAGCGTTATTATTATCGAAACGTTCGGAAAGCGAGTCTGGCTTTAAGCGTTTGTCTTCCACGACAAAAAATTCCTCGTACGTGTCGTTCTCGCAATCGCCTTCGGACATCCATTTTTCTAATCGTTTTAAATAAGATTTTGCGGTCGCGTTTTCCAGGCGAGTGAGTAATCTCTCCGCTTCCGAATCGCCCCCGCACCGGATTTTCAACCGTCTCAAAGTATTCAAAAGCTTTCCGCCCATTTCGTTTTCGCAGGCGAACGAGACCGAGGCTAACAAGCGAAGCGCTTCCGCGGCTGGTCGAGCGTAAAAATACGCCGACTGTAAACTCAGATCACGTTTGTTTCTTTTCCTCTCCAGTTGCGCGATCATACGTTCCCAGTCGCCAAGTAAATCTCGCACTTCTGTCGCCAACGCTTTGCTCGTTTTGCCGGACGTTTTTGTTTGGCCGTAGAGCGTTTTTTCGACGAAGCGCGAACAGGCAAACGCATCTTCGCACATCGGGAGCATTCGGCCTAAGAGTTCGCGCAAACTCGGTTCGCAACCGCTCTCGCACTCGAATTTGACTATTCTATTTGCATCTTCGTTGTTATTATTGATGTTGATGTCGTCGTTGCTACCGCCGTTCCTTTTCTTCGTTGTCGTGGCTTTCATTGAGGCGGCGCGTCTCGCGGTGACGTATCGACCGTCCAAACCGAGCGCAGCGTGTAAAAAATCGTCCAAGAGGAGCAACTCTTGCTCCGCGGTCGACCGAGACGCTAACGGGATAGCGTCCACGTCGCGTTCGTACTCTATGCCTAAGAAATTGCTCGTTAAATATGGACGGTTGGATGAAGATCCATCCTCGTTCCAACTAGGAAATGTTGGTTTTCTCGTTGTCGCGGCGGATGTCGATGTTGCAGTAGTTTTCACGACTCGTTGTTGCTCACGTTGTCGCGCTCGTCCGTTCTCTTCGTCTATTTCTTCTTCTTCTTCTTTCTCCTCCTCTCCATAAGGTCTGTCATTCTCTCCGATGATATGCGC
>Ga0115557_1000510_pt1 | contig 27075 bp, 11 predicted proteins | sample COGITO_mtgs_1104_FD_87280 | JGI IMG/M metagenome (GOLD analysis project Ga0115557, IMG submission 87280) | Pelagic marine microbial communities from North Sea - COGITO_mtgs_110421 | ecosystem: Environmental > Aquatic > Marine > Epipelagic | place: Germany:Helgoland, sampling site Kabeltonne...
CGAAACTGCCAAAGTGCCTTGGAACAGTGGCGCATTTGCTTCCGTAACCCACGCGAACAGACACCCCGAGTGTGTACGATACCTCCTCGACAATAACTGTCCTCTCCCACCCGGTTGGCGATACGAAGATGGAACGTTACACACGTCGTATAATACGACGGTACGCACGTCGTAAACGCGTGCTCGGATACACAAAATTTACGCGCACACACGCACAGCTTGTAATGTAAAAAAGAAGATATACTAGTAGTTAGCGATGACCTTTTCCTTCCGTTCTCGCGTGTTTCGCACGAATTTAAGCTCCTTCGCTTCTCCATTCTATCCATTATAACTCGATCATCATCCTCACTTTCTTTCCTCGCGCGCATACAGTAAAGACACTTTAAACCCTTCCTTCTGCTCTTACGAAACCACACGAACAACGTTACGGTACACAATGTTCTCGATGACGAATATTGCGGCGAAATCTTCGCATTTCAGCGCGATCAAATCGTGCACTTTATCCCAACGCGTTCACGTCGGATACCACTGCGCGTTGTTACGAAATCGACGTTCGAAGGTCCGGCACGTGAGAAGTACGTCGGCGTCTTCTTCGGTCGCGCACCCAGAGGACGTGGAGATTAAAATTCCACCGAACGACGGCACCGTCCGCGTTCGGTTCGCGCCGTCTCCGACCGGGAGTTTACACGTTGGCGGAGCGAGAACGGCGTTGTTTAACTGGTTGTACGCGAAAAAAACGAACGGGAAGTTCATCTTGCGAGTGGAGGATACGGACACGGCGAGGTCGACCCGAGAGAGCGAACAGAGCATGCTGGCAGATTTGAACTGGTTAGGTCTGGATTACGACGAAGGACCGGAAAAAGGAGGCGAATTCGGACCGTATCGACAATCGGAGAGAGGCGCTATTTACCAAACGCTCGCGCGGAGATTGATGACATCGGGACACGTGTACAAGTGTTTTTGCACGGACGAGGAGTTGGAACAGATGCGAGCGGAACAAGAGGCGAAGAAATTACCGCCGAAGTACGTGGGGAAGTGGAAGACGGCGTCGGAGGAGGAAGTGAAGGCGATGGAGGCGACTGGCGCGCCGTATACGTACAGATTTCGCGTACCGGAAGGCGAACGCATTGAAATCGACGATTTGATTAGAGGTAAAGTTGGGTGGGATACGGACACGCTCGGGGATTTTGTTATTTTACGATCGAACGGGATCCCCGTGTATAATTTTTGCGTGGCGGTGGACGATGCGACCATGGGGATTACGCACGTTTTACGAGCCGAAGAGCATTTGCCGAACACGTTGAGACAAGCGTTGGTGTACGACGCGTTGGAGTTTAAGAGACCGACTTTCGGGCACATGTCGTTGATTTTAGCGCCGGATCGCTCCAAGTTGAGTAAACGACACGGCGCGACGTCTGTTGGACAATTTAAAGAGCAAGGATATTTACAGAAAACTATGATTAACTTTTTAGCGTTGTTAGGGTGGAACGATGGCACCGAAAAAGAGATTTACGAGGTGGACGAGTTAGCGCCTTTGTTTGCGATTGAACGCATCAACAAGAGCCCGGCGGTGTTTGATACGGTAAAGTTGAACTGGATGAACGGTCAACACATTAGGTTATTACCGGAAAGCGAACAAAACGAAATGTTAGGGTTGGCGATGGAGAAATCCGGGGTGATGAGCGCGACGGCGAGCGACGAGGCGAAGAAAATGGCGATTAGTTTGGTAAAGGATTCCATCGAGTTAACCGAGGACGTCAGCGCGAAAGTGAAGGAAATTTTGGAATATCCGTTGCAAGAGGAAATGAAAACGAACGAACAAATGCAAAAAGTTATCGAGGATGATTTTCAACCGATCGTAGATGCGATCGTGAGTGCGCACGAATCCGGCGAGTTGCAAGAGTGCGTAAAGAACAACGACGTGAAAAAATTCATCAACGCGACGGGTAAAGCGTTGGAAAGAAAAGGTAAAAGGTTGTTCATGCCGTTTAGAATCGCGTTGACTGGACGAACAGCTGGGCCAGAAGTCGGGGACGCTTTAGTGTTGTTGGGTATGTTGAAAGATGGGGATTCATCGAGTGCGGTTTTGTTGGACGAAAGAATCAAAACGTTGAAGGAAACCTTCTCGAAATAATAACTTTATTACGTTGGATGAAAATGCGATCGTACGACCGGTAATAACAATAATAATATATAATATAATAATAAAACAAACAACAACGGCGGACGCGAAAAAGTTTTAAACGCGTCGTTTAATCCTCGTCGTCTTCTTTTGGTTCTTCGGATTCAACCGGGGCCGCCGCGACGACCGGCTTCGGCGTCTCGGATTTTTTCGGGTAGCTGGTCTTTTTCGTGTTGCTCGACACCGTGTTCACGGTATCTTTGACTAACCCAACCGTGGAATTCGTCAGCTCTCGAACGTCCAACCCGGTTTGCGATTCGACCTCGTCTAGCGTTTTAGACAAACCCAAATCGTCGTCTTTGACGACTAACGAGTACACGAAATACGCCGATACGCCCAATCCAATCAATTCAAAAACGTCTCCCAACGCCACCGGCAAAACGACTAAAGAAGAGAAAGAGGCCAAGGAAAAAGCGGCGATCAAACCGTAAGTGCCGATTTCGTCTCTGGACATGTCATCATTCGCCTTCTTTTGCTCTTCTTTCTTCTTCATTTGCACTGGCAACGCGATTTTGACCGCCTTCGCGGCAGGAGGCGGCGCGACCGCCGGAGAAGCAGTCTTCTTCGTCTTCTTCTCTCCGCCGCCGCTCAAACTTGCGAATATGTTCGAAAACACCAAAGTCTGCGCTCTCTTCGTCGCCGGCGCCTTCGTCGCAACCTTCCCTCTCGAATTCACGATTTGCTTCACTGGTTTAATCGGTTGCTTCTTAATCGTATACTGCGACTTGACCGGCGGTCCCGAGCGCTTCAGCGCCGGAAACGGCGTGTACACCGGCTTCTTCTTCTTCGGAACGTTCAAACGTTTCGGCTTTGGCGCCGCGAACGACGACTTCTTCTTCGGCGTCGTCGCGGCGAACGAAATCGGTTTAATCTTGCTGATTGGTTTCGAAATCATCGGTTTTGCTTTCGGTTTCATCATCAACGGTTTCTTCTTTGGCGCTTGAAACTTCTTCTTGTTCGCCCCACCCGAAGCCGAAGACTTGTAGAATTGCGTGCCAGATTTGGCAAATTTCATCGGTTTAAACGTTCCGGCGTAAAACGAGTTCCTCAAACCGACCGAGTTTTTCGTTTTCTTCCCGGCGTCGAGGTACGATTTCACTTTCGCTTTTTCATCGTTCTCTGAAGCAGAGACGACGACTTTGACGCGTCGCTGCGGTTGCTGCTGTTGTTGTTTTCCTTTATTTCCGATGATGGATGATGCGCTTCCTCCGTTGAGGACGATGCTGTTCCCGAAAGAGAAAGAAACCGACGTCATCTCGCACAAAGCGTGTAGTATTACTTAAACGTGTGTTTACGTGTGTTTACGCGTGTAAGTGTTGAAAGTAAACTCGAATTAACGCGCGTTCGTTGGAGAGTCGTCGTCGTACTCCTACGAAGAGAGCGAGTTATACGTTTTGGGGGATGATGTGCGCAAACGATACGAGAAAGATTTTTCATCGATCACTCGAAGAGAAAAGATATTTCGAGAGCAGAAAAGAACGAGAGAAGAAAACTTTTCATAAGAGAGAGAGAGAGAGAGGATTTGGCGAGAGCAGCAATAAAAAACTTTTTTGCTGCGATTGTGGTGGTTCCAAAACTTTTTGTTTTGTTTTCCTTTTTTTCCTCTTCTCCTGCTTTTTCAACAGGCTGTTTGTTGTACAGGCAAAAAGAATGAAAAGTTTGGTTTGAACTCTGCTTCGAAACGGCCTCATTGAAAGAGCGACAATTACTCATTACACACATCAACAATATGGCCAAAAGAACGAAATCGGCGAGAAAAGCCGCGAAATCGGTACGACCAAACAGAGAGCTTCTCGCGCGTGAAGATGAGACGCGCTCTCACCTTTTGCTGCCCTTCTTTTTTGCGCGCTTAAGCGTGTTTATATATATATATATCTGATATATAAATCTCGATTCCCCCAATTCAAAGGGGTTTCCTTCCCCCAATTCTCTCGTTCCCGAGGGGATTAATTTGTAAAAAAAAGACACACTTTTGGCGTGAGTATTCACCTTTCTCCCTCCCTCTCCCTTTAAAACAGAAACCGTCCGCCCCGAGACAACGCACGCCCGCGCGTAAAGGCTACAAAGTCTGGACGGAACCGGAAAAGGTAGCCTTGACCGCCGGGGTAGCGAAATACGGTCCAGGTAATTTCTAATTTTTTTGTTATTTTTTGTTGTTGGAAAAAGGGCTGCTTTTTGCTGTATTTTTTAAAAGCTTTCTTCTTCTTTCGCTCTCTTTTTGCGCGGCGCGAGGAAGGAGTCTGTCTGTTTCTTTCGCTTTGAGGAGATGCGGGAGAGTGATGGAGAGCGATGTGGCAGAGAAGGCGTTTCTTCTTCTCTCGTCGTCGTCATCTTTCGATCGAGGCAAAAAAGGGAGGAAAGCCCTATTTTCCCCCTTTTTTTATTTTAAGAGAAAAAGGAAACAAACGGCTAATTTTTTTTTCAATGAATCGCTCTTTTTGACCAAAAACTCACACAAAAAAATGTTCTCTCTCTTGATGTACGTAAAGGCCAATGGAAGAAAATCTTGGACGACCCGGCGTTTGGCCCGAAACTGACCAACCGATCGAACGTGGATCTGAAGGACAAGTGGCGCGGCGCGTCCCCGACGCCGACGAAGAAGACGAAGACGCCGGTGGCGGTGAGCAAAGCGACGAAACCGTCTTCGGCGAAGAAGTTGGCGTTTACGAAGAGTCCGCCGATTGGCGTGAGAAGATCGCCGTCGAAAACGAGACCGAGTTATACGAAGACGAAACCGGCGCCGCCGCCGAGAAGGCCGAGCAGCGCGAGAAAAGCGGCGAAGCCGGTCGCGGCGAAGAAGCCGTCGGCTCCGGCGAAGAAGGCGAGTTCGCCGGCGCCGGCGAAGAAGAGCGCTCCGGCAAAGGCTTCGAGCGGCGGATGCGTTATTATGTAACATGCTTTGAACTTTTACTAAAGAGACCGAGAAAGAGAGAAAAAGAGGGAGAGATGACGAGTGATTAGGAGAGAGAAAGAGAGAAAGGCAATCGTTCGTTACATGTAAATGAAAAATTTTAGAGGAAAGAGAAAAAGAGAGATTGGAAGACACAAACGAGAAGTTATTCGTACTACTTAGGAAAATTTTATATATGAAAAAACTAAAACTATTTTATATCACAACACACGACAGCATCTTTAATCGGAATTGCTGCTGACCATTTCGATCCATTGTCTCAATAAATCGCTAATCGTCGACGGTAATTGGTTCGATTCCTGAACGACCACGTAATACGGAAACGGAAACGAGTCCAAGTATTTCGTCATTTTCGGTTTGCCTTTTTCAAACGACACGGATTGCATGTCCAATAAAGACTTTTCTGGGTTATCGAGGACGATAAACGCGATTAAAACGCCTTTTTGATTTCCAAATTCGCGCATGACTTTCGTTAAGGCTTCTTTCTCGTGGAATTGTCCGTCGGCGATGATGAGGACGAGTTGTTGGAGGTTCGAGCCGGCCTCGGCGCTGCCTCGAGAACTGGAATTTTCTCGCGCTAAAGAAAGTTGCTGGTGCAAACTCTCCAGTAAAGTCACCATCGGCCGATCGGCCAACGTGCTGTCTTGACGAAACGTGAGCTTAGAGACCAGTTTTGGGCCGTTTTGGTCCACAAAAGGTTCACCGAGTGGGTGTAACGTCTTCACGCATCCGCCGAAACCGACGACGCCGATGTCGCCAACTTCTAATCGACTCATCGCTCTCGCCAATAAGACCATCGCCTCGAGCGCCGCTCGATCGCGCTTATTCTCCGACATTGATAACGAATCATCCACGGCTAATACGACTTGGTACCTTCTCTCAGACGGTTTCGATCGACGAAGCCAAATTTTGTCCTTTCGGAAATCGGAGGCGATGTACGGGATGATTTTTCGCATATTCAAACGTTTTCCGGTTCGGTAGTCGCCGCGTAAACGAGATGCTAACGTCGGTTCGAGAATCAATCGGAGTTGCTCGCTCAATTCGCCAGAGAGAGAACCGGTTAAATCTTCTAGAGTTCGCCAAAGATGTTCGGCGGCATCTTCGTCCATTTCAGACAAGGCGTTGTCTTTATCTTCTCGGAACATTTGTAAATCTTTCTCGGCTTCCGCGCGCGCGAGTTCAATCTCTTCTTCGGTTAGTTCGCGCGTTCGGTTGACATTCTCTTCTTCGTTGTTATCGTGCTCGATGTTGGCATTTTTCAGCTCGACGATAGCTTCTTCGAGTAAGCGTTTTTCCTTCAGTTCTTTCTTCTTTCGCTCTTCGTCGGTTTCGTCGTCAGATGCCATTTTTTCATCGTCGCCATCCTTTTCATCGTCGTCATCCTTTACTTCACCTCCATTGGCGTCAACATTTTCTTCGAGTTGCAACTCCTCGTTGGGCGCGAAGTTCTTGTCGCGTTGACTTTTCTTTTTGTTGCTCTTCTTTTGTTGCTGCTTTTCTGCCATCTCGCCGGAGACATCTTCCTCGTTCTTCTCCATCGGATCTTCTTCATGCTTGTTTTTCGCGTCGAGATCAGCCTCATCAACTTTCTTCATCTTTTCGTCTTCCTTCTTAAAGAACTCTTCGGCGTTGATTTCTTTTTCATCGTCGTTGAGCCGTTCATCGTCTTCTTCGCCAGTATTCGCGCCTTTGAGTTTTTGCGTCACGGCTTGTTCCTCGGTCGCCGGAGCCAACGCGGCTGGTCCTTTCTCTTCGTTCTCTTCGCCCCCGTGCATGAACTGAAATTCCGCCGCGGCGTCGTTTTCGTTTTGAATTCTATCGTCCGCATCGCCTACATCCTTTGTGTTTTGGTCTTCTTCGTCATTGTCGTCGCTGACGATCGATAAGTTCTCGCGCCATTTCTTCATTGCCGCGGCGAGGGAGCGGTGAGGGTTCATCTCCGGACCACCGCTCTTCTTCGATTTGTTCTCCTCGTTTTGATTCGCGTTGTTCTGCTCGGCGTCGTCCATGGGTTGTGCGGAAGTCGGAACCGCGGCACCTTTACCAGCGGCTTCGCCGTCGCCGTCGCCATCGCCGGCATCGTCCTCGTCCTCGTTTTGATTCTGAAATCCAGCCGTGGATCGCATCGGCGCTTCTTGCTGTACTTCTTTTTGCTCCTTCGTGAAATTCTGGTCGTCGTCGTTTTCACGTTCGTCTTGGCCGCCAGCGTTTTTGTTTGGTTGTGTCCGTGCGCTTCCATCGCCGGCCGTTCCGCGTGCACTCGCCGCGCCTTGTTCGCCGCCTTGACCGTGTTGTTGCTGTTGCTCGGATTCGTCGATTTCGCAGTCGTCTCCGCCGCCGCCGTCTCCGGCACCTTTCGGTCCAGCTTGATTCCGAGCGTCTTTATCCTCCTCTTCGTGTGCTTCCTGAGCGTTAGCATCGTTAACCGCGTCGTCTTTGCCGTCTTGACCGATTTGACCGTCTTCCTCTTCTTCCTCGTTATCGACGTCCATGTCGTCATTGCCGGCTTCTTTTTCATTCTCCCGCGCGTCGTCGTCTGGGTTCAACTCGGCGTCGTCTCGATCGTCTCGATCGTCTTTGTTTTCGCCATTTTCACCGGTTAAGTCACCATCATCGTTCATGTCGTCGTCAGTTGGTTTCGATCCGTCGTCTTCTTCACCTTTCTCTTCTTCCGCTTCATCGCCTCCGTCGAGTTGCATGTCGTCATCTCCGAGATCGATATCCAAGTCATCGTTCGCATCGTCGTCCCCGTCTTCTTCTTCACCCTTAGGCGTGATACCAGTAGCATCTTTGACCTCTTGGTCGTTCATGTTATTGTCGTCTTTCGTATCGTCGGCTTCCTCGTCTGGACCTTCATTCGTATCCTCTTTATTAGCCTCCGGCTTGCCTTTCTCCTTGTCGTCTGGTTTTCGAGGAGGTTTCTTTCCGTCCTCTTTCCCATCATCTTTCCCTTCCTCGTCCTCGTCTTTCCCTCGCATCTCTTCGTCTCTGGCATCTTCTCGTTTCATCGCGTCTCCTTTTTCAAACTCATCCGGTCCCTCGTCTTTCCCTTCCTCTTTTTCCTTCTTGTCGTCTTCGTCGTTCCATAACCTCTCGTCGATGATGTCGTTACCGTCTTCGTGGTCCCCCATTTCCTTCTCCAAATCTTCGTCTTCGTTGCCATCTTCTGGTTCGTTTTCCACGTCGTGCGTGACGCCCTCAAAGTCGGATTTCATTTCAATGCCGCGATCTTCCTCTTCTTCTTCTTCTCCGCCTTTTTTCGTTTGTTCCTTCTTTTCCTCGTCTTGTTTCTCCGCGTCTTCCATGCCCAAAATTTGTTCCTCGTTATCGATTTGCTCCGAAACGTCTTTTTTACCTTCACCTTCAGCCGCACCGGTACCGTCTTTGTCGTCCGAGAGCTTCATGTTCTCGCCGTCACCGGTACCTTTACCGTCTCCGTCGTCCTTGGCACCGCAGAAACCTTCCTCGCAAAGACCGCAGAAGACGGCGGTTAACACTTTGGCTAATTTCGTCGACGCTCGATGGTACTTGGAGTACTCGACGATGGTTTCTTTCGCAACTAAAGCGATGGAGCGGAACATCGGAGCAAGTTTTGCCGCGTTTGCGATGACATTTTGACGATTTCTTTCAGTAGAAGAAGAATAGGACGAAGTGATACTTTCCGTGACGCGAGCGTAGGCAAGAGAGGCTTCGCGGATGGCATCGCAGAGCGTTTCGAGACGCTTGGCGCCGACGGCGTTGCCGCAGTGTTTTTCGTACACTTTGAGCGAGGCTAGCCCGTCGTCTTCACCGTCGTTCTCGTTGTCGTTTTTGCCATCATCAGTACTCGCATTGGTTGCTTTCTTTTCCGTTTCTTCCTCTTCGTCCGTCATTGCGGCTTTGTGAACCCCTTGCGCCCAAATCAACGCGCGTTCGATGCACATCTCGAGCGATGCGTTGAACGAATTTAAGCCGTCGATTTCGGCGGCTTTAGTCTCCTCAATTTCATTAGTGGTGTTGTTCTTGTTTTCGTTCCTCTCGAAGTGAGTAATCGCGGTGGATAAGATCGTACCTAAAAGTTTGCGCAACGGATCCCAACCTGGGCAGTTCTCGCAATCCGCCGCGTACGTGCCGTAGGTCTCCACGACATCTTTCGATCGCGCAGATTCTATAACCGCATCGTGCGCGGCTTCAATATCTTTCGACGCAACTCTTAGACGATCAAGGGCCACGGAGAGAGCGCGTTTGGCTTGCAAACCGAGCATTGGCACCGCTCGCCACGACGCGAACATTTCTTTTCCAGAAGTAGTATTTTGCGCCGTTGACGACAACCGAGAGCTCGCTTGTGCGACAGCCGCAAATGACAGCTTCACGTACGGATTGAGCGCTTCTCGAGCTTCCTCGCACCTCAATTCAACGTTTAGCAAAGCTTCTCTCGCTGCCTTCTCGCTCCATGAGCCTCGAAGCTTTGGAACGGATTCGCAACTCGAAGACGCGATGGATGCCAAAATGGCATCTTTCGCCGCGTCGGAGACGGCTTCGATGAAGGCGCGCACATTGCACATCCATTGAGCGAGAGTTACACCCGATGATGAACGAAAAAGTGAGAGAGTATCTTCCTCTTGCATGCTACTCTGTTCTTCGGCTTCCTCGACCAGTTTTTCTAACGAAGAAGCGAATTCATCCAAGACATTCTCTGACGCAAGTGCGGAAGATAACGTCTTGCGTTGCGCGCGAAGCCTGTGCAAAAGATGTTCGCACATCGCCACCGCTCTGGTCGTTTGAATCACCTCTAAATCAGGATTGGGAGGATTATTATTCGTCACGTTTTGCAATCTTTGCACCCGAGACATTGCAACGTAATACGACTGATCGGCAGAATCGAGTTCGTCTCCTTCTTCGGGAAGAAACCTTTCTTTTTGCCCGGTGGAGAGCGGTTCTAGAGGCGGTTCGGTAAACCATCGCGCAGGTTCGCGAAATTTTTCCGGAACCGCCGCGCGCTTGTGCGTGATCCCGAGTTCAGGCAAAGTCTTCATGAGATCGTTGAGAGCTTTCTTTTTTATGGCCTTTTTCACCGTTTCGTCTGTGCGCAAAGCTGTAGCTCTGCGCGCGATTCGAGACGCGAATGCGTCTATGTCGACGCCTCCGGCGCGAATTTGAGATCGGCGTGAAGTTTCCATGGTCGACGTTGCCAAGACGGATGTGATCTTTTTCGTCAAAGCATCTACGCGGTGTAAAAGAGACGATGCGTTCCCTTCTTCGCTTTCAATTGATTTCAATCGAGAAACTCGAGCGAGTAATACTTTCGTCGAAGTATCAAACGCCCGCTTCTTCACCGTCAAATCGGCATCCAACTGTTCGAGCTTTCTCTTTGCAATCTCTTCTCTTTTGTCCCGCTCGCGTTTTATCGTCGCCGCTTTGACCGCTTTATCGAATCGCTTTTTCTTCTTCTCCTCGTCTTCTTCTTCAATATCTTCAAAGATCACTTCCAAGGGGTCTTCGTCCGTCGGCGCTGCCGTCGCCTCTTCGTCGTCTTTTGATTGTTCCTTCGGCAAAACGGCTAACCCGGTGCTGTTTCTCGACGCAGATTCCAAGATGGGTAAGACGAGTTTTTGCAAAGCGCGATCAAACTGACGAACGTGTTTGTGCAAAACGCGCTCGTTGGATTCCGCTTGTTGTTTCATGAAGTGGTAGCCGCGGTTTTCCCATTTCGCCAACTTGGCGTGATCCTCGAGCTTCCTCGCCGGCGTGGCGCGTTCGTTTTCAATTTCAGTTTCCACAGCAGGTTTGAATTGATGGTAATAACGGTACGTATTGTGCAGCACGCATCGTAAGGCTGCATCGCCTCTTCTTGGAAGTAAGTTCAAGGCGGCTCGAGCGCGGATATCCGCGGTTAAGTGATGTTCGAACGTTTTCACGAGAGAGAGTCGTGCGAGGAATTCCCCTAAAGTGGAGCCTTGGAGGTACTCTTCGAGCGCGCGCGTGATTTCGCGAATGCCTTGAATATCGCCTTCGTCTTCTTCTTCATCGATTTCATCCATGGTAGTGATAGTCTTGTCGTCTTCGACTGCATCGAAAGGGCTGGACGATTGCACGGATTTCAAAAGTCTGTGCAACGCGAACCACGTTCGCCTGGCTCGCGCGGCGTGTCTTTCCGAACACCTCTCTAACAGTCTCGACCACGCGTGTAACTCACGTCGTCGCCAACGCATAGCCACGTTTGCCATAGCCGTAAGCTCATCAAGTAAAGACGTTTCAGTCGATGCCGATTGTTCCCACGTTTGCGCTCGAGCGAGAAGCAACTCGAGACCAGTTAAGAAGGTTTTCACGGGACCGAGCAAAGGCAGCTTTAAAATCCGATCGCAAATCTCCGCGAGTTGCGTCAACAAAGGATGTTCTGGCCATTCTTGCAGCAGCGCGGTAATTTTACGTCGACAATTTGCTACGACTGGGAGCGCGAGAGAGGTTTCTCCCGGTGCGTCGCCTCTGGACATTTCGTGATCGATGGCATCCGCGTGTCTTTGCAATTTTTTGTGGTTGAACTTTTCGTCTTTTGACTGATCGACACCTTCAGGCGAGTCTTCGGACATCGTGCCTCTCGAAACCGCAAGATGTTCTAAACACACTCGGGTCAAGTTACCGAGTTGACTGGTATCATCGAGCACTCTCGGTAACGATTGCATTCTGTCGTCCTTAATCGCAGCGCGTCGCAAGATCATGAAACCGACGTCGTGCGCGTCGACAAACGACGTGGCGCGATTCGCGAGGGGTTCTGTGAGCTCCTTTGCGTTCGTGTGCAAAAACTTAGATGGGTTCACGGCGCGTCGTTCCGTATCGTATGAGGTTTCGATATTAGCACCGATTGAAGTGCTCGCACCAATAGCACACACGACGTCGTGCGTTGCCACGAGCTCGAGGAGCAGAGCGCCTTCGAGCAAACCGGCTGTTTTCGCCGCAATCGCTGCGTTATTGTCCATCTCGTCATCCGAATCGTCCTCTTCTGATTTCTTGTTCTCGTCTCCTTCTTCGACACAATCGTGATCGAGTTGCAAAATATCACCCGGCGCATCCTTGAAATCTTTCCATTGTTCGACAAAGGTACCAAAAGTCATTTCAGAAAATCTCCTCTCAGTTTCGTCGTCGTCGCCTTCCATGATCTCCATCGCCGTCGGCGCCGCTACGACGCGACGAAACACGGCAATCTTATCATCATGTTCGTAAAGGGTGTCATCTTTCTCCATTTCAATATCTCGCACTGATTTCCAAAGATCGGCTAAGCGGTCAAAAACAGAAGACGCGTTTTTCCACAGCTGCGGCGAGAGAGACTTTTCTTTAATCACGTCGTCGCGAACTTTCTGCATAGCGACTTTGAGCACCGCGACGCGGAGTTCCCCTGATTTTTCGAGCTTTTGTAACGATTTGAGCGTGGAAACGTCCGTGAGCAAACTTGACGACGCTCTTGCCATGCTCTCTACTTTTCTTTCTAAACTCTTTTCATCGTACTCGTCGGAAGAAGAAAACTTGAAAAGCTCTCTCATCGCTCTCGTCGCCAACGCTCGAGAAGGGTCTACCATACCCCCGCTTAAACCATCCTCTAATAGTTTCAAGCCTCGGGTAAGCTCCGCCGCGGCGAGTCTCAGCGGTTTCGTGGCATCCGCATATCCTGAATACTGTGGCGTCTCTAAAGTTTCCGACCAGTGTTTAGCGGCATCTGAAAGCACTTTCACTTCTTGGTAAGCTTTCTCAAATGCACCGGCTTCAGAAAAGGTATCTTTCGAAGACGCTTTCAAGGAACCTTCGAGAGATTTTAAGGTTGCTTCGAGCCTTTCTGGCTCCGCTAATCCGCCTTTCTCGTGCGAAAAACGATGAATGTGGCGCATAAGCTGACGCCATTTTGGAACGCTCGGTCGAGGCGCGAACATTCTTCGCAACTTTATTTGATGCGCTTCGAGTTCAGTCTTTGCCTGTTCGACTCGTTGCTTCTCGGGATCGGCATCGCTACCCAAGGCGAGAAGCGGCGATCGCTCGTGAAACTCAATGATTTCGATTGCCGGAATGCTCTCAAAATTAATTTCTCGATCTACGCGCTTTGCATCGTTACTTGTCTCCGCCATTGGATCCGACATCCCCGAAGGGAACATGCAGTGCAGCCGCAAACACCCGAGACGGGTCCAGGCCATACCTCGAAGGAATCGGTCGCGGTTTGCTCTTTGATGATAACCTATATTACTTATGTAATGCTCAGACAGACATTCGAATAGACCTTCGAGCGTCACGCTCACCGACGTTGAAGAATATTTGAACTGTTGTGTCAAATTTCTGCTCACGACGTTACGCTGCTCATCGAAAAGGGATTGTCGTGTCACGTTTCCTAAAGTAGTATTCTTGGATACCAACTCTTCCCTCAACCCTAATGCATACTCACATATCATGCCATCTGCACCGTAAGCGCACATGGTGTGGACGAAAATACCACGCAACGTATTCCAATCTTTCGCACTCTCGTCCTCAGCATTGTCCCGACGCATTCTCAATTGCCTTGCAGCCAATCGTAATTGCGCGACTCTTTGTCCGCGTTCTTCAAGACCGACGGTGGAGACGAACAACGCCGAGGTCAGGATGGTTTGAAGCGCGCGTTCTGTACGGGCTGGTCCATCGCAGGAGAGCCATTTAGTCTCGAGCTCTGCCAATACTTGCTCATTTTTCGAGCCTATATTGATCGACGATTTTTTAGTCGTCTTCAAAAAATGGGGAAGCTGCGAGAGCGCTCCTGAGCGATGCGCGTCGTGCCAAGATAGAAAAATTTCCAAAGCTCTTCGGGATAGAGCAGACGCATCTACGGTCGTTTGACTGGGATCACTCATGTCCCATAGGAATTTTCGATGGCCTTCGAAATCAGACGCAGCACGCGGAGAGTGAGACACACCGAATGATAAAGCCTTCGAGGTTGCCTCGTGTAGTCGCTCCAGGAGCTTTTCTCTTCTATGATGATCCTTTTCCTCTTCATTACTACTGTCAAAACTCAAAATTAGCGCGAGACGTGCGAGAACTTCTCTATCAAGCTCGAGAGAGCATAACTCTGCAAACGGAGAAAGCTGTGCGTTCTTGAACGTAATATCCTTCCATTTCAAAGTCCAGTGCGGAAAAGAAAACCTCGGCGGAGCGAGAACCGCCGACGAGGTTTCCAGCGACCAAGATTCATCGTCATCGAGCGATTTGACAAGTTCTCGGTTTGGAATTTCAAACGCAAATGGAGCATTGGTGCCATTTCTATCCAAATCGACGGTATCGTTGTCCATTATCATCATCGCATCCGAAATTTCTTCTTCGAACTCGCTCGATGACGACAACGAATCGTATATTTTAAGAATGGCCTTGGCGCGCTCTTGCGTAGACGCATCCCACGCGCCCGAGTCCACACAATGCTGATACAGTTGACGAGAAAGCAGCGATGGTAGTGCCGTAGCATCATTATCTGCTATCCCATTTTCGCTCGAAGTAATACCGACGTGTGTGAAGCTGAAAAAACACAACGCTTCCAAGGCGGTGAATCGCAGTTTCGCCGATGCGCCTAAATTGGCAGCCTCTTTAGCCAAGAATGCAATCGCTCTACTCGAAGGATCATTCCTCGAAGAGCGAGTGTAATCCAAAAGTGTGTTTACTCGGGAGCCGTTGTTTTGGAGTGCTCTAGATGCTATGCGAACGATTTCCTCGGCTGTGCGAAGAGTATCACTTTGCGGCAAGGTTGGTTTCCCGATAGCGTGCCAGAGGAACGGTACTCCTGGAGGCTTGGATGGAACACCAAATGCTTCGTCTACGAGAAGCGAACGCTTTTCATCGCGCAAGCCTGCTCTATCATTAGGAGCAGTAGTGTTTTTATTTTGCAAGGATAACCAACTTTCGTAATTTTGCGCGGCTTGTTTTGTTTGTAACCAAGCCACCGCAAGGTTTTCAAGCGCCGCGTCGAGATTACCGTTGGCCACCTCAAAGTCTTCATACGGCGTTGAACGAATGAGCACATCAAAATGTGACTTCCACGATACGAAACTATTCAAAAGTTTCATTGATTCAATATTCAATGGCCCAGTACACGAGAGCGACTCCTGAAGCAAAACTTCGTTCGTTTCTTCTAATAGCTGGTTCGCGAGAGCTATTTTATCCAGAGATGCGTGCACAGCGCTTTGCCTCGCCTTCTCTTTCGCGTTCTTCGCGCGATAGCAGGACATGGTCAAAGCTTTCATGTCACCAACGTGCGCAGTTGACGATAAGAAGCATGTATCTGTATATGCCTTTTCAAAGGAATATCGCGCACAGAGGGGCGCAAGTAGTTGAACCGTTTCCGCCAAAGGCTCCCTATTTTCAAACAACCGCTGGAAAAGTGTCCAGGCGAGAACACTCGATTCGATTTGCGGAACATTGCACGTTGATGTGATGGCACTCGCGAAAAAGTTCCAACTCACTCGACTTTTAACCAGAGATGCTCCAGATGAGTTCTTTTTAAGCGCGTAAATGGTGGAGGCACGGAAGAGTTCGATTACCTTGCTGTTCCACGCGGCTTCGTCTTCTTCGAGAGAGGTTTCAAACGCACCCCCTTGAAAATACTTCATAAGCTGCGAAGTCGGTAGGTTTGCTACGAGCGATTGCTTCTCGTGCAATATCGGCAGTATGTCTTCGTCTTTGCTTTTATCCCTCGACGTTTTCTGAACAAAGCACTGCGCAGCAAGAAGTGCGGCTGCGTGCGTGGACAGCGAAAATCCTGAGAATTGCTCCAAAGACGTTAGCGCCAATCGATCTTCTCGCGATATCCTATTTGCCGTAGCAAGACGATTCGGCCAACCAGATGGTGATGATATGAACGAATGCAAGGTGTTTCCAGCAAGATACACCGAATTCATATGTGGCACAAATATTTCATCGTAAACGAAGTTCGATTCTTCGCTGGGCACGTTATACGCGTGCGGTAAACTCAAACGAAACGCTCGCATGACGGGTACTCCCCTATTGACGAGCTCGAGCGCGAGCTCGGCCCATCGACAGGAATCGCGCGACGTTAAATGCACGTGATTTCCAATCGTCATTTTGAGTTTAATGATCATAGCAAAGTGTGTTTGCACGATCGCATCTGCTAGAATACCATTTGGGATACCCTTTGTCAAGACCATAGATTTGATATCCTCGTTAATCGACGGTGAAGAGCTCGGCATTTCCGCCAGTCCCAGTTGTTTGGAGAACAAGCTTGTCTGCTCGTTGTCTGACGGGCTTTCGTATCTTTTTGGATGCAAAAATACCTCAACTCCACGATTGCGCATCGCTCGCGATACTTCCCCTCTTCTTGGATCGACTGCTAAGAATAATCGAAACCCTTCGTGCGCCTTTACGATGCGGCTTTCGCCATTTGGTAAGAAACCGCATTCGTTTACCAACAAAGTCCCCTCCGGTTCCAGCAAAGGATTCAAACGATCGAGCACGGTTGGAGAGCATAGATTTGCGTTTTCGAGTAAAACCCAATCGCCTCGTTCGACGGCTTTTAGCAAAGCCCCGTCGACCCACTCGAATCGACCGGCATCTTTCTTAGGTCCGACATTGAACGAAGTTGGCGTGACAATGGCTTCAAAGTTCTCATGAAGCCAGGAGATTTCAGAATGAACATCGTCTTGCAAAGATGATGCGTTCGAAGTAGCCGCCGCACTTAATGCAACGATTACCTCGCGGAGAATGTACACTGCGTTCTCCGCGTCGTTTTCTGACATTGCTTCTGATGTCTGCGTGGCGGCTCTGTAGGATTCCCACATTTTCCAAGCGCGCGTGGTTGAACTCACATCACCGAACGCACTCGATTCGCAAATGCCTTGGAGTAGACTAAAGATGCGAGATTCAAAGTCCACGCGATCTCTCGACGACTCTTTTTGCTCAAAAGATCCGAGTAATTCGCTTGTATCCGTAGCTGAAGTCAACGCGATGCGTTGTAAATCTTTTCCGGCAAGTCTGGCGAGGGTTTTCACCAGCGTCGTTTTACCAGACGCGGCTTGTCCGACAACGATTGTCATCCATCCGCGATCGATACAGAAAGAAGCCGCTTCGAGGGAATCTAAGTTCCCTCTTAGAATTGCGAAATTTTCCTCTTCGTCGATGCAAGCAATACCAGCATCAGCGCTAGATTTTGATGTAGAGGATGTATGTCTGCGTAAAACTGCATTGCCAATTTCGAGATATCCATCCTTTCGCATTTTCATGTGGGAAGCGGTTGGAATCTCGTCTGCGTTAAGACCGAATGCTCGAGCAAACGCGTGCTTTGCAATTATTCGGTCGTTCACAGTTCGTAAGCGCTGAGTATATAATGCATTAAATACCGATGCACACACCCGGACGTATGAATTTTCATCCATCTCGTTTTCTGGGATGATAGAAGTAACGAGTTCGCACCATCTCATGATATCTCGAAGGTTGAATTCCCACGGTGCACCGGCTCTAGCAAACCTATATCCAGTCGTATCCGTGGTACTACTCAAACGAGCTAACTCTGCGTTACAGTGGACCATCTTTTCGATGACGCTCTCTATAACGTTCGGATGTAGACTTTTCGCGATGTGCTCGACGTCGTTAATACGCATGGGCTCAACGAATACTCTCGTGAAACGATTAAGAAAAGATTTTGGCAATCCTTTTCTTCCACCGCCTTGTGCAGCAGGGTTTTGAGCTGCAAATACTCTAAATGTTGATGGGCATTTGAACGTCTTACCGAGCTCTGGCACAAACACTTCTGCGCGATGATCGAGCGCGGCATTCAAGCCCTCTAAAACCGGTTGCGGCGCCAAATTCAATTCGTCCAAAAGAACCCAATCACCATTTTTCAAAGCCGCTAAAAATGCTCCATCGGACCATTTAAACTCACCGGCTTCACCATCAGATGCTGGTAGATCTGCTCCCAGAAGATCCATCATATCAGTCTGCTCCGAGAGATTTAATCTTACCAGTTTGTGCCCCGCAGCCTTCGCCAGAGCCGAGACTATAGACGTCTTACCAACTCCGGGTGAACCTTCCAATAATATTGGTTTCCGAGCGAGTTGCAATGCGCGAAGGAGTCGCGCAACGTTGCGCCTGGTTGACGGGGCAGTTAAAGCGAATTCAGATGTCGAGGGAATCGGATGCGTGCCACAACTAATCGTGAATGACGAGATGCCAAATCGAGTGCCGTTGTCAACTGCAGCGCAGTTGAGGAGATCTTCCTTCTGGTCTTCTGCACTCGGATCGTGCGCATACGACGCTCTTTGTAATATTTGTTCGTTCAAGGTTCGGATCTGTTAGAAAAAGAAAGAGAAGGAAGTTCGGTCAATAAAATCAATGGTGATGATAGTAAAATTGTGAAGGCAGAGAAACTATACCAATAATACGCTCAGGGTTGTAGGGGTTTCTCATCATGGAAGATCAGAAACTTACCAGGTACAACAAAAACTTCACGGCGCAATGTAGTAAAAAAAATGCAGGCGAGATCGACATCGACGTTTCAAAAAAAAAATGTGATTGCTGACGTACCTCTGTGTCTGGTATGCGCGCGCGCAAATACTCGACGCATTTTCGATTGAGCGCTTTAGCTGTTTCCTCTGGCATCCCTAAACCCAGACCGAGGCCATCTAAAAGCGTTAAGTACGCCCCGTGCGCGAACGCAGCAAATCCTAACAGCGCGTTCGGCCCTTTTCTATTCTCTACTTCGTTGATGAATTGAGCCCAAGCCAAAATATCTCTGGTTTGCAAACACGCCTTTGCTTGTCCGGCGCCGGCGATGCTTTGATAGAATTCCCAGAATAAGGCTAATTCTTTCGCATGGTCGTGCGCGTAAATAGTATCCATATTTTGAGAATGAACCAGACGCCGTGAAACTATCTCTTCCATCTCTTTTGCCGAAGATACGCCCCCGACCCAAATTTCTGTGAATCTGTTTCGCAGCGCCGGAGATAACTCCTTCTTTCCGAAATCCCCACCCGGGTTCATCGTTCCTATCAATCGAAAATTCGGGTGAGCGATGAGCTCTTCGACATCGATACCGCCTTTTTCAGGTAAAGTAATCGCTCGTCCGGGTTCTAAGACGGAATTTAACCTCTCCAATACGGAATCTTCTGCGAGTGAAAGCTCATCGACGAGTAAAATATCCCCTTCGCGCATGGCTTTAATCAAAGGTCCATCTTCCCACGCGAATGGTGCGTCTCCTTGTCTTGCAGGTCGAAAGCCTCCTATGAAATCACCAGTTTCCGTGTGTTGGTGACAGTTTAATACACGTAACTTTTGCCCATGAATCATTGCAAGGATCTGCACCACAGTTGTCTTCCCGCAACCAGTTTCACCTACAAGCAAAGCGGGTTCTTTATGCTCAACGCAGGCTTCGACCAAAGCATATAAACGACGCATAGCGGGTGTCCACGCGATAGAACGTGCCATGATGATTTCTTCAGCTGAAATGTCGCAATTTTTAGCCGTCAAAGCAACTTCCAAACGTCCTTCTAAATTTTCACTGGATGCCGCCTCGTACAGTTGTTCTAGAGAAATCTCTGGGACTTTTAAAGCTTTCTCGAGAACTCTCTTCAGCGACATCCTTTCGTTTTCCGATCGCAATCGCTCGCCAAGCACACGAAAGCCATCGCTGGCTAAGTTTTCGTATCCAACGGATTTCCTATTCGCCCAGCGAAACAAATCGCGGGCGGTGATGTATCCATCTTTACCGGCAAAAGCTCGAGAACCTCTTCGCATACCTTGCAAAGCGCGCATAGATTCTACGAGCTTCACGCAATAGCTCGGTGCGATTTCACACCGCTTATTCAGAATGACTTTGAGTTCTTCGTCGGGAATGTCACCGATGTGTAACTCAACGAATCTGTTACGAAAGGCTTTCGACAATACCTTGCGCCCTCCATAAATTGCACCTGGAGGATTTTGCGTCGCAAACAGGACAAAGTGGGGGTGAGGTCTAATCGTTTCTTGTAACTCGGGAACAAAAAGTTCTCTGTTATCGTCTAAAAGTCTATTCAAAGCTTCTAATACATCAGAAGGCGCTAGATTCAACTCGTCAAGAACGACCCAGTACCCTCGGCGTACCGCTTGCACGAGTGCGCCTTCTTGGAAGGTCAAAGCACCTAAAGTGTGAATGAAAATAGAAAGTGGTTAGAGATGATAAATCGATGAACACAAAAGCACAACGAAACGTGAGATGCGAACTGAACTGAAGAAGAATATAGCCTTGGAAGTCACGCGAATGTCCTGAGATGCTCCGGTAAAGAGCGACGACGGATTCCCGCAAGCGACCAACTCCCGAGGCGCATAAATCTACGGACTGCTTTCCGATCCCCCGGATTCTATTGTATAAGAACGACGGATAACGAACTAGCGTCCGAAAAAAGAGAAGAAAAAGATAAAAATAGAAGATGCAAGGCCATATACGTACCCTTCTCATCCGTTATGTACGTGCCAAGGTACTCTTGTAGATCTGTATGCTCGTGATTGTTGATGCGCATGAAACGATGTCCAGTACGCTTCGCGAGATATTCAATGATGGAAGTTTTTCCTGCTGAGGTCGGTCCTTGCAATAAAATTGGGTGTCTTCTGAGAAGCACCGCGCGTGCTAAATTCGAGAGGTGTGATTTGACGCTCTCAGTCACGACGTAACCTATGATATGTAAAAGAAAGAGATTAAGTGTCAAAATGAATTTCCAACCAAGGGAAGTACGGAGAAAAAAAACATAAAAAAACATGTTGACGTTGGTGGCTCAGTAGAAGAAATTCAACCATAATATCTTTTTGTGCATCATAAACGAGTTTAAGAAGCGCGGATATGTGTTCATCATTGCCAAGTCGTCTTTCGTTTCAAAGAAAAAAAATGCGCGCAAAGAGAATATGGTTACCTTCGGGATCGACGCGTTCTAATTCTCCGGCTTCTACCCAAAAGTGCTCGATGAGAACGTGTGTATCGTCTTCCGGTGCCGGCGGTGGTTTCATGATTCCCTGTGTATTTATGGTGTAGAGAGAAGAAGAAGTTTATACGGTGTTAGTACTACGAGGCACAACAGCAAAAGATGTGCGGGACAAGTCTTCCGAACATTCATAGAGTCGTGACCGGAATAGGTGTATTGTCCAACAATTGAATATACCGCAGTTTCTAGACCGAGCACGCCATGGAATATTGACAAGCTCAGCGCTTAACTGCGGATACGAACAAATCACGATGATAATAATAGCGCACACTTACCTTGATCGCCTTGCCACCCAACAGATGCTTATGCATCAATTTTTCTAAAATCTCTTGACCTTCCTTTTTTAAAAGCGTCAGGAATGACATCGAGAAACCATCCATCATCGCTCTTTGGACGCCATATAACGGACTCGCCGCAGAAACGTACTCTAAAGCTCGCGCCAGGGTTCTAAGTGAATATCGAGGCTTTTGATCCGCCGAGTCTAAGAGAACCGTGTGCGCCGCTCGTTTCGCTTCAACGTAGAAGTCGACGATTGGGGCTATTACCCCACTCGGAACATCTCTTAGATATCCACGAACCAAGAGCTGCAAATCTTCTCTGGATTCCGTTTCTCCGCAATACACCTCCGCAAAGCGGTGTTTCAAAGCGGGGGGTAAGTCGCGTTTACCAACATCAGTCGCCGGATTCATAGCCGCGAACAGACGAAACCGTGGGTGACGATACACTGGAGTCGCATCCCCGCGCTCGGAAAGAACAACGGAGCCTTTACGCGACTCTAACACGCCATTCAGTCTTTCGAGTGTTTCTGCAGGTGCTAAATTGATTTCATCGAGAAGAATCCAGTGACCTTCGCGTAGTGCTGTGACTAAAGCACCTTCTACAAAGGCAAAAATAGGTCCACCCCCAGAGGACGAGGCCACGTCCCCAATCGCTCGTTCAGCTACGACTAAATCCCGATCAAACGATTGCCAAGATTCGACGAGATCGTCTGAAATCGTGAATGCAGGCTTTTTTGAAGCTTCTTTTTTATTTGTGCTTCCCGCTTTCTTCTTCATAGCAGCGCTTGTTTTTTGACGCTTGTTACTGGTATCGGCAACTGACGAGGTACATACTTTTTCATTTTTACCCTTCTTACCAGTAGTTTGTGAACGCGTTGCCCGTGTTGTAGGCGCGGCAACTGCAGGTGTCGCTTCCTCCATGACATCGTCATTGGTGGGGAGTTCTTCTCCGTCTTCAGTAGAATCAAGCATCTTATCTTCGTCATCTTTATCGACGACGGACGCCACGCGATCCACGCCGGCACGGAACGCCTTCAACAAGTGTATCCATTTTCTTTTTTCTGCAAATTTAGACACTCTTCCTAGAAATTCAGCGTTAGATCGACTCGGGAAAGTTTCTCCAAACAACTCAAGGAACCGTTTCAGTAACGGCAAACACAAATGTCGCGCACCGGCTGGTCGGAATCCTCCAAGAAAATCACTTGACTCTGATTGATTGGAAAGATTCACAACCGTCAGTGGCGCACCAGTTAAACGCGCAAGCTCTTGAACCAGAGCAGTTTTACCGGTACCAGTTTCCCCTACGAGAAGAGCGGGTTCGTTCACTGAAACCGCACACGAAACTCTCTCGAGCATTCTCAGCGCGTGGCCCGTTTTTGCAAAATTCCGAAAACTGCCCACCGTATCCTCGTTTTCTTCGCAAGGTAACATGGTGCGTCCAACGCGCACGCTATCTTCTGACGACAAAACATCCGGTTTACGAAGTAAATCTGTCGTATTCGCAGTCTCTTCAGGATTTAATCCCCAAATTTCAGCAACCGCTTGTAAAGCTTTTCTTCGTCCGATACCGGGAGGCAAAGCGCCTAATAAAACATCAGCCGCTTCGTCATACATCGCCTGGCGAGTTTGTGGAGGAGGCGCTTTACCTTTCTTCATGAGCTTTAGTTCCGCTTTACGCAAAGCGGCAGCTCTTTTTGCCCAACGGAGTAAATCTCGAAGAGTGAATGTCCTACCCACAGAGGCTCGAGACGACGACGCGGCTTCGCTGGACGCTAAATCTTCCAGAGATGTCATCTTTTCCGCATCCTCCGCTGCTACGTCTAATTCGTTCGTATCGTCCGTGTGAACGTTCTCGACATCCATCATCATCACGTATTTGTCATCGTCGGCGTTCGCGTTGTTGTTATCAAATCGTTCGTCGCCTAAACCGGCTAACCGCGTCACATGGCCTCCGCCTTGGCCCACCAGAGTCTGCGCGACTCTCATCGTCTTAAGCATGCGTCTCTTTACGTCGACATCGCCGAATTGCGGATATATTTCCGCGAGTATTCTGCCAGGCTCCTCGCCGCTTGGTTGTTCTACGCTAACACGAGTCCATAAACCGCTCAACGGATCATTCTCGCGATTGGAAACTTTGGACCCGCCCACCGTGGCAGATCCAAACAGCTGAAATTGGGGATGTGCTACAACAGTTTCACCTCTACCGGCAATGTATAGCTTACGTTCTTCCAACAGAGGAATTAAAGCCGAGAGAACTTCGAATGGAGCGACGTCCACGTCTTCAATCAAAACCCATTTCCCAGATCTTACAGCTCTCGTGAGCGACCCGGGTTGCCATTCGAATTCTCCCGGACTTGCTCCGCACACGTACGCTCCAAGGAGTGATTTTGAATCTGTATGAGCATCAAAGTGTAAGACAACGACGTCGTTATCTTCGTAAGATCGTCCGAATCTTCGGGCAGCTTCACGAAGCGTCGCTGATTTGCCACACCCAGCCGGTCCTTCGAGTAAAACGGGCCTATTTTGACACAAGGCGTACGCGACGGCAACCAAGTTACGTTCTGCGGACGGTACTAAAACAAAATCCGTCGCGATTCTGCTAACCTTCTTCTTGTTATTGTTCATCTTACCACTTGTGGAAGCCCTGTTGTCATTTCCTCCATCATCATCATCATCACGTTGTGTGCGCACTTCGATGGCGCCTAAGCGTTCGTATCCGGGCGCCGCCGGTATGCCCTCTTCTCGTACTCTTTCACTCTCGTCTTCTAGCTCTGTGCACTCCAGAGTATGGCTTCCTTTTACTTTGAAACTACTATCATGTTCATTCTGTTCTTTTTCGCAAACTCTGGGTAGCAAAAACGACGCGCGTTCAATCCGAAACGCCGTTTGGCGTTCCTCCCACTCTCGTTGGAACTGTGCCAGTGTCACTTCGTCTTCGTCACTTAAAGTCTTCTTTCTTGCCGCGTGCACCGCATCGTCGCTCAAACCTAAAGCTTCGCAAACTATTCCACACGCAATCCATCGAACGTGAGCGTCTTCGTGCGTCAAAAATATCCCACATTGGCTCCAATCCCAGGAGGCGCCAGAAATCGCTCCTTTCTTACACCCAAAGCACTCGGCGATATCCATTGAACTCCTCAAAACCATCCGGAGATGCGCGAAAAAATCCTCCTTACTTTTGCTATTCTTTTTCTTCGTGTTACTCGTCGTCTTCTTCGTCGTCGTCCTCGCGGCTTCTGCAGCTACTCTCGAAAACACCGGATGCTTCTCCCTCGCTAAAACTCTCTCCGATATCAACTGCCGGCAGTGCGGCAGCAATTTCGCCACCGATATCAACGCGCACATCCCTCGCTCTCTCTTCTCCACGTCGCTCGTAAATCGCGCGTCGTTTGCATCATTCATAACTTCCACGGCTCTCGCAAGCACGTGCAAAATCACTCCGCGCAAACACGAGGCCAAGACGATGCTCTCTTTCGCGTCAGAGCTGAGCAGCATCTCGGCGGCGGCAGAGAGCGCATATTGCTCCGATACACTTTTTCTGTTCATACTCGTATCCTCGTCGTTTGACAAGAGCGCGCGTAAAGCATCAGACGACGACGAAGACGCCGGTAAGCGTTTCTTCGCCAGAGATAAAGAGGTGAGCAGTGCCTCGAGGAGAGGAGATGGGTCGTTCGGTTTTCTTTTCCTCGTCGTCATTTTCTTCTTGATGCCAAAACGTGTTTGGGAGAAAATTTAATGAAGAAAACCAAAATTAAATGTACGAGTACAGCACAAAATGTGCATCCGCGAGACGAAAAACGCGACCGGATTTTTAAACGTAAACGTATTATATATGGTATTAAAACATCTTTTTTTTATATGTGTGTTGTGTGATTAATTTTACGCCTTCTTTGGCTTGATCTTATCCGAAAACGCCGCGCACGCCAACGCGGTGAGACAGATGGACATGGCGACGACGCCGTTCGTGTACTCTTTCGGCACCGTCATGGCTTTTTCGCTCATCATGAGCGGGATTTGCAACAAGGCGACGGTCGCCATGCGGTAGAGAGCGAAGGATTTTTGCTCGTTATCCGAGCCGGACATTAACATGAAGTAGGTCATCATGTTGACCATGAACCACATGCTCGAGGTGAACACGTTGATGTCGTAAAAGACGGAGTCTTTAGCTCGGCAGAATCCTCTGCCTTGGCAGGCGATGTAGTTCTGCGATGGGAAATCGCCCAATTGAAAGGTCGTGATGTAGAAGAAGAAGCACGCCCAGTAGATGATTAAGCATCCGTGAGTCAATCCTTTGCAACCTTTTAAGAAGTGTCTTTTCGCAGGTTCCATGCCGCCCGCCAACCCCGCGCTCATCACAAATGTTAACGCGAGCGTTAAGAATCCGCCCATGACGTGTTCCTTGTGAACAAGCTTACCGCCGAATTTTTGGGAGGAGAAGCACGCGTGCACGGCCAACATCAACATGTTATGCATGATTTGACCGTTGCAAACTCTTTGTTGCACGGCTTTGCTACATTTCAACGCCGCGTAGAGCAAGTCGAGCGTCATGACGAACAAACCGAGACCTCCCCAATCGCTCGCAGATTTTCGCATGGCGTTATTCTTCTGACCAAAAAACTTCTCAGAGAACGACGGCATTCCAATTCGGTCCCCGAAGAACGCGGTTAAGTAGAAAGCGCACAACGCCGCTTTCAAGAGTAAAACTTTTTGTAGTTTGGTGTATTCTGCCATCATTTTTGTTTATGCTTGAGTGTGTAAATAATTTGTATCTGTAGTTTTAGAGGAGAGATGGTCAGTCTCTAATAATGAATCACCATCGACATCCTCCGCACGCGCGCGCCGAAAAGCGTCTCTCTCTCGAAAAAGAAGTGGACAAAAGGGGCGCGGAAAAAGAAAGCTTTTCACGAACGCGCGCGGGGAAACATCACACACAATTGTGTCTCAATTATATTCTCTCGTTGAAAATTTCCAATCTGAGCACAGAAAATTAAAAGAAAGCCGAAACGCGTCTGTTGGTCTTTTTTGGAGAGAGAAGAGAGAAAGAAAGAACGCCCGCAAAAACAACGCGACGAGAGAGCGAGAGAGAGATGATATGTGTATTTGTGGTGTCGCGCGTGATACAAAAAAATCACCACACGTACCGCAACAAATGAAAGTGAGGAGGAATTGGTTTTCTAGGGGAATATTTTTCTCGTTCCCCCTTACTTTTTTTTGTTTTGGAAAAGAGCGCATGGGGTGTTTTGTGTCTCTCTCTCTTTCTCTCTTTGTATTACAAGGGTGCGGCGGCTGTAGGACGCGTGTAATTATTCTGTTTCTGTTTCTGTTTCTGTTTCTGTTTCTGATTCTTGCACGCGCAACTCTCCATCTTCGTATCGCCAACCAGGTGGGAGAGGACAGTTGTTGTCGAGGAGGTATTGTACACATTCCGGGTGGAAGTTCTCGTACGCTCCTCGTACCGCTTCTTCGTCCCACGGTGCTTTGGCGGTTTCGTGCAAGTACTTCAAACAGTCCAAGTTGCCGTACCTGGCCGCTTCCCAACACGCCAATGTGACATATTGATCAAACTCACGCTCAACAAGGTATTCGAGTATGTGAAGATGACCATTTCCAGCCGCCCAATAGGCAGTATACTCATCCCAAGGCGCTTTCGCTTCTTCGCGTAAGTATTTGAGGCACTCGAGATGACCGTTTTTGGCAGCATGTGCACACGCTTTCTCATCGATAGGACACTCATTTGCAACGCAATACTTTACCATTTCCAGATTA
>Ga0115557_1000519_pt1 | contig 26896 bp, 33 predicted proteins | sample COGITO_mtgs_1104_FD_87280 | JGI IMG/M metagenome (GOLD analysis project Ga0115557, IMG submission 87280) | Pelagic marine microbial communities from North Sea - COGITO_mtgs_110421 | ecosystem: Environmental > Aquatic > Marine > Epipelagic | place: Germany:Helgoland, sampling site Kabeltonne...
TATTTTTTTTTTGGTTATTTTGAATAGGTGAGTCTCTCCCCCCTTCCCCCCCCCTTTCCCACTTCCCCCCCTTTCCCAACCCCCCCCCCCCCCTTTATTCCCAGTGATTGCACTGATGAAAGATGTTCCGGATGTTGAAGGCGACAAGATGTCTTTTATCCGCACGATGGCCGTTCGCCTCGGTCAACGCAAAATCTTCTCTATAAGCCATCAGATTCTCTCTCTCCTGATGTTGTCTGTCGGAGGTTCCTGTTTGGTCTCTGGGTTTTTCGACAAGGCATTCTTACGATGCGCTGCGGGGGTTGCCGCGTGCTGGAGCGGCATTGAGATCGACAAGAATGCCCGCCAGGTTGATCCTGGCAGTAAGGACGAAGTGTTTTCGTTTTACATGGCAATGTGGAAGGTTTTTTACCTTTCATACGTTGCACTGCCATTTGTTTGAGCTCATTTTACTTGGGCCTAGATCTGCAACAGACCCCTGGCCGTTTTTGTTCCCTCGTCCACTTCGCCAAGCCATAAAATAGGTTGACGATGATAATAATAAATAGCGTCGTGCTTTCCTCGGTAACCAATCAATTTCTCCTGTTTAGTTTACATGCCTCAGTTAGCATCATCATAGCATTAAGTCAAAAAATGCAATCGCCCAAGAATTTAATTTTTACCACCTCAAGCGTCCTCGTCATCTTCCTCTGCGATATCGCCAAAGCGCCAAATTTCAACGCGAGATCGCTTCGCTTTCTCTTCGCAAACCGATAACTTGTCCATAAGGTTTGTCAGCTCTTCACTTGGGGTCAATGAGATGTGCTTTGAATTGTTCTGGTTGTTCCATCGTCTCTTCTTCTTTTCCTTCGGGACAAATCCGAGCCCTGCCGAGACGATGGCCTCGTTTACGGTCGAGTTTGAGTTTACGCCGCTCTGGTATGCGATGCACAGTAGCCCATCATCAGAAGTTCCCACAAGTCGGACCTAAATAATTATTCGAATTGGGCGTTTGGTTGGTTAGTTTTCATCGTCACATGCCCGCAATAAATACCGAAAGAGAAATTTCCTTCGCAATGGCTTGCTCGCGATTTCCTTCGCAATGACGTGCTCACTCGCCCGCAATAAATACCGAACGAAAAATTTCCTTCGCAATAACGTCGCTCGCTTCGCTCGCTCGCAATTTCCTTCGCAATGACGTGCTCGCTCGCTTCGCTCGCTCGTCGCTTCGCTCGCTCGCCCGCAACGCTCGCTTCGCTCGCCTCGCTCGCCCGCCCGCAACGCTCGCTCCACCCGCTCGCACTCACCTCGCAGAAGGAGCCACTCTCGATGGACTCTCTCAAACAAGCGTGGGCATCAGCCTCCTCAGAAGAGCGAATTGTTACTCCCTGGAGGCAGTACTTTTTCGCAGCGTAGGGGTACTGCTTAACACTAGTTAAATCTATTGCCAGCGGCTTCAGCTTCTTAATGGGCTCGGATACGGTCTTTCCCTCGTCCACCATGAAGATTGTTGCGTTCGTCTGTCCTGACTCGATACGCTCGACGATCTTTCCACGACCGCCATTTACGCAGACCATGGCGTTTTTTCGTGCCCAGTTATCGCTTGCGTTCGCTCCCACTCCCCCATTACAGGCCTTCATTCCGTTGGTGACATTGGCAACATCCTGGCAGAAATTATCGCTGGTGACAGTCTGGGCGTAGAAGCAACCCCCCTTCATTTCGCATACCTTGACGCGGATTTTTTCGTCCGACACGACAACATCTTCGACGACGGTCTCCTCCTCTTTCGCAGCTCGAGGGTCCACGTAGTTCGCCCAGATGTTCACGTTGGATGATTTCCCATTTGCCTCTCCTGCCCACAGCTCCCTGCAGTATTCAGACACATCTTCAACATCGTTTCGGTCCCTAAAGTACTCATCAACGGTCCCGTACCCATTTTGAAGAATCTCCGCGGCAAAGTTTTTTTCCTTTGCGTACAAGCCAGCCTGGAAAACCCCCTTGATGTTGACAACCTCGGGCATGACTCCAAAGTCTAGGGACACCTCCCTCTGGAGCATGAACCGGCGCGCAAAGTTTCTGCCCTCCTCGGCGAAGCGTTCTCCCTTCATGGGCGTGCGGATTCCGACGATGTTCAATATTATCATAAACACTTCGCCGTTGCCCTTCCCTTTCTCCCCAGGTACGGAGAGACGGACCTTGAGGCGGGTGGGGCCGAACACATTCTCGACGACGCCCTTCAAACGCTTGAAGCGGCGAGCAGCACGCTGGATCACTGAGGCGTAAGATTTCGCCTTGGACTGTTCCTCTAGGCTGACGAGCCTGCTATCAGATGGCACGTACACCTTGCTTCCTCGAATCGAGTGCATTCCTACCTTGCTCTTCTGGGCCTCCGCCTCCTTGTCACACAAAGCCTGGTATCGTCCGCTCTTGTTGTCGCCTTGAGGAATGAGAAGGGAGGCATATCCCAACCCAACGAGGTACTCCCCGAGGTCAATTGCCTGTGTCTTCGGGTTTTTCTTGTAAGACACGGTCGCGTACTCTCGTTTAGAGGGGAGATTCGAATGCGAGTTCCCATTGGAGTTGGAGTTCTCCCCTCCAAAGTCTTTGGTATAATCGATCTTCACGGTGACAGTCTTGCCGATTACCAATTTTCGAAGCGCTTCCTTGCACTCGTACCCAAAGGTTTCGTTTTGCTGCGGTTGGTTGTAGCTAATGCGCTGACCGCGGATACTGGCCAATGTGATTCTTCGCTCCGCCTGTCCGTTGACAAGGACGACGATTGTGTCCCCGGTCACTATCTCAATGACCTCCCCCGTGAACGCTAGCCCTCCGGTTGATGTGCTCGCAACTGGGCCGCCGATTTCGCTCTTTGCAGACCGGGCATGGCAGCCGACCCCACTCTTCTTGGCATTTCCCTCCGCAGTTCTCAGCTCCCGGCCCCAGTTGGACCCATCAGCTCCCAATGGTTGCTGAAGAAGCCGAAGAGACCACTCGGCAATAGTTCCAAACCCGAGTGACAATACGACCTTGGCAATGTCACCCTTCTGGGGGTGGCTGAGCACCGTAAGCGCGTTCCTCGACTCCTCCCCGTCGCGGGTCTCCTCTAGGCCAACCTTGGCAGTGAGTACCCTGTTGAGAATTCTCCTATCCATCCAATTCTTTCCCCCGATCGATAGGGGGTGAGGCGAACCGTCGGCTGACTTCTTCAACGGAGCAACACCGGCAAGAACTGCGGTAAACGTCGTCCACAATGCGGGAGAACTACTCGGTCCAACGACAAGGCACTTGAAGCGACTCGGGTCAAACACGTGCTCAACCAAAACCTGCATCTCCCCTGCGAAGGAGATTCTCGAAAGTTCCTGAAGACTGGTGTCGCCGGGAGCTAACTTTAAGTCTCGGACGAGATCCATACCATTCGGGACGGGAGGGGGAGGCTTAGCCTCGCCAACCTTACTTGTCGACCCCGCAGCTTCAAGCAGAGATTTCTCATAATCAGAAACCAACTCGAGCTTTACAGAACGGAGCTTCTCGAGATTCTTGACCTGGCAGTAACCCCCCGCTACAGCCGCGCAGTTTACATTCTCGTCTCCGGGAAGACTAAGAACGCCAAAATACCTGCCAGCTGATGAACTCAAGCACTCAAACTTGACTACCTTCCCAGCTAACTTTTCACGAAGCCAGTTTCGCGATGTGAACGCTCCGGGCTCGTCGGATCCGGGTGTTTTTCCCTGTCGCGGCGCGATGCAGTTCGCCAGCGAGAAAACGGCCTCAGGGGGTAGCTGAGATAGACTCGTCGGCGGTTCATTCTGTGACAGTAGCACACACGTGTCTCCAGAGAGAACAGCTTTCACAAAACCGAATCCAATCTGAGGGAGTGACGCAGGGGGGGCACGGGTCGCCATTAATATTGAACTGAAGAGATAGTGCTTTGGGGTTTTTCAGCTGATAAACATTTCCGCGGCTACCAGTTTTTAGCATGACACTTTTGCCCCCCTTTGTTAACTGTAGTACCACGGTCAAAAACGAACACATTGGCTACAGCCGGTGTTTTAGGCTGCACGAAAAGTCTGCTTAACGCTACTGCCTAACCGTTTGGTCTGTTAACAAACACAAACACACACTCGAATCTCTTCCCCCACCACCCTTCCCCCTCCCCCACACAAGTCATGAATAACCTCCTTTCTCTAACCTCTCCAACCTCACTGCGCTCATCTGCTATTAGCTCGGAAGCCCACTTTTTCGATGAGACCATAAGTCCTGCGACTGTCCGTGGCTACCTCGACAGTCGGGAGATTGAAACCAAGGTGAAGGGGATGAAATGGCTCCTAGCTATGATGTCGAAGGGTACCCCCTGCCCGTCTTTCTTTGCCGCTGTAGTTAAGAACGTGTCTGTGAAATCTGTTGAGGTGAAGCGCATGGTGTATTTGTACTTGGTTGAGTACTGCGATTACGACCGGTCTTGCCGTGAATTGGCACTTCTTTCAATAAACGCCTTTCAGAAAGATCTCGCCGCTGGTAATCAGCTGATTCGGGCCCTTGCTCTGCGGGTTTTATCTTCTATGCGAGTCCCAGAGGTCTTGCAGGTCAGTATCAGTTTTCTGTCTAGTTGAATTTTCAATGTTCTTTTCGTGCGTTGTTGTGCGTTTTAAGTTCACCCCCCCTCCCCTAACACTTCTTCTATTCCATTCATTTTCTTGCTTAGATTCAACTACTTGCGGTTGAAAAGTGTGCTGTTGACTCGTCTCCTTACGTCCGAAAATGCGCCGCAAATGCTTTACCAAAATTATGGACAATTTCTCCCAAATCAGAACCCGCATTAAGAAATATCCTCGAAAAGCTTCTCACGTCGGATGGGTCCACTATGGTTCTTGGGTCATGTGTCAGCTCTTTCGCTGAGATCTGTCCCACATCGTATGGGCTCCTTCACTCGTCTTACCGAAAGTTGTGCCACCTCCTCACCGATCTTGACGAGTGGGCCCAAGTTCTGACTGTGGAGGTGCTTATGAGGTATTGTCGTGTCCATTTTGTCAGGCCCCCGATTGGGAGGGCTGAGGTTATCGACGGTGAGAGGAGAAGGAGAAGGGGTGAGACCACACCAGAAGATTCACCACCTCAGATTCAGCAGGAGCAACATCAACAACATCATCAACAACAGCAGCCAACAACACTGCCACGAGAAAAAAGAAAGAAGAAGGTGACCCGTCGCGTTGTCCGGAAGGCATTTTACTCCGACGAGTCTGACGAATCGTCCGTCGAGGAGGTGTGGGTCGACTCGGAGGGAGAAGACATTTCCAGCAACAACAATAACACAAAGATCACGATCGACGACAGCAGCAACCCCTCCATGGCATTCATTCCGACTCTTCAATCGTCATCTTCTGACACCCTCGACTCTGATGAAACCCTTGATCCCGACCACCAATTGCTTCTTCGGTCCTCCCTGCCACTACTGAAGGCCCGAAATTCTGCCGTTGTTATGGCCGTGTGCTCTCTGCACTACCACTGTGGTGTCAGCAGCATGTCGACCCGGCAGGCGATCGGGAAATCGCTAGTGAGAATACACCGGGATAAAAGGGAGATACAGTTCGTCGTACTGCAAGCGATCAGGGACCTTGCATTGCCCGCACCTTCTATGTTCTCTCCCTTTCTCAAGGAATTTTTCGTTAAGGCCTCGGACACGCCAGCTGTTCGAATCATTAAGATGGAAATCCTTACGCATTTGGCCATGAATAGGGAGAGCATCGACCAAGTTTTGAAAGAGTGCAAGGTAAGCAAGATCTTCAATTTTTTTTCGCCCTTTTTTTACACCGCTCCATGCTCTTCGCTGACACAGCAAAAATCTGCAATTTTCGTTGGACTCAGAGTTACATCAAGCACGACGACAAGAATTTTGTGTGCGCAGTGATTGCGTCTCTTGGCGTAATCGCAAATACTTTTGCCGAGACGTATTTTTCGAATGAGAACGTGGCACTCAACATTCTTTCCGGGTTGCTTACCTTGATCGATGCGAGCAAACACCCCCGTGTGATTGGAGAAGCAGTGAACGTTGTTTGCCTTATAATGAAACGAGTTCAGTTCTCTACAAAAGCGCTTCCTTCTGGCGTACAGGGCGAGTTTGAAAACGTCAGATGTGAAGCGATGAGGCAGGCCACGTATCTTCTCTGTAGGCATCTCGCGCCGGACCTCTTTAGCAGAATGACAGGCAATTTTGACGCTGATGATGACTCCGAACAACACCAAAATAGGCCACAGCAGCTCCAAGCACCAAAACTCCTTTCCTCCGCTGTCGCTTCTTGTGTATATCTTGTCGGCGAATGGCGCGGTAATCCCCTTAGCGGATCTCCAGTATTCGTTGAGGATGATGACAAGAAACTTTACGCAGAAATTGGGAGATTGCTCGCAGTGAATTTCATTGGATTTGAGGCCGAGATTAAACTGCAGGTTATCAGATTTGCAGCGAAAGGTCTTGCGTTTCAGCGGGGCGGCGAGGAGGATGCTAGGGAAATTTACGAGTATATTTTAGCTCTTGGAAATGCTGACATTAATCACGAAGTAAGAGACATAGCGCGATTCAACACTAATATTGTGAAGAGTGACCTCGACAAGAAGAGGATATTCGCTCTCAAGCAACCGCCTGTGACTACTAATGAAATATTCGAGAATGAATTCCGTTTCGGGTCTTTGTCGAGCTTAGTGAATGCAAAGGCGAACGGCTATCATGAGCTCCCTCCTTGGGCCCTCGTTTCGAGTAGCCCATCCCTCCGTGACAGGATCGAGGAAGTGAAGGTAGAAGATTCTGTATCCATTGCGGAAGATGACAGCTCGAGCAGTAGTAGTGATAGTGATAGCGATAGTGATAGTGATAGCGATAGTGATAGTGATAGTAGCGCTTCATCCAGTAATTCATCGAGTAGCAGCAGAAGCAGCGGCAGCAGCAGCAGCAGTTCCTCCTCCTCATCGTCATCGTCATCGTCATCGGCGGCGTCTGCTTCAAACGAGAATGAAATAGATATTCTCCTTCCCACTTCCACGCCATCTGTAGAACCTCTGGTATCAGCCCCGACAACTCACCAAGTACTTCCACCGCTTCCTCCGCTTGAGCCAGAGATTGTCGACGTGAAGTCTGTGACAGATGGATTGCTCGACATGAACTTAACTATGACACCGGTCCCAGTAGTTCACGGCCCTGAAACGTCAAAAGCGAACAGCTGCAATTTCAATGTTGATACAACGGTTGGCATACCATACAGTATACTGCAGCCTGACGTAGCCGGAGGGCTAAGGCTTACTTTCCGATTCGTTCGATCGGGCGGGAGCAGCAATATGTCTTCGATGGGTCTGTCTGGAGTCAACTCTTACGTCATCAGCTGCAAGTTTGAAAATGCGAGGAAAGACTCGGTTTTGAGGAGAGTTAGGCTCGTCAATCGCTCAGGAGGAACCGTTCGGAAGGTTGTCGTGCCCGGAGAGGTTTCTAAGCTGGAAATAGGATCCTCGGCGGAAGCATTCATGGGAGTAGATTTTGGAGCAAACAACAAGAATGATACAATTAAGCTGGACGCCAAGAGTGACAGGGGGAGCTACGTTATTGAGTTTAAAATACCCCCAACGGAGAGCATCCGTCCCCTTGAACTCTCCGCTGATCAATTTACTGTTCATAAAAAACGTCTCAGTGGTTTCAATAGCTGTGCTGTCCCCTTCAGTTTTCCCCCATCTGTCGAGGACATCGAGAGCAAAATGGCAGAGATCTTGAACACGCATGTAGTTGAGACGGATGAACTATGCTGCTGCAGCTCAATTACCAATGCCGGTGATAAAGTGCTCTTAATTGTAGGGGGTGGGGAGCTCAGGGTTCATAGTGATGACGCAGTCCTCGCAACTAATTTAGCGGAGATGGTTAAAAGAAAACTGGTGGCTTCCTGTAATGAAGATGCGTAAATTTTGAGTATAGGCTTATTTGGCTAAAAGATGACTTTCTGTCTGTTGCTAATGTTTTTTTAATATACTAAGACATTCATGACGTGGGCAACGTGGGCACTTGTCATCTTGGCATTTGTGCATAGTCTTTTTCGGAGGGCGCAACAGCGCAAAGTCTCGATCCAGGACTGGGACCGTGCAGTTCGGAATGACCTGAGGCTGGGGGTCCGATTGACTGAGCCCGATCAGGGCGTTAATGGCCAAGAGCTCGTAGCATTGTTCGGCGCTTAATTCAACCTAAATTTTACGTCCTGTCTACTTAATCATCCCTGATTTTATTTTATTTTACAGCGCAACTGAGTCTCAAAAGTAGTAGAACTCCTTAAAGCGGGTTTATCGTTTGCCTGGCTCTCCAGAAAAGCCCAACCTGAGATGCCGCGAGCCCCTAAGGGCGCCTCCAAATCCACCTCTACCGGTAACAGCAATGGGAACGGCAGTGGCAACGGCAACGGAAATGGCAACGGAAATGGTAACGGGAATGGCAACGGGAATGGCAACGGAAATGGCGACAGCTCCTCACTGATCCCATCGTCCTCATCCCTTGCAGCCCCTGCTGAGAAACAAGAGAAGGTGCTGGATGCATACACCACTGACAATGACCCGGATTGTGCTCTCAAGACTCTGCACAAGGTAAGTGAACACTTGTCCACACCTCAACTTCAGGGCCGTGCTAAAAAAACTTGCCCTAGTAGATAAAAATAAACAAAATCTGCAGTTGTAGTATTCTTCTGCGCATACTCCTCTCTCGCACGTCATTTACTAACACCTGCACACTTCTGTTAGCTCGACGATGGTGATGACAACCCCCCTGTCCCCGTGACCATCAACATAACGAATATGACGGCGACGATAGACTTTAAGACGGAGCTTGACTTACTAAAAATCTCCCTGAAGTGTCGCAATACTGACTTTAACCCCAAGAAATTCTCTGGGTGCGTGATGCGCCTACAAGACCCTAAATGCACTGCTCTCCTTTTCTCGAGTGGAAAGTGTGTAATTTTGGGTGCCAAGACTATCCATAACGCGACACTGGCGACTAAAAAGTTCGGCTTGCTGCTGACCAAGTGCGGTTTCGAGACAAAGGAGATTGACTTTAAGGTGGAGAATGTTGTTGCGACCTTTGACTGTAAGTTCCCTATCCGCCTTGAAGGTCTTGCCCATGAACATCAAAAGTATAGCTCGTATGAACCTGAACTATTTCCCGGGTTGATCTACCGCATGATTCGACCCAAGCTCGTCCTTCTTGTGTTTGTTAGTGGAAAGGTGTGTATTACGGGTGCCCGCTCGCACCGAGATATTGTGACTGCAGTGACAAAGCTCTACCCTGTGTTGGTGCAATTCAAAAAGTCGACCATAGCCCCTCCACCGCCTGAACCTGTCGCACTGCTGACGAGCGGAAATGAGGGCGTCGTCGGTGCGCTGCCACCGCCGGAGAGCGGTGGTGGTGAGGGGGATCGCGTGGGACAAGCCTTTGAACTTTAGTGTATTGTACTGCTCTCCCCCAGACGCAAAGAAAGTGATTGAATGTAGGCAGCGGTTAAAAATGTGGCCATTTTTTGTGCCAAAAATCTCAACGTCATTTGCTACTTGTTTTCCACCTCATCTTTTTCCAATTTTTGTCAACTTCAGGCTCTTTTCCCATAACATCTTGCCCATTTCGATATTGCAGCCCTGTGGGCTGCATCGAACCCTGGTGCTGTTAACATAATAGCCTCCTGTCTCATTTTTCACGGCGTCGCTGATTGCGCAATAAACAGAGGTATACGCCCCCGCCTCGGGCGTCTTCTGCAAGAGTTTCATTATTGGAGCGGCCAGCTTATCCCCCCAGCGGAGAAAGAAATTCATGTTCCGGGTGACTTCAGTGCGAACCATCCCAGGGTGGACGCAGTAAGTCTTAATTACAGGGCCAAGTGTTTTGTCTCCGTTCTTTGAGAGCTGTCTGCGAGAAAATTCATTCGCAAAGAGTATATTGGCCAGTTTGCTGCAAAGTGTGATTCGTTTGCGTTGCGTACGTGTAAGTTCCTGAAGAATAAATCTTCATATTTTTTCTCAGCCTGCCTCTAAAAGCCTTCAGTTCATCACCTACCTCTGAGCGTATTGAGAAAATAACCCGTATTTTCTGTCCTCGCAATTGAGGTCATCAATTGATAGCCCTTCTTCTCCCACTAGCCAGTGCGTGCTGCTCGTGACGACAACCAAACGAACGTCTCTTTCGATCTCACATTTGCTTTCTGAAACAGTATCGAAAAATGGCATTAACATATGTGTGAGTAGAAATCCACCGAGGTGATTGACCCCCATGACCATTTCATTTCCATTCACTGTCCTACTTTTTGTGCTGGACATCATCCCGGCGTTTAGGATCAGCACATCAATTGTTATTTCCTCCTCGCCAAGCTTATTGGCAAACTCATGAATTGAATCATATGAGGAGAGGTCAAGAGGGATGAATTTCAGTCGAGAGCGCGTCCCCTCTTTGTCGGCGGCTGTTTTCGCCAACTTTTCTATCGCCTTTTCTGCTGACTTTGCTGATCTACAAGCCATTATTATGTACGAGTTCGGGACAAGCGTGAGGATTTGCTTCACCGTATTGTAGCCTATTCCCTGATTAGACCCAGTCACAACAAAAACTGCCATGAGTTTTTGTGGTGCGCGGAGGAAAAAGCGAGGAGATGGGATCGTTAGCATCTACAGGTTTTCCGAGATGAGATCTCCGAGATCTCCACACACCCTCGAGCCAATGTATGGCCTATCTCACCTCTCTTCTTCTTTTGGCTGGCGATTTCAGGTGGTAAAGGTTTGGGCCCCCGAATCTCGTTAATGTAGATGAGCCGAATTGCTACTATGTTTATCGCAATAACTACCAATGCATTAGCCAACCCACCGCCGATAGCATAGCTCACACCAAACTCACACAGACCCAGTAGTAATGAGCCCAAAATTGATTGCCAATGAGAAGAGAAGGTTGACTCTTTCCACATCGATAGAAACGACGATAGAACAATTGCGTAAACCACCAAAATGACCGGCGCAGTAAGTAGTATGCTGAGGAGTATCATATGAACTTGTCGTGTGAAGAGGACGAGAACTGATGAGAAAATTCGCGAATCAGCAGAGCAATTATAAAAGAAAATCCGAGAAATCTCCTCTTGGTTTCGCCTACAAAAGGGAGAGTTTCGTGAGCGAGAAGAGGGTAGATCTCAGCTTTTCGACTTCGATGAGAGTCAATGAGCGTAGGAAAAGTTCTCGTAAGCTTTTGAACGAACTGGGTGGCCGATTTTTTATTATAAGATAATCAAAAGTGGAGTTGTAGCCAATAACAGAACGTGGTGGGAAATCTTTCCCGACGGTGGACGGTGGACGGTGGACGGTGAGGTGGCTCCAAAACTTACTCTCTCTTTCACACTTGAATAATCACGATTAGGTTAATCCTGTTTTCCATAGTCGCCCGTCCACTATTCGTCCGATCTTTTTTTCGACCTCAGACGTGTTATAGTAGAATGGCTGCTCCGTTTTCCTCTTCGTCAGTCTCTATCAGCGATAGCTTTGATAGCGGGAACATCCGCCGGGTGCCATCGTCTAGCGACGATATAGTTAACCTTGAGATAAAGGACGATGTCTTCACCGAATTAGAAGCATGTAATCACAAACAGTGGTTCTACTTTAAGTCCGCCTTTCGAAAGCCCCTCACGGAGCCCACTTCGCTAACTTACTCCATTGTGAATGCAGGCAAGGCGTCCTTCCCGACGGCATGGCCAGGAACGACAATATTCTTCAGCTACGATCGGCGAAACTGGCGGAGGGCGTTGACGACCGACTATGACAAAGAGAATGGAGTCTTAAAGTGGGTTTTTGCTCACGAAAAAGGGAGCCGCGGAGTATATTTTAGTGAGTGCAATTAGCTTGCGTGCGGGGTTTTTGCGAGCGAGCGTTGTCGGTTAATATTTTGGACGCAAGGTTGTTGGGAAATAGTTGTGTTGCTATTGGCAACACAACTGTTTGCCAGCGGGCAGGCTGTGTACTACGACAGCGTAATCTGAGGTTCTTTCTAGCTCGTAAAGCAGGTAATTGCGCGAGTGAAGGCTAACATTTGCGCTCTCTCCTTCCCAGGTTACTTCCCCCCCTTCTCCTACGAACAGCACTTGGAGCTTATCGAGAAGTGCTCCGTCTCTCCCAGATGCGAGGTGATGACTATTGGGAAGTCTCTGCAGGGTCGTGATATTGAGTGTATAAAGACTGGTACCGGCCCCCTCGTTGCTTGGGTGATACATCGCCAGCATCCTGGGGAATCCCAGGCAGAGTACTTTGCGCGCGGTCTGCTTGGCCGCCTGCTCGGCCTTGATGACCAGGGAAGTGTAGATGGAATGACAAAAAATGCTCTCAGGGCTTTCACTTTCTATATTGTTCCCAACATGTGCCCTGATGGCAGCGTTTTGGGCCACATTCGTACCAACGCCTGCGGGGCGAACCTCAACAGGGAATGGTGTGACTCCCCAGACAAGTGTGGTGGCTACAAGGCACCAAGTCTGGAACGCTCGCCAGAGGTCCACTGTGTGCTCAATAAGATGGACGAGACAGGATGTGATATCTTTTGCGATGTGCACGGCGATGAAGAGTTCCCATACAACTTCATTGCTGGAAGTGAAGGTGTGAAACACTGGGGGCCGAGGCTTATGGGTTTGCAGGGGGCGTTTTTGGCGGCCTACGAGAGGTCAAACAGTGACATGCAGCGAGAGTACAGCTACGACCCTGATGATGCTCTTGGCGCTGCGTTGAACATTTGCAGCAATCAGATTGCTGACCGATTTGACTGCTTATCCGTGACGCTGGAGATGCCTTACAAAGACTGTTCGACCAATCCAGACCCCGAGCGCGGTTGGAGCACCGGTCGATGCGAGAAGTTGGGCGCGAATCTAATTGACGCGTTTTACTACGTGAGAGATTGGGTGCGTACTGACGAGCCATTTTGGGAGAAATTGGGGGAAAAGGATGCATACATCAGACCATGCGAGCCAGAGGTGAGAGGACACACAATACAATAAAAGGGAGCAGACACGACAGCGCGCATTCAGAAGCTTTTCTTCGGCTCTTGAAAACACTTCATAATACTTACTCACCTTCTTTGCTGGTGCTTGTTCCTGCCATCCCTGCTATCGCAGGATGTTTTCCCAAAAAAAGAATAGGGGAGCAATAATTTAACTGAAATAAAGAAAATATACTTTCCCCTCGATTTCCTTTTTCACCTTACTTCAGGCGGCCACAGCCACAGCCACAGCCACAGCCACTGCAACCTCGGAAATAATTATGAAAGACATTTCTTCTGTTAACGATAGCTTCGTTTTTATTGCGCACAATTAGCGTTTACTCCTCGGGGATCTCGACCTCTCCGTCATCGATGCCCTCCTGGACATCACGGGGACTGTCTCCATTCACGGTGCACCCAATACTGAAGCAAGTTCCCAAAATCTCCTTAACAGTTCCAGCAAGGCTCTTGGCCATAGACCTCTCGCGCATGGCACGGGCAATGTCAATAACCTGCTCAAGAGTGATGTTTCCGTTGTGGACAACATTCTTCACCTTCTTGCGGTCACGCACAGGCTCGTTAAGGGCCTTCATCACCATGGAGCTGGAGGAGGGAATCATGGAGACGGTAGCCTGACGGTTGACGACAGTGAGCTTAACGGTGACGTTAAGCCCCTTCCAGTCCATGGTGGCCTTCTGAATGTCTTCTCCGACCTTCTTGGGGGAGAGACCGAGAGGACCAATCTTAGGGGCCAAACTGGAAGCACTTCCAATCTCACCACCAACGGTACGCATGATCACGATTTTGACATCATCAGAAGGAGGAGGGCCGCCCATTTTTGCTTAATTGATATTTTGTTGGTCGCTGGTGTTTATAACGATGAAAACAATGATAGAATCCGACGTAGCTGGGAGAGAGAGTTAGTTTGTGGCAAACAAGATGTTCGGGGGGTGGACCTGAAGGTAAACAAAAAGGTAGCGGAGAAAACGCACGATTCGGGCATACATTGCAGGTTGTCAAACCCAGGACAGTATTTTTAAACCGATACAATGTCCTGAAGGCAACTCCGAGGCTTCACCATCCACAAGCACAAAATACTGGGTTGTCCAACGAGGCCTTCGTTCTAGACAGACACGGTATTATTGGGACTTAAATCGCCACATCCAATGAAACATGCAACATATACTGCTATACCAAAACAAAAAGTCCATCTTAACAAGTGCACCACACACACAGGCACCCGAACAACAGGCTGAGAGGCCAACACTGTCGAGGCCAAGAGTACAATGATTATAACATTCTGGCATTCAAAACTTCACAGAGACCACCATACCACCTCCATATCAACGCACGTACATAATTTAAGCGCTCGACGACAATACTTACCGAAATCACAAGATGGAACACCAGCCCTGCAGCCCGAAAAATGGGACCACCCCACTTTTCTTCTCACCGGCTTTAAATTGTAATTCCTTTTATAATATCCCGTACAAGAGGAGAAAACATAAGAAACGCACACGCGAGTGTTTAGAAGTCCAGAAAATATCGTTGAAACCTTCACCTTTCGTAGTCCAAAATTCCACAATCCTTTCTTAACAAACCTCTCTCTGAACCAGGGGAAATGCCTACCACCCGAAGCGCGACCGCTCAGATCGACTGTGGTTGTTTGGACATGAGACGAAAGCACCAGATCGCAACAGCTGGCCCCAAGGACCACTCTGGCGAGGTGATTCTAGCTCCAATGCAGAACTTTGATTTAGACATGACGATCTTTGGCAGCCTTGAGGGAGCACTACCCCGCACGGTGAGTGTTTGATCCCCCTGCGTTCGAGTTGTAGTCGTGTTGAGTTCGTTTACGGGTCTTGCTATTGCCAAGCCAAGAAGGTGTATCTGGTATTTTGAGCTCCTCTGCCTCCCTTGCGCTTTGCCCTCTGCGTCACTAACCCAACCCTCGTCTGTCTTGTCTGTATTTTTTTTAACCTCTGCAACATACTCTACTCAGGTGGTTCGTTCCAAATTAGCTCTAGACATGTACTGGTCTGAAAAGGCAATTCAGCGTATTGAGGCGAATTTCACTAAGGTTCCACGCGCCCCAGCTTTCAAGAGTGATGTTATGACTTTTATGCAGGAGGATTGCAACTTTAGCATGGAGCACGCTGACGGCAGTTTTATGGACCACCTTCGCTTCTGTTGGGAATACTGTCACGCGAACTACAAGGATAAATCCCCTGTTCCGCTCCTCTTGCACAGTATAATGGGAGTTGGCACGAATTTTTTCCCCATGGGGAAGGATAAGATTCCTAAGCTTAAGCAACTCGTATCTGAGGAAGACTTTGGACACATCGAGTGTTTTCCTAGTGTGTTGCGTCTCCTTATCCACCAAGACTTGTTAAACGAGCTGCTCAAGAAAGGGGACAAGATAAAAAATCTACGCTCTATTTCATTTTTCCGTGTAATTGATAACGGAGAATTGACGATGGATGCCGAGGTGAGTTTATTAGGTTTAGACCTGAATGACTCATTCAGGTCACTTTTTAGGCGTTTTTTTCTCGTCCTTGACTTATGCTAACTTCCCAACCACCAATTCCGAACACAGACTTTTTTCGACCATCTGAACTACCATCTTTGCCACCTTCTTGATTTCCTTCCGGCCACGTCTTGGCTTACGCAAACCGACGACGGATTGTTTGACGCATTTATTAAGCTGCACAAGGTGCTTACTGACGCCGGCAAACTCAAGGCAAAGGTGAACTTTGACCTTAGGAATGGGGAAAATGATGCCAACGGCTTGCCATTGACGCTTGGGAGCTTCATCCGGGGAATCTTACCGACTGCCTTGTCGTTGAAACTCAGCAAAAAAGCAATCGCGAAGTTTTCTTCGAAAATTGGCCACACAATCACCTATTCGATTGATTGGGGTGAGTCGCAGTAGTAGGTGAGGAACTACTGCTGTTTGACTGTTAGAGTTAGTTAAAATAAAATGGCGATGGAATGGAAGACGAAAATGCTTGCTGTTCTTAATCACTCTCGCTATAATCACTATCGTTTCTATTACTTTCATTGTCATTGTCATTGTCATTGTCATTGTCACTGTCTTCTTCGCTCTCTTCTCTCCCCTCCTCTTCCTCCTCGCTGGTAGTTTCTTCATCAGTAGCGCTTCCATAATCGTCTTCATCACTACTGACTCCCCAAACATCCTCATTCCCCCAATTTTCCCTCATAGCATCCTTCAAGAGTTTCCTGATCTTGGCTCGCTTCTTACTCATTTTAGGCTTCTTACTGATAACATCGATAGGTCTGTCACCAACGTCATCACCGATAGTAGGATTTGCCCCAGACTCAAGAAGAGCCACAATGGCGTCAGTGTGGAGCTCCACACACGACAGGTGGAGTGGCGTCCATCCCATCAGCGTATCTTGAAAGTCGACATAGCTGACGTCGTCGTCATTTCCATTGTTTTCTTCCCCCCCGTCGCCTTCTATTCCATCTGAATTCCCAGCCATTTTGATTAACCGGCGAATCACGTCGGAGTGTCCCTTACTTGCAGCATAGTGCAGGGCCGTCCATCCACTGGCATCTGTTTCCTTTATGTCGCATTTCCACGCCTGCTCTGCCCGAGATGTTACCGAAGCGATGACCTCCATCCCATACTCTAAATCCTCTCGAGTGTCAGAGTCTTCAGAGTTACTGTCATGCCCACCTGATGACTTCCTTCCCTCCTTTTTCTTCTTTGAGGGATTCAATACCCTGTCGAGGTCGTCGATATGAGCGTCGCCAGCATACGCAGTATGCATCAGACTGCTGCCGACGCGAGTGCCCCCCATGCTCTCGCCTTCCCCAAAGTCTTTCTCTCGCATCTGATCACAAGACATTCGAAATCGGCTCCTCCCATTCCTGTATCCCTCAGCTGATTCGTTCCATATTCTGCTCTCGAACTTCTCCTCGTCCTCTTCAATTTTGCGAGCTTTTCGTTCTTTCTTGGCGCGTTTTTTCTCCTTCTTTATGCGTTTTTTTTCGGCCTTCTTCTTCTTTTTCTTTTCCTTACCAGAGACAGGAACTACGCTAGAGGGTATCGAGCTATTGCTAATAACGCGTTGTGTGGGTCGTTCTTTCTTCCCATCATTTGCAGGAGGTTTGGCGGGCTTTCGCGGCTCGATCGCTTCATCTTTGCTGTTGGAGGAAGGGTGAGAAGTATGGTTTGTTTTTTTTGAAAACTTGTAAGTTGAATTATCAGTTGAGACTGCAACATTCTCGTCATTTTCAAACTCTTCGTCGGAGTAGTCACTCATGGGAGATCACGAAAAAAATTGAAATGATTTTTTTTCCATTAAGTTCGAAAAGTGGACGGCTTCTGAAATCTGAAAAGACTGAAAAGAAAAACTGAAAATCCGAAGAAAACTGAAAAACTGAAAACTTTCCTCCCTTCTTCATAATCTGCAAATCTCACAATTAACCAATCAATTAAAAACCATAAACGTACTGCGCACTGCGCAGCACAATGGCCAAAAATTGGAAAGAAACTATTTTTACGTGGCGTGGCCCGATCACAATGCCTCCAAATTACTTTTATTCAGCAACTTCCTCCCCATTGTCATTGGACTTCAAACTCCCAATCCTCTGGACCGGCGAGTGGTTGCCCTCCCATGATTCATCTATAAAGGGTGACCCCCTACACCATCACTCGATCAATCAATCAAAAAATAAAGATAACGACAATACAACCACTGACACTGACACAACCACAACCGCCACCGACACCACCACAACCGCCACCGACACCGACACCACCCCAACCACCACCGCCCCAACCAACCCCAACACGTTCACCCAAAAAGGCACCCTAATCGCCCACAACAAATCCTACCTAGTCACAGATTATAAAGGGACGTATCAGTTAGATAACGGTTCCGGTCCTCAAACGACGAAAGATAAGCGTCAAACTGTCGTGATCCAACGCACCCCGAATGAAAACTCTAATTTAAGGTTAGTTGTTAGTAGAGGTAATAGTGTGTTTGGTATGTTTGTTAGCGTTGGTTGGATTGTTGAGGAAGGTTCTGGGTATATTTGTACGTTATGTAGGAGGTATTTGGAGGAACTTGATGCGAGGTTAGTTTGGGAAACTGACGAGGAATATTTGTGTTCGTTGGTGGAGAGAATTGGGGAGGAGTTGGGGGGGAGGAATTTGGAGGAGGGGATGATTGGGACATTTTGCGAAGAGAAATTACCGATTGAGAATTTAGACTTGGAAACTGAGAATGATGGGACACGTGAAGACTGGAATTTTATTAGAAACCCAAAAAGAAAAGGACAAGGAAAGAAGAGACGATTTGAATATGTTGCACTGGATGAGATATAGAGAGAGAACGAGCGTCTTTTCCCCCATTTAAAGTACGGCCTAAAACTATTTATTTTCGGAGCCAAAGACGAAAACCTCATCTTTGGAATCCTTATTTGTCCTCTGGTAAGCTTCGCATTTGCTCCGAAATAACTTCATCAGTCGATCCTTCTCCTCAAGCTCCTTCTTCAGATTTTCAATTTCTTCAGAGCGTATACTGCGATCATATGTAATAGCTTCAACCAACTTGGAGGAATATAGATGGAGGATATCCGTTACGGTCATGTTCACCAGGTAGTCGCACTGCAATGTAGCATTTTGCGCATCAACAAAACAATCAAATCAAATCAAAACAAGGTTAGCAGAAGCGCAGACACACAACACAACACAACACAAAAGCAAACAACATTTCCAAACAAAGAAAGTTCAATGGAAGCTAAAAGACCCCCAAAAGCCATTTTCCGCATATATATTCGCCGTGAGTGCATGATACTTACCCCTTGACAGGCAAGAAAGAAGAAAATCCCTAACCCCACCTCAAATACAAGTAAGAAACAATACCGCCAAAATCTGCCCTGAAGCCACCAACAGGCCACAGCACTGAGAAACCCAAAAAGCCCCATAAAAGCAACCGGACAACCATCTTCCAGGGCTGGACCCCCGACGGCCAAGAAAAGAAGTGATGTTTCAAAGCAGAAGAATAGCCAACCCCCAGACCCAGACCACAAGAAGATAACCGTTAGAAAAGGAATACTGAAAAGCCCAATTAAGGCATACTTCCTTGCTGTTGCTGACATGGATAAGTTTGTACTGCTGGCAAGAAATTTTGTCTGCCGGTACAACATTGTCGGGAAGCATTAGCGAAGAGAGAGAGGGGGAGAGAGACATGTGATCGGAGCCGAGGATGGTTGTGTTAATGTAAAAAGGTCGATCAAAGTTGGTCTCTCTCTGCTCTGTATTCACCACGCCCATAAGTTGTTGACGTAACCTCCCCCCGCATTCTCCTCTCTTTTCACCCCACGTACCTTGTGCATAAAATAACCTATACCCAGTATCTCAGCCCCAACTATACACCTCCCAATCAGCCTTATTTGAGCAAGCGAGAGACAAACCAATAGTAAGGCAGTCTTGAGTGTTGTGTTGATGAAATAAGTAGACAATGTCTGGTTGAGGGTGAATATGATGGAGGTCGATGTGCCGTCAGATTCAGATGGGTCGTCAGCCTCATCTTTGTCGTCTTTGGACGACTTATCTCGCTCTGACGTGCTGCCATCATCACGACCAGTGTCGAGCCCCAAGTAATCGTAACGCTGGCGAAGACCCTGGATGAAGCAAAGAAATTGTGTGAGGGGGTGGAAAAGGACAATAAATCCTCAAACAGATAACAACAACTCACCTTGTCGCCAAGGACCTTGGCAGCTCGCTTCAACTTAATAAATACGTCTGGGTCGCCACCTCTGTCAGGGTGATGAATGAGACTCGCACGACGATATCCTTTTTTCACTGCTTGCGGGCTGTATAAGTGTTCATTAGGGTCCGTGTCAGGACGGCGGTGGGGGTCAGGAGCACAAAATGGTGCGTGGGGCATTGGTAAGGACAGCATGTCGTAATAGTCATAAAATTTTGCCCCCGTGTGAACTGCCTCTTTCGTGGGGGACGTTGAAGCATTTTTATTGGCACCATACATCCGCGTTCGTGCTTTTCCCTTTCCCATTATTCGTTGTCAGGGATGGGATGGATTTCTAGTGAAACGAGACGAATTCGACTCCGATGGCTGGCGATGCGGATTCGACTACAATGTCTGCCAGCAGCGGAATTGCGTATAAAAGTATAGCACCTGGCGAAGGTGGGTAGCGACAAGGTAGCCAAGGTCAGTGGTGGAAGCTGAGCTATTTGTTTGTAAGATAGGCCTGAGCTACAATTTCGATGAGTTTGATCGATTTTAGGGTCGCTTTTAACATTTTTCTTTTGCATTTGTTTTTGGCGTTCCCCGCGGTCTTCGTTCCAGAATACTATGGCATATGGAAGACTTGGTTTTATTGGCAGTTGTTTCGACCAATCGTACTCCCTCATTACCCCCCTGAAACTACAAGTTATTGGTTCCCGAAGACTCATTCCACCCACATTTTTTTTGCTCAGGCTGTGTCACTGATATGTTTCGACTACCTTTGGCCCGCCAGCTTCGTGTCCCTTTCGCTAGATGCAAACAGAGCTTGGCCGCATCTCGCCGAGAGCAACAGCGCCAAGCTCAGAACGATGCAAACGTTCGTTTTGCTTCCTACTTTGTGGCTCTTGCAATTGGCACTATCGGAGCTACGTATGCTTCCGTTCCACTTTACAAGATGTTTTGCCAAGCGACTGGATTTGGTGGCACAACGCAGAGAACAACACTGCCAGAGTGGGCTGAAAAAGAAGAGGAGAAGAGAATGTCGGCGAGGGAGAAGTTTATGAAGAGGCTTTATGAGATGAGCAATGTTCCCAACTTGCGAGAGAATTCAGGAGGACATAAAGTGTGGACAGACGAGGAGGCCCGCGAAAAGCTAAAAAGCTTAAAGCCGGTTGAAAATGGGCGGCTAATTAGAGTGACTTTTGATGGAAACGTAGCCGATACAATGCCTTGGAGCTTTCGACCAACCCAGAGGAGTGTTAAGGTGGTGCCTGGAGAAACTGCCTTGAGCTTCTTTACTGCAGTCAACAAATCTGACAAGGCTATTACGGGTGTCGCAACATACAACGTGTACCCTCCCGCTGCCGGTCTATATTTCAACAAGGTGCAGTGTTTTTGTTTTGAGGAGCAGCGTCTACTGCCCGGGGAGGAGGTGGACATGCCAGTTTTTTTCTTCATTGATCCTGACTATGATAAAGATCCAGGTTTGGATGGTGTGAACAATATAACTCTGTCGTACACATTTTTTCTCACTGATGAAGATGACGATGATGACAATGATGATGACAATGATGATGAAGAGGACGCGGCGCCGCTGGATAATAAAAGGACGTGATTTTGTGAGTGCCAGTGAATGAAACATGTGTAAACGAAGACAACAACAAAAAAAGGTGTTCTGCAAAGTAATTGTCCCAAACGCATGCAAAGTAATTGTATCATTTATTTTTCATCCGTTTGCTGTCTCATTCGCTCTCCACCTTCACTATTTCCTTGTCCTTCCCCTTCAGTTCCGCTTTCAGCAACGCCACTTGCCTTTCGAGCTCCTTCATCTTGGTCTCCATTATCTGTTGCTTTTCAGCCCCGTTGTGGATTTGCCCTAGAATGTCAAAGGATGAGCGATGCGTTCCCTTTAGCAGAACGAAACTCCCACTGGCATTCTTTTCAATGTAAGTCCTTTGAAAATCTAGCATTTCGTGCCTATAATAAGCGCGAATCATGGGAATGTTTGTCGAGTCAGGATGATTACGAGACGGGCCATCCTAAAAATGTTGTAGTGGAAACAGTGACGACGCAGGTGTTGTGATTAGAAAAGGCGCATTACTTGTCTTAGCAAGCACGAAGTGACTCACCTTCCAGTACTCAGGACCGATCCATTTTAGCTTCCATTCGTGGTCGAAACCCGACTGACGGCAACTGTTGTTCGCAATCTCTGACAAATCGGTAATACTATAACTCCAAAACTGCCGACATATGCTGTATTCTTCCAGCAAGGGGTGATGGGACAGGTGAAAGAGCATTGGGTCGTCAGTGGAAACGCTAACATTCAAGCCTCTGTTGAAGAACTTATCAAATGGCGAATTTTTCAGCTTCAAGAAGAGAAAGTTATTACTGGTCGGCGACACAGCGATGCCGATTTGGTCCAAATAGAAGAGGTATTCGAGCGCGGGATTCTTGTTTAGATTTACCCCATGCGAAATGCCATCGCAAAGCATGTAAGCGCATGCGAGGTGCATGACATCTCCCGACTCCCCGCAGTGAGGTCTAAAGGTAAATGTGTTCATCCCCTTTCGTTCCCTAAGTTTGTTCAGGACAAGGAGATTGCTGTAGAAGTGAAAGAGCTGATAGGTGTACCCTGGATTGTCGGCACGAGTCCAGTCCTGAGGTGTCACGTTTTCTAGGTGAACGTCGGCCAAAGATTCATCGTCGACGCTGTCGAAGCCACTCAAGTTCTCAAGCAATTTTGCAAGCTTGGGATCGCTCTCAGGGTCGTTGGTGACCTTGAAAAGAGGTAGGAAGAAGTTCTCGAGAGTCGCAGCATAGTTTTCCACTTTGCCGATTTTTTTGAAGATCCTATAAATTCTTGGGAGCTGAACCATCCACCTGTTATGATCGTGACTGCTGAGGTCATTGTCGTAAACCCAGTTGGCAACTTTTGCCCAATCGTCGGGGGATTGTCCGTACACCGAGAGGCGATATTCCACAAAACACGTCTTGTTCGACTTTAGATGGCCCAGCGCAATTTTGGTTAACTCTGCAAAGTAACGCCCCTCGATATCATTTTCGGCCTTCAAAAAGATAGTCTGCAGAAGTGGTTTGTTAGTGTACAGCACACGTTAGCGACGATAACTACGCGAGTTTGTTCCTCCGTACCAATCTTACCCGCAAAGAGCTATTCCCGGCCGGGTTATACTTGGCATTGAACCGATCAAACCTGTTGAACAACGTGTGATCGGCTTGGACGTCTACCACGTCGAGGGTTAGTTGATCCACAGTCAGTCCGATGTCACGCATCACCTCTCCTAGTGATTTCCCCTTAAAAACTGGTTCAGGGCTGTTCTCGATCACCTTTTGTCTCATGAACTGCACGAAATCTTGGGGAGAAAAGGCAGCCGCCAAATGTATATGAGTATCCACCTTCCCGATACTAAAAAAATCAGCCTTGTCTCCAAGCTCACTGCTCTTGTCTTCTAAAACAGCGTTCAGGTGTGTGTGCATTTTGAACTGCTGCTCCATGCTCGATAGCTGGGAGTGGCATAGCGTATTTACAACCCCATCCTGGCAAATGGACGTCAGATGGTTGAAGTCTGTAATGAATTCCTCCAGGCTAGTCGTGGGGTAAATATTTTCCAGTGCCCCATCATCGTTATCGTAGACTTCAAATATTCCTGCGTCATTCATCTTAAAACTGACTTTCTTGCAGTTCGGTGTTTTCATCTTCTCCTTCTCCCAAGGTTCTACAGAGCGCTTGAACAAGTATTTTCTGCGAAAAGTTCTTGCCTCTAACAGCATTTTGCAGGCCTTCTCAGTCTCACCATTGTCATCAGCGTCGAGATCATTTTGACAATGAACAATAGCGATGCGAGAGAATGCGACCCCCTCATGTCCGTTGATTCTACTGTCAATGAGCTGGGCATCCGATATAGCGGCGTTTACCTTAGATGGCCGCCTGTCTCTACAATCGGGCAAAAATGTTCCGTCTGGGCAGTTGAAACACATACTTGCGTTCTGTACTTCGGCAGCAGTTTTAGCTGTTGTTGTTTTTAATGTTGAATTCCAAAAAAGAAGAATTTTCGACAAATTGATACCCAACTAAAATTTTAATACATCATCGCACAATTCCATACCAATTTCATACCCGTCAGCGAGGCCCGATGTTGGTCCCCTCTCTAGCTCCTGCCATTGCCCCTGCCATAGCCCCCTTTGTGCTACCGCCCAACTTCGCCTTCAGTGCGATAGCAGCGGTGCAAATTTCCGGTATCTTCGCTGGCACAGGCGATACCCAGGCCCCCTACTCCAAGTTCGCCGTGGGACAAACACTGGACGCACCGATCCCTTCAAAGCTTGGGATGCTCATCATATATTCACCCGCCGCTGTGTACGCGCTGTACGCACTCCTCCAAGATTCGTGGACTATTTCCTCTCCGACCCTGATTCCCCTGCTCCTGATACACTTTGCGAAGCGGCTCTTCGAAACTGTCTTGGTGCACAAGTATTCTGGTTCGACGTCCCTCCCTCTGGCATCTGGTATCGGCACCTACTACGCTCTCGTGTCCGCTCTCATCGTAGCCACAAGCGCCTCAACTATTGACCCGACTCTGCAAACCCTCGGGCTCTCCCTCTTCGTCACCGGAGCTGCGGGCAATCTCTACCACCACATCCTGCTCTCGAACTTGCGCAAGAATAAGAAAGAAGACGATAATTACGTCATGCCGTCCTCCGGCCTATTCAAATACTCCGCTGCCCCGCACTACCTCTTCGAGCTAATCGGTTGGCTGGGCATCGGCCTCACCTCCCAGTCCGTCAACGGCCTGCTCGTATTCGCGTTGATGGTGAGGTACTTGAGCGACCGTGCCAGGGCGCAGAACGAGTGGAATGCTTCAAAGTTCGAGGACTGGGGCACCAGGAAGAAGAACATGATCCCCGGGGTGTGGTAATTCATTGTGTAGGGGCAGGGGAAAGGTTTGAAGCTCAAACATCAGCTACATTATCGCTAACCCTTCTTAGTTACTCTTTATCTGTCCTAATATCTAAAGTTTTGACAAAACGACAAAAGTTGGCTTTACCGCTTCAATTGCTTTCACGCAAATTGCCTCATCTTCTGTAGGCTTCCCACCACTTATCCCTATCGCACCAATAATTTCGCCCTGAAATTGTACTGGTACGCCACCAGCAAACACTGTAAACATGCCGTTGTTAGAGTTCTCTATCCCACGATTTCCCCCTGTTGCTAACTTACTCGTGAAGCTCTTATGTCCTGCGGCTGTGGCTGCTTTCCCTTGGGCGATTGACATTGACGTAAATTTCGCCCCGTCCATCATCGCGCTACCGATCGTCCTACCCCCACTATCTACGACAACAATGCAGATACTTAGTCCCATAGAAGAAGCAACAATCTTGGCATGTTGAATAAGATTGTCGGCTTCTGATAGAGTGAGATTCATTCGGTTTAAGGGCATTTTTTATTGTAAAGCCAAGTCACCCAAGTCACACAGTTGAAAATGGGGTCTAGAGCTAGACTTTTAAACTCTACTTTGCAATAATAAGAAAGAGTGCTAAGAACTTGGCGTTTCTTCCTCCGAACTTCCAATGGTTTTACAACTAGCTTTATATCTGGTCACCTTCCAGAAGAAAAGTCAAAAAAAATTTCTGGTGTCTCGCTAGTGACTGTCCTAGCGCCTGGTATCAATCCTTTTTTGCATTTTCATCGTCAACCATTTTCTTTGCCTCTGTTGTTTTTCTTTAGTTCTGGAGCATGAGCTCACCCCCATATTCTCTGTCGCGGGATGCATCCTTCGAGGTAGCACATGATACGGGAGATTCTCCTCCCCCTCATACTCCTACCCGCGCTCAGACTGAGCGTCTCAGGGACAGTGCTGTGGAAGGTAAGATTCAGTGGCAGCGTTGTTATACATCTTTGAATCATGAATTAAACATGGAGTTGGTGGGGTTTTTTTTTTCCTGTCGCCGCTCGTGTGTCCTGTATGACATGACGTCAACCCCAAGTCTCACTGCCCTTATTCTTACTCACACATGCCTCTTGACCACGGATTGAATGACCGACGTTCCTCTTGTCTTCTTTCTCCCCCTCCTCAAAGTGGGGAGCCGCATCGAATCAATCAAGATCTTGACGGCGCGTCGTCACACCCCTGGTTCCCGCGACCGCCGTAGCTCGCTACAGCAGCATTCCAATACGAGCAATGGTTCCGGTTCATGGTACATTCCATCTCCCCTGTCCCGGAAGTCATCGACGTCATCCCTCGGCGGTGGGGGAGGGGGGTACATTGTCTACGAGATACAGGTCAAGGCAAAGTTTGGGGACCTATCGTGGGTGGTTCACAGAAGATACAACAACTTTGTAGAGCTTCACCGCACACTACCCCCCCTTCCTCCCGGTCACGATCCCCCGAATCCCCCCATTCTTCCCGGGAAAAAAATCTTCAACAACACCACCGAGAAATTCATCCGTGAGCGTTTAATAAAGCTCGAGGACTACCTGCAGCAGGTGTTCGAGATCGGTTCTCTGAGAAACTCGGAGGCGTTTCTGACTTTTATTGCCGCAGAGAGGATCATAGAGGTTGACGAAATGAACCAGCAGCCCCAGCAGTCCTACACAAGCTTCCCCTACGCGTTCCGGTCTACGAGGGGTATTGCGGGGATTCCTTTTAACAATATAGACTCCAAAAAAGAGGGGGACGATTGTGTCATTCTCTAGAAACATTAACAAGAAGTGGAAATCGATCGTATACAAGAGAAAAGAAAAGAAAAGAAAAGAAAAGACGTCCAAAAAAGAAGGGAATAAGCACAGTGTAGTAAGGTAGTAAAATAACCAAAGAACTGAGCAAAAACATGAAAGGAGGGTTTTGCATTTTTTTGTTTCAATGCGCAATCTTTCTTATTTTGTTTTATCACTAGTCATTGCACTTGTCCTAAACTACCTCCCAACCTTCCCCAGACTGCTGTTTGTCTTTGCTGTTGCCGTGAAGCTCTGGCATTGTTCAATGCATTCATTCACGCTGTGATGGTGGTGACAAAGAATTCATCGAAATTGCGTTTTTATGGGAACTGAAGGGGTCAATGACGAGTTTGGAAGCAATAGTAATACTTTCACTAAAACCAGGCAAAAAGGCAAGGCAAGGCACACCACACCACACCACACCACACCACACCACACCACACCACACCACACCACACCACACCA
>Ga0115557_1000531_pt1 | contig 26587 bp, 17 predicted proteins | sample COGITO_mtgs_1104_FD_87280 | JGI IMG/M metagenome (GOLD analysis project Ga0115557, IMG submission 87280) | Pelagic marine microbial communities from North Sea - COGITO_mtgs_110421 | ecosystem: Environmental > Aquatic > Marine > Epipelagic | place: Germany:Helgoland, sampling site Kabeltonne...
GCGTTTCGGAAACTTCTGGAGCACATGAAGTGGAGAAACGAAACCATTCAAAACATAGAGATGATGAACTTGACTGGTTTCTGTCGAAACTGTTTAGCCAAGTGGTTGTTGTTGGGGAAGAAAAATGTACGACTGAAAAGCACGTACGAGCTGTGTCAAGAGGAAGTGTACGGGATGACGCAAAAGGAATGGAAAGAGAAGTGGCAGTCGAAAGCGACGGAGGAGATGTTGGAGAAATTTAAGAGCGGGCAAGAGATGCACGCGAAACACCCGAAAGATTTGATGACGACGACGACGACGACAACGACTTTGGAAGCAGCAACATTACCGTTGACACAACAACGGTATTATTCAGGAGGTAACAATAACACCAACAACAGAATGCTCTCAGACGTGTGCTGCGAAGATATCGAAGAAGATGCGGTATGTATCAACAGAGGAGGAGGAGGAGGAGATGGCACGAATAGTGGTGATGGTAACAGTGACATATCTTTCGGTATCATAACTGTATCAGACCGAGCGTTCAACGGCGTTTACGAAGACATCTCCGGTAACGTCGTCATGAGAGAAACCATCGAGACGTATTTTACTACTGATGATGTTAGCAAAAGTAGCACACATATCATTAAAGGATACAAGCTCGTCCCGGACGAGGAAGAGGAGATTGCAAAAGCGATCGTATACATGTCGGACGAACTGAAATGCGACGTGATTTTGACCACCGGAGGAACCGGTTTAGCGAAAAGAGACGTCACGCCCGAGGCGACGAAGAGCGTACTCACGAGAGAAGTGAAGGGCATAGCAGAATCGCTCAGAGCACACGCGCGGCGATACGAAAAACACGCCGCATTATCGCGGGCAGTTGCTGGGTTGCGAAATAACCAGAGTTTAATCGTAAACTTACCCGGTCGGCCGAATGCGGTGTCGTCGAGTTTAGGGGTGTTACTTCCGATGTTGCGGCACGCCGTTCGGCAACTTAAATCTTAAGAAGGATTTTTCTTACGTGAAATATATTCACAATAGCGTAGTAATTACAGTATATTATAACAGAATGTTCAATCAAAGCTAATTTTAATACGTAGAAACTCATAGCGAATAAGGGACGAGCAAGTATGAAACATGCGGCGCCCGCCTCTCTCTATTCGAAAATAAAATTATTGCTCTTGTGATCTGATCAACTCAAACACAGCGAACTCAATCAAAACCATCGCCGCGACTAAACCGGCTCTTTGTCTTGGGTGCGAACCGGGCGCAAACCTCAACACAAAGTGCGAGCGATCCGTTAGCCCAGCGCAAGAGCAACCCGGCCACTTGGAAACCATCACGCCGAGATGTTCTTTCGTCGACGGATCTCGAATGTCAATGTTTAAGTTCGCGTTAAAGCAACTCGGCGCGCAAGCGTTGCACTTCCCGTTATCAGCCTTCAACGCGTTATACGACACGTGATAAATCAATCGACCTTTATCGTCGGTCGCGTCAAAGTTACGCCCGCAACACGTCGGCGTTCTTTCAATCGCCTTGGCGTACGTGTTTCCGTTCGCGTCTAACAACTCCGCCTCTTGCGGTTGACAGATGCACATATATGGAATGCCCATGGTACACCTAAACGGTCGAATGATGGAAAAGAACCTTCTTCCTTCCCCATCGACGAATGGCATGGTGAAGGATCTGTAGCCAGGGCAGATAATTCTCGTCAAACAGTTCGATTCTTCCTTCGCCTTAAATAAAGGTTCTAAGTTTCCTTTGGTGAATTCCTTCATCCACGCGTCCGGGATTGGATCTGGCATCTCTTGACCGATTGGGATCACGCGATACTGATTTTTCGTGTTAATACCAGTCACGGCTTCGAGTAACTCGATTTTTTGATTCATGTACAGACCCTGTGTTGATTGATTGATTGATTGATTGATTGATTCATCATCATCGTAAGGAAGGAAATTTGGATGAGTTCGTTCCAATATTGTCGACTGGCAAGATCTTCACAATTGGGAAAAGAAGAAGAAGAAAGAGAAGAAAATCAGGAAAGAAAGAACAGAAACACGACGCACAGAAATGCCTTCCAAGAACTCTAAACCGGTCACATCCTTCTTGTTCGGAGGCACTGGCGCGGATGGCGGGACCATTTCAGTCATGGTGAGGGAGGTTTTTTAAATTGTAAACCCCCGCGACTTAAATTTGGAAAATATCTTTTCTGAATTCTGTCCTCTGATGGCATATTAAATTAATAAGCTGATTAATTTTAAGCAAGCTAAACAAGAAAGTAGTAAGGGACATCAAAAGAGTACATTATTAATCTAAGTTGCCTGCGGCGTCTAAGTTCCCATCACCAGCACCTTGACGACCACCCTCGGCTTCGTTTTCTTCCTCGTCGTCGTCGTTCTCGTCGTCGTCTAAGCCATCACCCGTGGTGAGCGTTTCTAAACCAGTCGTCGCGCCGCCGTCTTCCCCTGTTTCGGTCGCCGTGTTCGTAGTTTCCGCCGGGCCACCACCACCACTTTCTTCCACTTTCGGCTTCATCTTGAACGAAAACTTCATCTTCATCTTTGGTTGCGTTTGCGTCAAACCGCTACTTTTTTTCTCCTCTTCTCCTTGATCGTCGTCGCCGTCGTCTTCCTGCGGCGAGTACGTGTGGTCCGCTTTCTTCAAGTCGCGCCTGGTGTACGGTCGATCGAGGAGCGTTTGGACAAAATTGACGAGTTTTGTAGCCAATGCCGGTACCCAATCTATGCGCATCTTTACCTCCTGTTCGGATTCATGGTAAGCCTTTGCATTTGATTCAATCAGAGCAATATCCGCGAACCATTCCATGACGGTGCCGTACGCGTTTCCTCGCGCTTTCTTGAGGATCGTGTTCAAATCCACCGGTGTTTCGATATAATTCGTGTAATCTTCTAAAAGTACCGGCGTCCCGAAAACCTGACCGAACTGCCTATTTTTGATGACTATTTCGGTGAGATCACTGAGTTGTATCCATAAAGGCTTGGCTGGTCTCGGTTTATACACTTGCTTTTTCCTCGGTTGACCGCTACCTGGCGTCGAGTGGCTGCGTTGCGCAGCGGCTTTGATTCTCGACGCATTCAAACTGAGTTTCAAGCCTTGGCCAGGAACTGGTTTCATATCCGGCATCTCCTCATCGTCCAACTCGCCATCGAGGAGTAAACCTTGTGCTGCCAGCTTTGAGATTTTCTCCTTTGCGCGTCGTGCCCGTTCCTTTGCGCGTTTTCGAAGTCGCACCCACTCTGCTCTTTCCTCGTCTGCTTTATCTGCAAACGTGACTGGTTTTTTTGGAGCCGCCTTCTTTTCAGGAGGTGCTTCATCAGGCGCATCAGGAGGTTTGTCTCTACCCACAGCCGCAAGCGCTTGCGTAGCCGCTTCCTCAGACGCCTTCTTTCCTTGCGCTCTGACTTGCATCCAAGCTTCTCCGGCGACGTCGGTGATGTCTTCTTCCACCGTCGCTTGTCGACCATCCGGAAACGTATGCGTTGTGATACGTTTCAAACGTAATTTCTTCCCTATTGGGATAATGCCGCGCTCCAGAAGTTTTGCAGGATCTTCTGCACCAATACCAGCGCCGAGTTCGTTGCGCAACTTGTCTAATTCAGCAGCATCTTCCTCTTCAGTTGGTCCTCTCGCTTTCATCGCCAACTCCGCCTCTAATTCTGCCGCCAATGAGTCCGAGTCTGAATCCGATCGGTTTTCATCGCTCTCGTCGTCGCTATCTTCCGTATCGGAGCACAAAGCGTTTAAACCATCGTCCGTATCACCCCCAGATGATGAATCGTCGTCGTCTCCGTCCGCTCTCTTCTTTCGATCTCTCCTGGCGAGTTTTCTCCATTGCCGTTTGAAAAGAAAATTGGACGTTTCCTTGAGTTCCTCGACTTGTTGCACTTCGGAAAGTTTGATACTTCTCGCAAACCTGGACATGTTCTGATGCGTCGCGTTCCCATCCGCAGTGGCGGCGCCTGACAATTCCCGAATCAAACCGATGCGCTTCCATCGTTCGAGTTTTAAAATGACTTCATCTTCTATACCAAAGTTTCTCAAGATGCGCGCTGCTTGCGGCATGGTAAGTTTTCTTAAATCTGCCGCGGTACCAGTCACTGTTCCTGGTTGTACTTTTGGACGAAGTTCTTCCGGCGGCGGTGGTTTCGTGAGTCTTCGGACGTAATGCCAGAACTTCCCAGTTTCTTTCCGAATCTTTTTTGAGTTGTCGATGTGCAAAACACCTTTCCCAGCCGCGTATGCGAGAAACTCTCGAGTGACCGACCACGGTTGCATCTGAAGCAAAAGTTCGATTCTTTCTAAATCCCTCGCACGTTTTCCTTTCGCGTGTCGCACTAAAATCGTCACGGCGTTCGTTAAGGACTGAAAATCAACTGCCAAAAGTTTTTTCATTCTTTTCACTTGTTCGGGCGTTCGATCTTGCATGAGTTCGGTGATAGCGTGACGCATAGATTCGTACGCGCAAATATCTTCAGGCGTGCACATTTTTTGAATTTCTTTTTCGTGCTCGAATCGGTACTCTGGGTTTAACGCATAATCTTCTTTACTAATCCCTTCTCTCGATCTGACTGGTGCACAAATTCTGAGGCGTAACTTGGATCGAATTTGATCTTCAGTCAAGACATTATTCAAAGTGGCTGCTATGTCCGACACTTTGACGAGTTTCGGAAGATGCGCATCTTCCGGAGTAGTTCGCTTTTGAAGCTCTAAGAAATGTTTCAAAACTGTCGCGTTGACCATGCGTTCTTCAATATCAATACACTCTAACGATCCTGGCATTGGGACTTCAACGTGTGGTTCCATTTGGCCAGCGACGAAGAAATGAGGCACTTGCCGCATGCTCCATTTGCCCGTAGGTCCTCTGGCAAGCAGAAACATTCCAGGTTGAGAGTCGTCGTCCATATCTGGCGTCCTATCAAACAGTGGAGAGCGGTACATGGACGTTTCTAAGACATTTACAGGTATACCAGGAGGTAAACCAGATAGAAAGGGTGACGGCGCGTTTGGTTTTAAATCAAACACTTGCCCGCTTTTTCCCATCAAAGGTCTGGCGCCTTGATCACCCGCGGATTTTCTCAAGTAATACGTCACTTTCTTCGCCGCCATGCCCGGTTTAGCGATGAGCGGGGGATCTGACTCGGCATAGTTGACGAGCATAATGTGACCATCTTCAATGGAAAGATCGGAGGGTTTCTTAAACGCTCCAGGAGGTGCCAAGGCGCGATCGTCTATCGGGCGCATCGTCGCGATTTCTTCCGAAACCACATGTACTTTAGTCGACTCGATGTATAATATCGGAGCACCAACTTGAGGTTTGACGCCACAGTCTTTCAAGCTCGTGGATTCATCCAGCGGTTCTTGTTTCTCCACTCCCGCTTTAGGAAAGTACAAGGACAAATCACCTTCGAGTTCTGGCCAACGTTTTCGAACGCGTTGAATGATAGATCCCACAGTTTCGGAGGACTTTACTTTCAACGTCGCGACGGCGCTATCGAGCGTCAACGATTTCACGTTAATCTTGAATGTTTCGTCTGCCGAAGGCCCAGCTATGCGAATACCCATAAAACCAATTTTTTTCTTCGTCGCTTGTGGCGGCTGCACTTCTAAAACTGGGGGAGGTCGCGGGTAATCCATTGGATCTCTGTTCAAAGTCGGAGGATTTTGGTACACAAAATCGGAGTGTATGATTCCTTCCAAACGCCCTGGTCGAGTACGCTCGCGCGCGTCGCCTTCCTCGGGAACTTCTGGTGCGTACGCTTCGTCTATACTAATATTCAGAGCTTTCTCAAAGTCAGCTACCGGCGGTAAATCACGCGATTTCCAAACTTTCGCAGTCGCTCTCGCAAACTCAGAACCGTCGAGCTCGCCATCCGCGTACAAGTCGAGATCGGGATCGTTTGGATTTATTCGTAGCTCGCTAAACATCTTCGAAGGATCACCGATATCGTCCACATGCACTGGATTTCCGTCCCATGAAACTTCGTCCACCCAATCGCCAGAAAGCAACTCCTGGTTCTTCCGTTTCAACATTTCGAGCGCGCCGCATTCTTGAAGCTCTCTCGAAACGCGCTCTTGATAGGTTTGTTCGTGCTTCCTAGCAGCAGCGTCTGCTTTTTCATATTCTTCCGCCGTGAACATTGCGGCCTCTGGCGGTAAATCGCTCTGACCGACTATGCGAACGACGAGTTTATCTAAACCGGCTAATCGATGCGAGCCGCCGCTTTGCGCACGCGCTTCGGCTTGCCCGAGAACTTTGATATCTTCCTTTGAACCTCCAGACGCGAGTGAATTCGGATCTTGCATTGCCGCGTTTGGATTTGAAAATTTGTGCGATTCTTCTTTCATGTTCTTCGTGTTGTTGTTATTCCCGTCGATCTCTGTCCACAGACGTAAGGTTTGAAACGAATTCGCATCAGGCGCTTCGAAGTATTCCAGAGACGCCGTCGATTTTGAATCTTCGTCATCGGGTTGTTCCGTATACTCACCCCAGTTCTTAACGTGAGAGCTTTTCAATGCATGTATTGTCGCGCTATCTAACTTGGGCACAGAAACGACCGACTTGCGATTTTTACTGTCGTTTTCCGCATCCTCCACGTCCTCCTCATTGTTGGAGTCTTTTTCTTTTTCTGCTATTCCTACTACCGCTATTCCTTCCTTTTGTTCTCGTTCCGCTGCACTCGCCTGAAAAGTTGCACTACCCGGAGTTCTTCTTCTCTGCTCCTCATCTGCCGCTCCTCCTTCGTCGTCCCACATGATGTCGTCTTCCCAATCTTTCTGTTCCACGCCGACCAGAAACTTCTCCTTTTCCAACTCCGTGACCTTTATCTTCTTGATCTCATCAATATCTAACGCATCCGCCATCGCCTCTCGCATCGCCTCCTTCTCGCTGGCGTACATCTCAGCTACTCTCGCTGCTAACGACACGTCGTCTCGATCCACTCTCCCGCCCGGTCTCCACTTTCGATCGATATCGTCGTTCAAGTCCTGATCGAGCATCACTTGATTGACTTTTGGTAGAAGCTTCTCGCCTCTATAATGAAATCCATGTAAATCCTCGTTGTCGGAATCACCCTCCATACTGTTATCTCCCTCTTCCTCTTCCTCTTCTGAGTCGTCCGTTTCTTCCCTGGCGTCGTCGTTTTCTCCTTCCAGCCTTCTCGTTGCTTCTCCCTCTTCGCCTTCCTCCTCTTCTCGTTCTTTCTTCCTCTGTCTTCTTCTCTCTCTCGCGACTTCTCTCTCCTCCTCCAAAGATTTCTGAGGGTGCATCAGTTCGGTAAATCGCAGAATCCTTCCCGGTTTCATCGACGGATGATGATGGACGAAAACATCTCCCACTTTATCGGAAGCGCTTCCCCCGATCGCCGTCGTCGGTTGCACAACTTTTTTCATTTCGACCGTAGGAACAGTAGGTTGCTTGTTCGCAACTGTGTTCGCAGCGTCCTTGTTGTTGTTGGTGGTGGTGGTGATGGGGACATCTTCACCCTCCTCCTCCTCCTCGTCGTAATTATCCTCCATGGCGGCGAGACGTGACTTCTCTCACTCTCTACGGCTGCGTAGGAGTTCTTCTTTTTCTTCTTCTCTTCAAATTCGATTGCAATTTACCTATTACACTCCAATGGAAAATTCTTCTTCTTCTTCTTCTTCTTTTTGCTCTCGTCGTCCTAACCGCAAACTGTTGATGATTGAGATGCTATCACGACGGCCACCACCGAATTTATGCGCAATACCTTATTCTCAATCAATCGATCGATGATGATTGTTAAATATAATAATACTCGTACGAAAGACAAGCAAAAGCAGCAGAGAAGAGAAGTTTTTGTGCATTTTCCCTCTCTTCTCTCTTTTTCGAAGCTCAAACAAGCAGAGACGACGACGGCAAAATTTGTTGCACGAGGAAGTTCAAGAATAAATATATGTCGGCCATCGCGCGCGTTTTATTCCTAAAATCATCATCATCTGTTTCTCCTAAAACTTTGCAACGAATAGCATCATCATCAACAACATCATCCTCGTCGTCGACTTCATCTTTGTTAAAACGAGGACGTGCTCGCACTCAAACACAACAAACTAAAACACCAAAAACGAGAACGATGGCGTCTACCCCGAAAAACGACGAACAGTTAAACGCGCAAGAAGCGATTTTAAAAGGCATGCAAGACTCAACGGAGCCGACCATTTTCGATAAAATCGTCAGCAAAGAAATACCAGCGACGGTTTTATACGAAGATAATCTCGCCATGGCGTTTAAAGACGTCAATCCAGTCGCTAAGACGCACTTTTTGGTCATTCCGAAAATCAAAGCCGGACTGTCGCAGCTGAGCAAAGCGAACGAGGACCACAAGATGTTGTTAGGGCATTGCATGTACGTCGCGCAGATGGTGGCAAAACAAGAAAAGTTGGAGAAGGGATTTCGGGTGGTCATTAACGACGGCGTGGATGGATGCCAATCGGTGTATCACTTACATTTGCACGTGATTGGAGGACAGCAGTTAAGTTGGCCGCCCGGGTGTTGAGAGAAGAAGGTGCAGTTTGAGAAAAGCAATAAAATGAACTTCACAACTATTCTGTTATTACAATATGCGCTCTAATTTTCTATGTACGTAATCTATTTCCTCATCTTCCTCTTCCTCTTCTTCCTCTTCGTTGTCGTCGAATGGTGGTTGATTGAAGTATTTCCATGCGATGCTCAACCCAATGTTCAACGCGGCGTTGCGACCAGCATTTTCCTCTTCTTCTTCTTCTTCGTCCTCCTCTTCCTCCTTTTCTTTAAACGACGACGAAAGTTGTTTGGCAAACACTCTCGAGACTCGTCTCACTGCCGCTTGCGTTTCACTATCGAGTGGCATGCTTACGCGAACGGCGAGAGCGAAAAACCACGCGTGCTTCAACTTTTCTTTTTCACTTTCATCTTCCTTCTCGGTAAACGAGTAACAATATTTCCGAAACAACGCGCTCACAGTCACGTCATCCAACGCCACAACATCGCTCATCATTGGCACAGCTTCGAGTTTCTCAGGTGCTATGTATTTTCTATTAATGTTCTTCGCGCCTGCCTTCATCTTTTCCTCTATGTCGTCTAAAGCGCGTCGCATCGAGACGCGTAAATTAGAAAACGACTCTAAAAACTGTTTCGTCCACTCCGCGTTCGCTCTCGCGTGCTCGAGAATGCGCATGGTTTTCTCTCTACCCAACGCTTTCGCGCTCGTTGATACAAATCCATGTTTCTCTAATATTTTTGGCGTTCTTTTGTTGTCGTAATCGCGGGGATTTACGTCGGAGACGACGACGTGTGGAATTGTCGCCGCCTCGTATCGCACCCTTCGTAAATACTCAAATCCATCCACCGGTTCCTCCGTTTCGAAGTCAGGAAGTATCGCATCTAACGGCAAACACTGCGAACGCAAGGAAGGGTCAATCTTCTCGTCTTGTTCATAGTCTGATTCTTCTTCATATTCTTCTTCGTATTCTTTCTCATCTTCTTCTCTCGCCGGCGTCTCCAAGACGGGCGCGACAAAGACGGATGAAGTTGACTTCGTCGTCATTTCAAGAAAGAAGGAGAAAGGGACGCGCTCCTTTTTGTGTGCTGTTCTGTACCTGCGGAGCAAGAAAAGACCTCGTTAGTATGTCAATTACACTTAATACCACCAAAAGAAGACACAGAAAGAAAAGGAACGAAACACCTCGTTCTAAACAACACTCTCTCGTCCATGTGATATAATAAGAAAAGATAGGAAGTACGAATGTTCGACTCATCCAAAACGCAACTCAATACCTATGATGCTCATAATAAAGAGGTATCGAGAGCTCCTCGACGCCACATCGAGAAATTACCGCGTTAAGACAGAGAGAAAAGGTTTGATGTACCAAGTCTTTCAAGAGAAGCAATCAAATGTGGTTTAATATGCATTTGTCTTCTTAGGATTATAATCTTGGAAAAAGAAAGAGAAAGAGAAGAAGACAAAGAAGAAGAAGAAGAACACGCGCGCTCGCTCACCCCCTCTGATGTATATATTGTTACCCTACTGCTCGTCTCTCTTTTCTTCTGAAACAACAGGAGTACTTACTTACACCTCTGTGTGTGTTTCTAATAATTTTAGGGGAATTTTTTTCGAAACGAACTTCACCACAAAAAATTTTTGCGAAGAGAGACTAACCAACCATGACTACTACGAGTACTACTTTTTATTCATATTAAGAAGAACACGATGACGACGACGACGACGACGAATTTGCACCATCAACGCGCGAATCCTCACTCGAAAGCTTTATCATCAAATTCCTACTCTCGTCGACGGAAATTTGTCTTTTGCTTCGTTTTATTCCTCGCGTGCGCGGGCCTGTTTGAGTTGAGATTTTTGGAAAAGGAAAAGAAGTGGACTCCCGCGAGTCCTGTCAACAATCGTGTTGCTCTTCATCTTGGAGCAGGAGCAGGAGCAGCAGGAGCAGCAGACGACGACGGAGCGTTTCGAAGAAGAGATGATGCGGCGAGAAGAGTTCAAGACACTGATCACGAAGACTACGCGAGAAACAACAATAACAGAGATGCAAGAAGAAGAAGAAGAAGAAGAGTATCTGAACCGAAGAAAGAATTGTCCTATGAAGAAGAGGAACAGTTGAGAAAGCAAAGAATGGAGGAGCGGATGGCGGGAGGGAAAGACGTTCGCGAAAGCAATGATAAGAGTCAACCAAATCATCAAGAACATGAGAAACTAAGAGTAGAACACGTGGACTCGTTAAATAAAAGCAGCATAGTCTTTGCCGCGTTCGCTTCCGCCGGGTTTCACGAGTTTATGCTGAACTGGTACGCGCACACGCAAAAGCTGAACATCGGGAACGTCATCGTCGCCGCGTTTGATGCGGAGACAGAAAAAGTGTGTAAAGAGAACAACATTCCGTATTTAGGAGACGAAGAGTTGAGGTACACGCACGGCGTCGTTGCGACGGGTGGGCAGCCGTTGCACGATCAAAACGCGAAAGTGACCATGGTTGGAAAAGCGTTTCAACAAATCGGTGCTTTAAAGGCGTCTTTTTTGTTGCGATTGATGCAGAAAGGATTTAGAGTTTTAGTATCCGATTGCGATACGGCGTGGATGAGAGACCCGAGAGAGTGGTTCGCGACAAACGAGACGGCGAAATACGTGGACATGGCAGTCAGTACGGACTGCTTGTCCTATAAGAACGAAGAGAAAGTTAGGGGATGTTGGCACGATCAATTCAACACCGGGATTTTGTTCTTAAATCCAACGGAAAAGACGAAAGGGTTCTTGAAAGACTGGCAAGTGGCGTTAGAAACAACCACACACAAGTTTGAACACGATCAGGACATATTCAACAGATTACTACGCGAAGGCGCCGGTTTGCGGCCACCACAACGGTTGGACGAAATAGACGTCGAGAACAGGAAGGAAGGCGCTGAGCGGCACGAATTGCACGTCGCGTTAGCGTCGAAGGATTTGAAGTTGGGCGCTTTACCGCTCACCTTGTTTACTTCAGGTCACGTTTTCTTCATTCAGCAAACGCACTTGCACTTAAACGTCGAACCTTTTGTGGTACACACGACGTATCAGTTTTCGCAAGCGAGAGGCAAACGACAGCGCTTGCGCGAACATCAGTTATGGTTGATCGATGCGCAGGAGTACCACGACGAAGGCAACTTCATAACGACTTCAGAGAAACCACCGCAGGAGTTGTTATCGATTGGCATCGAAAATCATTTAAAACTTGCCTCGTGGTATCGATTGGTATTGAGGAATCTGTTCGCATATGCGGAAATTTTGAACCGCATTCCCATCCTTCCTGAATTCTCGTGCTTGTGCGATCGATACTGGGGTAACGTCCTTCCACAATGTTACATTCCAGGTGCGGACATTCATCCTCCGTATAATAAGTGTCCAATGGACCACGTGACGAACTTACCAAATTTGGAACGCGCCGGTTTAAATTTTCGCGAGTACTCGTTCTTAACTAACGAGCAAACGAGCGACAAAATCAAGCAGAGCGTCGAAACGGTTTCCCTGTCTCGACAGTTCCCAACTGACGAAGAGATTCGAGATCAATTAGGCAGGAAAACTGATAAGAGAGTTCTAGTGCTCGAAACCGCGAGTAAATCATTTTGTACGTTCAAAGATGAAAGCAAATCGAAGGCGTTCGATTCTAAAATGCAAACCGGATTAGAAGCCGAAAGTCATTTTTGCAAACATGGCGGTTCGACTGGACGAATATGCGAAATTGGATTCACAAAGCCAAAAGGCGTGAGCCAGAATAGAGATTGCGATAGAATGCGTAGCGAAGACTTTGACTTTGAGAAGTTTTATGATAAACTTTGGGAGCACAAAGGATAGAAATTTTTAGGAAAGAAATCTTTGAACGTTTTAAAGTAACGTGTAGTCGCGTGCGATAAACCCAGTTGCTAAACTTAGTTTTGTTTATTCACAACCTCTTCTAAAGTCCTTTGCCTTTATTCCAGTTTGATTTTTGCCAATCTTTAAACGTGGACATACCTTCGTGACATCCTTCGTGGTAAGGAAGCGACGCAGCATCGCTAATCGCCGCATTATGTCCTCTGCTCGCGAATCGCCAACACGGTTCGTTCCACGCGGTGTTCCAATACGAACCGTCCGCTCGGATATCGTACTTTGTAATCGCACCCCAGCTCGCAGCCACGGCGGAAAACGAGGATCCGTACGAACCGACAATCTCATCGCACATGCTCAAAACGCGCATTTCTGCGATGGCATTTTGTAACGATTCCACCGACCCCCGGTCGCCGTCGTTACCAAATTTAATACCTTCCATAAAGCGCACGGTTAATCCTCTTTTGCTAAAATACTCCGTCGCTCGATCGCGAGCGCGCGAATCGTCGGAGGCTAAGTAAAACACAGTATCAGAGGCTGGAAATCCCAACGCTTCGGCACGCATTCGCGCAAACTTGAAAAAAACCTCCGGATCGGGCACTTTCACTCCTTTATCACCACCCGCCGGCATTGGTTTTTGCATGCGTAAGTGCATGCCAAAATTATATTTTCCTAAACTCTCAAACGTTCGATCGACGGTTTTTTGAATCTTTGGCGACGGAGTCAATAACCATCTCGCGATGTGCCCGAACACGTTCGCATGCTTGTTGTTGAATAATGACTTCACTTGATCTTTGTAATTTTCGTTGTTTACCAGCAAAGGCATGGCGTAATCGTCCGATTTGAACAACAACACTTTCTCCGGGTACTGCTGATTTAAATCTTTCGATGCGATTTTCGCGTAATCGTCTCGAACAACCATCGCGCATCCGCTATTACTGCTACTTCCTTTTTTGTTACTATTTCCACACGACGCGGAAGATCCAAATGGGACGTACTGCAGAATCTTATCGCTCAAACTATCTCTCAATTTATCCACGTCCATCTCCACGCCCGGTTGAAACAACTTCCCCCAACTCGCCGGGTTCGGAAACGTATCTCTCCAATGCACCAACAACACTCTATCCGTCAACAACGCCCACAAAAACGCCATCGCCACGCCTGGTAACCTATTCCCGTACCCGTCGTTCCCTCCAGATACGTATACAATGTACTTGTGATTCTCACTGTCTTTCTTCGATACCTCCGTCGCGCTCTTGTGTTTCTCAACGTATTCCATCAACGCTCTCTCAAACGCCGGTGGACGCGCCGTTAAGGCTCGCTTCAATCGTTTTCGCAGATCCAACGGATCTTCACTATCGCTGCTGTGCGAGTGATGATTACTGTTTTGATGATGATTATGCATAAACTGATACCGAAAGGACGAGTGGTGTTCTCCGCTCTCTTCTCCTCCTCCTGCTCCGTATGCTTTCGCGTTCGCCCACTCCTCGTTCGCTCTCTTTCGCACCTCATTAGAGGGAGTATAATTCGAGGAGGAGGAGGAGGAGGAGGAATAATACCAACTCTCTTGGACGCTCAAAACAAGCATCCCAAATATAATTAACCCCGTCGCGCGAATGCACTTGGACAACTGCTGTCTTCGCGCTTGATGATGAGAGTATTTGTTGTTGTTCATCATCGTGTTAAAAATCAAATCCAGAGGGACAATAATACAACAAAAACAACCACAACAATAACACAAGTATTCTCTCTCCACCAAAAGCAACGCGACGACGCGAACACTCGCGCTGAGTGACAAAATGTGCTCTTTTTGTTCGAATAATACTCAATTCGAAAACGAGAGAGAGGACAGAGGTGGTTTGCCTATTACTATATATATTTAACAAAGGGAATGGAGAATCTTTTTTATGAAAAAATGGATTTTCAGTCAAAAAGTCTTCAAAAATTTTGTCGTCAGACTCTTTCGACAACGACAACGAAAGAAGAAGAAGAAGAAGAAGAAGAATGGATTTCCTCCCGCACGCGTTGCAACAAAAAGTCCGGAAAGGCGTCTACGCTTTAAAAGGCCTCTCGGAGTGCGAACAACTCGTCTTAGAGAGCACGGATAAAGAGAAGTGGGGTCCACACGGCGAACAATTGAAATCTCTCGCCGAGAAAACCGTCGCCGAGGAGGAAGGAGTGAGAGGGAGAGGAGGCAACAACAACAACAACAACAACAACAACAACAACGAAGAGTCGGACACGAGAATCATTCTGAGAGTTTTATTCGAAAACAGATTGAAGAAGAGAGACCTGGAGTGGCGCTTGTGCTATAAAGCGTTGACCGTGATTGACTATTTAATCGCCAACGGAAGCGAAACGATTGTGAGAGAGATTCAGAGAAGAATAGGGAGAGACTTGCAACCGTTGAAGACGTTTGAACATCGAGATCCAGAGAAAGGGAGAGACGAAGGGATTAACATCAGACAGAAAGTGACGAATATGATCGCTTTGTTGGAAGACCCGGAACGAGTGAGAGAAGTTAGAGAGAAGGCGAGGATGAACAGAGGGAAGTATAGTGGAATGAGCAACGCGGATTTGAAGGCGTCGAGTCGCAACAGGAACTCTGCGAACGATACTTATAATAATAGAGCGACTTATAATAATAACGATAGCGCCACTAGAGTGGCGACACCGACGACGACATCAGCAATAACATCACCATCAGCAACAACACCAGCACCGAAATCAAAAAACGACGGTGCTCATTCTGGAACGAGCGCTATGAGCAATGTGCTCAACGCTTTCGAGGACGACAAGGACGACGACGAGGACGACGACGATGGGGATAATGATGAGTTCATGACTGGAGGCGGGAACCAACGAAGCAAAGGACCCCCAACTTTCGTTCCTAAAGTTGTCATCCGAGACACTCCTATTCAACGTCCTCCGAATTCGGCTGGATTTAGTGCAACGCTGAAGCCGCCTCCGCGAGGAGGCAACGCCTTCGTGAACGCCAACAATACGAACTTGTTCTTTGAAAGTCGACCGGCGGGTAATACCCAGAAGCCCACGACGGCTTCTCCGACAATCTCTCTCGACGAACTCTTGGGGGGAGGAAGTGGAGGAGGAGGAGGAGGAGGAGGAGCAACCAACACCAATCAGTCCTCGTCTACGGGAACTCCATACCAAAGCGCCGAAGATTTGTTTGGTTTCGAAGCAAACGTATCGAAACCTACGCCGCAACAACCAACAACGCGCGCACCACTAACTCCGGCACCAGCTGCCGCGATCGACGATCTGTTCTTTGGAATGGAGACGACGGCTACGGCACCGATAGCACAACCGGCTGTGATGCCGAAGCAGCAACACGTGGATCCGTTTTCCGATTTCGCGGCGTCGACGCCTTCGAAAATCAACTTTTCTAGTAACAACAATAGCAACAACAGAAACAAGAAACTTGACCCGCTCGATGCGTTAGATTTCGGTAGCTTAGGATTAAAGTAAACTCATCGCATCGATTTTTGTAAATAATAATAAGAACACTATGATTCGCGAAAGTGGAATTATACATGGAGTTTTTGGTACCTACTGGTAGTTCTATACGCGCTAAAATCTATTATACTACACAAAACACAACTACTTTTCATCTCTTTCATTCTCGCTCCTAAGAAGAGTATACCGAACGAAGAAAGAAAGAGTTCCTCCTACCAGCTTCCTCTCACGTTGTCTCCGCTCGAGCGAATGTCGTCGTAATCCACCTCTCTCTCCTCGTTCTCGTTCGTCACCACGGGTGGTTTGTCGTGCATCATATCTCTCGCGAAACTCCCGAAATCTCCCAGTTTCGGTGCCACGTTCTTTCGGTAAAAGTTGAACACGTTTGAAGAGAATTTGAGTCGCTTTTGTTGTTGTTGTTGTTGTTGCGTCGTTTTTGCTTTTGTCGCTGTTTCTTCACCGTTATTAAATTCGTTCCGTAACAGCGCTCGCTCTTTCGTGCTTCTTTTGTTTTCTTCTCCCAAAGACGCCAACGAGGAGGAGGACGCTCCAAAATCATCGTTTCCATCATCATCACCGGCGGCAAAAATTGGAGACGACGAAGACGCGATTCCAAAACACGCGAGCAGCATTAGAAGCAGTAACGCGAGAAAGAGAAAGGAACTTTTCTTCTTCGATGCTGCTTCTTCGTTATCGCTCTTTCTCGTCGTCGTCGTCGCTAAGAGTGGCGTCGAATCGTAATCATCCTTGTTGTTGTTGTTGTAAAGCAGCGGCATCATTTTTTGAAGAATTTTGAGGCGCGTGTGACTGTGTTTTTTGTGTAAATTGAGTAAATTGTTGAAGCAGAAAAGAAAACACAACAAGAACGTGAAGAGGAATTTTTGAACACGCACGTTCTATTTACACATAATACACGACTAATGACATTCTCAATCGACGTATCTCTTCAACATTCTCAAGGCCTCGCTGTATTCACACGCGCCTTTACGTTCTTCTCCGCCTTGCGCGATTAACAAATCTTGAGCTAACTGTTTCGTGGCGACGTTTCTTCCCGCGCCGGTTCTCGACGCGGTAGCCGCGCCGACTGCGGTGGCTAAAGCCAAAGTCGCTTTCGCAGAAAGTTGTTTGGCTTCCTTTGTCGTCGTCATCGTCGTGCTATTACTATTACTACTGCTTCTGCTGCCGTTATTATCACTGCCACTACCGTTACTACTATCTTTCCCACTATCGCTCTTGGTCGACATCAATTTTTTGTATTCGAGAAATCCCATGACGATGGCACTCGCCGCAGAGTCGCCGCACCCGACCGTATCGCCGACGTCAATCGTGGGAGAGCCTACTTTAGTGCTATCGATATCCATATCGTTCTTTGAAAACAAAATCGCTCCATCCGGGCCGAGTTTTACGACGATCCATTCTAAATTGCCCGATCCTTCAAATTGAGGATGGTTGAACAAGCTATACGCCAACGTGCGAGGATTTTGTAACAACTCCTCGTTCGGATTTGGGTGTTCGACTAAAGCCGCTAACTCTTCTGCGGTCGCTAAAACGACATCCGTTCGCTTTATGAGTGAAATCAAAGCTTTCTTGCGCAACTCGGTTTCGTGAAAGGTGAACGCGCGTGGACCGGGGTCGAAAAACACCGTGCCGTCGTGTTTGTGAATAATATCCGCCGCGTCGACGACATCGTTCGGTGCGAGCTCATCGAACGCAAATCCGTTTACAAACATAGCTTTTGATTTCCTCAACGCCGCTTTCACATCCGCGCCGAGCTTGTATTTTTCCGCCAGTAACGGCCACGGGCCGAGATCGTAGGAAGAACAAAACGCGTGCGAACCAGATCCATCCACCAACACGAAACAAACCAACGTTCGACTTTCCGAAGTACTGGGAGCAGAGGAGGATGTGGAAGAATTTTGCTTTTCCTCGTAACTGCGAAACCCGACGCGTTCTTCGCGCAAGACGTCTTTCATAAACGTCCCGTAGAAATCATTTCCAATCTGCCCTAACGAGACTGCTTTCAGCCCGAGCCTCCTCGCGGCGATTAAGAAGTTCGTGTTGCCACCAACCTCCAACTCTTCGCATCCCATCGCTTTCATTTTCTCCGTTCTCGTTAACAAATCGTTCAGAGTTTCCATCGTTTTCAACTCGTTCTTGTCTTCAGGGAGAGACTCCACGGAATGAAACACATCCACGCACATATTTCCGAGGGTGACTACATCGAAATCTTTAGACTCGTCGTCGTCGACTTTATTCGCAGACACAGAAGAGAAAGAAGTTACTGCTTTTCGCGCACCGCATCCTCTTCCGTATTTACCTCTACTTTTCCTTCTCGTCGTCGTCTGAATCGTCGTCGCACCGTGATGAAACCGACGACGTTTCGACGAATGTAAAATGTCGTTTCGTGGGTGGTGGATTACTCGTTGTTGTTTTTGTTGCATCATCATCATCATCGGTCGTCAAGAAGACCACCACGTGTGCGGAATAAAACCTTAACTCAGAGCGCGCCCTCCTCTCTCCTTCTCTCTGTCTTTGCAATTTGCTAAAGTGTTTGTCTTCTTAAACTCAGCAAAAGTTTTTAATAGTAGTAGAGAGAGAGTAGTATTCGCAGAGAGAGTTGTTTGTAGTATTGTTTTGAATTTTGAAGGGAAGCGACAAAGTGCGGGAAAGATGAAAAAAAAATTTTCATTCACGAAAAAAGCTCTTTGCTGCCTTTTTCAAGTGTCTGACGAGAAACGTGTCAAGTCTGTCTTCTTTTTTATCCACAAATAAAACTAATCTGTGGCGCACGAAATACTCTTAAAACTCCCTCAAGAACACTTTGACGACAACGCGCGTCGTCTCGAAAGATAGAAAGTATCATCATCATGTCGCAAATGTCCGCGAGTTTACTTTTTTCTTCTACTTCTTCTTTATTTATATCTTCATCATCTTCGAGTTTGAGAAGATGCAAAAGTCGATCTTCGTCGTCGTCACCGACAAAAACTCATCGTGATACTAAGAGTAATACTAAGAAGAAGAACAATAATAACGCACGAGCGATGTCTTCCTCCTCTTCTTCTTCGTCCTCGACGGAACCAGATTGGAAAGTCAAACAGAGAGAACAAGACGCGTTAATCGGTAAAGAAGAAACCGCGGTGAAAACCAGAGTGGTTGAGATGTTGAAACCGATATTAGAAGGCGCAGATAAAGTGACTTCTCAAGGCGACGACGCCGCGCAGCTGCAGTTGCAAGGGGAGTTGTCGGAGAAAATTAGACAGGCGACAAAAATGTTGGAAGAAGGTCTCGTCGAGAGGGATTCGCAAGTGAGATTGCTCTTGTTAGCGGCGTTTTGCTCGGAACATTTACTGCTATTAGGCCCACCGGGGACGGCAAAATCTGAGATTGGTCGAAGGCTCTCGGCGTTTACGCAAGGACAATACTTCGAGAGATTGTTGACGAGATTTTCCGTTCCTGAAGAGTTGTTTGGCCCATTGAGTATGGTTGGATTAGAGAAAGATATGTACGTGAGAAAAATTGACGGGTATTTACCGACCGCACGAGTCGCGTTCGTGGATGAGATTTTCAAAGCGAACTCGGCGATTTTGAACTCTTTGTTGACCATCTTGAACGAGCGCTTGTTCGATAACGGTAACGAGCGCATTGAGGTACCTTTGTTGTGCTTAGTCGGCGCGTCGAACGAGTTACCAGAAAGCGAGGAGTTAGACGCGTTGTATGATCGTTTCTTGCTGAGATCTTCGGTAGAACAAGTATCTTCGACGGCGTTGAGAGATTTGTTGAAACTCTCCGAGGCGTCTGAGACGAAAGCGAGAGCTGATATCAACGACGAGCAAAAATTTTCGTTGAAACCGAGCGATTTTCAAGGTGTAAAAGAAAAAGCGTGCGAATCAACTACGGTGCCAGATTCTGTGATTAATTTGATGACAGATTTGCGCTCACATTTACAGGACAAGTGCGAACCACCCATTTATGTTTCCGATCGTCGTTTATTGAAAGCGGTGACTTTATTGCGAGTGGCGGCGTATACGGACGGTCGTTCCGTGGTTTCCGATTTCGACACTTTACTCTTAGCGCATGTTTTGTGGCAACGCCCGGGTGAGTCTGCCATGGTACAAGATTGGATTTTAGAACGTTTAGCGAAAGAGAGAGGTGTAAAGCAAGTTCAATATCTCCTCGCCGCTTTGTTCGGGCGAGCGTGTCGATCGGACGAAAACGACCAGGAAGAAGCCGCGCAGCTCTTAAAAGAAGCGCAAGGTTTGAAGGAAATCTTGACTTCTCAGTTAAACGATTTAGCTGGTGCCACTGCGGGTGGCGTCCCGCAACTGAAAAGACACGTCTGGTTATCTCCCGCCGAGTCTGAACGCGCCGCGCAATCCTTATCTCCCATGTTCAACAAAGCGAGAAAAGGTTTAGAGAAGTTATTAGAGGAATGCTTGACGTTAGAAGTCGCGCTGGAACGGAAAACGGAACCGCACGTCATGGCGTTGTTGTTGCCGGAATATTGGGCCGATTTTATTCGATCCGGGCCGATCGAAGACGTCAAGCCGCTCGGATTAAAGTAAAAATATTTAATAACAATTTTTGTCAACCGCTTTGTTTTGTTTGTTGATTCCCTCCTCACAAAATATTTTTACTCCCTCCTTCCGCGTGCACAAAGAGCAAAAGCGCAGAAGCCTAAGCGTTCTCGTCGTCATCATCTATTTGATAATGGTCTTCGTGAGAAGCGCTTCCTCGTCGTCATCGTCCCTCCTCTCGTTCCTTCTGAAGAGCACGACGACGACGACGAGTAGAATAAAACGAGGAAGCGAAACAACGAGAAAAACGATACAAAAATATTACTCGTCGTCGACGACTTTCGATCGCTCGGGCGAAACCATCTCTCGAGACATGCGCAGAAAAGATTTAGCGGAAGAGACGAGGTATTTCGCGCACGAGGATTACGAGTTGTTGCGTAAACTCGCAAGAAAAGCGAAACGCTCGGCGGACGAGGTCAATCCTGAACACGGGCAAAAGTTGAGAGAAACCGAGAGAAGAGAGCTCGCCAAACTTGTTCCTTCGCTTCGCGATGGCGACTTGACGAAAATTCTCAATTGGTTGCATAAAGATGGAACAGGAACGCGAGCGTAAATTTGTGCGTTTCGTGTGTTTTTGATATATAATCTGTTTTACCAGTGGTACATTATAGATTAACTATACCTAAAGCATCATCCGAAGAAGGACCAAACGTAGCCGACGACTTTCATGCCGGTCCACGCCAAGAAAATGCCTCCCACGCCGTAAAAGAATATCGTCGCATCTTGACGCATTTCACGTAGCTCTTGCTCCAGAAGCATTAACCTCTGGTCGATTTCTAACGCCGATTTCGCATCCCCCGCGAGTAACTCCTCTGCTTTCTTCAACATCTCCTGCGCTTGCTGGAGGGTGAAATCGGGTTTGTTTTTGTACGCAAAAAACTTCTCCGTTACTTTATCTTTCAACGCGTAGAGTTCGTCCAAGTTCTCGTCGTTATTCATCTTATTATCTATAATACCTGCCTCTTTCCTTTCGCCTTCTGAATCGTCCACATCGTTCGCGAACGCTTTATTTCGCGTCTTAAATGGAGAGCCGAATCCTCCTCCTTTTGCTCCTTGGCTCCGCGACGATGTCGTCGTCTTCCGTCTTTGCCTGTCCGAATCAAAACTAGTCTCACTTCTATCATCGTCGTCCTCGTCACTATCATCGTCGTCCTCGTCGTCGTGTCGAGCAGGGTCGTATTCTTCGCCTTCTAAAATCGAATCGATTTGTGAAATGCTTTCTTTACGCATAATCTTCACGTGTTTACCTAATTTTTTACCTCTCTGAGATAACTCGTCCCCTTCATCTCCACTTTCGGCGAACAGATTCGACATCGAACCAGACGGCGATGGCATACCGAACGCATCTGACGCGTCGCTCGGTGAGAACATCGCTTCCATCTGATCTACTGAAGATTGTCTCGATAAATTTTGAAACGACACCGCGCTTCGTCCTTTGTTGTCCCCTCTCGTCGCGAACGCGGGTTCTGATCCGGGAGCTGAAGAAGAAGATAAAGATGAAGGCGCAATCGTCGTTGCCGTAGTGTTGAAGGTCACTGTTTTGTTGTTGTTTTCGTTGTTGTTATTCGTTTTTTCTCGGTTGGGCTCGTTCTCTTTACTACCGTTTGCTTTCTTTGTCGTCGTCGTCGAACCAACCTTCTTGTTGGCAAAATACTGATTCTTTCGCCCCGCGCTCGGCGATGGCGTCCCGCCGCTCTCTGAAAAATAGTCGTCGTCTTGCAGTTCAATCTTCTTCTGATGCATTTTCACTTTCGGTGGTGGCGACGTGATGCTGTTCTTTCTCTTGCTCTTCGGCTGCTGCCACTCCTCTTCCGTAGTATTATTAGTCGCGGAATCAAAATCCAAGTTTCTGTTACTCTTCCCCTTCCCATTGTTGTTGTTGTTATTGTTCGTCGTAGCGTTATTATTCTCTGCATCATTTCTGGAGACGAACTTCTCCGCCTCTCGTATGACTTTCGTCATCGGCGATAAAGCGACTGGGGAGGCTTGTTGTTGCCCTGTGTCTTCCCCTAACGACTTTGTATTCATTTTGCTCGTGTCCAAATACAGATGATTTCTCTTTGACACTACCGTCGTCCACTCCGACTCCGAGCTCCTCGTGTTCTTCTCGCTGTTCTCGCTAATAGTGTCTTTTTCGTTAGGAGACGACCCTTTGTTGTTCTTATTCTTCTTCGTATTCTTCTCGGGTGAATTCAACAAGAACTCACTTGCTTGCTCTAAAAGCTCGTTGGAATTGTCCGTGTTGTTGTCTTCGGACACGGAAAGTGGTCGTGCTCCTTTTCCGACCCCTCCGCGTCTTCCTCCTCCTCCTCCGCTCATTTTCTTCTTACGATTGTTATTGTGATTGTTATTAGTAGTAGTAGTATTACGTGGTGGTGGTACCTGGTCGTGTGTGTAACGAGTAACTCTTTAATCTGATGAAATATTTAATTGTGTTATTAGAGCCGCTTTTTGCCCTTTTTTTCTTCTTTAAAATTCTTCTTTTTTTTTTTAACGAGAGAGTGTGATGAGATGACGAGAGGTTGAGATTTTGACGATCCCAAAAGCGACGATAATAGTATTTCTCGTCGTGTTCTTCGGACGACGATGATGATGATGATGATGATGGTCTGCTCTCTCTCGTTGTTTTAGTTGTTCAAAAAAAAGAGTGTTCATCAAACACAAATGTCATCATCAATCGTAACGGCGACCCGAGTCAAAGAAGAATGAATAAAAAAATAAAAATCAACTTTGTTCGAACGCAACTGCAATGCATCAGGAAACTCCTGAGAGTGGAAGAAGCGTTGTTTCGACACTCGCGAGAAGACTGGGTGATTATAAACGACGGCGTGGAGAAAGAGACGATCGTTTTAGGGATATCCGGGAAACCCGAGGAACTCGTGCACGAGTTGAAAGCCAAACAGTTGCGAGTGCCTTTGGTGAAACGGTTCACGGGAGGCGGCACCGTCGTCGTGGATAAAAACACGCAGTTTGTCAGTTTTATATTCAACGAAGGCACCGTTGAAGGATTAGAGTTGTTTCCAAGGAAAATCATGGAATGGTCGGGAACCTTTTACGGGAAAGCGGTTGAAGGAATGTTTTCTTCACCACCGGGCGCCAAAACCTCCGCTCCGCTACGCCGCGACAAAGATGATTTTAGTTTGCGAGAGAACGATTACGTGTTCGGCGAGAAGAAGTTTGGGGGGAACGCGCAATCCATAAGTAAAAGTAGATTCATACACCACACGTCATTTCTGTACGATTACGATAAAGCCCTGATGGATTTGTTAAAGTCGCCGAGGAAACAGCCGGAATATAGGGAGAACAGAACGCACGACGATTTCGTCGCGACGTTGAAAAGCAAGTATACAGAAATAGGCAAAGAAGAAGAAAGTGAAGATAAAAGAAGAGAATTACTATTAGGAGCGGTGTACGAGAGTTTACGAGAACACCGCGACTTTGAAGTCAGATCTGTTTCGTTCGATGCCGCGGAGAATGTATTGTTGGATTACAACGAAAACGTAAAGCCGTCTACGGTAAAATTGTGGTGCGATAAAGAACGAAAATGGAACGTCTGCGACGATTAGACGATTATTAGAAAAGTAGAAGGTAGACGCATGCGCTATATAGTTGTACCTACTAGGTAGTCAGTAATAAAAATACATATTTATTCATCACACGGATCCAAAAGCAACCATGAACAGCAACACTAATATAATCGTCAACGCGAACACGGTGCACAACTGCGCTCGAACGCCGGCTTTCTTAAAAACGTGAATCATCATCTGATTCGCGGCTTGCATTCTCGCTCTCACCCCTTCCGTTTCTTCCTCTAAATCTTCTAACATCCTCCCTTGCTGCTCTAACTCTTCGCCTATAGTTTTCCCGACGTTCCCGATCGTTCGTATGTGGTGGGATAAATCCTCCAACTGCTCGTCTTGATTGGCGAACAGCTGGTCTTGCGTCGCACGTTCATCCGAGAGCATGTAATCGTCTATCGTGTTTCGGTTTTGATCTAGAACAGATTTCACTCTGTTTTGTTCGCTATTAAGGGAGTTGCTACTGTTCATCATCATGTTTTCCACTCGTCCTTTTAAAACGTTCAACCTCTCTCTCGTTTGCGAAGTCCACGCTTTCCTTCGTTCCAACTCCTCTCTCGAAACTCGAAATCTATTCGGATCTCTCTCCGCGGCTTCTGTCGCTCGATCGAGTTCGTTCAACTGCCACAACAACGAATCAATTTCAGAGGAGATGTTTATGCACGTTTCCTTCTTTTGTGTGAGTGTTTGTAAGTTATGTATTCGAGAGAAGGAACTCTCGCACGTGGAAACGGAGTCGGAGATTTCCTCTCGAACTAAATAGAACGGGTCGTTGACATCTCCTCCTCCTCCTTGTCCACCTTCGGTGAACGAAGTCGACGACGCCATCGGAGTTCTCCTCTCCTCTTTGAAAACTGTGTGATTTAAGCGTTTTTAGATGATGATGATTTAATACTCTCTCTCTCTATGAGCATAAAGTCGGGGTATAAAGTGTGAGGACAAAAGTAGTGGTTTCAAATATGTGTTTTTGGTGCCTTTCATCAGCCTTTGTTTGAACGTGTTGTGTTCGAGAACGCAATACATAAGATTTAAAGGTGGTACGTTCGCAAAATGTTCGAAAAATCATCGAGCTATTCACATATATATATATACTAGTAGTTACAAACGTGGTATATTATCATTAATCTATCCTCTCTCGTCATTTCCTCTTCGCTGTTGCGCTTCGTCTTTTTCTTTCGAACACGTGCCCTTCTCGGCTCGTCGCCAGCGAATAGAACAACAGTAAAGGCACAAAAAAGTACGGAAAGTAAATCAAGAACAAGGTTAAACTCCCTCTGCGATAGATTTCCGTTAATATTGGAACCATGGTTGTCATCACGTGACTGGAATATCCAACTCCCATCCATCGAATATTCGTCTCCTCTTTACGTAAAAGCTTTCTCAACAAGACGTAAAACATCGGCAGTTGCACCAAGACTTCGCAAACGATAAAACTTTTCAACCACATCGGTTGTTCGAGCATGAGGAAGTCATCGTTTTGTTTGACGTGGAACTTCAGCAACTGTCGAGCGAAAGACGGGACGTATTTCTCGGGAACGATCGCTTGAGAGTCGATCAAAATCGTCGCCGGCACGTGCGTCGCGAAGTACGCGATGTACACTTTGCGCATGAAGTCGTTCATCATCGTCCTTTTTTTCTATTATTCAACTCTATCTTCTCCTTACATACATTAAAGAGAGCCGCTTTCAACAAAATCGCGCTCTTCTGCTCCTCCTCCTGCTGATGTCTTTCTCTTTCTTCTTTTTCTCCTTCAAACTCTTCTCGTCGTCGCTAAATCGTCGTTAAAGTCAGGAGGCTTTTTGTTAAAGTGTTTGTTCGTTTTTCTCTTTTCTGTCAAAAATCACCCCCCAAAAATTCCTTTAACAAGAAGAATGAAGCGTGATGAGTCACTCTTGGCCCCGAACGAAAGCCATAAATTCAAAAGACACAACTTGGCACAAAATTCGTGGTGGAGAAGAAGAACCAAAAAAAGAAAAAAATTTCGTTCCTTCTTCTTCAAACAACAACACTTTATCATCGCGCGCGCTTTTTCTCTCTCTCTCTCTCTCTCTCTTGCGTCGCCGTCGTCGTTTGAAGAAGAAGAGAGAAGAGAGAAGAGGGGAGGAAAGAAGGAGTATAATGGAGGTGAACGATTTAATCGCGAACAATCCCCACGAGAACGAAGAAGAGGAGGAACAGGAGAAGAGAAACAACAGAACGAGATTAGCAGCGGCGAGAAGTAATCATCATCATCAGCAGCAGCATCCGGCGATGATGGATAATAATAATAATAATAATAAAAACCATAAAGTCGTCGAAGCGGCGCTGGAGCTTCCACCACCACAAATACAACAACAACAACAACAACAGCAGCAGCAAATGTTTCATCAAACCGCGCACCCATCACAACAACAACAACAACAACAACAACAACAACATCATCAACATCATCAACAACAACAACAACAACAACAACAGCAAATGATGATGTATACTAATCCTCACCAGCCAGCGCGGCACGGAACGTATCAGCAGCAGCAGCAGCAGCAACAACCACACCACCTTCATCAAGGAAATCTAGGAGAAGCTCTTCCTCAAGCACCTGCGGCTGGACTTCACCGGGGAA
>Ga0115557_1000541_pt1 | contig 26310 bp, 17 predicted proteins | sample COGITO_mtgs_1104_FD_87280 | JGI IMG/M metagenome (GOLD analysis project Ga0115557, IMG submission 87280) | Pelagic marine microbial communities from North Sea - COGITO_mtgs_110421 | ecosystem: Environmental > Aquatic > Marine > Epipelagic | place: Germany:Helgoland, sampling site Kabeltonne...
AGTTGTTTCTGTCCTTTTTCTTCACCAAAAGTCGGCTTTAAAGCCCCGTCGTCGTTCGCTCCTTTTTTGCCGTGGTCTGAAATCGAACGAGGAGGAGGAACCGTCGTCGACATGGTGTTGTTGTGTCGACAAGACAGAGGGAAAGAAGGGGAAAATTCTGGGGAACTTTAGAAGGAATAACTCTTCGTTACTAATCACCACGCGCACAAAGCGCAACAAAGGAAGAGACAGAGACAGACACCCACACGCACAACAGAGAGAGAGAGAGAGAGAGAGGAACGACGCGACAGTTTCATCTCGTCTCGTCACAATAAATGTCCAATAACAACAACAACACCACGAACGAAGACAAGAACAAAGCAGCGCTGAGTGCGAAACAGCGAGGCATCGACCATTACGTCGCGGCGCGATACCAGGAAGCCGAGCAAGCGTTTACGGAAGCCATATCCATAGCGAATAAAGATGATCCGAGTTTACACTTGTATTACAGCAATCGATGCGCTTCGAGGATGAATTTGGAGAAAATAGAAGAGGCGTTGGTGGATGCGAAGAAAACGACGGAACTGAAACGAGATTTCGCGAAAGGATGGTCGCGGTTGGGACAATGTTTGCACAGACTCGCGGCATCGAGCGGCGGGGATGTGAAAAAGTTGGAGGAGGCGAAGAGAGCTTTGGAGAAGTGTTTGAGTTTGGCGAGCGAGAACGAGGAGGCAAGAAGGACTTTGCGCGCGGTCGAGGAGAAGCTGACGCGAGAGAAGGAGAGGAGAAGAGCAGAGAGAGGAGGGAATACTAGAAGTAATAGCGACACTGCGAGTGAGAGTGGGGGTCTCCTCTCTCGCCTGGGAGATTTCTTAGGCGCGGTCAGGTATCAATATTCGTACGGGTTGTCGGATAACGGAAGAATTGCGGCGAACTGCGTCATCGCGGCGTTTTTGTTCTTCATCCTGAGACGATGGATTGGTTTAGGCGCCCGGAGCATGGGGCGGAGCACGTATGGAGATCGATTCGATCACGATTACGGTGATTACATCGACGATAACGCGTTCACGTTTGGAACGTTTCTCTCTTGGATGGTTTTGTACGTCGCCTATAAGAACGGCGCGTCTCCGTTTACTTTGTACATGTTGGCGAACAATCTCGGTTTAATTGGAAACGGGAGAGGGAGACGCGGCTACGGAGGTGGATACGGCGGATACGGAGGTGGTTACGGTGGTTACGGTCGGCGCAGAGGCATGTTCTTCTAAATCTACTACTTTTGTTGTTGTTGTTGCAACAACGTTTCTCTTTCTAATAATTTATCTATGACTAATTCTATTTCTTCTTCCTCCGGCGGCTTCGGTTCATCTTCTCTTCGCACGCGGGACAGACGACCACCTTCACCAGCGCGTTCTTCACTTCCCCTTTCCCCCCTTCTTTATACCGAAAATTCAACTCAAACGTTCCTAGATTCTTCCTCTCCGAACATCTCTTCTCGCCGCAAATATCCACGCCTTTGCCTCTCGCGACTTCTTTCTCCGTTCTCCATCGCAAACCGACGCCTTGGGTGTCCCATCGGGACAAATCCGGAATCGCGTACTCTTTGAACAGTTTTCCCTCGTATTTTTTCGCCACGCGTTCGCCTTCGTTTAATAACGATAACATCGCTTCTTCCTCTTCGCCTCTTCCTCTTCGAGCCCTTGTTTCCTCCTCCTCCTTTTTGTCATCATCATCATCATCCTCTCGTAAAAATCTGTGATGTTTCTTCAACTCGTCCAAATCCGTCGTCGCGTGCGTCTCTCCGCCACTGCTTCTCTCTTCTCTCCGCGACAAAAACGCCGCCGTTTGATGACCTTCCTTCCTCGCACCACGAGTGAGAGTAGGGTCTCGCATGTGTTACTCTTACTCTTACTTTTTTTTACTGTTATTAGTATTATTTTATTAGTAGTAGTAGTAGCATTCGTCGTCTGCTTTTTGTCGTCTCTCGTGTGTTTTTAAAAAATTTGACGTTTTTGGCAATTCTCTCGTTTTTACGACTGATTTTCACTCTGCTGAAAAAATTGACGTCATCTCGGTTTTTTTATTCTCTCACGTCGTTTTGAACTCACATCGTCATCTTTAAAACCGGACGAGAGGAGACGCTTTGAAGGAGTGACAAAAACACGCTTTCGCGTGAATTATATAATAAGAATAACAACAACGTAAAAGAATAATGTTAGAAGTACCGACAATCATCGGCCTGGGTTTAGGATTCGACGGCTCCGCGAACTGGGTGAACAAATTTATCGTTGACCCGTATCTCTTTGGCATCAAATCGGAAGATTTCAACCCGGAAACGCACGGTTTACTTCGGAAGTTTCTCGTCATCTGGGGGTTTCTTTTGGTGATGACGTATTTGTTTTATTTCACGTTTTGCCCTTTGACGTATTATTTCCTGTTCAAACGGAAAGATAAAAAGACGGGAGAGAATAAAGCCAATTGGTTCCAACGGGAAGGGAAGGACCAGGTGAAGAACGAGATCAAGACGAGTTTGTGGTCCATAGCGGTGATGACGGCGATGACGGCGCCGTTCGAGTTGTTGGTGGAGAGCGGGAAGACGAAGATATATTGGGATTTGAACGAACACGGCGGGAAGTTGTACGCGTTTGTGATCGCGCCGATTATGTTCGTAGCGTTTTCGGATACTTGTATTTATTGGATACATCGAGGATTGCACCATAAGAAGTTGTATAAACCGTTGCATAAGTTGCATCACAGGTATAAAGAGACGACTCCGTTCAGCGCGTACGCGTTTCACCCGATCGATGGGTGGTTGCAAGGGTGCCCGTACCACATTTTTGTGTTTTTATTCCCGATGCACCACGTGGCGTATTTTATATCTTTAGCGTGCGTCGGTATGTGGACGATAAACATTCACGATCGCGTGACGTGGAATTTACCGTTCGTGAACGGGGCAGCGCATCATACCGTCCACCACACGGGATTTAATTATAACTACGGGCAATATTTGGTGTTTTGGGACAAGTTAGGTGGGAGTTATAGGGATCCGTTTGTCACGGCGCCGTATAACGGGACGCCGCTCGATAAAGAGAAGAGGTTCAAGACGAGTTGAATAGTCAAACTACGTATTAGAGAAATTTTTGGACAATAACATAACGCACGTTGTTACTATATTTATTATTCATTGTTATCTTCTTCACTCTCTTACTCTCTCTCTTTATATTTATTATTACAAAACGGAAAATTATTTGCGAATTATTGTAAACTCTTCTCGTTCTCCTTCTTCGCGTCTACAACAACGACAACAATGTCTCGTCCATATCCAGTCTTCCATTCTCGCCTGCCAAACACTTACTCTCTCTCTCTCTCTCTCTCTCACTTACTCTCTAATATATTTAATTGTACTCTCTTATTATATAATTTGACTCGCGCTTCTTCTCTCTCTCACTTTTTCTCTCCTTCCCTTTTCAAAGCGCTTCCGTCCTCCTCTCTTTTATATACGCTTCACAACACATTATAAATACTTCTCGATAGTCCCAGTCAACGTACTCTTCGGCACCGCTCCAATCACCGTATCCATCTTCTTCCCGTCCTTAAAAATCATAACCGTCGGGATCGATCGGATCCCGTATTCCGTCGCGATCGAAGGCGACTCGTCCGTGTTCAACTTCACCGCTTTCAACTTCCCGGCGTATTCCTCCGCCAACTGATCGATCAGAGGGGCTATCATTCGGCACGGGCCACACCACGGCGCCCAGAAATCAACGAGAACCGGGACGTCCGATTTTAACACGTCTTGTTCGAACGTTTGGTCGTTCACGACTGAAGTCACGCCTTTAAGGAGAGAAGAGAAGAGAACATTAAGGCGGTGAGTATTTAGTACGAGATTAGTCATTTTTCCCAAGAAAACCGTATCCAGTATCCACGTCTCTCTGACGAAGCAAATTCTTTCTAACGAAATTTATCTTTTCACGTCGTAAACGGAGACGAACGAGGTCGGATCTGGATTAAAACGAGGGAAAGGAATCGAAGTATACATTCAAACGTACCGGAAGTGCTCGTTTCTTCAGCTTTCACGCGTAACTGGTTCCCGCGCTGACCTTTTGAGGAAGATCTTCGGGTGTTGATTTTCGCGGCATTTTTAACCGAGAACGTGCTCGATGATGATGGTGATTGGAGCGCGAAGGATTGGCTCATTTTTTTATCGATTGATGATTGCGCGTCGCGTTTAGCGGTTACTCGTGTGTTATTCGCGAAATAAAATTTAACTCCTAAAGGTTAAATTCGTACAGTTCGTATCTTAAAATGAAACGGCGATGTGTCGTTGAGACGATTAAAGCGTTGTTGTTTTTGACGCATCACGTAAAACAGATATGCGCGTAAACTCCTATATCCTCCTCCTCCCCTCGTTGAAAAAAGGAGAAAAAAAACAGCAAAAAAACGACGGCAAAACTTTGGGAGTTTTACTCAAGAAGAGAGCACTATGGCAAGAATAGAAGAAGGAGACATTAAAGACAAAGAAAAAGAGGTAGATTTACTGGGCGAAATCGCAGTTTCGGCGAATAACCAAGGCAAATCCATCCCGAGGAAACGAGACTACCGACAGAGAGCGCACTGTAACCCTTTATCGAACGGAAAGTGGGAGGATTTACCGACGGCGCCGGATTCGTTTCGAGAGGATGCGCACTTTGAGAGTGCGTTTTTAGACGAGTTAAGAATGGAAAAGAAAGGAGAAAAGGAGGCGAAAATAACGTTCGCGGATATCGGGTGCGGGTTTGGCGGTTTGCTCGTTCGGTTGAGCCCGTTGTTTCCGAAAGAGTTGATTATTGGGATGGAAATTCGGGCGCAAGTGTCCGAGTACGTTCGCGAACGCGCTTTGGCGCTGAGGAAAGAACATCCGGGCGAGTATCAAAACATTTCAGGTTTGAGGACAAACTCGATGAAGTTTTTACCGAACTATTTCCAGAGAGGTCAGCTGAAGAAGTTGTTCTTTCTGTTCCCGGATCCGCACTTTAAACGGTCGAAACGACGTCGACGGATAATACAAACGGCGTTGATTGCAGAGTACGCGTTTTGTTTGCGCGAGGGCGGGATTTTATACACGCAAACGGACGTGGAAGACGTCGGGGATTGGATGAAAGAGAAGTTAGACATGCATCCGTTGTTCCGACCGATGACGGAAGAGGAGTTAAACTCAGACGTGTGCGTGGAGTTGTTGAGACGAGGGACGCCGACGGAAGAGGGACAAAAAGTAAAACGCAATAGCGGATCGACGTGGTTACATTGTTACGTCAGAGTACACGGAAATCCGAGATATTAGAAACATTATACACGCGTATTTTTGGTTAGTTCTTGGCCATTATTGGTCATCATGCTCAGTCAGTTTATAATCGTAGTTTTAGTTTGTAGTAGTGTGATTATACTGATATGTAAAGCAGCTTTTGAACGAATGCGAGTACTTAGTCTCGTTATCTGACGCATCACTCACATTTTTCGCGGTACAAGATGTTATCGTTATGTGTAATGTTACAAGTTCTTCTTCTAAATCTATCTACGTCTCTTTTTATCGAGTTATGTCTGCTCTCCTCCTCCTCCTCCGCCGCCGCCCTCGCTCTGTTCCATTATCTTTTTCATCTCTCTATCGTACTCGTACCGTCTGTATAACTGATACAATCCCGTCACTGCCATCGCCGCGTTCACCGCCATCAAGTTATAGTTTTTCGGCGTAATATCCAAGGAATATTTCATCCAGATCAACCCGGTCAAGGCGACCGCGCTTTGTTGCGGCACCGAAAGTAACTCCGGCGGTCTTTGGAAATCTTTCACGTTGGCGATGGTTATCGCCCACTTCATGGTTGGCGCCCAGAAGAAGATGGTTTTCGGCCCGGCCGGGTGGTTCAAAAACGCTCGGAACGATGACGTCGCGGCCATTCTTTCTTTCGGTGGTGCGTCTGATTCTTACGTGTTTGTTCTTTCTTTCTTTCTTTCTTCAGCTCGTAGTTGCGCGTCTAAAAAGTGAAGATAAAGCAGCTTCGTTTGTTCCTCTTTAGCGGTGGGACTTTCGCAGGCCGACAGGCGCGAGAGCAAAAGAGAGAGAGAGAGAGAGACAGACGTTATCGAAGGAAGGGTTTTTTGCGTTGTTATCATAATTTATATACATGCATACAGGTTTTCAACGAGGATCTATGAGAGTTACTTTTATATATTCGCGGCCTCGCAACCCGTTGCTTGCGCTTTCTCTTTCTCGCTCGCCCTTCTATTAAGACTGCAAATCGCACTCCTCGCACTCCTCGTCTTCTCCGGCCTCTCCTTCATCCTTGGCATCGTCCATGCCCCTCCCGTCTAAATCAATACCGCCTTCCCCTTCCTCGGCAAACGAGACTGAATTCATCATGTGTTCTCGCAACAAACTCAAGTTCTCTCGGTTCATTTTTACGCCGCAGTCTAATCCGCCGGTATCCGCGAAGCGTTTTATCCATCTTTGAAGCAAATCTTCCCTCTGCTTAATCAATCGTTCCGCGTGATCTCTTCTTCCTTCCGCGAATAACGCTCGTATGAATTTCTGTCCGTCGTTTTTATAGTTCTCGCTGGCAAAATTATACAGCCATTTATACTCGCCTTTTCCCGGGCTCAAATCCGTCTCTTGCATCTGCGCTAAGGAGGACTTCAACGCTTTGAAGGTGAAATAATTGACCAGTAAGTTGTCCACGTCCGCGAAGGAGTCGCCGTAATTGCCGCCTAAATCCCCGTTTCGCACGATCAAAGTGCCTCTTCTTCTGTTGTTGTTCTTGTTCTTAGTATTCTCTGTCGTTCGTCTTCTTCTTTTAAAGTTGGTGTTCGCGTTGGTCGTTACGTGGCCGAAGGCAGACGAAGCGTTCGGGACTTTCTCGGAAAAGGAATTATGATGACGCGCGACGACGGGGGAAAAATACGGCGCACGCATCATCAACACCATCATCAACTCGACCTCGAAGAGTATTCAAAGAGATAGAAAAAGAGAAAGCGTATCGGTTTTCGTCCGAAAAGAGAGACAGAGCGCGCGCAAGTGCACCACCACCAAATCGGAGTAATGACGACAGACCGATGGAAAAAAATTCAAAAAGATCCAAAAACGAAGATTTTGGATTTGTGGCTGTAAAACACCTCTAAAGCGACGGAGAGCGAGAGCGAGAGAAGGAGCAGAGGAGAGTGCAAGAGAGGGCACACGCGAAAACACCACGCATAAACGATGACGAGAGCGTTGTTTCACCCGGGGTACTGTATATATATATCTTCTATTCATCGTATTTGAATGTTTAAATACTTACGCGCTCTGTCTACTCCTCCGAAGAAGGAGACGGAGCGGCGGGAGGAGTAGCGGCGGGGACGAGAGAAGGAGCGGATTTTAACTCTGGTTTATCGCTGGCTGGCATGCGTCTGGACGATCGTTTCGTCGCCGCCGGCGGTTCCGAAGTGAGCTTTTGTACGGTTAAATACGCGCCGCCTAACACCGCCGCGCCGAACAACAACGTCACCAATAAACCGATGCCGGGTCCGCCTTCGGCGACTTCAAAATCTTCGCCGCGGACGGTCGCTTCGTCCACGTTGCCGACTCGGACCGTCGTCGGTCGTTTATATCTGCCTTCTGTCAACGTCTTCGATTCCGGTCGGTTGCCGTAAGAGTCCGGAGCGTCTTCTTTGCGCAACGTCGGGAGGTTGGAGACCAAGTTCCCGAGCAAACCGGACGGTTTCTCGTCGTCTTCGTCGTCGTCCTCGATTGGTTTTTGGCGAAACCGCGAGGAGTCTTGCGCGGGAACGAAATCGTCGTCCTCGCTTCCAGCCGCCGCCGTAACTTTATACCCCGACGTCGACGCTCTTTTCGAGGACGACGAGCGTTGTCTAAAGGTGGCGGTGCTCAACTCTTTCTTCTTCTGACCGCCAAGATTTCGAGTCTGTGTGATTAGAATATATAATAGAATAAGAAGAGAGAGAGAGAATGTGAGTCATCGCACATAAAAAACAAGAGCAAAAACAACGGAATAATAAAGAGCGAGTTTTGTGGAAGAGAATGACGCAAAGGTGTTGGTGTTCTCGCGCGCGTTACGTGAGAAAAAGGAGCCCCGCGTAAAATCTCTCTCTCTTATCAAAATGGGGAATAATACTCCTACTCCTATTACTTTCGATGATGACGAGGAGAGACGATGTTGCGAGACACACGCGCAGCAAAGGGACGATAATAAAAGAGAAAGAGACGTACCGAAGCTACGACGAACGCTCCGTGATTTTGCGCGGAAACAAACATAACTTATGTGTGTGTGTATTTGTGGGGATGCTTTTTTCTTCTACAAAAATATCCACGTCATCACTACGTTTGTGGCTCAGATAAAGTATGGCAGTTTTTAGTATTTACCAGTAGGTACCTTAATGATGATATATACGACATCTCTCTCTCTAACACGGTTGCGTTTTATTGTAATTATCAGTATTATTGCGGCTTACTCGTGGTGGCTTCGCTCAACACGTCCTCGTCGGTGACTTTTCTCGGACCGCTCATCGGGTTGAAGTTCCTTTTTAACGCGTCGCGATTCCCGAGGAGGAACCTTCCCAACGAGAGCAACTCTTCTTTGACTAACCAGGAGCGAACGGCGCCTCGTTCGGCGACGACGGAGCCGATGTTTTTCTCCGGGACCGTGAATGGAGAATTTAAAGCTTTCATGGTAGCTAAGACTCTCGTTTTGACCGGGGATCGGCCGTAGACGGTGGAGTGTTTGCCCCAACCGGTGACGACGGAGATTTCATCGGGAAGGTCTCGGATGGAGATGGGGAGCGTTTCTTTGCTCGTACCGGTGAGGAGGGTGCGAGTGCCTTTACCAGCGGATTGGATATCCATCGGAGCTAACGCACGTTGGCGCATGCGTCTCAGCCACCAACGCAAGACACATTGGGCGGTGCCAGCGGAGCGGACTCGGTGCAAATCGAGAACGCCTAATTCATCTTCGCAGCCGAGGTAGCCGTATTTGTTTTGAGCGTCTTCGAGGTATTGCGTCGCGCGGTCCCACTGTCCCATCTCTTCGCACACATCGATTAACGCGTCAAAGGTCAACGCATCCGGAAAGATTTCCGGCGTTTCTTTCTTCATCAAGTTCATCGCGTTTTCAGCCTCGCGCCATTTGCAGGAGGCTTCGAAGGAGATCAACAAAGAGTTGTACGTGTGGACAGTTCGCGGAACTTTTTCCGAAATCATTCGGGAGAAGGCATCCGAGACCTCATCGAAACGGCCGTCGGCGTAGCACACGCGCAGGTACGCGTCGTACGCGGCGGTTTGAACGCCTTTGTTATTCTTCAACTTGGCGTTCAACGCTTCGTCGCGAATAATGTCCAAGAGTAAGTCTGGAAGTTCGCCCATTGGGTTGGATCTCGATAACAAGTCGTCGTCTTCGTCTTCGTCGTCTTCGTCGTCGGAATTTAAATGCGCGTTATCTCTTTTCGCGACATCCTTCGCGGCCATCGTGGACGGATCGTCCTCCAAAGCCTCAATCTTCAAGCCTTTCCAATCTTCTTCTTCGAGCGCCAAAGCTTCCATGCGTTCTCTCGCCAACACGAGCTTCTCTATGCCACACAAACAATCAAAAGTTATGGAATCCGGTAACAAACCGTCTAAGAGTAGCTCTTTATACGCTCTCGCGGCTTCTCGCCAGTCTCTTCTCGCCGTCGATTCCATCAATCTCGTATTGTACGTGATCAAAGTCGGAACGATGCCTTCTTCTCGCATCATTTTCAAAACCAAATTGAAAGATTCGTGGTCGGATTGTTTCGCGCACGCGCCGAGAGCGGAGTTAAAAACAACCGCGGAACACCGTAACTTTGGATTCCTCGCGCATCGAGTGAGTAAATCCAGCGCGCGTTTACAGTCTTTATCACCGGTAGAGGTATTGTTCCCGTGCGCGGCAATCATAACCGCGTGCGTTGTTTCATTCGCGAACACACCATTCCTCGCCATTTGGGCAAAAATTGATTCCATGTCGCCAATTTTGCGCTGCTTTCCGTAACTCGTGATTAACGAGTTGTATGTGGTGACATTTCGTCTCACGCGCGGATTTTTCGCCATAGAAGTGAACAATTGAGCAGCTTCCGGATACTTCGCCGCGCTCACCGCGGCGGATAACAACGCGTTGTGCGAGCCCGTATCGCAAAAGCACCCAGGCGTGTTCTCTAATTCTTGAAAGGCCGCCAACGCTTTTTCCCACTGACCACCTTTCCCGTACGCGCTGATGAGGGATGTGTACACTCTCACGATATCGTTGGACGGACCTTTGCGATCTCTCGCCACGAACGGTCTTCGTTCGCCGTATCCGCCGCCGCCATATCGTCCGCCACCACCACTCCTCGAGTATCTGCTATTGTTATAACTATCTTCATCGTCTTCTCTGTCGTCGTCATCTTTATTGGTTTTATTCTCGTATTCCGCGGCGATTTTATCTAAAGTTTCGTGCCATCCAACGTTTGGATCTCTTTTCATTTCCTCAAACGTTCTCTCCGCTAACCGCCACTCGTGCGCTCGAGCGTACGCCGCGATAACTTCGTGGTACGTTCTTTGGTTCGGTTTCACGTCTGACTTCTCTTGTGCTCTCATGCGTTGTAACAAAGTCGTCGCCGATCGATACGCCGGTGGCCGAGCTCGTTTACACGCTCTCAGCGCCGAGTTATACGCCCTCAACGGCTGCGCGCACTCCATCTCCAACAGCGCCTCCAACGCCTCCAAAGCTTTCGGCGCGTTCCCGGTATCCGCGGCTAACTCTAACTTGGCCCAACTCTGACCGACGCCCGGCGCAGAAATCGCCAACGTGTCGTACTCATCGCTTCCATCGTCGCCAAACTTGTCCACGTTGGCGGCTTTCAAAGCATCGTTCTCGTCCGCGTCGTCGTCCTCGTCCTCCCGACTAACCGAATCAAACGCTCGCAACACTTGATTGTAACTCTCCACGTTCGCGCTTCGAAAACTATTTCTGTTCGGATTCGACGACGAAGAACTGCGTCCGCCTCGATTGTACGAATCCCTTCTTCCGCCGCCTTCGTGATCGTCGTAAGAAGAATGACTACTATTACTACTGCTCATCATCAGCTCTTCGTCGATGCTGTTCGCTCGTTCGTATTTCCTGGGAGGCGAAGACCCATCACTTCTCCCGAAACTCGCCTGCATCGTGCCTTGGTATCTCGACGCGAACGTCGCCGTGCGTTCGCGCGTGCCCGCCGCCGACGACTTCGTCGATGACTCCGACGTTGAGGAGAGTTGTTTTTTATCTTTCGTCGAAGTCTGTCGAGAAGACAGAGAAGACGAAGAGGAGGAAGAATTCTCTCTTTCGGGAGACGTCCCCGGAGGGTTATCCTTTCGTCGCTCGTTCTTCATCTTCGTCTTTGAAACTTTCGGTTTACGCGCGGGTCGCGAGACTTTCTTCGTCGTCTTGTTCGTGGTCATCATCATCGTCATCATTTCGTCGTCGTCGTCGTCGTACTCCTCCGATTGCGCGTTCGATGAGGAACTGTCGCTGTTCGCGTTGTCCCGAATCGCGTCCAATCGCACGTGGTGGTCGCCTCGGGTGTGACGACCGCCTCCATTCGAGGCGGCAAGACCACGCGCTGACGACGAGGATGTTTTCCTTCGTCTCTCTGCCTTTTCGTGCGCGGCAACAACGACGACTTTTGGCGTTGACGCAACCGCCAAGGCCACTCTCATCGGTCGCGCTCGTGGTGTGTGCGTGTAAATCTGTCTGTCTGTGCGCGCGAGCCGCGAAACGTGTCTAAAACCGTGCGGTGTGTGTGCACGAATTAAGAAGGCGAACGCTTCGAGTGTACTCGTCCTTACTCGAGGAGAAAGGTTTTAAAGGTACTTTTTGGCGGTGTAAATCGTAGAACAAAGACAAAATCATTCTCTCTTCTGTCTGTGGTTCTTTTTTTGTCGCGCTTTTTTTTTGTGCGTTTTGTTCGAACGAGGAGCGAACGCTTTCGCGATGGTTCGTTACATTTTTCTCCACTCGAGCAACAACGCGAAGAGTTTTAGAGACACGTATATGGAAGCTTCAAAACCACACGCACTTCTCTCTCATCGAGGAGAAGGACAAAAAGTTGCGCGTCGCTGTTGTTCTCATCGTCGTCGTCGTCGTCGTCGGAACAACAACAACGAGAACTTTACCCGTTCTCGTTGGTATGACCAAGAGTCAACGTCAAAAAGAGCGGGAAAGGTGTCGGCAAAATTGGACGATGTTTCCCCGTCGCCGTGTACTTTGTCTGTTGCGGATGAAGAAGAAGAAGACGAAGAAGAAGAAGAAAGAAGAAGACAAAGTGGTAGTAATTATTATGAGAACAACAGTAGGGATGATGATTGCACGAGAAAGACGAAAACGAGTTCTGGGGTTGCCGTCGGAAAACGACAGACGATGACGATGGGTTTCACCGCGACGCTTTTGAGTGGTTTTGCAACTGTGCAGAGTCCAGCGAAAGCGCTCGCGAGAGAGACTACCGCTGTGGTAGAAGCTTTAACGAGCGCAACATCGGGGACGATAAAAGGGTCGGTGATCTTACCGAGCGGGTACCACGTGACGAGAGGCGCACGAAGTCGAATTCAGACGACGAGTTCAAGGCCGGACGTCGTGAAGATTACGAACGGGGAAAAGGATTTAGGGAACGCGTTACGGTTCGAGGTGGGATACGCGAACGCGAAAGCGGAAGACGAGGTGACGGTGAACGCGCTGGTGTATTTTTGCCAAGACGACGACGTGTGTTTGTCGCGCAACGTATCGTTTCGGGCGAAGGTGGTGGACGGAGGAGGAGATTCGTCTTCTTCTTCTTCTTCGGCGGTTGATTTGACGTACTCGATTCCAACGCCCGAACCGGAAATCTCGTTCGCCGTGCCGCAGTTTGAATAACAGAACGCGTGCGCGATGTGCGTGACAGTATGTATTTATTATTACAATTTTGTATACTAGTGCTATTAGTTTTATAAAACGCCTTCAATTCTATCTTCCGCATCCCCGTACATTTTCTTCAATTTTTCAATCGTATCGGCGTCCGCGTTCCACATCCCGCGTCCGTGCGCTTCCAACATTCTTTTCACGACGTTTCGGAACGCCTCCGGGTTATTCTTTTGTAAAAGCTTCCGCATGTCCGCGTCTTCGACGTACGTTTCGTTGGCGCCGTCGTAGACCCAGTCTTCGGTGAAGCCGGTGGTCGCGCCCCAACCTACCAGAGCGGTCATGCGTTGCGAAATTTCGAAAGCGCCCCCGCTGCCAGATTCAGCCATAGCCTTCGCCCATCTCGGGTTTAAGAGTTTCGTGCGGTACTCCAATCGAAGCGTCTCGTCGAGATCTTTCACCGAACCTTTCGCATCTTTACCAAACGTCTCCACCACCGAACACTGGACTTTCTTAAACGCCGGCTTGGGTTTCGTGCTGTCACTTTCTTTCTCCGCGGCGTCTTCTTTCGCCGCGTTGGCGGCGGCGACAATCGCGCCAGTGTTGGCGTAATACTCTTGAATATCAGTCAACCCGTATTCAACGGAGTCGATTTCTTGGACAACTCTTTCCGTGGTTCGTAAAAGTTCGTTCAAGACTTCAGGCCTCGCGACGCCTTTCTCATCGGATGATTTTCCATACGAGTACGCGTTTCTAGAAGCCCACGTATCGCCCAACTCTCGAGTATCATTCCACGAAGCGTTCCCGACGCGTTCATTTACCATAGACCCGTAATCTCCGGGAGGGTTCGAGAACAATCTCGACGACGTCGCGTCTAAACCTTTCGCTTGCATCTCCAACGCGTGTTTGCGAACAAAGTTCATCTCAATCGGTTCGTCTTCGGCTTCCGCGCACCTAGCAAAGCAGTCGTCCAGTAACCCGACGACGTTGGCAAACGCGTCTCGAAAAATACCAGACATGTTGCACAAAACGTCGATGCGTGGACGGCCGAGCTCTTCGAGAGGGATCAACTCGTATCGCGCGACGCGCCCAGTTTTTTCTTTGACGGATCGCGCGCCAAGCAAAGCTAAAACGATGGCCACGGATTCGCCTTTGGTTTTAATGGCGTCCAGACCCCAGAGGTTGACGGAAACCGTCTCCGGGAATTGCCCGTCGTTTTCTTGTCGATGCCTGGCGATGATTTCGTTGGCAACATCGCTCCCTCGGATGAACGCGGCGTTAGATGGCATGCGATACGGATCTAACGCGTGTATGTTCCTTCCCGTCGGTAAAACGCCCGGTCCGTCTCGGAGCAAATCGCCCCCGGCAGCCGGTTGGACCCAATCGCCGTTCAACGCGCTCACCAAACCGACATCCAACTCTTCGTTGTTGCGTTGTAAAAGACTTTTAATCGTGATCGCTTCGGAGAGTTTTTCGGAATACGCGGTCGGGATATCGAACTGCTTATCGAGTTGTTTCTTAATCGCAGCGAGCTCGAGAGAATCGCTTTGTTCATCCTCGTCGTCTTCGGCTTGTCCCGCCGCGCGAGATATATCCTCCGCGTGTTCAAACGTCGTCGAGGCGACAACTTGCTTCTCTAATGCGGTCAACTCGTCGCCAAAGTACGCGTCTAAATAACGTTCAGATTGTTCCGCGTCCGGTTGTCTTCCTAAAACGTGTAAACCTTCGCTAAACAACCGATTCTCCAAAACGAACAAATACTCGTTCAACTGGTTTGCCCAGTTTTCAAACGTTTCGTCCGACCAGACGTTCTCGGCATCGTTTGCGTTTACGCTGAGTAGCTCGTTCGTCTCCACGGAGTAACACGGAACGTCGTTATCCAACTGCGCCATCGAAGCTTGGTTAGCGACGATGCCGCGAAGCTTTCGATCGCCAAATTTCCGCGACTGTTGCGATTCGCGGTATTCGTTCAAAAGCTCGCGCAACTCCGCCGTTTGTTTATACAAACCAGCCCGGCCGTACGGAGGAACATTATGCGATACCATGACGCCGTATCCACGTCGCTTTGCAACAATAGATTCTGAAGGGTTGTTTGCCGCGTACACGTACACATTCGGCATCGCGCCTAACAATTGCTCCGACCACGACAACCCGGTATTACCCAACGGCGATCCCGGAAGCCATTCCACGGTGCCGTGCATACCAAAGTGCAACACGGCATCAGCTTGGAACTTGTATTGCAAGTACTTGTAGTACGCGGCGTACTGCGGGTGCGGGGTTAAATCGCGTTCAAATAGCAATCGCATTGGATCACCTTCGACACCCAACGCTGGTTGGACGCCAATAAAGACGTTACCAAGTTGGAATCCGGCAACGTTGAATCCCGATGCGTTCGTGTTTAATCCGCGATACTGTTCGAGGTTTCCCCACGCTTTCTCCATTCGACGAATTAAAATATCGTTTGGCGGTAACTGCGGGCAAGGGCCCCACTCATTCGGTCCCCATTCGGCTGGGAACGAAAGCCACTTGCGAAGCGTCGACGGCGAAACGTCCATCCCGGCTGGTTGGAGCGTGTTTTCTGGAAGACTCAAAGCGTTGCGTTTGGATGACGAGTCCTCGCTTCCGCCTTCTTTTTCCTCCTCTCTTTTGAGCTTTTCAATATCTCTCTTTGTCTTCAAAAGGGCCTGTTCGCCACCTTTTTCCGCGCCTAACATGATTGCAGAAACCTCCTCGAGGTTGCGCAAAGCCGATACGATCGCCTCGCCCGTCGGTAACGGTTCGCCCTCTTTCACGCCTAAATCGTACCCTTCTTTGCGCAACGTCGCTAACGTTTCATCGATCGATTTTGGAACGTTCAACAACGCCGCCGTACCAGTTGCACCAACACCAGGCGGGAAACCGTATAACGTCATTGCGATTTTCTTATCTTTATTTTCTTTCTGTTTCAAAGCGTGCCATTTCTTTATTCGATTGGATAAAGCATAGACGCGTTCTTTGACCAAGAAAATATCGTCCCCGCACAAACCGCCCAAAGACACGGCATCGATGGCACCATCTAATTCCGGTAACGCGTATAAAATTGTCGATTGCAAACCGCCAACTCCGGATTCCCACCAACTGGCAATATCTTGAATCAACAGTGGCGCCGCGACAAAGTACGGCACGTTCTTGGCTTTTAAAATCTTATTCGCAATTTCGCTTTGCCTTCCGGCTTCCATCGACCCCGCTGGGCCACCGACGAGCGGGAACCCAACGGTGGAAACGACCGCGTCTACCTTACACGCGTCTGGTTTCAATGAGTCCACATCGATTATGCCTAAATTGTTCCTATTGAACTGCTCGTGAGAGGACGTCAGCTTATCGCGGACAATCGTGTGCGCCTCGACGCCGTTGATGAAGCACGGGATCGGGACGACCCCGGATTGTTCTAAACCTCGAATGAGTTCAGCTAAGTACGGTTGTTTCGTAATGACGTGTTTGCGATAGAGTAACACCGCGACGACTGGTTTCGTTGGATCTGCATCGGCGGTTGGAAGATTATTCAACGCTGCCCATCGTTTATATTCGTCGATAGTTTCCGGGTAAGGGAGATTTTGCTCCTCGAGCAGCGGATGGTAACACCCAAACGCGGGCGTTTCCACGAGCGGCTTCAATCCACCTTTTAAAAGTGGAACAGACTCGCGCAACGGTTTCAGAAGCAAATCCTTCACAAAGTCTCCCGGTGAAGCGCCGGTTATTTTCTCCTCTTCTTTTTCTTCAACTTCTCGCGCACCTAGGTATTCGCGCGCGATGTACGAAAACGCCTCTTCCACGTTTTTCTCGCCGCCTTGGTTCCAATACGCATACACGGTCAGCCAATTCTTCAAGTCTTTTGCTTTTTCGCCCGGAATGAAGCGCAACAACTGCGGGCCGATTTTCAAAAAGGACAAATATCCAACCAGTTTATCTTCCTCTTTGCCGCTGCCAAACTTCTTGAGAATTTTCTGCACCGCCGGCGGTGGGCCAGCTTTGGCGCCATCTTTCCCAGGTTTCATTTCAAACGTCCCGACGTTCGTTTCTGACATCAGTTCTAACGCGGACTCGAAGACAAACTTCGTTTTGATCCTTTCCAACTTTTCTCGCAGCCATTCCACTTGGTCGTAATCGAAGAGCAAAGAGCCGAAGAAGGCGTCGGCGTCGTCCAAAGCGCGTTCGAGTTCAACTCGGCGTTTACCAACAATGTCGCGGTCGGAGAAGACGCACAAAGTGACCGACGGATAACGCTTCTTTAAACTCTTGGAAACTTTTTTATACAACCGCACGTTGAACGATTCGAATCCGGAAATCAACACAATCTTCTTCGTTTTCTTCGAGGAAAGATACAGCGCCTCATCGTCGATTGATATTCCTTCCGCATCTTCATCGTCTCGTCTTTCCTCTTCCTCTTCCTCTTCTTCAGGTCTGGACAGAAACCCTCTTCCACCTCTCGCAGCTGTCGATAACGCCAATTCGTTCGCTTCTAACTCGTTCGACACTCTCGCCAACGTGCCTTTGCTCGCGTGAATGGCTTTCTGAAACTGCAAATACTTCTTCCCATCTTTTCCACTCGCAATTTTCAAGAGTCTCTCGCCAACTTTCGGGTCGATCTCGCACACGTTCTTAAACTTCTTCTCCGTCGTGACTGGAAAATCTTCGATGAACGCGTCCGAAACGTTCGCCGCGAGTTCGTCCTCCTCCTTCTCCGTCGCCGCCTCGGCGTCCGCCATCGATACGCCTTCGAATAACAACTCGTACGCGCTATCAATCGCGTTTTGCATATCCAAAACTTTCTTTTCAAGCTCTTCTTTCTTCCTCGTCAATCGGGCGACTTTCTCTTCGTCGATTTTGCTTTTCGTCGTCGTCGTCGTCGTCGTCGTCGTCGTCCTCGCCTCGTCCTCTTCTAAGAAAACGTTTTCGCTAAATTTCTCCGCTTCGCTCTTCGTCTTTGACGACGACAGCGCCGAAGCGATCACTCTTTTCCGCTTTTCTGCTCGTGCTGCTGCCTCTGCTGCTTTCTCGTTCAAAACGTCGTCGTCTGACGAAGCACTTAATGCGCGAAAAGCTCGTCGTCTTCTTCCTCGAACGAGTGCGACAGTCGATGACGTCTTTTCCTTCTCCGCCGTGAAATCATCTCTTCTTTTGGTTATCGTCGTCCTCGCTCGAAGAAGAAGCGAGGAGGAGGAGAAAGAAGAAGAATACATCTCAAACAAAAGCGTTCTCTTTGCTTCCTCTTCGTATTTCTTCGCTTCTTTCTCGGTGGTTTATGCGCGCAAATGTGTATTCATGTATCTGATTTTGACGATTTTTGGTGTCACCAGAGAGAGAGAAAATGTGAGAGTTGAGAGACTCTAGAAAGGAGAACACGTCGCGCACGGTACAGTCTTCGATTATTACAATAATAATTACACGCTTTTGTAAAAGTTCTCGTTACCTTCGCAGTCCTCCTCGTACGGGTCGCAATCGTCTCCAAACTCGTCTTCGTAATCGTCTTCGTCCGAAGAAGAGCAGTCGTCCGCGTCGAGGTCGAATCCGGCGGCGGAGCCGAAGAGGACGGGTTCGCCCCACTCTTTTCTGGTGATGCCGTCGAGGTCGTTGAAGTCGTCTTTGTCGTTTCCGGCGGCGTCGGTGTTAGTGTTGGTTGGTATCGTGACTTTCGGGTGGAAAACGAGTTTTAGAACGAGCGAATATCGCGGGACACCGGCGGCCTTGGACGGCGCGGAGACTCGATGGACGACGTCTTGATCCATGAGAACGAGGCGACCCGGCTGAGGGCGGACAAACACGCCAGTACCGGTACCGGGATCTAAAAACATGGTTTCAGCGTCGTAAGAAGCTGGCCAGACATTTGGGTTCAAATACACCAAAGCAGAAACGAAGAGCGGTTTATTCCGTTCTCGGTTGACGTATAACCCAAACCGTTCGGCCCACGGTGAGGTCGGATCTACACTGCTTGGATCCATGTCTAAATGCCACGAAAAATCCTCGCCGTTCACAGCTGCGTTTCCCACGGCTGTTTTTATTCGTAATCCACCCCAAGATCCGGGGATACCCTCCGGCTCGAGAGAATCGGCTGACATCGGCAGCACTTCGTACTCTGGGTATAAGCGTTGAATTCTCGCGCGAAGCGTTTTCACGGCAGACGAGCGCGCAACTTTTGCCAACTGGTCTTCCGTTAATCCCCAAGAGGAAGTATTTTTCGCCTCTGCGCTTTCTAATGAAGATCCCGACGTCGACGGCGAACCGGTATCCAATGTATCGTACGTATCTCTCGACCATAATCCCTCTGGAGGTTCGCTGTCAATCCAAGCGTCGAAACCGTTCGTCTCTTGATTGCCGCACATTTCCTTTAACAGGTCTCTCCTCAAAGGATCACACACCACGTTGTCCAAAACGACAATCTTTGACGCGTCGCTTCGGATCCCTCCCACACTCGTGGACGACCCGACATCGGCTCGGTCCAACGCTAACGACATCGCGATACTGACAGATCCGGGATTAAATATAGATATTCCATCCTCCCCATCCGGCCAAGAGGTACTTATTAAATCATCCGTCGAATCATCATCGCTCCCATCGATCAAATCATCCTCCGTCCCTCTCAACTTCCAATATCTCTCGTGCGCGGAGATGACTTGCCGCGCGCAGTTCGCGATCGATTTATCGTTGTTCTTCTCCGTAAACGTACCGAAAATCGACGGCTGAAAGCCCATATCAATCATCGCTTCTTTCAACTCCGGCATTAAGCGTTTCGCGTTGTCTCCGTTCAGTAACACGCACCTGCAACTTTCTGGGTACGGCGGTTTTACCGTCGTCGTCGTCGACGTCGCTTCGTTCGTTTCCGCCCCGTCGACGGTTAAAAACCAGTTGCTCTCGTTCACTATGACTGCATTCACATCTCGCTCTAAACCGTACTCCTCCTTCATCTCTTTCAGCAAGTCTTGCAAGTGCATCAACTCTTCCTCGTCAAAGTTGACCAGGAACACGTCGCTTTTAACGTTATTAATTTTGTTGTTGTTCCCGCTCGCCATCATCATCATCGCGGACGATGGTTTCTTTTTTCGGCGGCGGTGTTGGTTAAAATTGGATTCTGGAGTGTGTTGTTTCGAAGAACAAGTCGCCGCCGACGCCGACGCCGCGCGTCGACTACCCCTCGTCCTCCTCCTTCTGAGAGACTTCTCAGAGCAAACGCTCGAACGATGATTAAAGGAACAAACACGCGTCGTCGTCTGAATTGCTGTTGTCATGATACTTAGTATTATTATTATTAGGGGAAGCAGTTGAGTGCAGAAAATTTGAAGAGAAAAAATGGCAGTTTCATACACGAAAATATTGGCAAGAACGAACTACTTTTGCTTTTGTTCTTGTCCATCTAACAAGACGGCAAACCGTCCTCGAGAAACCTTACCGTCTCCGTTAGAGTCCGCTCTGACGAATTGCGCTTCGACGCGTTCGACTCTTTCGATTTCGTCGTCTTTTGCGCCCGGTCGCGTGAAGTAATACAGCGTTTCCCACTCGTCAAAATCGATGAAACCGTCTCGGTTAGCGTCGAATTGAGAAAACGCCTGGTCTAAAGCGAGTTCTTCTTCGCGCGATTTGCGAGGGGCGGGTTGTTCCACGCTTTCCGGGCCGCATCGTTTACAGCTTTTGGCGCAGTAATTACCACTGACGATCCATGCGTCGTTGCATTGGTTCCAGTTGGCGCGGTCGATGCAGTTGTATTGGTCGCGCGGCTCGATGTCGAAACAGTCCATCATGACGCGCAATAAGTTGCGGTTCAGAAATGGACGACTCGTGTCGCTCTCGTCCGGGGCGGCGCTGGAGGAGACACCTTTATCTTTCGGGCGTTTACCGGCAATTAAGGTAAACTTATCGACTGGATTTCGGTTGCGAACAGCAGCTTGGAATTCGGCGTCCGAAGCGCCTTGACGAGGCGTCGTCGCCAACCAGCACGTCGCTCGAGCGTTTGGACCAAACTCAGGGAAATCGCAAATGAGCGTGCCGAACTTGTTCGCCGAACGAGCGGTTACGCATTGAGAACAGTCGTCGCACCTAGTAGAATATATTTTGCTCCAAAAGTTGCCACCGTTCAAACACGCTTCGTTTTTATACCCGCCGATGCCGACGATGGCGACGCCCGTGGTCCCGTTTTCGCCGCTCGAGAGATAAATTCTGTCGTCGTCCGGAGCATCCCACCACTTCAAATCTTCGCGAGTGAACCCGTAATTTTTCGTTCCGAACCTGGACATTTCGCGCGTTCTCGAATACACGTGCGCGTGACCACCGACGATGAACGCGCCGTATTTTCTGCAAATTTCGTAAGCGCCCCATCCCGTCGAGTCGCCTTTATATGACACCTGCATCTTCTCCATCGTCATGTGCCACACGCAAATCTTCCATCGAGCGTTGGAATTTTTCAAGCTGTTTTCCAAGTGCCAATAATGATCTTGGTTGATTTGGTTACTTTCCCCGGCTCTTTCCACGCCAACCGAAGAAAGGACGAACAAAATTCCCTTGTATTCGCAACTCATGTCCACTCCGTATTGGCCTTTACACTTTGCGCCTCTCGGCACGCCGTAGTCCTCGAGGAGCTTTTGGTACCCTTCGCTTCCGCTCCAAAGGTACCTCACGCCGTCCCACCCGTCTGCATCGTGGTTTCCTTTTGCTGCTATGTACTCAACTTTATCACGCACGGTTTCTTTTAAAAATTCCACCCACATCTTCGGCGCAGACTCGTAATCCAAGTCGCCCGCGTGTACGATCTGTTTGTGAGAAAAAGAGAGAGAAAGAGACACGTCAACCTTTCGTAAAATCCAAGAAAAAAAAACACTCACCAAATCTGCGCCAGATTCTTTCGCCAGCCTCACGACGTCGCGCGCTCGCGAGTAGAGTTTACACGGCTGTCCTGCGTGATCGTAACAGTTTCGGCCGTTGATTTTATACGGCGAGCCTTGTAAGTTCCTATCGTCAGCATCATGTGGTGCAAGGGAGAAGAGTTTTTTTTCGTCAGATGTCAAAAATACACGTTTTATTTAAAATTAGGTGTATCACGCACCCGCGATAGTCCACCCACGAGCTCGAAGGGTTATCGTTTCCGATGCCAGTGTCGGCTACGAACGCGACACGCACGGCAGATGCTGCGGAGATACACGCGAGCGCGAGAAAGATAAACAAACGTCGAAGAAGCATAGTTGTTGCGTGTACTTGTTGATGTGAGGATTTTTTTTCTTTTGTTTTTTTTCCTCTCTTTCATCGGTCTTGTTTCCCTCGTTAAAACTGGTGTTAAGCAAAACGCGGTGGTGTACGTGTGTGTGTTTGTTATTACAATAATAATGACATAAAATTCTCTCTCATATAATTCCGATACATTTGTTAGCGAGCGCGCGCGCGTGCATGATACTTACTTGTTTCAATCTGTTCTTTATTATACCGTGTGTTCGCGAATGTAGCTCGCTCTTCGTTCTTTGGCGACGGCGGATAAATCCGTCGGTTGTGACTCGGTAAAGCTCGCTACTTTTTTCGCGCCGCGATAAATGAAGCTTCCAGTAACGCGTAACGGCGAAGCGTTTGGTTTCTTCTTCTGTTTCTTCTCGTCCACTTCGTCTTCTCTTTCCCAACCTCTGAACGCGTTGTCCGAGTGTAAGTCTTTCACTACCCACGGGCCACACTCGCTCAACTTTCGTTCGCACGTGCCGCCGAGAAACGTCGGGGTTCGATCGATGCCACCAAAAACGTCAACGATTTCCTCGAACGCGGCTTTCGATTTTTTTTCACCGGTGATACGTCCGAACATGGTGACTTTCTTGCGCATTTGACTGTCTAAGAAACCGCTGACGGCGTGCCAAAAGACTCTGACGTTCAAACTCGCGTTGACGACGTAGAACTTATAAATCAAATCTGGGTACTGTTGTCGGAATATAATCATCATGTTTTTGAACATTTCCACGCGTTGTTTCGCTTTCAATTGTTTCCCATCTCGGAATTTCAACGCGATGTCTTTCGAGGCGTCGATGACAACCACGCACTTGTCGTGGACAATCACCGCGTCTCGCGTTTTCAAGCTCGGAAACACGATGTTCGTTAAATACGTAAAAAACATCCCATAATTGGCTTCAACGATTGTTCGAGCATCGATAGAAGAGTGTTCGCTACCAGAACTTTTGCTGCTGATACTGTTACTTCTACCGCTTTTCTTGTTATACTCCGCGGCGGACATCGTCATCATGTTCTTCGACGCGTCCCCGACGCGCATGCAGCACACCGGAATCCCTAACGGCGTGTGCGTCGTGTAGACACTCATGCACGGATGCGCCTTGTGTACCTTTTTCTCTAACTCGCTCATCCCCCCGTCCTCCTCCTTCATCGTCCACCTTCTCAAGTACTCTCGCGGCTTCATCTTCTCTCTCCAGTCCATGGAGTTCACGATCATCCTCTTCGCCGCGTACACGTCCGAGCTGTTTTTCGTGCTCGACAAGTACCTCCTCAAACAATTCTCTCTATCGCCACCTACCATCATATCTTCCGGAAACTTTACGTCTTCCACCTCCTGTTCCAATTTCTTCACGTTCTCCTCGTACCCATTGACCACCTCTCTCGACCGACGCCAAATAACCAGCGACCGTCTCGCATTTTTATGCTTCTGTTTCGACCACATTCCCATGTTCTTCCCGTCGAACGCTTTCGCTTCGAACGACCTCATCTCAGACTCTAACTCCCTCTCTATCGCCAGTTTCCTCTCGCGGTACAGCACCCACGGCATGTTTCCGTGCACTTTCCGAAACACGTACCAAAACTTCATCGCTTGCAACGCGATGAACACTTTGACTTTTGATATCTGCGTTTTGTTCTTTCCGTTTTCGTCTGAGTCGTCGACCATCTTTCTCCGTCGTTGTTCGAACGCGTTCAATCGTTCGTTCATGACGACGGCAATCGGTACCAAGAGCGAAAAAAACGTAAACGTGACGTCTCGAGCGTAGTCCTCTGGGAGAGACAAAGAGACCAACATCTTATTCAACCGGAACGGTTTATATTCGTTCCAAACGAATGCGAAGAACCAGAGCGAAAGCATCACCCACGAGAAGAGGAATGGTTTCATCATTATTTATGTTTATGAAAATATCGATGACGATGATGATGTTTTTCGCGCTCTTCGTCCAAAATTCTCCTTCTTTTTACCGCGTCTTCTCTGCCCTCGTTGTTCGTGTTCTTGCTTTTGCTCTTACCTCGCGCGTGAGTTTGCGAATAGGTACGTTTTTGTGCCGTTAATAAGATTCCAAAAGAGAGAAAAGGAGAGCAAAAGGTCAACACTCGGCTCATTAAATTTTTAAATTTTTTACGTAATAAATGCGAAAACGCTTCTTTTGAAGATATCAAAAAATAATACGAACTCAATAATATACGATGCGCGATGCCGACGACGACCGCCTTCTTCTTCCTTTTCAACGAGAACATCAACAAGAAGAGACGCGGAAGAAGAATTTAAGGAGGAGAAGGAATAGAAAGTTCTTCTCACTTTTCGCGGTCGTTTCCTTTGTCGTCTTTCTTTCCATTTCCTTTTGGTTCACCGAGGAGGGAACTCAAAATATGGAAAAAGTTTTTGAACGGGAAGACTTTAAAGGTTTCGTGAAGGAAGTGAGAAATGCGAACGCACAGATTCGAGCGCACGAGGAGAGAATGAATAATGGCAACAGTAAAGATTCATCGTCGTCGTTGCGAAGAAGAACGCTGAAAGATTACGCGGCGATACTGTTCACGCAAAATTTGTGTTTCGATTATTTTGTTCCGCAAGGAGGGCCGTACTTTTGCTTGTATCCGGTGCTTTGTTTCGGATCGGATTTTTATAGCTGCATGACGAACGCCGGAGTGGTACAAGAAGCGTACGGCATTGACTCACAGAGCGCGTACAGTGTCGGAAATTCGCTCTTGAATAGCTTTTGAGTCGCATTAAAAATGAACTTTTAATTAATCATCTCCTCGGATAATCGATGAATGGCGTTGACGAAATAATCAACCTTCGCGCAATCCTCTTTCCCGCCTAAACCTGCACCTAAATTCGCGATGTATTTTTGTGGTCCAAAGTCCTGTAACATTTGCTTCGCTTCCCTTTCGATCTCCTCGAACGACCCGTCGACTAAGAGTTTCGGGTCAAAGTTGCCTTGGACGCTGGACATGTTCGCTTCGCCGCCCGCCGCGCCCGCCAACGTGTTTCTCGCGTACTTTCTATCCATAACCGTATCTAAGGTGATGCAATCGTACCCGATTCTTTGCAAATCGGAAATCGCATACGGTGCATCTCTCGCAAAACCAAGCAACGGGACGTTCGGATGTCTTTTTTTCAACTCTTTGGCAATCTTCTCCATCTCCGGCAACGCGAACTCGTAAAACTCCTTCTCGTCGATGTGTTCGCACATCGCCTCGAAAACTTGCACCATGTGCGCGCCGTTTTGAATTTGCAAATCTAAATAGTCGATAACCACCGTCGTCAGTCGTCCCAACAACTCCCTCGAAGCCTCCGGGTGATTCTTCAACCAGTTCATCCCGGAATCCGTGTTCTTTCTCGAACTCCCGCCGACCATGTAATACATCAACGTCCACGGCGCCGCGCTAAACCCAATCAACGGAATTTGTAAGTTTTCTTTCTCAATCTGCTCGTTAATTCGTCGGACTGATTTCAACACGTGCGATAATCTTTCCTCGACGTCAATCGTTTTCGGTACTTTCGTCTCCAAATCCTCCGGCGTTTGCAACGGCCTCGGAACGACGATACCTTTACCTCCCGGCATCTCCACGTCCACGTTCATCGCCTCCGCGATGACTAAAATATCCGAGAACAAAATAGCCGCGTCTAACTTATACCGTCTCACCGGTTGCATCGTCACCTCGCACACGTCCTCTGGATCGTCCAACAGTTGCAAAAAATTCTTCCCGGTATCTTTCTTATACTGATTATATTCCGGTAAATGTCTCCCGGCTTGACGAAACAACCAAATCGGCGTCTTTGACACCTTCTCCCCTTTCGCCGCTTTAATCATGGAATCGTTCGCTGGATTTCGGTTCTTCAAAGTCGCCGGGTCTGTTTTCGATTTCAACGGACTGAGGGTGTTGTCACAGGCAAATCCGCGATATCTCCTTCTCGTCGTCCTCACCGCTCGGGATGTTGTCGATGAAAATGATGAAAATGATAATGCATTCGCATCATCGCGCGAGGATGAGGTGCTCCTAAACCTACGCGAGGAGCGAGAACCACCACCACCACCGATAACAGTAACACCGCTCGAACACGAAGACGACAAAAGTGTTGTTACACTCATCTTTATCGCACGACTGGTTTGAGAGAAGAAGAGAAAAAGAATACACCTTTAGTATTCGTATGGTAATATTTGTGAGAGATTTTTATCCAAAAAGAAAGGAAGATCTCGTCTGTGTTGTGAGA
>Ga0115557_1000543_pt1 | contig 26295 bp, 19 predicted proteins | sample COGITO_mtgs_1104_FD_87280 | JGI IMG/M metagenome (GOLD analysis project Ga0115557, IMG submission 87280) | Pelagic marine microbial communities from North Sea - COGITO_mtgs_110421 | ecosystem: Environmental > Aquatic > Marine > Epipelagic | place: Germany:Helgoland, sampling site Kabeltonne...
AATATCTCCTTTACCTTTACACTGCGCATAGTCTAACAACATTGGATAATCTTTTTTCTCTAATCGACTCGAAAGAGTCCTCACAAAAACGCGCAGTTGCAAGTTTATATAGAACATAAACACACGCTCTCTCTCTCTTACGACGAATACATTTTTGTGAATTCTCTCTTCTCAGTATAATGCAAACGCAACTTTCGTTGAGAACAACAGGAAGAGAAAGCCTCGCGAGTACTAAAATTCATCGTCATCGTTCATCATCGAAGAAGAATATAAATTCTACTTCTTTAAAGAAAAAGATGAGCACCATCACTCGAGCGCAAGCCGTGGCAGGCGTGGCGGTGAAACCAATCCCGACGACACCGATCGAAGGACAAAAAACCGGCACGTCTGGTTTAAGAAAGAAAGCGAAAGAGTTTTCGTCCGGGAACTATCTCGCCAACTGGGTGCAGTCGCTGTTCATGGCGTTACCGCAAGAGGAGTTGCAAGGGAGCGAGATGGTGTTAGGCGGCGACGGGAGATGGTTTAACAAAGAAGCGTCGCAAATCATCTTGAAATTAGCCGCCGGGAACGGGGTGAAGAAGATGTACGTCGGGCAAAACGGGTACTTGTGCACGCCGGCGGCGTCGGCGGTCATTCGAGCGCGCAAAGCATACGGCGGTTTTATCATGTCCGCGTCGCACAACCCGGGCGGGCCGGAAGAAGATTGGGGGATCAAGTTCAACTCCTCCGCCGGGGAACCGGCGCCGGAAAAGATCACCGATAAAATCTACGGGTTTACGCAATCCGTGAGCGAGTTGCAAATGGCGGATATTCCGGACGTGGACTTGAGCAAAGTTGGCGTGACGAAGTTTGGCGACTTTGAAGTCGAAGTCGTCTCGCCGACGGAAGATTACATGAAGTTGTTGAAAGAAGTCTTCGATTTTGACTTGATCAGTAAGTTGTTGAAGAGAAAAGATTTTTCCATGCAATTTGACGCCATGCACGCCATCACTGGCGCGTACGCGAAGCCGATTTTGGTCGACGCTTTAGGAGCGCCGGCGAGTTCCTGCGTCAACGATACGCCGATGGAAGACTTTAACAAAGGTCACCCGGACCCGAACTTGACGTACGCGGAAGAATTGGTGAAAGTTATGTTCTCCGAAAACGCGCCGGACTTTGGTGCCGCTTCCGATGGTGATGGTGACCGTAACATGATTTTGGGCAACAACTTCTTTGTCACGCCGTCGGATTCCGTCGCCATCATCGCCGCCAACGCGCAAGAGTGTATTCCGTACTTCAAGTCTGGCTTGAAAGGCGTCGCGAGATCCATGCCAACCGCGGCTGCGTTGGACAGAGTCGCGCAAAAGTTGAACGTCGAGTGCTTCGAAACCCCAACTGGTTGGAAGTATTTTGGTAACTTGATGGATGCCGAAAAGTGCTCGGTCTGCGGCGAGGAGTCCTTCGGTACCGGCTCTGACCACATCAGAGAAAAAGACGGACCGTGGGCCGTCTTGGCGTGGTTGTCCATCTTGGCCAAGAGAAACGAGAACGTCCCAGAAGGCGGGAAACTTGTCGGCGTCAAGGAAATCACCGAGGCACACTGGAAGACGTACGGCAGAAACTTCTTCTCCAGATATGATTACGAAGGGTGCGAATCGGATCCGTGCAACAAGATGGTTGAATCCTTGCGCGAGAAAGCGAGCAAAGCGAAGAAAGGAGACAAGTACGGCGCGTACGAGTTGGACTACGCGGACGACTTTGAATACACCGATCCGATCGATGGGTCCGTTGCCTCCAAGCAAGGCGTCCGATTCGTCTTTACGGACGGGTCCAGATTTATCTTCCGTTTGTCCGGTACCGGATCCTCCGGCGCCACCGTGAGAATGTACATCGAGCAATACGAAGCGGACGAAGCGAAGCAAGGCATCGACGCGCAAGTCGCGTTGAAGCCACTCATTGACATCGCGTTGGAAGTTTCCGAGTTGAAAAAGTTCACCGGCCGCGAATCGCCGACCGTCATCACGTAAGTTTTTCGATTTGATCGACGAGAGAAGAAAAAAGAGAGACAGATACGTACGCGGCGGCGGCGCTTACAACAGTTTACGCACACACACATATACACAAAAAAACATGAAGAGGAAAAAGAAGGCAGAGGTTGCTTTGAGAGCGCGAGAACAGAAGAGCGAAGTGCGACGGTGGCGATGATGTAGCTATATTGAAATAAACTCTACTAAATAACACGTACGCTTTCGTTTCGCAAAAATAGTTACCCGAGACACATCTTCTTTTCTCTCTTTCTCACTCTCTACTATGACTAAATAGTATACAACAACACACTTTGACTCTTTCCACTTGAATCATCATCGCATTCCTCCTCCTCCTCCTCCAATCGCTCTCTCCCTGCTCTCTCTTAACCTCTTCGCCTCTCTCTTCAACTCTTTCACCACTAACGCTAAACTTTCCGGTTCCACGCCGTTTTGGAGCATAGAGATGCACACCGCTAACGTCTCCCGGTCCAAATCGCACTCTAAAATTTTCGAAATCTCGTGCGTAATTTCCAAGTGTTTCTGCGCACTTCGCGAGGAAATTCTGTCTCCGTCTGTGTAGTCGTCCTCTGCGAAAGAGTTGTTCTCGTTCGTCTTTCTGTTAAAGTTGTCGTCGTCATTTTTGTGGTGGTGGTGGTCGTTGTTTTGACTACGACGCAAAGGAGAGGAAGAGTCGTAGGGGGTCTTCATTTTAGTATGAAGAGTTCTTTCCAAAGTCAAATAGAAATGAATTAAAATCTACACAGAAAACGTCTTTTTTTGAGCACACAAGAAAAAAAAAAGAGAGAGAATGCATCATCGAAGATGGGTTATCGCTCTCGTCCTCTTCCTCTTCCTCTCCGGAGGAGCAAACAGTAGTCGAATTGCTGCTGCTCGACAAAACGAAAAGAAGGAGGACAAGAAACTCGCTTTCTCGTATGACACGAACGACAAAAAAAGGGTAGCGTTGGGTGCGAGATTTTTAGAAGACGATCAGTTGGACTCCCAAGAGTGCATGAGAGATGCGTTTTTTTCTATTTTTAACCAACATCATCATCACGGCGGCGGGCGTCGATTCGAAGGATCAGAAGAGGATATCTTCTGCGAACATCTGGTGCAGGCGAAAGATAAAGACGCGTTGAAATGCCTCGTCGCGGTGAATGCGGTCTCGTGTCGTCTGGAACGGTCTAAAGTAAAAAGCAGATTGGGAAAATGTAATAAAAAGCGTTTCGGTGTCGATGGTGGGTGCGAGAGGTGCGCGTTGAAACGAATAGGAGGGTCAGACGACGACGACGACGACGACGACGACGACGACGACGGAAGAGATGGTGAAGATACAAAGAACAGCAATGGACTGAAAGGACTGTTCAAGTTTCTGTTTTACGACGAGGACGAGGACGAGGACGACGACGACAACGAAAATAACGCCGATGGAATGGACGAAGAGGAAGAGGAAGACGAAGACGAGACTACCCGTCGTAATTTTTTCTCCGTTACGAAAGCAACAGAACTCAACATGTATTTTCAAGCGCTTTCGAGAGTAGAATCAGAGTGCGCGCAACACGAGCAACGATTCCGCGCGCTGAGAGCTTCGAGAGAATTATCCGAGTTTTTTAAACGAATCGAACTTTCCGAGTTGGAAGCGAAAAAGAGCGTTGAAAATTCAATGGAAAGATTACGAGCGATGGAATTTGAAATCAAAACATCAGTGCACGAGACGCTGTTAGAGACGCAAAACGTGCACAATCAAACGCGCGAAAGACTCAACTTGACGTTAACACGTGTCCAAGAAGCACAAAACGCGGTAGAAAAATTGACTGCGTTCGCAAAGGTACACTCTATGCGATTGAAAGAACTCGCGATTACTTTCAATCGCATGCGAGACGCGCTCTCGAAATCGAGTTTGGTTTTCTTCTTCTTCGTTTGGTGGTTCGTGTTTGGGACTTCTTTTGTGCCACACGCGTTGAGAACGTTTCTCAGAGAAAGTTTGAGACAGATCTTAGGCGCCGTCTTGTGCAGTCACGCGATTGAAATCGCCCTCGTGCCTCGATTTGTCGAGTATTATTACCGTCAGCAGTATCAAATCAAGGAAACGGCGGAAGAAGAACGAGAGGAAGACATCGACATCGAACTTCTCATCGCGCAAGCCACGCAACTCGTCCGCGTGACCGTAGCCACTACCGTCGCCGTACGAAGCATACGAACCACGATGCTAAAAAACAAACGAGAGAAATCGCGTTTGCTCGAACAAGAAGCTTTCGCGAGCAGTTTGCGCCGAGTCGAAACCGACGTGCGCGCTTTGCTCGCAGAACGACGAGGACGAGAAGAAGAACAAGAAGAAGAAGTAAAAAGAGGAAGAAGAGGACGAGTTGTGGTCAAAGCCTTGTTACCACCATCGAGAAGACAAGAAGACGATTCAGACGATTCAGACGAGATCTCAGAGAAGACCAAGAAGACCAAGAAGACCAAGAAGAAAGTGAACACTTTTAATGAAGAAGACTTTGTTGAAACCATCGACGAGGACGAAAAAAGCGAAGAAAGAAAAACTTTGAGGAAAAAGCGAAAGAAAGACCACTAACACCACACTTTTGGTGGTTTAAAGATGAAAGAGGATTTTAAGGAGGAGATAAAAATATCGCGCCTGACGGTGTACCCGTTGAAATCGTGCAAAGGCATCGACGTGAAGCGCGCGCGTTTGACCGAAACTGGATTCGAGTGGGACAGATGCTTTTGCGTGATCGATAAAGACGGGGAATTTATCAGTCAGAGAACTGTTCCTGAGTTGGCGTTGGTTGAAACCGAGTTTCGCGGGGCCATCTTTGAGGATGATGAAGAGGATGATGATTTTGATGATGAGAACAGTACGATGGAACGAGTCATGGAGGAGGATGTGAACGACGACGGGGTAAACGACGTAAACGAGACTGAATCGATGATGAAAGATGCGAAATTAATTCTGCGAAGTCCAAACTGCGCGGACGAGTGCGAAATTCCTCTGCTGGCGAGAAAAGAGGACATGTCTGGCGAGGTGGAATGTTCGGTGTGGGACTACTGCGGCGTTCACTTGGCGGAGAGCGACGCGGTGAACGAGTGGATATCGAGGGCGATAAGAGTGCCCGGGGCGAAAATTGTTCGTTGGATTGGAACCGGAGGGATACCGGAACGGTTTAATAAGTACGTTTCGACGAGCGATCGCAAATCGAGACCGAAAAGGCCTTTAGACGAGCGATACGCGAAGAACGGCGGCGAGACGGCGTTTAGCGACGGGTACCCCGTGTTGTTAGCCCACGAGTCCAGTCTCGACGATTTGCAAAAGCGCGTGGTCATGGGGAAAGAGCTGTTCAATTTAGCCGGAAGCGAAGTGAAAATGAATCGCTTTCGACCGAACGTGGTTGTTTCCGGAGGTAAAGAGTGGGCAGAGGACAAGTGGTTAAAGATAGAAACACGCGCGAGAAAGAGCAAGAGCGATGGCGGCGGCGGCGGCGGCGAACGCGGCGGAGATGAAGGTGGTGTTTCTTGGGACCTCGTCAAACCGTGTTCTCGGTGTACGATCCCGGATATAAACCAAGAAACCGGCATCTTCGATAAAAACCGCGAAGTCTCTCGCGCGTTGCAAAAATTCCGCTCCGGGACCGTTCTAAACAGCCAAACCAAATCGTGGGCGAACGAAGTCTTCTTCGGGTGGAACATGATTACGAGCGCGCCAGGCGGCGGCGGTTGTTTGAAAATATCCGTCGGAGACGTCGTGACTGCGAAAGAGCTCAGACCAAATCTCAGTGGTGGTGGTAATTTCATGTAGTTCGTCCCTTCTTATTTGTGTGCGAGTATTAGACTCGTAGAGTAGTAATAGTAGTAGAGTAGTAGTAGTGGTAGTAGTACAGAGAAACGACGGATGACGATGATAAAGAGTTACGCTCATTTTTCTTTCAATTTTTCTTCTTTTAGTCGTCGACAGACGCAAAGGGTTTTCACCTCTCTTTTCCTTCTTTTCCTTCGTTACACGTTCGACGCGCACGTAGATATAAACGATATAAACGATAACAACAACAACAACAACAACAGTTAGTATTCGTTTTTACCCCGCGCTCTTTTAATCTTCTGTTACATTTAGTATTATGCTCGCATCTACCAGCAGCGCTGCTGCTACTGCTGCTATTACTACTCACACGAACACGAACGCTTCTTGCGCTCGGCGGCGGAATTTTTCCTCCGATGTGCAACACCATCAACGTAAGAGAAACACGAACAATTCAGAATTCAGAAGACAAAGAAGACAAAAAAGAAGAAATAACGGGGACAGCACTCTTTTCGTGACACGCGCGGAAAGTGGCGGTTTTGGCGATGGTATCACCAACAATGGATTGACTCGAGAAATCAGCGAAGATGTCGATACCGTGTTGTTAGATTGCGATGGGGTCATATGGCACGGAGACGCTTTAGTTCCCGGGGCGAAAAAAGCCGTGGACTATTTACGAGAAACGCTGCAAAAGCGCGTGTTTTTTGTCACGAACAACGCGACGAAAACGAGAGAGTATTACCAGTGGAAGTTTTCCGAGCTCGGGATGGAGGTGGACGTGAACCACATATATACCGCGGCGTTTGCGTCGGCGTCGTATTTATCCGCCATCGGATTTAACAATACTCACGGTAGTACTACTACTAAAGATGGATCGTCGTCATCAAATAAGAAGATATACGTGGTTGGTGAGCAAGGGTTAGTGAGAGAGTTGGAGGAGTGCGACGTCGGCGATATCGTCGGGGGCGTATACGAAGCAGTCTCGTGTACTTCGAGCGATTGGGAGGAGATGCACGAGTGGACGGGAGGTGACGCCGAAAACGACCACGACGACGATTCTCGAGTAGACGCGGTTGTCGTTGGTCAAGACACGTCGTTTACGTTCGCAAAGTTAGCGTACGCCTCGTATTTGATACAAAAAGGCGCAAAGTTCATCGCCACGAACCCAGACGCCGGGGATAGGTTAGGGAAAGAGAAATTATTGATGCCCGGAGCGGGGCCTATAGTGAAAGCGATTGAAACCGCGTCTGGGAGAGCACCGGATGTGATTTGCGGAAAACCAGGAAAGTACATGTTTGACGCGATAATGTCGCACTCGCACGGCGACCCGCAGAGGACGATGGTCATCGGCGATAGAATGGACACGGACGTGAAATTCGGGAAAGATAACGGCGCGAGATATTCCGTCTTAGTCCTCACCGGCGCGAACAAAATGAAAGACGTGGAAGAGAACGAAGACGAATCGAAGCAACCATCGTTCGTGGTTGGTTCTTTAGCGGAAGCGTGCGGAATACCATTCGATCCAAACGAACCGACGCAGCGCGTCGGCGAAAGAGCGAACATGGCGAAGAATTACCCCGTCGGCGACGGTACCGTCCACGATTTGTGGGCCAGCGGAGACGACGACATGGACGACGACGACGACGACTACGACGACGACGACTTTATTCCAGCCACGTGATGAGAGATTATTCTTATCGAGAGAAAGATTTGAAGGGAGAAAAAGAGAGATGAAGATGATATAAATTTACTACACTACTATATACTGACAAAATAAAATAACTGAAAATCTTCACTTCTTTTCAAACAAAAACTCTCCGAACAAAATGACGGAGAAAACAACGAAGAAAAAGACATCGTCCAAGAAGACGAAGACAACAACACCTCCGTCTTTTGTTGCAGAAGAAGAAAAGGACGACGCAAAAACTCCTACGAAAGAACAACACTTTTTACCAGAAGAAGAAGAAGAACAACAACAACAACAGACGATGCCGAGTAGTGCCGTAAAAAAGTTACCCCAAATAACCGTCGCGCGTTTGTTAAACGAAACGCAGTTAGGCGTCGCCATGCACAAACGCATCGTGAGACAAATGACAGAATTACGACACGTGAGCGGTAACGAGAAGTTCTTACAGGACGTGTGCACGTGCTTGTTGCACGTTTTATTGGAATACAAGGTATATCTTCTTCGTCTTTGTGGTCGTCTTTATAATATCGTCGCGTCTTTATCCCCCTCGTTTGAGAAGAGTGATTTTGAGAATGAAATGGATTTTTAGAGACGAGAGAGATACAAAATTTTTTTCTTTTTTCATCGTTCCCCTTTTTGTGTCTCTTGATTTTCAAAGTATTATATTCGTATGATGAATAAAACGAAGCTCATATTATATTATTCTTGAACAACAACATTTAATAAAACAGAGAGACTTACACACGGAACGGGTGATTCGATTTATAATCGCATTCACTTCACACCGAGAACCAGGCCACGAGGAGGAAGCGGACGAGTTTTGCGAATCTTTGATTCGGTTTTTGTTGAACGTCACCGCGGCGAAGGATCGAGCGGTTCGGTTTCGAGCGTGTCAAATGGTGGCGGGGATTTTGAACGCGCTCGGACCAGATGCGGAGATTTCGGACGATTTATACGACCAGATGGAAGAGACGATGTTGGAAAGGTTGAGAGATAACACGCCAGCGGTGAGAGCGCAAGCGGCGAGAGCGTTATCGAGATTGCAAGATGGCGGGGAAGACGCGGATTTCAGCAACAGCGAAATTACCACGGCGTTTATCGAGTTGATCGGAGGCGAGAAGAATAAAGACGCGAGGAAAGCTATTCTAGGCGCGTTGGCGATTTCTGATCACACGATTTCCGTGGTCGTGGAGAGAACGAGAGACATTTCCGAGGAAGTGAGACGCATCGCGTTTTTGGCGTTGGCCGCGAAGGTTCCGGTGGAATCCGTCTCGATCGAACATCGCGCGTTGGTATTGAGAAGAGGCTTGAACGATCGATCGATTTCAGTGAGATCGGCATGCGTTGACATGCTCAAGAAGTGGATGTCCTCGAGCGTGTGTGAGAACGACCCGATTAAGTTGTTGAAATTACTCGACGCGGAGTCGCACCCGAACGTTTCGGAGATGGCGTTGAAGACGTTGATTGAAACGAAGACGGTGAAAGCGATGGCGTACGCGACCAAGGAGAAGAGCGAAACGAGCGGGTTGCGTAGATTCTTTCTCAAGAAATCAGAAGAAGAAGAAGAAGAAGAGAAAGTAAGTGTGGTTGAGCTCTTTTCGCCGGAAGAGGCGTTGTTCTGGCGCGTCATCGTCGAAGCGCTCGCGAACCAAACGTCGAGTTCAGGGAAGGACACGTCTCTCGCCGTCGGTCAAGCGCGCGCGGTGCTCCAAGCCGAAACCGAAGAAGTCGAAGATGCTTTGGATCAGTGCTTGCCAGAATCCTCGATGGATTTGCTCCGCGCCATTTCTATGCACGCCGACGGGAAAACAACGTCCTCGGTCTTTGCGGCGAGACAGTTGATGATGACGTTGAACTGCTCGGATATGAACGACGGCGCCTTGCGAAGAGGCGCCGCGACGCTCGTCTACGAACGATTGAGATCGATTGGCGACTTAAACGACGAAAACGACGTTTCGTGTTACGCGCGAGGTGGTGACGGCGAGTGGGAAAAGCAGTTGATTGACTTGGCGAAGCGCGTGCACGACGACAACGAACACGTCGCCGTCGTCTTGGGCGCCTGCGACAGTCTTCGAGGCACCGTTACCGATGAAGAGAACAACAACAAAAACGACGACGACGTAAACGACGACACCAACGTCTACGCTGAAACGCAAGCGCTCTTCATCGCCTCTTCGCTCTTTGAAACGGCGAATAACTCGTCGTCATCCAAGCTTCCCGCGCACGCGACTGAAGCTGTCATGCAGTCGCTCGTTCGACCGGCTGTCGCGCACGCGTCCGCCGGCGTTCGTCGCGAAGGTATCAAGTTACTCGGATTACTGTTAATGTGTGGAACGAACGCATTGACGGAAGAAACGGTGCAAATATTGCGTACGGCTGCTGATGTTGATCCATCGGAGCCGGTTAAGTGCATGGCGTTGCGCGCGCTCGGTGATGCCGCCATGTTATACGGACCGAAAGCGTTGGATGCGAGACGAGATATGCCGGTGCCAAAGAAGGGCATTCACGTCCGCTTTGACGACGACGACGACGACGACGACGAAAGAGAAGAGGATGAGAAAGAAAAAGAGAATAACGACGATGCCGACGCCGACGCCGACGGCGAAGAAAATGAAACCGCCGGGTACCAGCTCACGTTGGAAAAGCAACTTCTTCGAATCATCGAGTCGGCGTGTGAACCGTTTGAAAACCCGAAGGATAAAACGGATCTGGAAGAACTGGACGCCGAAAACATCGACGCGATGAATGAAGCGGCGTTTACTGAATCTGAGAACTCCGCGCAAACCATCGCGTGCGAAACGCTCGCGAAACTCGCTTTGAGAAGAGGGTACTACGCCTTTGAGCAACCGTCTTTGGTCATCTCGACGCTCTTGGGCGCCATCTTTGCGTGCAACGCGCAAGAAACGCCCAGATTGGCGCAATGTCTCGCGGTATTTTTCCCAGCCATCGCGTCTGCACCAGATGCAAAGGTCAGAGCGTGCTTGATCGATGCCGTGTTACCGTCGTTGAGAATGGCGAGTCAAAAGAAGGGCGTCGCGAAAGTTGCCGCCTTTCTGACGTCTCTCTTAGAACTCGAGACGGGAATATCGTCGTCATCCAACCACAAAGAAGGAGGAGATGAAGCATCGAACAGCGATACCGACAAGAACAAGAATTTGGATGGTGTTATCGAACGATCTGATGCCGGTGAAGCCGAACTCGTTCGATCGCTTTCGATTGAAATCTTGGCGTTGAACGCGAAACCGTTCGGCACCGGCGTCGCCGGAGCGCAAGTCAAGGCGTACCACGCCGCCATCTCCAGGGTCTTGTCTAGAGTACCGATTCCGGATGTAAAATCAATGTTAACATCTCAACCAAACGATGGTAGTGCCGTTAATGGAAGCATTGTTTCCGAGGAGACGAAGCAACGCGTTACTTTGCAATTGTCCGAAGCGTTCGTCGCGATGAAGATGGCGACGAAGAAATGTCCGAAGGAGAAAATCGCCTTGAAAGATATCAACATTGCGAAAGATAGAATTCACGATTCGTTGGGCGTTTCCTCCTCGTCTTCTAGTAACAGTAACAACATCAACAACGACAACGAAGAAGGTGAAGACGAAGTGGAAACCTTGTTTAACGAAGACTTACAGTTCGCGGAGTACGCAGAAGGCGTCGAAAAGTACGCGAGCGAGTTATCGCAAAGCGAAGACTTACCATTCTACGATCGTAAAGGACCAAAAGTATCAAAACTAAAAGAAAAAGTCATGGCAGCACCGGCGCGAGAGCGGTCTAAACGAGCCGCAGCACAAGTTGCGTCCGAAAAATGGGTCGAGGACGATTTGAACGTGCCGTTGGCGAAGGTGACTCCTCAACCGACGCGTTCGTCTCGACGCCGAGAAGCGTTGCAGGAGTTCAACGAATAATAATAATAATAAGTTACCAAACAACACGTATTATAATACCGCGCGCGGTATTTCCCAATTGTTACACTATTTTACACTATAAATATACTACATAAAACTATTACGAACTAGTATGTCTACATCGTCCCCATTTTCGCTTTCAAAATTAAGTTTAAAGCGTGCGGCGCCGTCAATCGCACCCGCAAATCGGAAATGTCGATATCGTGCCCGCCTTCGACGAATCCGTGCCTTTCGATTTGATAATCTTCCTCTACTCGAGCGCACTTCAAAGCCTCCTCCGGGTCGATGATATTTCTATTCAACGCTAATCCGATCAAGAGCGATTTGGCTGCCGCCGCCGCCGCAAACGTACACGTCATCTCCCACGGCGACAACGACCGCAAACGTTTCTCCATCAAAAGTTTCACCTCCTCCGGCTGCGGTTGCGCGAATATCGAGTCTGAACTTAAATTCAACTGCTCCCCAAACTCCCTCCTGGCCCAATCGTGCACTTTCTTCAATGTTTTCAACTGGATCTCTCTTAATTCGCTCCCGCTCGGGTGCGCCACCACGGCTTGATCGGCGTCGAAAAATTCGAGCAACTTCTTCACGTGAAAATCAAACGTCGCGTAGTCGCTCATGTGATCTAACGCCGTGGACGATAACTGCATCAACGGCATGGTAAACGGCCGAATCAAATCGTCCTCCTGTGTCGCCCATTCCGTGGCGATTGCGCTCGCTAACAACTTGTTCGGTAATACAAACTGCGCGCGTTTCGGCGACTTTAACGGTTTCCCGTCTAATAAGATTTCGTATTGGTTTTGCGTCGACGAGACTTCTCTGATATCCACGTTCTCGTAATACTTCGTCACCGTCCCGTCTCCTCCGATCGCGTTCGCGTGATCGCTCGATTGAAAATCTCGATTGTTTTCGCTTTTCACAATCTTCTCCAAATATTCCTTCCGTTTCACTTCTCTCATTTGTTTTGTTTTCAGTTCGTTTTCCTCTTGCGTTTGGTACCTGTTCGGCGTGAAATCTTTGTTCACTTTCTCGTTCGAATCGAATTTGGACGGGTACTTGTTTTTCTTCTTCGATGCACCACTCGCGGTGTTTGCAGTTTCATCGTCGTTCCCATCGAGCGACGAAAACGACGACGCCGTCGAAGAAGTCGCGATGGATTTTTTTCCATCATCGCGCGATGAAGATCGAGTAGTAAAAGCACTCGAAACACCACGAGCAGCGACGGTAGTAGGAGTCGAGGTTCTTGTTCGACAAAAACCTCCAACGAGAAGAACGACTTCGCTAAATCGAGAAGAAGTTAAAGAAAGAGAAGACTTTGAGTTATTGATGAGCAGTTGTTTTAGCATTCGTTTCATTTCGAACTCCCCTCTTTGTGTTTTAGAATTTTTTCTGAGGGGAAAACTTTTTCACCAAAAAACAAAAGAAAGAGAAGAGACGAAAAAAAAAAAAAAGCATACAAACAAAAAAGAAGAAATTTCGAGAGAGATTTTTTGCTTGACCTCTCCTTTTCTGATAATGTGGCTTTTTAAATACACACACTACTTGAAAAACTACGAAAACTTCCGTACAAAACAAAATTTTTTCTGAGTCACATGCGGCACAATCTTCTATATCTGATAATACACAAAAACGCTGCTTTGGGGGAAACGAGAGGACACGCGCTACGGTGAATCGTCTTTACCTCGTCTTCGCGTATCAGATATAGAAGAAGACAAAGAAGAAGATTTTTTGACGACGTTTGGTTCATCATCATCATCATCAAAATCTTCGACATTTTCGGGAGGGAATCATTGAGAGAAGACGATGAAAAAAGAAGAAGACAAAGAAGAAGAAGAAGAAGAAGAAGAAGACTTTGACGACGCGGTTTCCGAATTATCTTTCCAGGATAATGATGATGAAGAAGAAGACCAAGAAGAGAGAGGAAAAGCAGCGGTGAAGAAAAGCGTCAAAAACGAGGACGAGGACGACCACCGGAGAGGTCGTGGAAAAAATTTTGATGAGTCTTCGAACGTGTCCAATATCGAAGAAGAAGACAAAGAAGAAGAAAAAACAAGACGACGAGGAGGAGGAGGAAACAAAGCTTCCACCTCGAATGCGAACACTACTACTACGACCACCAATAATACTTTCTCGGAACAGTTTCCGTTTCACAAGGCGTGCTTTGAGAACGACCGGGAAACCGTGAAGGACTTTCTAGTCACCGCGGAGAGGTTGAAAACGAGTTCGTCGAGCGAGGGCAAAAATAGGAACCGTCGTCGAGAAGAAGAAGAAGAACAAGAAGAAAAATACGATTTTGATTTACTCAACTCGTTCGATTCGAGAGGTAATACCGCATTACATCTGGCAATCATGAGGAAAAACACGGATATTGTGAAAATTTTAACCGAACATCCTCTCGTGGACGTGAACGTGAGAAACTGCGTACACGGATGGAAACCATTGGACGAAGCGATACACGTGAAGGACAGACAGGCGGCGATTTACATCCTAACCGCGAAGAAAAGGAAAGCGAAGGAAAGTTTGGATACGAACACGCCGAAATTGATGCAACGATTGATGGATGCGCCGGACTTTACCGCAAAGTTGAAGTGGGAGTTGAATTCTCCAATATTTGGACCGATTTTGAGAAGAGTCGCGCCGAGCGATACGTACACGCTGACAAAAATCGGAACCAGAGTACGAATAGATGGGGAGCTGAGAGGAATAGAAGACGTAGAAGGGCAAAGCTTAGAAGAGAAGACGACCGTGGAAGGGACTGCTCGCGATAACAACAACGATAAAAACAACAACAAGTACGGTGGAGATTTCATCACCTTGTCTGATATCGGGACAAACGAGAAGAAGAGCAAAAAGAACGGGAAGAAACGACGCGGTGGACTTTTACCGGTGTGGCACCGAGCGCCGTTTTCGATCGTGTTCTTAGCGAATCCAAAGGAGGAAGAAGATGCAAAAACAAGCGGCGGTAACATAAACACCGCGATGCTTTATTTTGACCACGAAAACAAAAAATGCATCGACGCTTTAGAAGAAAATACTTCCAAGAAATCTTCGAATATTCCTCCTCCACCTCAGAGCGATTTGCTCAAAGACATAGCGGCGATGACTCCAGAAGAGCTACTTGAAAACGAAGCTGATCTCTTGTTCGTTGAAAACCCCTCGCGCGGCGTCTACGAACCGCAAGAGTATACGTTTTCGCCGGTGGACAGCTGGGGCTCGTATCTCGGAGTGTCCAAACGAACGAAAGAGTCAAAAATCGATGGAAGATACGCAAGAGTCATGGAAGCGAAAGGGAAAGCGATGGAAACGAGGAAGTATCGCTCTGGATTTCTCCCCGCGGACGAAACGTACGACTTCGAGAGTTACGCGAGCGACGCGAAGGAGTTTCAAGACCGACCGATTTATCGAGACGTGACGAGAATACGTTCGGTGGGTAAAAAACAACGAAACGAGGACGAATATTTCGAGTTTGACGATAAGCGAAGGAGTAAGAACAAGAGGAAAGAGAAGAAGAAGCGTAACAGTGGTATTAATGGCAGCAGTATAAATGACGGCGGCGGCGGTGAGACTTTGGAAGACGTCGACGACGGCACGATGGGACGGAAAATGAGCTGCCGCGTTTGGCTCGTCGAAAATTTCCCTCTCAAAGTGCAAGATCTGCTCCCGGTTGTCGAAGTTGCCTCGCAAGCGAACAAGAACATGAAACGTTTTCGAAATTTACTCACAAACTGGGGAAGCGAACCGAGTAGGCAGAATTACTTTCCGGTGAAGTGTTCGATTCCAATCGCGTACACCGTACACTTTGACGTTCTTTTACACAACTTCAAGTTGCTCGCGAAAGACGAGAGCGATAGGTTACAGTTTCAGGATAAAATTTTCAACACTCCGGACGGGTACGATTTAAAAGGATTAGACGAAGCTGTTAAAGAATTAGAAGATAAATTAGATAAGCTGGAAGCGACGGCTATGGCTGAGGAGGAGCGCGAACGAGCGTTAATGGAAGAAGAAGAAGAAGAAGAAGAAGAAGAAGAAGAAGAAGAATCAGAGGAGGAGGATTTTTAGAGGTGGTATTAAGCAGAAACTGAAATCATAGCTTATGGACTGACTCTCTACAGTTCGATACGTGTAAATTACCTAAATACTAGTCTACAATACAACAGGTCACACGCTAAATGCTAGTACATAAAACCTGCCCCTTCTAATCTATTTATTTCTATTCCCCCAAGACGACGACGACGACGAAGATGGCGTAATACGAATCGGTTCTCCATCCGTCTGCTCGAAATACCTCTCCAACAACAAAGCAGCCGCGATGGAATCCAACTTTGGATCGTCGCTCGCCAACGTCCCACGCTTCATGCTCATCGCCTCGTCGCTCGTGAACGATTCGTCGTACATTTCAACCGGAATTTTCCGTTCGGCAGTCGTGGAGACTTGCGCCAACGCCTCCGCAAACTGCTCGCACACTCGATGCATGCGAATCGGAACTTTTTTATTCTCCTTGTTCTGCGCGTTACTCTCCGTCACCTCTCGTATCTTTTCTTCGAGAAATTCCAACTCCTCTCGCGTTTGCCGTGGATATCCAACTACGTACACGTCCGCCCGTTCCCTTTCCGCCACGTCTACAATCTCTCGAATCAACTCCACTCTCGACTTGCCTTTACACAACAAACTCTCCAAAGGTCTCGGCGCGAACCCGCCGCTGGATATCGCCAACCCGGTCTTCGAGAGCCCGTAATCGATTCCCAGCGCTCTTCGCGTGGCAAAATTTTCGTTTATCGGCGCATTTTTGGCCGCCCGATTCATCTCTTCGTCGAGCAAAGACCAACTGTCGTCGTTGTTGTTCGCATTCTTCTTCTGTTGTTGTTGCTTTTTTTTCAACGCAAAAAAAATGTTCGTCTGTTTCTTCTTCTTCGTGTTATTGTTGGTGGTGGTAGTTGCGATGAAAGCGCCCCGCGATGCTGTTGTTGTTGTTGGTATCATCGTCCTCCTGTTTGGGGTTGTTCTCGTAAGCTGTTGTTTTCCATTCTTCTTCTCGATTCTCAATTTTGTGGAGGAGACGAGACGAGTTCTTTTTTTATTTTGGTCATGCATGGTTTGGTCAAAAACAACTGATGACAGACTGGTGAACAAAAGCGAATCGAGGAGAGAAGGAAATCACACTGACTGTCGAGGGAAGAAGAGCAAAAAAATAAATTTTAAAGCGGAAAAGCTCTCGTTTCGTTTCGTTTCTGAGCGTATATTCCTCATAACAGCACACGTATTAAAGAGATACCAACACTAACTTTGAATTGTAAAATGGCCTCTTTAACTTCATCCGTCGCGTTCGCGATCAAATCCTCGCCGAAGTTGTCCTCGAAGACCAACTCCAGAGCGCAATTTACGAACAACAACAAATCTGCCTCCTCTTTTGGGAGAAAAAATCAATCGTTCCAAATCGTGCGCGCGGAAGGCGAGGCGGCTCCGGCGTGGTCCGCCCCGAAGTTGGACCCGAACACTCCGTCTCCAATCTTTGGCGGTTCCACCGGTGGTTTGTTGAGAAAGGCGCAGGTACGTTTATTCGCGTATATTGATAGATTGATAGTTTCCTTACGCGTAAACGCAAGCGCGCGATGGATGCTTCGGTCGGATTTTCTCCCTCTAAAACAAACTGTATCACAAAACCAAGGGAACTCTTTCTCTTGGTTTTGGTACATTTTTTCGTAGAAGAGAGCGGAGATATGAAAATTCGCATTCGCGCGCGTATCGTCGTTTTTACCACGGATGGAACCTATTTCTGGATTGGAAATGCATCGCGTTCGATCGAGCGCACTTTTCTCTTAACGAATATCGCACTCGTTCGACGAAAATCGTTTCGCGAGTGCGCGTGTAGAGTTGGAAATCGATCGATGATGCGCACAGAAGAGAATCGCCCGATCTCTCGCTCTCTCTTTTCTTCCTTTATTTTGTTCAAAATATTTTGTTTCAAACTAAAATTTTCCTCTTTCCTCTCTTTTTCTCTCTTCAAATAATCAGGTTGAAGAGTTCTACGTCTTGACGTGGGAAGCGAAGAAAGAACAAATCTTTGAAATGCCGACTGGTGGTGCGGCGATCATGCGCAAAGGCCCGAACCTCTTGAAGCTCGCGAGAAAGGAGCAGTGCATGGCTTTGGTGACTACGTTTCGCGCGAAGAAGATCGCGAACGGCTGCATCTACCGCGTCTTCCCGTCCGGCGAAGTGCAATACTTGCACCCGAAGGATGGTGTCTACCCGGAAAAGGTCAACGCTGGTCGCGTTGGTGCCAACCAAAACATGCGCTCCATCGGTAAGAATACCAACCCGGTCAACGTCAAGTTCCAAGGTAAGGGCACATTTGACGTATAAATGTTGTTGTTGTTGATGAGGACGATGATGAAACACGAAAATTTGTAAACAAGAGGGAGAGAGAGTGAGAGAGAGAGAGAGAAGCACTTATATCAACAAAAAAACAATAAACAAATGCGATTTTGCTAGCTAAAATAATATATACTTAGTAGGGAGAGAGAGAGAGAGAAAGAAAAGATGATGATGATGATGATGATGATGATGAGCGTTGTAATCTGTGATGAAATATATCGGATTCTTTTTAAAAATAATATTTGCTTTTCTTCCCTCCTCTTTTTGTCCTTTTCTTTTCTTGTTGAGAGGAAAAAAAGATCTCCTCTTGGGCCAAAAGAGAAGAGAATCTCTGGAATTTTCACCTTTTTTTCCCTTTCTGAGGCGAGAGAGTGACGTCAATTTCACCCTTTTTCTTTGAACGCGCGCAGAAGAACTTCCTCATAGTAATCACACGTAACACACAACAGCGTAAGTAAAACTGATACATCAAAATGGCTTCTTCTGTTTTGTCCATGTCCTTATCGGCGTCTCTCGCCGGCAAGAGCAAAGTCTTTTCCTCCAAGACAAACAAATCTATCTCTTCCAATAGAAAGGTCTCCAAGATCACCACGACGGTGCGCGCGACTGGCACCATGGTGGACGATAAGACCGGGATCAAGAAGATGAGAGACGGCATCAAAGAAGCCGCGGATGAGAACTTGTTGACGCCGAGATTTTACACCACAGGTACGCGTTTGTATTATTATTATTTGATCTCTCGTATTCTTCTTTGTCTTCTTCTTCTTCTTCGTTCGGACGAGGACGAGAGACGGCTTCGTATCCAAGATATCTTCGTCTCGTTTGGGTGGAAAAATGGGATAAGTTTTTTTTTCTCTCTCTTTCGTGAGATCGCGCGGAAGTGATCACAAAACGCGACGACCTTTTGAAGGTAAACTAACAGCATTTCTCTTCTCTGATGTGGTCCTCTTTTTCTGCAACAAAACAGATTTCGACGAGATGGAACAACTCTTTTCGACGGAAATCAACCCGAATCTGGACGAGTCCGAGATCTTCTCCATCTTGAACGAGTTCAGAGACGATTTCAACCAAAAGCACTTTGTCCGCAACGACGAGTTCAAGGCAGCCGCGGACGGGATCCAAGGCGAACAAAGAAGAATCTTCATCGAATTTCTCGAGCGATCGTGCACGGCTGAATTCTCCGGCTTTCTTTTGTACAAGGAACTCGGGAGACGCTTGAAGAAAACGGCGCCAACCGTCGCGGAAATTTTTACGCTCATGTCCAGAGATGAAGCCAGACACGCCGGTTTCTTGAACAAAGCGATGAGCGACTTTAACTTGGCCTTGGATTTGGGTTTTTTGACGAAGAACAGACAATACACTTTTTTCAAGCCGAAGTTTATCATGTACGCGACGTACTTGTCCGAAAAGATCGGCTACTGGAGATACATCTCCATCTACAGACACTTGCAAGCGAACCCGGACGACCAGTTGTACCCGATCTTCAAGTACTTTGAAAACTGGTGCCAAGACGAAAACAGACACGGTGACTTCTTTTCCGCCATCTTGAAGGCGAGACCGGAATTCTTGAACGACACGGAAGCCAAGTTGTGGAGTCGATTCTTTTGCTTGTCCGTGTACGTCACCATGTACTTGAACGATCACTCTCGATCTGAATTCTACGAATCTTTGGGCATGGACACCACCAAGTTCAACATGCACGTCATCCACCAAACGAACAAAACGACCGCGACTATCTTTCCGCAAGTCATTGACACGTACAACCCGGCTTTCAAGGCTGGCTTGGACGGCATGTTGGCGGCGAACCAAAAGATGGCTGCCATCTCCAAGTCGGACGACTCTGACATCGCCAAGGCTTTGGCCAAGGCGCCGTTGTTGGCTACTTTTGCCGCCGAGTTGGTGAAACTCATGATCATGAAGCCGGTTGACTCTGGATCTGTTGACACGAACTTGGAAGATCACCACATGGACGTCAACGATCCGGCGTTTATGTACTAAATATAGTATTTAAAAAGAGAACAACAGAAACAAACATCAAAATCATCAACACACAACAGTGAAAACGCGCGAAAAGAGTGAGGAAGGAAATTGAACGAAAAGATTCGAGAGAACACGAAGAAAGGAAGAGAGAGAGAGAAAGAGAGAGATGAAATGAGAGAGAGAGAGAGATGAAAAAAGGGAGGAGGAAGTGAGGGTGGAAAAATCGTTCGAAGAAGAAGGAGTGAGTCGCGGCGAGAAAGAAAGAAAGCTGCAGCAAAACAAACAACCATAGCAAAAAAGAAATCAACCGTCGCAACAACACCCATCGTTCGAACGTTCGATCGTGTGCACGTGTGTGTAGGTTTCGAATTTTTAATATCTAACAATACGTATATTCGAGTTTTAATCCTTCGTCTCTTGAGCAGTTTGTTCTTCTTGTTTTTCCATCATCCATTTTGTGTTTTGAGGAGGAAACGACACAAATAAACAACACCCACACCGCTTTTCACTGCGACCCTTCTTAAAACTCACGCGCGAAACCAACATGCACTTTTAAAATATATACGAATACCACCACCAACAATGTTTTCTCGCTCTCAGAGCAAGAAACAGTCCACCGAAAACGATTTGATCGCCGCCAACCGACTTCTTGTGCAACTCAAAAGGGAGTTGAACTTGAACATCGACCAGCTGGAAGTGACGCAAGAAAACTCTAAACTGGCGCACAAGAGAGCGGACTCGTTGCAAGAAGTCGCGGACAAACACGCGAAAGATTTACTGGACAGTCGAACGAAATGCGAGGAGCAAACGAAAACGATCGAGCAATTAGCGAACGCGGTGTTGAAGAGAGAGAAAGAGTTGAGCGAGAACAAAAGAGTGTTGATTTTGCAAGGAGAGGAGTTGAAAGCGGTGGAGAAGCACGCGAAAGAGATTGAAGAACGTTTGAACGAGAAGGAGAAAGAGATGAAGATTAAGGAAGAGAAGATGCGAGAAGATTTACAGGAGACGTTTAAAAGAGAACGCGAAGAGATGGAAAAAAAGGCGGAAGAGGAGATGAAATGCGAACGCGAGAAACACGTGAGTCAAGTCGAGATGTTGCAAAAAGCGTGGAGTCCCCAGAAAGAAGAAGACGAGAGGAAGAAAAGGGAGCGAGAGGAATTAGAGACGAAAAGAGAAGCTGAATTAGTGGAAATGAGGAAGGAAATCGAGCGGTTGAACGGGGAATTGAAGAAGAAATTAGAGGAAAAATCGGTGATACAATCTCCTCCTCCTCCTCCTCCTCCTCAAAACGACTCTTCAAAAGAGGAAGTCGAAAAGTTGCGCAGAACGTGCAAAGAACAAAGCGAATCGATTCAGCGATTAGAGCGAGAAGTCGAGTCTTTAGACGACGTCATCAACGAGCAAATAGCTATGCTCGAGGAGAACGTACGACTCGACGAAAAGGCTGGAAACGAAAACGATACGAACGATGCGAAAGAAAAAGAAGAAGAAAGTTCTAAAGGTGAACGAGAACAGCAACAACGCGCGCGAGAGGAGGCTGTTCACGATGAAACGCGCGCGGTTCTCGAAACAGCCGTTGCGGAGAAAAATAAACTTCTCGGCCTGAGAGATAAAGAGATATTCACTCTGAAGAGATCGATTGAAAACTTGAAGAGATCCGCCGAAGTGAAGCAGCGTAACTTTGAAGACAAACTGAGCGAAGAAATATCGAAACACGAGCTCGAATTGATGACGTTGCAGGCACGACTAGAAGCCTCGAGCGCGAGCGCGAAGCAGTATGCGGAAGCTGAAGCCGAAGCTAAACGTCGCGTGGAAGTTTTAGAGCGACAAAACTCTAAACGCATCATAGAGGAAGCGACTTTACGAGAGACGAGCGTGAAGAACGCGTCTCAACAAAAAGCGCGGCAAGAGCACGACGTGCTTTCGAAACGAGACGTATCTTTGGCAGCAGTACCAACACCACCAACAGTACCGGCCGTTACGAAGAAAAGAGACGAAAAACAAAGACAAAACGACAACGACGACGACGACGAAGAAGAAGAAGACGAATCAATCGACGAAAAAACCGAAATCGCCAACTCTTCGCAGTCCTCCTCGCCGCCCTTTAGAGACGCGAAAAAGGACGTAGCAAACTTGCGTAAAAAAGTCGCCGAGGCGAGGAAGAACGCTAAATCAGCCGCCAACTCCCCATCCTCGCCGAACACGAGCGGAATAGGAAAGTCATCTCCAAACGCGCAGAAGAAATCTGAAATCAGCGCGCTCGGTGAGCGAAGCATCGTCAAACGCGCCATAGAGGCGCAAAAAAGGGTCGAGGAAGCCGCCAAAGGTTTAAACAGAATAAACGAGAGTCAAAAGAGACTTTTTCATCATTAATTCGTTTGAACGCGATAGAAGAATAGTAAAGTTGTATGATGTAGCATGTATTATAGCAGAAAGAAAAGTAAAACGACTCAATGCTGATGCTCGAAAAGAAGAAAAAATCTTTTGTACTCGTAAAAATCAACATTATCCTCTCTGCTCTTCTTAATACAACAACAAAGTATCATCATCATCCACGCGCAGCAGCAGCGAAGACAGAGGAGTAGTGGTCAAGGATTCAACGTAACACGTTATAACACACGGGCGCACGCACACACACACAGAGAGAGAGAGACAGAGAGAGAGAAAGAAGAAGATGACTGTCGAACAGCAGCAAGATATGGATAATAATAATATCATCGCCGATGATGGTGAAAGAAAACCGACGATAAAGTTCAATCCGTTGCCGAAACACGCACAAAATAACAAGAAACACAAGCGAGTGAAACCCCCGAAAATGGACGACGAACAGAAAAAGCTCGCGCAGGCGAGGATAGACAAGCAAATGAACGAAGGGTTCGAGAAGATTTTTTTCCAAAAGATGTTGGAAATTTGCAAAGAAGGAGGACCGAAGCGAGTCGTGCCGACGGGTGAAGAAGGGAAGACGAAAGCGCGAGCGAGTTTGGAGGAGGTGAAGGAGTTCGCGGTGAATTACGTGAAACACGCGCCGCCGTTACCGCCGAAAGCGGAGTTACCGGCTGGGAAAGCCATGCGACACGCGTTGATGTATTATTACGGATTTGACTTTGTGGAAGGGACGATGGTTCCGCCGATTAAATACGGAGAGTGTAACTGGGACGAAGGTATTCCGCACGAAAGCGCGCACAGAGTGTTCATCGACGCCTTTCGCATGCGCGTGGAAGACGAGTTGGTGTTTGCAAACAACGTGCACGGGAACGCGAAAGATGTCAAGTTAGGGACCATTAAGTTTGGGCCGCAAGCGAGAAACGATTTCGCTACGTTTTTGAGGAAAGCTCGAAAAGGCGTAAACGGGCAACCGACCATGTTGCCGTCGTGGTGGAAGAAAGAGGACGATAAGATTTGTGAAGAGGCGGAAATTTTGCACGAACGATTTCAAAAAGCAGACGCGAAAGCGTTGTACGGTGAAGAGTTCCAAAATCTTCGAGTGCTCGGAGAGTTGGTGTTGGGGACGCCGATCGGCGCCGGCATTCCGTACGAAGCCGATTTCGATATTTTCAAAGACAAACAAGGGGTGTACTGGCACGATGTGGACCCTTCGGTGGACACGGTTCCGAAACCTCCCTCGAAAGGAAAACAAGTGGACAAGAAGGAGTTATCCAAGGAGAGGATTAAGGAGGAGTTAGACTACGTCGTCAAAGGACGCAAATAAAAGAGCGAGAAGTTCAAAACAGCTGCGCATTCATCAATCAATTTAAAATGGATGATCTTATTCTTCTATCATTTTTACGCTACTTTACTTACACCAATCAACGCGTCGCACTCTCGACAAAAGTGATACGAGTCTGGAATTGGACACGCTAATAAGGAAATCCCAAACGTCACGATCGCCGCCAAAACGTTCGCCGTTCCCGATTTTTGCTCCACGTCTGTGAGAACTTCCTTTTGACACCTGTAACACTGCAACATCATCGGCGCGTGATTTCCAGGCCCGAGAAATATCGGGCCTGGGTTATCCTCGGGAACGCCGATCGCCGGTGGTACGTACCGTGGTCGCGGGTCCACGACCTGGACGATTTGTACCTGTTCTCGAGGATGTTGTTTGACTTGTTGTTCTCGATGAAAATGTTGTTTCGCGGTGACTCCTCCTTTTGTTTTCTTTTTCTCTTCTCGTTCTTCTCTTCCCTCGTCGTCTGGTTGTCGCTGCTTTACGCCGTCGTCGTCCGGGTAGTAACTCATTCTGTTCTTCTTCTTCTTCTTCTTCTTTCTTTCTTTCTGCTGATCGTCGTCGTCGTATTGTGATGTGTGGTGTGTATCTAAACGCTGTGCAAAAAAAAGCGTGCCTTGAAGCAGTTTTGTTTTGACGAACAAGTTCGTTGAAAGTCACTGAAAATTTTAAAGTCAATAATATACTAGTACATACAATCTAAGCGGACTATTCGTTCTCATCATCGTCACCTTCATCATCGGTGGTTTGTGACTTTTTCTCTCGTTCTTCTTCTTTTCCCAAGCCAAACCAGCTGTCTAACGTACCTGCGACGTATTCTACCACGTTCCCGCCTTCTCCTTCATCCGCGGAAGAAGACTCGACGAGCAACGAACTGTTTATGCGACCGCTCAACAAGTCGCTCGTTCGCACGACGAGCGCTCTGACTTGCGTGGCAGCGGCTTCTCTCTCGGAAACGCGAAGTAACTCGGTGTCTAACAATATTTTCTTTTGCGCTTCGAGTTGCTGACGTAAATCGAGGACGCGAGCGGTGAGCTCTTGAATATGGTCGCTTTGAATGACGTCGCCTTCGTTGATATTCAAGTTGATAACGGTTGAAGTCTCCGGAGTCTTTTCTACGACTACAGGAGGTGCTTCTCTCGCTTCGAGAAGCGCTCGTGCAGATTTCGCGGCTTCCTCTCGAGCTTTTGATAACGACTCTGTCGTTTCTGTCAAGAGAACTTTCGATTGCGCAACCTCCTCTCGGGCTCGCGCCAACGCTTCTTCGGTTTCATTCAACGTTCGTTTCAACAGTTCAATTTCAATATTCAGTTGCGCAATCATAAATGCGTTTTCGTTTTCGGATGCGCTAGTTGTCTTCACAGCGGACGAGAGATCTAACAACGCTTTTTCAGAGGATGCCTTGGCTTCGTCGCGTTCGGTTTGTGTCGTTAAGAGTTCCTCGCGAGTTCTTCTCAACTCTTTCTGGCGCAAGTCGCTCTCTTCTCGTTTGTCTCTCAAAGATACCTCTAAAGACTTGACGGACGCTTCCAAAGCGGTTATTTTCTTCCGCAACGCGTCCTTTTCGAGGGTGGTTTCTTTTTGCATAGATTGAATCTCTCGTTCGTGTTCTTCTTTCATTTCTTTATCTTTATTGTCATCGTCGGCGTTATTTTCTACCGACGACGTTTGCGTTTCCGCCTCTGCGGTTATTGCTTTCTGTTGCTTTGCTGCTATCATCTCTTCCATCACCAACTTACACTTTTGCAACTCTAATTCATTCGCTTTTAACTCGTCCGAAACTTTCGTCATCACGTCGTCGTGTTCCTGCGCCAACTTCAACTGCTCCGTGTATTTCTCCGTGACTTTTTCCAACTCACTCTCCTTCGCCTCGTTTGCGTTTCGTATGGATTCGCACGCGTTTTCCAACTCTTTAATTTTCATCCTCGACGCTTTGATCTCTTCCTCGTGTTCCGTTTTCAACGTTTTAATCTTCATCTCCAAATCTTTTTGTTGCAACTCAGCCTCGTTCGCTCGCGTCTCTGAGACTAAAATCGCTGATTCGATGTCCGATTTAAACTTCTCCGTCTCCGTCTCTCGCTCCTCTTGCAAATCGGACAACTGTTGGTTCACCTCTTGCAACTGTTGCTCCGAACTTCTCAAGATGTTCTGCAACTTTTCCTCTTTCTCGTTCGCAGTCGTTTCATTTTCATATTTCGCCTTTTCGAAATCTTCCTTAAGCTTCTTGCACTCTTTCAACGCTTTCTCGTGCGCCGTTTGCAGCTCGAACAGTTTTCCTTTCAACTTTTCCGTCGAGTGTATTCTTCGTTCGCGTTCTAATTTCAACTCTCTCAGAGCCATCTCCTCGGCCGTTCGGTCTATTTCTTTCCGTTCTTTCGAGTCGAGTTCGAGCAATTGCGCTCGCAACAAGAGCATCTCCGTCTTCATCTTTTGCATGTCCTCCGGCGAAGGTGCCGGCGATAATAACTGTATTCTTTGGTTGTTGTTTTTGTTGTTGGAAATATCTCGAAACGTCGTCGCAGCTCCAGCTGTCGCGGCTAACTTTTCGTTCTCTCTCCTCAATTTCATCACGTCCTCTCGTACGCTCTTTGCTTTATCTTGTAACTCTCCTCTTCGCGTGGATTGGAGCCAGTGTAAACTCTCTTGGAAACGAGGCGACTGGAAATCAATCGATGATGATGATGATGAGAACACATTATTAGTAGTATTCTCATTCGAAGAAGAAGGCGTCGCTGGTGTCTTTCTCCCTCCCATTATTTCCTCTGTTACTACTACTAACTTACGATGTTGTTGTTGTTGTTGGATAAATAGTGCGTGTGCGTGTGTGTGTG
>Ga0115557_1000544_pt1 | contig 26278 bp, 25 predicted proteins | sample COGITO_mtgs_1104_FD_87280 | JGI IMG/M metagenome (GOLD analysis project Ga0115557, IMG submission 87280) | Pelagic marine microbial communities from North Sea - COGITO_mtgs_110421 | ecosystem: Environmental > Aquatic > Marine > Epipelagic | place: Germany:Helgoland, sampling site Kabeltonne...
CCAGCAGGTCTTCTCGTCCCAAAATCTTACCTCCTCTCCCCTTCACAATAATTTTCTCTCTCTCTCTCTCTCGCGACTCTTTTTACTACTGTTCTAAAAACGCGTACCTAAACAGAGTTCAACACAGACAGACAGACAGACATACACACACACGCGCGCGCGATGAGCACCGCATGTCTTCATTCGATGATGTCATCGTCCGCGGCTGGAAAGACGAGAACGTCGTTTTCTTCAAAGACGAGAATTGCCTCGTCGTCTTCGAAAGGAATTGAGACACGTCGTCGTCGTCATCGCCGTCTTTCAGAAAAGAATTACAAGACGACGACGACGACGCGGGCGGTGATCAACGAAAGTTCTTCGAGCGAGCAAAACGAGGCGACGGTACCGGAGAAAGATTCCTCGAAAACTTTGAACGTCGCCGTGGAGAAGAAAACGGAAGGGGAGAAGATTCAGGATATGCTCAATAAACCGTACAAATGGGGCTTCACCACGGACATCGAAACCTTGACGATTCCTAAAGGTCTATCCGAAGATACCGTTCGATTAATCAGCTCGAAGAAGAATGAACCGGAGTGGATGTTGGAATTTCGCTTGAAAGCGTACCGAAAATGGCTCACGATGGAAGAGCCGGACTGGTCGGATAACAAATACCCGGAGATTGATTACCAGGCCGTGTCCTATTATTCGGCACCAAAAGTATTAGAGAAGAAAGAATCTTTAGATGAAGTCGATCCAGAACTGTTGAAAACGTTCGATAAGCTGGGAATACCTTTGAACGAACAGAAAAGAATGACAAACGTTGCCGTAGATGCCGTTTTTGATTCCGTTTCTGTTGCGACGACATTTAGAGCGGACTTGTTGAAAGCCGGCGTTATCTTTTGTTCGATATCCGAGGCCATCAAGGAGTACCCAGAGCTCATAAAGAAATATCTCGGTTCTGTTGTCCCGGTAGGCGATAACTACTTTTCGGCGTTGAATGCCGCTGTTTTTTCAGACGGATCTTTCTGCTACATCCCCAAGGGTGTAATCTCGCCGATGGAGTTGTCTACGTACTTTCGCATCAACGCCGAGTCCTCCGGACAATTTGAAAGAACTTTGATCGTGGCGGAAGACGATTCATACGTTTCGTATCTCGAAGGTTGCACTGCTCCAGCATACGACGAAAACCAGCTTCACGCTGCGGTTGTAGAAATTTACGCGGGGAAAAACGCCGAAGTAAAGTACTCCACCGTTCAAAACTGGTACGCTGGCGACGAAAACGGAAAAGGAGGTATCTATAACTTTGTCACGAAACGCGGCTTGTGTAAAGGTGATAACTCGAAAATTTCTTGGACACAAGTTGAAACCGGTTCTTCCATCACGTGGAAATATCCATCCGTCGTACTCGCTGGAGATAATAGCAAGGGGGAGTTTTACTCCGTCGCGTTGACGAATAACAAGCAGCAGGCTGACACGGGATCGAAAATGATACATGTCGGTAAGAATACGAGATCTAGAATTGTTTCGAAAGGTATTTCTGCTGGAAAGTCCAAAAACGTGTATCGAGGTCTAGTCTCTGTTGGCCCCAACGCGACTGGCTCGAGAAACTATTCACAATGCGACTCTATGTTGATTGGGGACGATGCCGGCGCGAATACGTACCCATACATCCAAGTCAAGGATCCTTCCTCTAGAGTCGAGCATGAAGCGTCTACTTCCAAAATTGGTGAAGATCAGTTGTTTTACTTTCAACAGCGCGGTATTGATCTCGAATCTGCGGTTGGTGTGATCATTTCTGGCTTTTGCTCAGAAGTATTTCAAGAGTTACCTCTCGAATTCGCCGCCGAAGTCGAAGCGCTCATGTCCTTGAAGTTAGAGAACGCGGTGGGATAAAATCGTCGAGATGTTGGTAAGCAACAGCAAAATATAGTAAAAAATTTGTAAAACCATTAGTATACCAGTAATATTTGCGTATTAAAATAATTCCTGTTGTTTCGATTCATATTTATGCATGTACGCTTTGCTTTGTTTACAATTTTTATATCTGTTATAAGTGTTCTCAACTCTCGCCGCTCAGCGAAACCGAGTCTGCAGCCTTTTGCATCTTCTCCATCAGTTTCGCTTCGTCCTTCAAGGCTAGTTGAGAACTCTTATCGCTATTCTTTCTAACATCTAATCCCGTTAAGCAACTCCCCGTCAACGCATTCATTTTTTCCAACGCGGCGCGTTTCTTTTTCTCTTTCGCCTCCTTCAACTGCTCTCCCGTCAACTGTACCTTTCCAATGTCGCCAGCTTCGTCGCGGTTGTCAGAACTCATAGACGCCTTGGACGACTCGCGAGACATCGTTCCAATCGAAGAGGTTCCAATATCACTTCCGTAAGTATTCGACGCAGCAGCTGCACTTTGCAAATGACCGTTAACCAATGGTTGATCAGAGCTGTAACCCTGAGAGGGTGCGAGAGGCGGCTTGGCACTTTCCATCCCGGCAGAGAAATGCTGTTGAGCGTATTGTTGTTGTTGTTGATGTTGTTGCTGCTGCTGTTGCTGTTGCTGTGATTGCACCGGCTGATACAAGGTCGATAACGAAGCTGAAGAGTGCGCGGTCTGAGTCATTTGAGACTGCTGCACTTGCTGCGTGTATTGTTGCTGTTGCTGCATGGTGGCCAGTTGCGGGAGATTGCCATCTGATTGATGATTGGTTCCTAATCTTGAGAACGAACGCTCTAAACGCCTTTTGTGAAAAGCACGAACTTTACTCTGGCGCTCGGTCGCGTGCCTGTGCCGCATTTCCGCCTCTTCTTGCTGCTGCATTTTTTCTAACTCCTCTAAAACTTGAAGCTCCATTTCATCATCGTACTCTAACTCACCATCCTCTAGTGCGGCAAGAACCGGAGTCTCTGATCGACTCGGATACGCCGCTGCTGACGCGTCGTAGCCTTGTTGTTGTTGTTGTTGTTGTTGCTGCTGCTGCTGTTTCATCGCTTGCTGTTGAGACTGAGGATGTTTTGGTGGTAAAGAAATACCACCGCTAGAAAGCACGTCCGCCGGAATTTGTTGTGGGTAATTCGAATTATTTATAGCACCAACCGGCGGAGAAGCTAACGGAGAACTCAACTTCGATGCACTCGCGCTCGAATCATTGCCTCTCTGATCACCTGGATACTGATGAGAGGGTTCGCGTGCTTTGAATTGCTGTTGAGCCAATCCCGGTCCCGCAGAGTGAGATCTTTCTATGCGTTCATCAGAAGCGAGCGACATGCTCTGCACGTCTAAGCCTAATTGCTGAACGGATGAAGCGTCCTCTTGCGTCTTTGATCTACCAACGACTATCGACGGTGACGCTGATCTGACAAATGGATCTTGTCGCAACTCTGCGGAAACGACGATGGGAGATTTTTGCGGAGATCTTTCTCGCTCGTGCATCTCCTCCGGCGATCCTCCCGCGCTGTGATGATGGAGGCTCTCGCGATCTTGCGATTCGACCGACCTCGCACTATCCACTCTGGTCAACCCAGTGGTAGAGCCAGCACCGCTAGCGAGTTGTTCACTCGAACCTCCGTCGCCGAAACCGTTCGTAGATCGCATCTCTTCAAACGAGTCTCGAGAGGAGTGTTGTTCGCCAGATTCCAAGTTCGGCCTCTCCTCGGACAAATACTTCACCTCCTTATTTATCTCGCGTTCGATAGTATTCACGTCGGATTCAGAGAGTTGTAACTCTTCGACCATCTCCTTCGCGACGTTCTGCGCAGAATCTGTATTCGTGCTGAATGGAAATTCTACAGTTCTCGTCTGACCGGAAGACTGATCCGTAATACGCAAGCGCAAACGTAAAGTATTATTGTCCATCAACAAACCTTTGACGCGAATGTTCAACGAAGCACCACGCTCGCGTTGTTCGAAAGGACCAGCGGGTAGGTCGGAAGATCCTTCGGTGTTGGAAACGACGCGATAGAATCGTCCGCCGGGCGTTGCCGGAAGTTCTTTCGATGCCTCTTGTATGGGATACAAACCTTTCCCCTTCGTTTCGCTACCCGCAACAGCGACAGCATCGCTGCTCGTCAGTACAGGTGGAGGATTCGTAAGCGTGTCAAAACTAGACCTGCTCGTTTCTGACGATTCCTCTTCCGCGACCTGAGGTCTCGGCGCCGCGGGTTCTTCTTCAACGACCGCGCGCGGTAAGTTGCGTGGACGCGACTGTTTCTTCTCCAAGAACGGATCCGCGAGCAGTTCAGAAGCAGTCCAACGCTCTTCTTTTGGTGCAATGCACTTCAAAATGAAATTATAAATCGCGTCGCCTTTTTCCTTGACCGCTTCGAGAGCATCGGGCAAAATGCCCTGCGAAACTCTTTTATAAATCTGCGCCGGGTTTTTGCACTCGGAGTATGGACACGTGAAGGTGACCAACTCAATCAAACACATCCCAAAGGAGTAGATATCTACGCGTTCATCGTAATCTTCCTCATAGAGTTCAGGAGCCATGAATTCGGGCGTTCCGATGACAGAATGCGTTCTTTGATGATTGAGCATAGCTGCGAGACCTAAATCGCCAATTTTAATCTCGCCAGCGTTACCGTTGACGAAAATGTTATCGCACTTCAAGTCTCTGTGCACGATGGGGGGATCGTGCAAGTGTAAATACTCCAATCCTCTCAAAATTTGGCGAGACCACGACTTGACGGCACGCATGTCGAGGTTGGTCTTAAACTTTGCCGCGTATTTATTCAAAGTGCCTTCGCACGCTTCGGTGATGAAATTCACGGACATTTCGCCCTTCTCCATGACGTTCCAGCTGTGATAGAATTTCAAGATGTTCTTATGATCGAGCTTCTTGAGAATCTCAACTTCGTGCATGAGCCGTTGCTTTTCTTCTGGCGGTAAACCGGAAACTTTAACTTGATTCCACGCGACGTCCATGCCTTCTTCTTCGTCAAACGCTTTATACACATTCTTGTACGTCCCTCGCCCAAACAACTGCGTCGTCCGACCGAACCTCCCAGTTGGATCCCACTCCACGAACTTCGTCTCTTCTTCTTCTTTCTCCCCTGGGTCGTCATTCTCTAGCACTTGTTGGTCGGTAACAATCGGCGGCGGCGTTGGCGGCGGCGGATCAGTAGCAGTTTCTCCTCCTCGCTCCAATTCTTGTGGTTGAGTTTCACTTTTGGGTGAGGAACCCTCAGCTCCACCACCAATTTCTTCGGCCCTTCCTATCGGCGACGACGGCCGCGCGAGTTCTTCCTCTTCAGAACTTTTGTGCTGCCGTTCGACTCCTTCACCCTCGCCGTTCATTTTGCTCCAAGCACGTGTGCGCACAAAGCTCTCTCTCTCACTCTCTCCTTCTTAAAAGTCCTTTTTTTTATTGAATTCAAACTTGTTCAAAAGCGGCCCCTCTGCCTTCTTCTTTTCCGAGTGCTCTAAGAATTCTCTCCTCCGAAGCAATCTTCTTGACCGCTTATTCTTCTATCAAAGCGATTTAAATCTAATTCTTTTCGTGTAAAATGATTCCCCGTGCGTTCTTCTTTACTAACAACAAGAAACCATTGTCACTGGACGATCTTAAGTGCGTCCTATCCCGCGCGGAATGAAAATTTATGCAGTTCAATTGTGGAAGCTCTTTTCAAGCGACGCCGGCACGGCTCTTCTTCGGACTCAAAATTTCGAAGACTTTTGCGACTATTGAGACGTGACGCGAACGTAAAAAGTTTAGTTTCGACGAAGAGTTGAATAGAAAAAACGGTTCGGGATCCAAATCCGCGTTTTCCACAACGTTTATCGCGACCAAAGGTGAGGATATTCGCCGTAATCCGCCGCTTTTTCTCGTGGTTGACTACGGCCGGTTTTTAGGGTGTCAAAATTTCTGTCTTTCTCCTCTTTCTTGGAAACCGACGACGACCGTTTTGAAGAAGCTCTTCTCCGATCTCTTTTCTTCATTCTTCATTCTCGAGAACAACAAAAAGAACGTGTCTTTCTTTTAATTTTGTTTTGTGAGGGAGCGCGGACTCGCACCCAAACAACCGACAGGGTTGAAGTAAAACATGTCGTCCATGCTCAAACCGTTCCTGAACTCCGTCATCTCCATCATAACGAACGATGGCCGGCACATTGTCGGTCACTTGCGTGGCTTCGATCAACAAACAAATCTTATAGTTGAAAACTGTCACGAGAGGGTCTATTCCATGGAGAACGGCGTGGAGATGGCACCGCTCGGTTTATATGTAGTAAGAGGAGATAACGTAGCGCTAGTTGGAGATGTGGACGAGGAGTTGGATCAAAAGTTAGATTTGAGCGCTGTTCGTGCGAAAGGCCTAGGACCCATACAATGGTAAAACGAAGCAACAAGAATAAAAAGCAAATTGACGCATTAGAAGAAGAAGAAGAAGTAGTTTTTACGCGGTATCTGAATACGACAAAAACAAAAATAGAATTTAGCGATGTAGAAGAAAGAGGTATATCAAGTAGTATATAAAGTCAACGCCTATTCCGCTCACGGCGCTGTTTGTGAAGAGCCTTCTTGTTCTCGCTTCGTTTCTTCTTCTTCTTCGCTGTCGTTGTCGTTGTCTTTTTCAGTCGAGAAGAGCAATGGGACGCGTCGCTTGTACGACTTTACCTCCTTCATTGATGACTTTAACGCTAATTCTGACACTTCGCGATAATACGGCTGGACATCACTCATCGAGTGAAGAGATTGAATCAAGATTTCAAGCATCTCAAACGCAACTGATAACGAAAGAAAAAGAATGGCAGTTAAAGCGGCGTGCGCCGAAATAATCGGGACCACCGCTGAGGAGAACAACAACGCCATGACCGATACTGGAAATGCAAAACAAATATTCACCGCTACCACTTTACAGTTGTTCAAAATACCTGGAAGTATTCGCGTACGGTGTCGTCGACGTTGTCGTTCTTTCTCTTTGTTTTTCTTCATCCAAGCGCGCGGGGATAACACTTCGAAAAACGTCTCGATAAGAGGCGAAAACCGTTCTTCTTCTCCGCTTCCTCCTCCTCCAGCCGAACTTATTCTCAAATAAGGCGGAGAAGCAAACGCGAGCGATTTCGTTAAAGAAGGCGTAGATACTCCCATCGCAGGAGTGAGTTGTCCCTCTCGCGAGTCTTGTTCTTGTTCTCGGTCTTCTCTTTTCCCGCTCGTCGTCGAGAACGAAAAGAGAGGAGGAAACGAAAACGAAGACGGCGAAGACTGCGGCGAGCTCACGAGTATCTCCTCGGCCGTATCATCGAGGCCGCGCTCCTTCTCGTAATACTTCTTCTCGCTCGCCTCAAATTTCTTAAGCTTCTCTGCGCTCATTGTGTATGAATCGTCGAAAACTACCTCTCGGTTTTGCGCGCAGCGTGCGTGTATTTTATTCTGACGAAGCACTTTTCTTCTTTAGATATGAATTTACTTCTTCTTCACTTTTTGTGCGGCGCGCAAAACCACCGACGATTTATTAGACGACGACAGGTGCGAGAACAATTACGATGACGATATCATCATCGTCGGTGTTGGATGCGAGAGCGCGGATTTGTGAACGATGCTGCTCGTATCAACACAAGAAAACTCGGAGGGGAAAAAGTGAACCGCCGTTTGCCTCGTCGTCATCATCGTCATCGACGACAACGAAAGTTGCTGCTGCTGCTGTTGTTGTTGCGTCTTCTTCGACACAGCGTAACGACGAGAACGAAAGGACAACGTCGACGACAACTAAAACTCATAGCAACAGACGAGCATTTTTAGTCTCGTCCACTTCGTTGTTTTCTCTCTGTGTAGCGGCGATTGCTCGGTATCCTTTACCGTCGTCAAAAATCGCCGCCCACGCAGCAACAATAACAATACAAAACGAAGAAGAAGTACGAAAAAATTTACGCCAAGTGCTCGAGAGTAAAATACAAAAAACAAAGTGTCCGGCGGTGTTGAGAGTTGCATTTCACGACGCGGGAACGTTTAATAAAGCGTCGAACGATGGTGGAATGAATGGGAGCGTTTTGTACGAATTAGGACGTCCAGAAAGTTTTGGTTTGAAGCGAGGACTGAACCCGATAAAAGAGGTGTACGAGGAGATGAAAGCGAGAGGTTTCGGCGACGACACCGGCGGAGTATCGTTAGCGGATTGCATAGCTTGCGCAGGAGCTTACGCAATCGAACTCACTGGTGGCCCAAAGTTCTTAGAATCCATCCCGCTTGGACGTAGAGACGCTTCCTCTGCGGATCCAGAAAACCGCATGCCAGTCGAGACGCTTCGAGGAAAAGAGATGCGAGAACATTTCCAAAACTTGTACGGGTTATCCTCCCAGGAAATGATTGCGCTTTCTGGAGCACACACGATAGGACAAAAAGGATTCGGTGACCCGTACACTTTCGACAACGAGTATTTCGTGACGTTAAAAAAGGATCCGTGGAACTTACCAAACTTAACCAAAGACGAGTTGGAGATGAACGAACACATCGGTTTGTTATCGGACCGATACTTGGCTGAGGACGAAGAAAATAAAAAGTGGATTAATAAGTACGCCGAAGACGCTGGAGCGTTTAACAAAGATTTCGTCGAAGCTTACATCAAATTGACGACATTAGGAGTGTAATATTTATACTGCAGTAGTAACACATAGTAGGATTGGTTTGATTGATTATTCAGATATTTTTTACATTTACAAAGTTTATGATATTGGTTTAAAAAAATAGAGCTCTCTTCTTTTCTCTTGTCCTCCTCTGGGGCGCGTTTTCACGCAACCCACGAGGAGCACGATAAAGCCCGAGGAGAGAAGAGGACGCACGTTCACGGGTTTACGCGCGTTCGCCTCTGATTCTTCTCGCCAATTGAATATCTTTCGGCATGATGGTGACCCGCTTGGCGTGAATGGCGCACAAGTTGGTGTCTTCAAACAAGCCAGTCAAGTACGCTTCGGACGCCTCTTGCAACGCCAAGACGGCGTGCGATTGGAATCGCAAGTCAGTCTTGAAGTCTTGGGCGATTTCTCTGACCAAGCGTTGGAACGGCAACTTGCGGATTAAGAGTTCGGTCGATTTTTGGTATTTTCTGTTTTATATTTTTAGAAGAGGAAGAAGAAGAAGAAGAGGAAGAAGGAAGGTCAGAAAAGAGGAAGAAAAAGAGAGAGAGAGAAGAGAGAATTGGGCCACCTCCTCCCTCGAGCAAGGCACCGCGCATTTTTTTCTTGATTTGATGTTTCCGCAGATGCGACTAGAATACAAACGAAAGCATCTGCCAGTCGCGCAGATAAAATGCGTCAGCGCGCAAGAATGACCGCGCGTGCGAGATCACGGCGCGTTTACGCCTCGCCCGATAGAGAAAACGAGAATCGTTTCCTCGAGAAAAAACACCGCCAAAATTGACCAAAAATGGCGCTAAAAACGCAAGATCCCTCATCATCCCACTCACCGAATCTCTCTCAACGCAACGGTACCCGGTCTATATCTGTGCGGTTTCTTGACACCGCCAGTCGTCGGCGCGGATTTGCGCGCGGCTTTAGTCGCGAGTTGTTTTCTCGGGGCTTTGCCACCGGTGGATTTACGAGCAGTTTGTTTGGTACGAGCCATTGTTCGGTTCCTCACTCTCTCTTTTATGACGATTATATCTCTTTCTCGAGTGGAAAAACAAAAAAACGAGAGGAAAGGAGAAGGCACACAAAGAAAGAGCCTGCTCTTCTTACATTCGTTCCTAACAACTACATCTATACTATCTACTTTAGAAACTATTTTAACGAACTACCAAATACTAAATATACATATTCTACTTGACTATTTTCACGTCTTTATACCCCATCGCTTTAATCATATCCTCGAGAGCGTTGGCGTGCGTGCCCTGGAAAATACACGCCTTCGTATCCGCGTCGAGGGAAGCGCCCGCGCCCAAAACCTTTTTCAGTTTCGTCACCAGCTCTTTCGTTGGGTTTACTAAACCAGACACGACTGTAACGACTTTATTCTTTCGCCTTTCTACTTTTATGCGCACGCCTTTACCATTCTTCGATGGCGATGGCGGCGTCGCTTTCTTCTTCGTCAGCTCTTTTTTAGTATTGTTTTCGTCTTCGTATGCAAACTCGTCGATATTCGTGCTCGTTCTTTTTTCTTCCTTCTTCACCGCGAGCTCTGGTTTATCTGCCAGGTGACTCCTCATGCTCTGCAACGCCGCGAATGGATTTTCATCGCTATTCTTCGCAGCGCGACAGGCGAAAGAAACCCGGCTCGGTGGTAAAAGAGTAGGATTTCTTCTTCGCTTCAACAAACAACAACTCTTTGATGATGATGATGATGATGATAATAATGAAGAAGAAGAAGAAGAAGAAGTGGAACTTGTTCTCGGGGATAATAATAACAAAGAGTGCGCGTTAATGCGCGTGTAACACGCTTGGTGCATCACAAATGTTTTATTTAGTATAGAGGTAAAGTTGCGGGCAACAAAAAGCGTTGTGTTTTGAAGAAAAAAAGTAGTTAAACAAACAAAACAAACTTTACAAACAGTGTGATGTGTGTTCTATTTATACGTCAATGCAGTGACACGCGTCGAATATTTTTACATCAATAGAATACTATGATTATTTACTGTCCGTGCAATCCATCACGTTTTGCAAATCCCGCTCTATGATTTTACACAGCGGCGATAACGGTAACGTCGCGAATGGTTCTTCGATTTGAATACCGATTTCATCCACGCCTAAAATGAGATAACTCACGCAAAACATCAAAGGTAAAAGCGTCCATCCAGTCGTTATCGAAGATAACGCAAACGGTAAAGTGAGCAACCAAATCATGATAGACCGCGACGAGTGACGACTGAACGAGAGCGGAATTGGTGTCGATAATAATCGTTCGCACACACCGCCGGCTTGGTTAATTTCTGAAATCGTTTGCTCGAGCATCAATTGAGCGTTGTCGTTTATGCCCTCTTTCACTGCGATCTTCATAAAGTGAGTCAAGCGCATGGTGCAGAAAAACGGGCGATTCCTGTCTTCGTTCAATAGAATAGGAATTTCTTCGCTGGCACCAACTCTGTTCAAGATGCGAGACACCGCTTCGTCCGGCGTGTCTCTAAAAGCTGAAGGGTCGCTTTTATCTTCTCGCGTTCGACCGGACCGTAATCTAGATTTCAACAGGTACGGATAACACGAAACGAGGCCTAACATCGTCTTTCTCAGTTGCTCGTTTTCTATGTACGCGCTGAAGCGCGCAAAATCGCGGCACCGGCGAACGAGCGCACCCCACGCCATCCGACCTTCCACGAATCTACTGTAAGAAGAGTTTGTGCGAAAGACGAGCACTAAACCGAGCACCGTACCGAGCATCGTGTGGAACAAAGGTGAAATTTGAAACGTAAACGTCTCTATCGTCGATTGCTTCATCCACTCTACTAAGCTCAATGGTAAAATTCCACTTGCATAGGGAACCATTTTGTGCGTAAGGTTGTATAAAGTTCCCGGCATGATCAAAACCAAGTACGAGAGAAATGTGAGCGTCAAAAGCACTCGGACCAACCGAAGAAAAACCGTCGAGCTCGGGATGTTTTGCAAATCGTAAAAGAAGCGGTTCACTCTTCGATGTTTTTCCCATTTATCTTGATCGAATAACTGCGAAATAGACGTCCCAGATGAGATGAGCGTTTGGTTCAAACCAGGATCGAGTTGTAACAAGCGATCTCGTATGCCGACGTAGTTTTTCACCGCAGCTTTATTCAAGTCTATGTTCTTCAATATCAACTCGCCTTTCCAACCTTCCAAGAAACCGGCACCGGCAAAATTTTCGCCGTCGTCGTCGTCGTCTTGGTCCGTCGCCGGCTCAATGTTTGCTCGCGTTTTTATCCTTTCTCTCGTCGCGTTCCTGCTCGTTCGTGTGTCGCTTTTTCTTCGTCTCTCTCTTCTCTCATCTCTCGCGCTTTTCGTAGTATTCCTCAACAGTTTTAACGAGAATGAAGAAGAAGAAGCAGAGGAAGAAGAAGAAAAACCACTTCTTTTGGAAGACAAAAGGAAAAGTCGTCGTCGTCGTTGTTGTTGTTGCGCGTTCAAAAAAACCGCGCGGTTCGCGCGATAAGAAGAACAAGAAGAAGACGAAGACGCGTTCATCTTCACGAGGCTTGTCGTCGATGTTATGGTAATCATCTCGAGACCGACCGACCGACGAATATAATAAAATCGTTGTCGATAGAAAAAGTGCTGCTGTTTTTATCTTTTTTTCCTTCCTCTTGTTCTTTGTTGTTGCCACAAAGTAAGCAAAAAAAGCGCGCGCGAGTTTTGCTGCTTCTTTCCGCATTCGGGCAAACAGTCGTTTTGTTGTCCCTTTTTAGAAGAGGAGCGAGCGAGCGAGTGTTGAGTGAGTGAACGACGTGACTACGCGAACGAACGAACGCGTATAAATAGAGAGAAACAAAGAAGGAGGAAGAAGAGAGTGAAACAAAAATGGGCGGCGGCGCCGGCATCGGTGGTGGTGGTGGTGGTGGTGGTTTCTCCTTATCCTCGTTGGACGCGTATAAGAAAATCGAGGATCATCTCATGGTGCGAACGACTTCGGGAGCCATCGTCTCGTTACTCGGCATCGCGCTGATGTGTATTTTAGGCGCGAGTGAAATTTTGAATTACATCACGCCACCAGTGGTGAAACAAATGGCCGTGGATGGTACGCAGAACGAATTGATGACGGTGAGAATGGATATTACCTTCCCGAGAGTTCCCTGTTCGGTGTTATCGGTGGACGCGTACGATCAGTCGGGAAAGAACGACCAAGACGTGAGAGGAGAGTTACACAAGGAAAGACTGAACAAAGACGGGAAATCGTTAGGGTCGTACGATAAAGCCGGAGGCGGAGTCACCGATGAAGAAGACGCGCTCATACAAGACTTGCAACAGTTCTTCGGCGGCGGAATGAAGGTTGTCTTTCAGAAACGCGCGGAACATTCGCGGGAAGTGAAACACGCGGTGGAGAAGAAAGAAGGATGTCGGTTATACGGAAGGATGCACGTGCAAAGAGTCGGTGGGAATTTCCACATTTCCGCGCACGCAGAAGAATACGAGACGCTCCAACACGCGTTTGGTGCGGTGAATAAAATCAACATATCGCACACCATCACGCACTTATCGTTTGGCGCTGGGTATCCAGGATTGGTGAACCCGTTGGATGGCGTCGCGCGAAGCGGAAGTGACGACGAGTTTCACTACGACGAAAGTAGCAAAGATAGTAGGAGCTCGGATAGAAAAAACATAGAGAAAGAAAAGGAGGAGGAAGAGAAGAGGAAGAAAAAAGAGCAAGTTCGAAGAAGCAGGCTCATGGACTTGACTTGGGATGAAAACGGAAGCGGAGTGTACAAGTATTTTCTCAAACTTGTGCCTACGTTTTATCGAACCCATAGAAGCGTCTTCTTAGGTTTGTTTAGTTGGACGAAAAGCGTCTCGACGAACCAATATTCCGTGACGGAATACTTTCGTAAAACTGATGCTTGGTCGGGATCGTTACCAGCGGTGTATTTCTTGTATGACTTCTCTCCTATCGCGGTAACCATTGATACGAAGCGACCGCACTTCGTGTACTTTCTGACTCGTTTATGCGCCGTCTGTGGTGGCGTGTTTGCGTTTGCACACATGATTTCAAACTTAGTAGATGCACTCTTAACGATTATAACGAAGAAGAAACGTTAGGATTTAGATATATGATTAGTAGTGGTTGTAATAGTGCCGTAGTATGTAGTACGGAGTAAAGGTACAAATAATTAATTAATACGCGTGTTTCAAGCTTTCAGTTTCAACTTTCGGAATTACACGATGCAAAAACTCTTTCGTTGAACAAGCGCCACAATAAAAAGAAACAACACGTAAACGTTCCGTAGATGATAACAACAGAAATGGCAGGAGTTCTCTCTCGTGCATCCAAGAGACTTCTGAACAAGTTGCCTCAGTTTGAGAGATTCACCATTCAAAGAGCCGCTTGTAAAGTGAAAGAAGATATCGCGAGACGACGTAAACAATTGGAGTTTGAGTTGGACGAAGTCGTGCACATAATCTCCCCTGGACCTTTGGACTCTCCGCAATTTTCCACGCCGGTTTCGCAGTTAAAACAAGATTTCAGGCGAGGGAGGAGCATAGTTGAACGGGCGAGAAATAGATACTTGGACAAAACCTGGGGGAAAAAGAAAAACCATCCCCCGCCAGTTGGGAATTCTTCTTAAAACGCAAACCTTAGCTTTTAGTTTACCTTTAGTCATAGCTTAGAATGCGTAGCATATTTAGAGGATTTTTGTACCATGAATACCAACCACCACCACACTTACATTGAAACAGAATTGTTGCGATATCGTTACACGTTACATGGTTATCATATAAAGTAGTATGGTTTCGCTGTTATTACAAATACATAAAAAGTACGAGGATATTTTATAGGACGCCCTTTCGTCTGGCCCACTTGATTATCGCTATGCTGCAATATGTCAAGCCGAATAGCAACAAACCACAGGTGATATAAAACGCAGAAATCGACATTTCCAGGCAACTTCTCAAGTTCATCCCGAAGATACCGGTAACGACTGCTCCAATTGCAGCAGAAAAACTGGCAATGGAAAGAGTCAATTCTAATTTTGAAACCTCTAATCGTCTCGCCGCAAGCGTCGAGGCCACGGACTCGTCCAAATCTCTCGCATTTTCCAAGAGGGCCTCGGCACCAGAGTGACATGCTTCGGCTTGCTGCAGGTAATACTCAATCAGGTTTTCAACTTCCTCCTCTTCATACTCGATGGTTTCCGCGTCTTCTTCATTTTCTTTCTTCGCCGTGGAGGATAACGTCATTCTCTCGATATCGTCTTCATCGTTCAAAGTGTCGAGCAAGACGTCTCTGACTGCTTCTGCTCTCGATTCCAGTTGAACCAAAGTCTGTTTCATGAAGCGTAACTCGTCGAGCGTCTCTTTGTTAATATTTAACTGCATTCGACGTTCTAAAGTGCGGTATCGTCTCGTGACAGTTTCTAATCTCTCTTCGAGTTGGTGCACCGTTTCTTGCAAAGCGGCTTCAACTACTTGTAACTCGAACGGAATTTCCAGTCCTTCCGCGTTATCTTGCTGCATAGAGGTGAATCCAACGCCGCCATCAACGGATGATCCACCAATTGAAACGCCATTTGATGCACTTTTCAGCATCTTTTGAGCGGCAATTTTCTGATTCCACGCCTCCAAAAAGTTGTTCGACGGTCCCGTCTCCGGGCCGAGTAACAACGCGTGATCCTCCCGAATGATTATTCGAACACCTAAGTTGACTAATATGGAGTCTTCGCGAACAATGATAGCCGGTGTGTTGTTTGATTGCGTTAAAACTGGATCAATACGACGTAAATCCCGCGGCGATAAATCTGTATCTCTCAACATTTGTCGCCTGGACATGACTTGCTTATACGGCGCTCTGTCTTCATCTTTCCCGATACCGTTCACTCTATCCAATCTTACGACCGCGTACGGTTTTGTTAAATGCAATCGATCGTTTCTTGCGTTTTGTAAGCGCCTGGCTACTATGTTCTTAGCTTCAGTTTGTCGTAATTTACTCTCTTGTTCTTCCGCGCTCAACACGGCTTTCGAGTCTCGGTCCGAAACGTCCATTTGCATATCCGTCAAAGTCGCCATAGCGGATCCACCTTTATTACCGTCGTCGTCGTAACTGCGTTCGTAATCATCGTCATCCTTTGATCCCCGCGCCGACATTTTCACTCCATCTCCGCGTCCTTCTCCTCTCGAAGCAGCGTGCGAAGAAGTCACCACGTATCGCAGTGGTTTGTGCTTGATGCACCCAGGTATGGCAACCACGGCACGCATAAACGACGCGTTTTTCTCCAGATCGTTTCTATTATTATTATGATAATAACAGCTAGTCGTCGTACTCGCGGAGTTTCCTCCTCGAAGTGAGTTCACTCTCCATTTCTTCGTCGACAAAGACGAAGAAGAAGAGGAAGGAAAATTGTTGTTGTTGTTGTTGTCCGTTCGTCGTCCTTTTTCTCCTTCTTCTTCTTCTTCTTCTGATGATGATGATGACACCACGCGACTGAAAGACGACGCGTATTTGCTTCTACATGCTCTTCTTCTAGTCACAAACGATCTTTTTAACGAACGATATGATAAGGAAGACGATGGTGCGTCGTGATACGAACACGAAGGTGAACACGTGGAAGACGCAAACAACATTCTATTACGTTGTTGTATAAAAAACGTTGATGATGATATTTCTCTCTCTTTTGAGTGCGTTCAATAGAAGGATGTGTTGTGATTGCGTGCGTGTGGTGCAATCAAACTTAACTGCTTTATATCTCTTCTTTCTCTTTCTCTTTCTTTTCGTTATGTGTGTGTATATATTGTGTAAGGAGGGGAGGAAGTTTAACAAGAGTGAGGACGAGAATATATTTTCAGAGCGTTTATTACCCTGTGTGTGTTTATTCCTTTCAGCCGTCAGCATGACAAATCCTCTTTTCCTTTTTTTGCGCGTGGTTCAAAAATTCAAAACAACAGAAGAGATTTTGACTTTCCGCCTTACATTCTCTTCGTGTTATATAGAAATACGTATAAAACACATACTCTGTTGCCGTTGTCATGACATCAACAGCAAAAGAAGGAGAAGAAGAAAAACAGAAGCAAATCGTCGCGGCCGATGCGGCGTACAAAGCCGGCATCGCGGCTATTCGTGCGAACGATTTGGAGTCTGCCATTCAGTTTCTCGGGTCGAGTTTGGAAATTCGAAACGAAATATTCGGCGAAGGAAGCATTGAAGTCGCGCCGACGTATTTGAAGTACGGATGCGTATTGTTTTGGAAAGCGCAAGAAGATAACACGGTGTTTGGGGCGAACGCGCCGGGAGGTGCTGGTGGGGAAGCCGGCGGTGGCGATGATGCGAATACGACGAAAAATGCTGCTGCGACGAAGGAGGAGGAAGAGAAAGAACAAAAGGAAGAAGAAGAAGAAGACGACGGAGAAGACGCGAACGAGGAAGGAGGCGAAGACGAGGAAGACGAAGAAGAAACAGACATGGAATTGGCGTGGAAGCTGTTAGAAAACGCGCGTTTGATTTATCTCGAGCATTTTGAAGCGACGAAAGCGAATCCAGACCCAGAACCATTGCGAAAAGAACGCGCGCTCGAACTCGCTTCGGTGTATGAGAACCTCGGAGATATCAATCAAGAGCAGTCTAATTTCGAGGCTGCTATTGAAGACGAAACGAAAGCTTTGCAGATTTACGAGAAAGAGTTGAGCTTAGACGATAGAAGGATTGCCGCGGTTTTGTCTAACATGTCGCTCGCGTACCAGCTTTTAGATCGATTCAAAGAAGCTTTGCGAACGTGTCAACGCGGCATCGCCGTCTTGAACGCTCGCTTAAAACGGTTACAAGAAGACGATCTGAAAGACGGAGGGAAGGAAAACAAAGAACGCACGGAAGAGTTTGAGACTATTCGAGCGGTTTTGGGTGACTTCACGGAAAAAGAAATCGAACTTAAAGGCCTCGAAGACCAAGAAAAGTCTGCGAAGGATGCTATTCGAGCTGCGTTTGCATCCATCGGAGGCGTGGTGAAACCAGACCCGAACGCGGCTGATAAGAATGAAGGCATCGAAACGGACGGGTTCGATAAGCCGCAGTTAAACGAGCAAACAACTGTCGTTCAAGTGCAACAAGTTCGTAAGAAGGTCGTCCCGCAGCAGCAGCAGGAACAACAACCTGTCCAGTTGCAACCGAAACGCGTCATTCCTGTGCAGCAAGCGCCGGTCCGCGTGCAACCGAAACCGGTGGTTGCGCCAACTCCCGTCTCCGGCGGGAACGAACAACCGCAGGCTAAAAAGTTGAAGCCAACGCCTTCAAATGCCGCGAAAGAGAACGAACCAGCGCCAACCGAGGGCGAGCAGTGTAAACAACAATAAAAAATATATACGTGCAGTACCAACCAAAATACATCGCGTTTTAAATACCTACTGCAGAACTTCGTACGATTCGTTAGAAAAAGTCGTTTCCTGAATATAAACACCCTTCTTAAAAGGTCGCAGATCTGTTGAGCAACTCAGAGAATACCATTTACACGTAAGTAACGCTACTACTACGGCTACTCATACTATTGCTCACATGACGCGTCGTCCGTCGATGGATAATGCATTCCCAGGCGTAAAACACGTAACTTTAGAATACATCGAGCGTTTAAAGTCCAATTTAGAAGCGAACACGCACTCTGGCGTCGCCAACAGAATACAAAAGTTCGTCTCCGCGCAACAGTTCACATCAATCTTAAACCATTGCACGGAAATAATAGAAAAAGAAAACACGTGCGTGTACTTACGACCGGAAAACCCGGAGGAAACGGTCGTCAACGTCGTTGGCGACACGCACGGACAGTTTCACGACGTTTTACAACTGTTAGAGTTGGCAGGGAAACCTTCCTCGAAGAATAACTTTGTGTTCAACGGCGACTTCGTCGATCGAGGCGCCTGGGGTTGCGAAACGCTCTTGACGTTTGTGTTAATGAAAATATGTTTCCCGCAAGACGTGATTTTAATTCGTGGGAACCACGAGAGCGAGTTCTGCACGTCGTGTTACGGTTTCGAACGCGAGTTGAAGGTGAAGTTTGGCGACGCAAACGCTCTGCACCACATTTATCCCGCATTCTTGAAATTCTGCGCGGCGTTGCCCTTAGCGTGTAAAATAGGATCATCGGCCTTAGTCTTGCACGGTGGACTCTTTCGTTCGCCGTCTCAAAAGAAATCGGAATCGAAATTGAACCCCAAGTTGGGCACTTTGAAAGAGCTGAGCGCGGCGAGTAAAGGCGGTTTCGATCCATCTGGTGTCGGACGAACGTTAGTTGCCGGTGATGTCATGTGGTCGGACCCGTCTCATTTGAACGGATTGAAACCAAACGTGCAAAGGGGTATAGGTGTCATTTTCGGGCCGGAAGAATCGAGAGCGTTCATGAAGAATGAAAATTTAAAGTTGATTATTCGTTCGCACGAAGGTCCAGACGCTCGAGAAGATAAACCGGAAATGTCCTCCATCCAATCCGGTTTCTGCATCGACCACGACTTAGGAGAAGATGGTAAACTAGTTACTATATTTTCAGCTCCAGATTACCCGCAGTTTCGAGATTTCGGTGACACTAGACACAATAACGAAGGCGCGTTCATTCGTTTGAAAGGCGAAACGAATTTTTGTAGCGTAGAAGACGTGTGTACATTTTCAGCCACGCCTAGGCCTCCGGCGGAATGCTATTACGATTTAGATATCGGCGGCAGCGACGTGGAAGGACCGTCGGACGGTTCGGGGGGTGGTTTATCTAGCGCTGGCGAAGAAGAGTCGTCGGGCGACGGCGCGCAAACGGGAAAACTCTAACTTGTAAAAAAATCACTGCAGCGTGTTATCGTCACATCAAAATCACCTCTCTTTCTCTTTATTCTCTCTCTCTCTCTCCGCCCTTTCCTTATACGCATCAATCATCAAATCAAATGTCAGACGACAAAGCAACTCCTCCAAAAATCGTCGACCGAGAGGCGCTTTCGAGACTGTTAAAAATCTCCGACGAGGACGTCTCCGCGCGAGCAAGTCTGAGTTTGGCGAAACAGAGAGAACGCATTTTAAACGAACAAGTGAGAGAGAAGAACGAATCTCGAAAACTCTTCTCGGAATACGACGGGACGAACGACGTGTATTTTGCCACCGAGGATCCGCTGAAAACGATGGCGTTTAGAGGTTCAGATAACGCAAAGTAAGATTGATTAAGAATAAGAGAGAAAACCTTGGAAAACGATGATTACTTCTCAATATCACTCCAATGTGAAACACCGACCCGGGAGTGTTTCAAACACGACGAGAAGAAGACGCTCAAAGCTATTGACTCGACTCGTATTGCTTGGCGTATTGTTTGGCATATCATCGAGTGCGATGAAACGACGCGCTTTAAACGGAGTTGATAATACTGGTGATTACGCATCGAGCGTTCAACAACAACATCATCAACAACAAGGTGCAGCGGTTTCGTCCTCCGCCTCGAAGGTGTCTACCAAGTTGAACACAGACGCAAGTTTACGCAAACAAACTCATCAAGATGGATTATCATCAGGCGCAAGTGGTGACAGTGCCACTTCTTCTTCTTCTTCTTCTTCTTCGAATAGAGAGCGGGAGATTTGGTGGCACGATTTGTCGTCCAAGTGTCAGTTTACTCTCGGACAAACGCTCGCGCCGTTTGGTGAATCCGAGGACGTCGACGCGAGATCCGAACTCTATGCAAAGATGTTCCGAAGCACATCAGATACCGCAGTTTTAGATATTTTCAACCCCTCGAAAACAGTCATCGTCCAAACTGCTAATAATAACAACGATTTGACGCTGGACAAAGTTTTCGTCATCGATACCGAGAAGGATGAAGTTACGCCGATTTTAGAAAAACTCGAAATTCCAGTGCGAGCGATCGTGTTGCCGTTCCCTAGCACGTCGGAAGGTGCAAAGAAAATTGGGAAGATTACGCGCGAAGTGCTCGCAAAAAATGGATTCTCTAAAGAAACTTCCGTCTGGTTGCAAAATGCGGAACTTTATCACGCTTCTGTATACCACGCGTCGCATCATCTGGACGCTCACAAAGCAAAGGGTAATGAAATCCGAGAAGAGGTTCGCGTGGTGAAAGAATCGGCAAAGCAGATATGCCCGATAAAGATTACACTCGAACGGATCGTTATAACTTCGAGTGGAGCTTTAGTAAGCGTTTGGAACACGCGAAATACGAGGGATGGTGGCGAAATCTCCGAGTTTCGCCAACTTTTGCACGACAATCTTCCAAATGCTCCGGTCAATCAAATCGTTTCCAATAAGTCTATCATTCACGCGACTTTGGCTCGATTTCTCGGCACGACTGGTACGAGCGAGAATGCAAAGAACGTCGCTCGCGAACTGACGAACGTGCTTTGTGGCTTAGAAATGACATTACCTATGGCTTGGTTCGTCGAGGAAAGACATACGTTAGCGCTCGCGCTGGAAGGCGAATACGATACAGTTGGCGCTCCATTTCGTGATTGTCACGTAGACTAGAATTTTAGAACATAAATATATAGTATTTTACATTTCATCAGCCGGCTACTACTAGTAAGAATTCAAAATGATGCCACACATGCCAGACAGCTTATCCAACGTGTCTTCTAATCGAAGCTCGAGCATTACTCTTTCTCTCAACTGATTCAAGCATCTATCGATGCGTTTACTCGTCCCTACATCAGAACCGTACAAATCGAGAATTTCCTGAGATAATCTGACGAGATCTCGCGTGTGACGCGGATTCGCGATGTATTTGACGACGAACTCTAAAACTGGCACCAATCCGTGCTCATCCCTATTCGCCAACGCCTTTGTGATGCCTCCTCTTTTTTCAATGTCTTCGATGACGGCCATGACAACCTCTGGTCTCCTGTTATTTATAGCCGCATCGAGTGCATCTCCAAACCGAAATTTTCTCAGTGCTCTATCGTGCGCTTGCAGTCGTAGACGTTTCTTTCTCCTTACAATCTCGTCCTCCAAGCGCGGTTGCGCGTTCCCAGTTCTCGTGAAGTAACCAATCGTGCTCGCGTCCATTCGCCTCGGTCGTTTTATCCTGAATCCAGATTTCAAGGTGATTTTCCATTTCCCTGCACCTGGCCCGGGCGTAGGTTTCGCATTTGCATCCGCAATTCGCGCTTTCGTTCGCTTTCTAATACACAAGGTTTTAGTTGCCATACCAACCGCAAAAGCGTTAGCGTCTGGTGAGACCGAACAACATAAAACTGGACCGGGAAACTTGGCGGCGTGTTTCACGGTGAACGCGTCAATCTCATGCACCTTCACGTGTCCATCTAAGCTCCCGGTGATTAATCTCGGCTGATATTCATCAGTCGCGCTGTTGTTGTTCGATGTTCTTGGACCACAGTCTTTGTGCACATTCACCGTCATCACCGTCTTTTGATGATTCGTCAAACGCATCAATCTATTATTATTATTACTATTCTCTTTGGGATCCTTCACGTTGAACGAAGAGGCGCCTTTGACGACGTCCCATACGATAACTTCCGGTCCTCCACACGATACTAACGCTCTCGCATTTGGATACCAACATATATCTTCTACTGGACCGGTATGCTGCATAGTCATCACCGCGTCTCTACCTACTCTAGCGTCCCACAGCCTAACGCTGTGGTCGTACGATCCGCTCGCCCACACGTCATTCTGTTCTGGACTCGATTCCAACGCGCGAACGTAATCCTTGTGTCCATCGAATCGCTGTGAACAATTCCCCGTACTGACGTCCCATATCCGTACCGTCGTGTCGTCTGAACTCGACCCGACGCTCAAATTACTCGTCTCGCTCCATCGCACCGCTCTCACCGCGCCGGCGTGCAAAGTAAACTTTCTCAGAATATTTCTCGTCTTTACGTCAAACAATTGCACGATGCCGCTTTGTCCACCCACCGCTAACACTTTCGCGTCTTTTCTCAACACTCCACTAAACGCGACGTCTTTAAACCTCGCGAACGTCTTTAAAACTTTCCTCCCGTTTTGGTTATACATGGTCACCCTTGCAGAACTCGTCGCCGTTAGGTGACAAGGAAACGTGCTATCGTCCATGGAACCGGAATAAAACACGTCCGTCACGATCCCGGGTTGGTTTTGCAACGACGTCGTTTTATAGTTCTTCCAATATTTCCCTTCCAAAGTTTCTCGCAACGTTTTCGGTGGGTACTGTTTCGGCGCTAGCTTTTCGTAGTCTCCCATCCTTCGATGGGAAGTTTGGACACGCGAGATTATCACGTCGGCGCCGTCTTCGCCTCTTCGCCTGGAGGACATTTTTTCTCACCAACACTCCTACTCACAACAACAACAACACCAACCTCGCGCAGTACTTAAAACCTTCTTCTTCTTCTGACTGTGTGTTTGTTTTCTCGCGTCCGTCCGTCCTATGGTGCGATGCGTTTTGTTTTTTTACTCACTCTCTCCAAGTTGAGGGCGGCTGCGAGAATTTATTATTATTGTAAGGAGTTCCTTCGCACGAACAAAAGGACGACAGACACAAAAGTCGTTAGAAAAAGTACCCCGAGCGACACGACAACACACTGATGCTGCTGAGACTCCTTTTCTCATCATCATCATCATCATCGTTATCATCAGCAACAGCGCGCGCAGCATCATCATCTATTCCAACAACCACTTCTCGTTACTTCTGTAATCCATCGTCGTCGTCGTCGTCATATTTATCATCGAGAAAGAGTAGTAGTAGTAATACTACTACTACTAATAATAATAAAACAAAGAAGAAAAGTGCAAAAACGCTCATGACGAACGCATCGTCAAAATCATCAAACACCGTCGTCGACGAGAGGACGTTATCTACGGATATTTTCTTCCTCGATGACTTTGCTATTCGACAGTGGGACGATCCGAACTATTCCGGGACGATTATCGCGCACGATAAAATAGACTTTGTCCGGAAAATACACGACTATCACACCTCTTCTTCGAGTGGCGAGCATAAGCTCGTGGACGGGTACGCTCCGTTTTGTAAACACGTCTTCGTGCCAAACTTTGTGAACGCGAAAGTAGCGACGGTAGAAATTACGAAAGAGAACGAACACTTGTTGAAATCAGGATACTCTGCGCGATCTGAGAACGAATTAGCGGTGCTGACGAGATGGTTTCACGTAAATGACATTTTCGGCGACAACGCGGAGGATATTAAAACGAGCAAGATGTTGGACATTATTTTATACAGTAGAGACCAGTTGGTGAAAGAACGCGAGGCGACGGGGAAAGCTGATCCAAACAGACCGTTACCGGATGCACCGTGGGGAATTATATCCATCAAGGCTCAAGATGAACCGTTCGAGTTGCCGATGCAACCGATTACAATGATGCGAAACGCGTTGGGCAAGAGCGAAGGCGGATCGGGCGTACCCTTAGAAAAATCAAAGTACGACGCGTCGGTAGCGTACTGGCGAAACCACGCGCCTTTACTTAAGACAGACACGCCAAACGGCGACTAGTTTATTGCGTTTGATACGGTTTGTGTGTTCAAATTATTTACTATATCTTCTTCCTAAATAAGTATTTGATTTATCGATTCTTTTTGTTTTGCGCGGGTGCGCGACGCTCTTTTAATATTTCTTTTGCAAAATCTCCAACACCATCTCTTTCTTTTCCGCGTTGTTCTTACCGGCCACATCAATCGCAGTCACACCGTCCAATCCTTTAGCGTTGGGGTTCGCACCGGCTTCCATCAATTCCGTGCACTTTGGCGTATCCCCCTCGGCGCTCGCGAAGAGCAAAATAGCATCCGCTGGGTGAATGCCCGTCTCCATCAAAGCGTTCATACGATCGTACGTCCCTTCCACGGCCAATAATCCCATATAGTTGAAGTAATATTCCACATCCACGTCTTCGTAATCGTCTTTACCTTGTGAACCGTAGATTCCAGCAGATTTCGCGTCTGGGCGTAAGCTTTGCACTTGCGCTTTGATATCATCAAAGATACCGCGAGAGATGACTAAATTTCTTTTTCCGATGTTGTTGTTGTTATTATGGTTTACGTTCTTTCTCGTCGATGAGACGATCGAGGAGGAAGAGGTCACGGGTGAGGATGTCATCATGGTGGCAAAAGTCGACATTGTCGTATTTTATGCGTTATGGTTCGTCGTGTGTGTGTTGGATGATAATTTGAAGATAATCATCCAAAAGTAGATAATAGGAGAAAGCAAAGAGATCTCCATTTTTTGCGAGAAAAATTTGCGGGAGAGACAAGAGAAAAAAAAAGAAAGAAAAAAAAACAAGAGAGCACACCCACGGCTGGCGAGAACGGAATACTAAACTAACTTACTAACGTATACATTCGCTACCTACTTCTATAAACTTCCCTTTGGTTTAGGAATCGGGATGCTCTTTTTTTTAGACGAGGTGTTGTTGTCGCTCGCCGCCCCTGCGGAAGCCGCCGTTGGTTTCTTTTCTTTTTTGCCGTTTTTGTTCTTTTGCAAAACGTTCCCGGGCGGTTTCGGTGCCGGCGGTGTTGTTGTTTTTGTTGCTGCTGCCGCTGCTACTGTTGACGCGCTACTCTTTTTCTTCTTCGCTTTCTTCTTTTCCTCGGGTGGTGGGTTTGCGTGACCACCTCGAACTGTGCCGCTTTTTTTGCCTTTCGAAGCCGGTCCGGGGCCGTTTCCTCCTCCTCCTCCTCCTCCTCCTGCCGCATTTTTCTTCTTCTTTTTCTTTGCAATATTCGCCAGTCGCTTTCGCTCTTCTTCTTTTCTTTCCTTGTCCAATATCGCTTGCTCCGAGTGGCGTTTCTTCGCCACAAAGTTGACCAACGCGGATATTTTCACGTTATCTTTTCCGTGTTCGTCTCGAGGTTGCGCCGGACCTGTTCGGAGCGCCGAACGACTCGCGACGCGCCTACCACCGTTAGCATCGAAAGTCTTCTTGAAACTCAGAAAATCTGCATCTTTGAAAATCGCCGAAGAGGACGATGGTGCGTTAGTTTGCATCGAGACACTCGCCGTGCCTTGACCACCACCATCTTCCTTCTTCTTTTGTTGCGCTGCGAACGGAACGCGTTGGTTCAACGCAAACTCCACTTTCGCTCGCGACGTTTCGCCTTTCACTTGAAACGGCGCCCCGTCGAACGCTTTCACGAATTTCCCGATCAAAGCGCTCATTTCCGGTTCTTTTGTCGACGTGCACAAATCGATTAACGCCGTCGCGTTCGTGTTTACTTTCTTTAGCTTAATATTGTTCGAGCTGTTCGAGTTTGTTTTCTTCCTTCTCGACGATGCGTTTTCTTCCTCTTTTTTCTCTTCTTCTTCTTCTTCTTCTTCTTTTCCTTTTCCTTTGTCGTCGTCGTTCTCTTTATCCCTCGTCGATGATGCAGAAGACGACGACATCAACTCTTCCACGTGCGCCTTCTCTGTCGTCTTTCCGTGCATAAAGTCAAAATACGAAAAGTCCCGTCCAAACTCAAACTCCAACACTTTCTCCACGCAATCTAAAAACTGCGCTTTCGTCATCGTCGACGGGAGGTTTCTGACCACCAGCTTTGATCGTTTATCTTTCTGCTGTTGAGGCTGTTGAGGCTGCTGTTCGTGCTGTTGAGGCTGAGGCTGAGAACGCCTATAACCGCGCTGTTGTTGTTTCATCATTTCTCTCAAACAACAATTCTGCTTTGAAGAGAAAAAAATTTGCGTTGAGAAGAAAAGCTGAAAAAGGAAGAAAGAAAAAAGAAGCAAACCCGAGCAACAAACCCTCTTTTTCCTCAGAAAGAAGAAGTCCTTATTACAAGTCGGATCGAAATTAAAAGAAGAAGACGAAGA
>Ga0115557_1000557_pt1 | contig 25901 bp, 3 predicted proteins | sample COGITO_mtgs_1104_FD_87280 | JGI IMG/M metagenome (GOLD analysis project Ga0115557, IMG submission 87280) | Pelagic marine microbial communities from North Sea - COGITO_mtgs_110421 | ecosystem: Environmental > Aquatic > Marine > Epipelagic | place: Germany:Helgoland, sampling site Kabeltonne...
CCCCCCCCCCCCCCCCCCCCACATTTATTTCCTCCCTTGTGTGCCCCCCCTCTCTCCTTCCTCCAAACCCCCTACTCTTTTTTTTTTTTTTTTTTTCTGTACAGGAGCCTGTCGCTGTCTCTTGGCAGATGGCACTACTGCCTTGGGAGCTTCCTCCTCGCCCGTAAGGTCTATTACTGCGTCCGCCATCGTGTGTATCAACCAGCTGGTATCAACAGCTGCACTGCAGTTGCCAGCAGGCAGACTGCAGGAGAGACCAACACGCGTTTAATTGTCCGGGGCAAGCGCTGAACCAGAAACAAGGAAGGAGGAAGGGCGAGAGTCAATACAAAATTCCAAATTATTCGAAAGGTTGTAGTATAAATGCAAAGAGGAGGGGGGGGGATGAAAAAATCTGCTCCTCGCATTCCCACCCATCCAAAACGATTTTTTCATCGCGGCTCGTATCGTGTCTATTGTTGTTGACAATAAGCTTCGCGCGCTCTTTCCTCCGCCTTTCCCCATTAATTGCCTACTCCCGTCCTCTGTCGCCGTATCGATCCGGTCCACTGATTGTCTGTGTGAGCAATAGATATTCGTCGAGATATTTTAGTAGTAATAGCATGAGTGACATGGATAATGTTATCAACGGGACGGAGATTGCGAAGAAGATTCGCGAGGAGGTAAGCACTGGGGGGAAGAGGAAAGAAGCACTCTATCTTCGAGAAAGAACACTTTCACAAGGCAGGAATTTATGACAGGAATTAGGGCAGGAATTCTGTCACAACCCGTACCCGCTAGCTCGTGCCCCGCGCTAACTTGAACCCGCTACCCTCCCTCCCCTCCACACCCACATAAATTGTGTCCAGATCGCCTCCTCTGTGGCCACCTTAAAATCCTCCTCTGGCAAAGTCCCGGGCCTGGCGGTGATCCTTGTTGGCGCCCGGCCCGACTCTCAGAGCTACGTTAGGATGAAGAAGAAGGCGTGCGCGGAGGCTGGGATCGAGAGTTTCGGGTTTGATTATCCTGTTACCGTTACTGAGGTGAGTTGAGGATGAAGGGAGTGCTGAGATGAAGGGAGTGCTGAGATGAAGGGAGTGCTGAGATGAAGGGAGTGCTGAGATGAAGGGAGTGCTGAGATGAAAGGGAGCGCACCTTTTGCCCACTCTTTGTCCGCTCTTTGCTCACTCTTTGAACACGCTTCGAACACTCTAATCCCTTGAACACTCTTAATCCCTTTGAACACTCTATCCTAATCCTAATCCTAATCCTAATCCAGGCCGAACTCATCGCCAAAGTCGAAGAACTAAACGCCCTCCCCACTTGCCACGGCATCCTCGTTCAGCTCCCCCTCCCCGAGCACATCAACGAGAACGCGGTGATCGGCGCCATCTCCGTCTCGAAGGACGTCGACGGGCTCCACCCCATAAACTCTGCGAAGCTTGTGAACACTGGCACCCACAAGGGAGCGGAGAAGGTGAACTGGACGGACTTGAGCTCAGTGCCATTTCACATTGCTTGTACTCCTCAGGGATGTATCGAGTTGCTGGATCGGTCGGGAGTGGAGATGAGTGGGAAGAATGCCGTTGTCATCGGGCGTAGCAACTTGGTCGGTCTCCCTGTGAGTCTCCTCCTTATGCACCGCAACGCCACGGTGACCATCGTTCACAGTAGGACCGTCAACGCGGAGGAGATTTGCAAGAGGGCCGACATTGTCGTGGCGGCAGTGGGGAGGACTGAGATGGTTAAGGGGAGCTGGATAAAAGAGGGAGGTGAGTTACAGTTCGTTACAGTTCGTTAAGGTCGTTACAGTTCGTTACAGTTCGTTACAGGTCGTTACAGGTCTTTAAAGTTCGTTACAGGTCCACTTCACGCGCTAAAATTCACAAAATAACTAACCTCAATACTAAACTCCCGTCCCTTCAGCTGCCGTTATTGATGTGGGAATAAACTCGGTGGACGACGCCACGAAAAAGCGCGGCTACCGCCTCGTCGGGGACGTTGAATACTCCACCGCGAAGGAGGTCGCCGGGAAGATTACCCCCGTGCCAGGGGGTGTCGGACCCATGACTATTGCCATGCTCTTGAGGAATACTCTTAATAGTTGTAAGAGGAGTTGAGAGTTGTGTCAAAAGGGGAACTGAACTGTACTGTTGGGATCTAATTTTGGTGAGGGGAAGAGAAAGGGAAAGTGAGAAATGGAAATTGTTTTGTACATTATGAAAGGACTTTGTTAGTTAATTATTGTTGTATTATTTGGGAGTTAACATCGTCCCAAGATTATCTACAACGTCCCTAAATCGTCCGAACCCTCAAACTGAGTACTATCGACGGATTGACCCAGTCGAATTCCAGGGTTATTCCATTTCCCCGTCTTTCGGGTATGGTTTACTTCGTATCAGCCTGCTTCTGGTGATCTGCTCCAATTATTATGCCCTTAGAACTTTGTTATGGTTAGAGTTTGAATTCATTTATCCTACCCATTCATTCATTCATCTAATACATGGTAATCTGGAAACAGTTTTTACGACTTATTACTGAGATCAACAGCAAATTATCTCTGTCCTTTTTCCTTTACGGAAATCGGGTTTCGCGAGCCTGGATATCCACTCGTCAATTTCAAAAGAAGGTAGGTGTTTGCTGCTAATAAAAACTTGCGTATGGCCGTATACAGTTATAGAGGTGGCCGATCGTTCGAAATAAAGTTCGAAGATGCAATACTCTTGATGTGGTCGGTATTTTGACTGTCCGTCTTTTCGTGTTGTTTGTGAGGCCGTTGCTGCATGGATATTGTATCATCGCCCTCGATGCTGCGGCTGGGGGCCATAAAACATGTACATTAGCCGTGGGCCCGCTTATAAGCTTATCAATAGTGTGTGGAGCCAGCACAAGACTCCTTTTGGACGTGCCACTCCCTTGTGTCCGTGGATAGCGAGGGCGATTTGTACCCCTGTGGTGAATGAATCGTAATATAAATCAGATCCGGGTATGATGTGCTTGTTTTTCTGTCCTGGGTGACGTTATTTACGCGGTCACGCCCAAATCAGACCCAGTGTCCACACAAAAAAGACCTCCTCCGTTGGCCCACTAGAAACTAACCCCCCTCTCCCCCCCCCTATTCCCCCCGTTTTATTTTTGACAGCTAGTCCAACCTTTAACCTCAGCACACACCCAAAAAAAAAAACAATATGGGAATCACAAGAGAAGGCCGCCATAAACGCCGCGAGACAGGAGGACGTCGCGCCCAGTTCCGCAAGAAGAGGAAGTTTGACATGGGAAGGCCCGCAGCCATGACAAAAATCGGAGAGAAGAAGGTCACCGAGGTGCGCGGACGGGGAAACAACACCAAGTTCAGGGCTCTGAGGCTAGAGACCGGAAACTTCTCCTGGGGAACTGAGGTCGTGGCCAAGAAGGTCCGCATCCTCGATGTCAATTACAACGCCTCCAACAATGAGCTCGTACGCACCAAGACCCTCGTCAAGGGTGCCATCGTGCTTATCGACGCCCACCCCTTCAAGCTCTGGTACGAGAACCACTTCGGCAAGAAGATCGGAGTCAAGGGAGGAAAGGGCAAGGTCGATGAGGCAACTGAGAAGAAGTCGGACCGCATCGAGCGCAAGCAGAAGAAGCGGTGCCAGAACCACTCTGTCGAGCAGGCGCTCGATGACCAGTTCGCCTCTGGGCGATTGTACGCTAAGATCACCTCCCGACCTGGACAGAGCGGAAGGGCTGATGGATACATCCTTGAGGGCAAGGAGCTCGACTTCTACAAGAAGCAAATGGCCAAGAAGTAAGATAGCGAAGAAAAACTAAATGGTTTTGGACCGATTTTGTGTTTATTTGTTACTGCGAATGTCAATGTCGAAGTCAATTTCAATGAGAGAATTTTAAAAGGGTTGCGGTTGTATGTTTGCAGGCTTTTTTTTGCCTTCAAATTTAAGAAGAAAGAAAACCAAACCCTTGAAGGTTCGCCCCAAAGAGAGTACATTTACAGGTAAAGAACTCGTTGTAGCTAAGAAATATTATCATACTTAGCATTTTCGGTAAAATTCTCGTCGAAGCAGAGTACACTCTAAAGTACACCACTCAACAATAACATAATACAAGCTGGCAAATACCAACCATCATCAAAACCTCATGGCACTCACTCACTCACTCACTCACTCACTCAGTCACTCACTCAGTCAGTCAGTCACTCACTCACTCACTCACTCACTCAGTCAGTCAGTCACTCACTCACTCACTCACTCACTCACTCACTCACTCACTCACTCACTCACTCACTCACTCACTGTCGTGTTGATCATATTTTCATCTGTGTGATGGCGAGCAGCTCGTTGTCGTCTTCGTCATCGCCGACGCCAACATCTTTTTCCTTGAGCCACTTGAGGAGGTCCTCCCCCTTCCCCTTGTCCGGGGTAATCTCTCCGAGCTCCCTGTGAACGGACGCTTTTCGCCCACTCCGGCCGACGCTGTCTCCGAAGAGTTCTCTGTTTCCTAACCCCTTCCTCGCGCTGCCCGCCTTATTGACCATCTTGATGTTCTTGCTCGCTGGGCTCTTGACGTTGGTGATTAAGGGCGGTCCCCTGAAGTGGACGACCATGTCCTCCTCCTTGGCAGTAGCCTCGAGTTTCTCCCTCTTCTTCTCTGCCGCCTGTTGAGCAAGCTCTTTCATCCTCTCCTCTTCCAGCCTCTCTTTCTCCAGCCTCTCTTTCTCTTCTTCCAGCTTCCTCCTGTACGCTTCCTCCTTATCTTTCCTCTCCTGTTCGTACTTTTCTAATTTCTTCGTCTCCAATAACAACTCTTCCTCTCTCACCTTTTTGAGCTTCTCCATCCTCTCCTCCTCTAACTTGGCCAACTTCTCTTCCTCTTCCTTCCGAAATTTCTCCTCCTCGGCCCTGAGCTTTTCCTCTTGGAGTTTTAATTCAGCCGCCTTCTTCATTTTGTCCCTCTTCCTGACTTCGTTGTACACAGCCCCGATTGCCAGACCAATGATCACTATCGCCATTATAATCTCTGATCCGCCTCCACCCTCTTCTCCTCCGCCGGCAACAGGAACGAAAACTACTTGCTCGCTGGCCTCCTGCTGCTCCTCAAGCTCGGAGACGCTCAACCTCTCCTTCACGACCTCCTCTACCACAACATCCACGACGACCTCCTTTTGCAGGATCATGACCGCAGCGACCTCGACGCTCTGCTTCACTGCCTCGACGGCAGCATCTTCATCCTCGGTTTTTGCGACGATGGCATCCGCTGACTCTCTGTCCTCGCTGATGACAACGTAGTCCACATCAAGCCCTGCATCTTGCGCTCTTCTCCTTTCCACCCCTGCCGCTGCCGCGACCTCTTCCACCCCTACCACCAATACGTTATCCTCTGGCACTTCGTAATAAATTGCCATATCCTTTTCAAACTGTGGGATCAGAAGAATGAACTCATCTTTGGTGACACCGCTGATGACAGTCCCGACCTGCACAGTGATTTTGCTTCCCACTCCGCTGGGTGCCGTGGTGGGCGAGCCGCTCGGAGCCTCCGTCGGTGGCTCGCTAGGGGCTGTAGAGGGCGCTTCCGTGGGAGGCACGCTCGGCGCCGCACTAGGAGGTGCACTCGGAGCAGCACTAGGTGCTGCGCTTGGCGCACCGCTTGGTATCGCAGTCGGTGCACTAACACAGGCCCCGTCCAAGCACGTATCCTCGGCGCAATCTGCGTGTTCGACGCAAGCATTTCCAATGGCACAAAATTTATTGCTCAGAATGCAAGGCCCTCCACAGTCGACGTCTGTCTCTCCGGCGTTCATCACACCGTCGAAGCAATGCTCACTCGTGGGCCCAGCAGTCGGCACACCACTAGGAGCAGCACTAGGTGCCGCACTAGGCGCGACACTGGGCACAGCACTAGGCGCACCGCTTGGAGCGTAGGTCTCCTTTATATCCAAGTCACTTATGCCCACGTAAGCGACCACTACATCCCCCAAAGCCCCACCCACGCCGTTTTGGAGTTTTAAAGCGATGGTCTCGTCCATGACACCGTCCCAACTGTCATCTCTGTTCACGACAACAACGAAAGTTTTTACTACCTCCCCGACACCAAAGTTCAAAGTTCCATTGACGCTCTTGTAATCGCTGTCGGTGGGGTCGCTCAAGTCTTGCTCCAAGTTCTTGTACCTAAACTGAACCGCGGTATTGTCAACTGTCAAAAAATCGACGCTCACTGCCGTGGTGTTGTCCCCGAATCTCATGACATCAACACTAATCTCACTTCCCTCAGCCACTGGCCCATAGTTCTTACTGCCGAAACTAAACGTGGGATACACAGGCTTGTGACAATTACTAGTCTGTCCAACCACGCTGCTGCAGAGCCATCCGAGCTCGACCTTGCAATCGCTGCTACAGCCATCGCCATCGTCTTCATTTCCGTCGTCACAGCCTTCGGACGTGCCTCTGATGCCGTCTCCGCAGACATAAACAACGGCCACAACTTCAATAGCGTTTGCCTCCGCCTCCTCCTTCTGCGCTTGGGCTGCTGCTTCTGCTGCAGCTGCAGCGGCTGCTGCAGCGGCGTTTGCGAGTGCAATTTCGTTCACCGGAATGTCGCTTCCCGGTACCACTCCCTTGACTGCCTCACTGACCGTGACACTTCCCCCGATAAGCCCACCGTCACCAACGCTCATCAACGGTAAGTCCCCGGCCTTGTTGCAAAGCCGCAATAAGTTGCTATTCTTCGCAAGGTAGAATCTTACCCTCCAGACGGCCTGTACTGCCCCTTCGCTCTCCAAAAACACTTCCACATTGTTGCTAGCGAGGGAAGCGTCGGAAAATCCCTTGCTAAACTTGACCAATTCCTCACTAACAACTAGCATGTTCATGTCCACTTCGATTTCTCCGCTAGTCCCGTTGCCAACAGCGTAACTCTCATCACCCCAAACGCCATCGCGGGTGTCCATCCCTAGCGTGAAGGACCCAGTGACGTCGCTCAAAGCAGAATCCGCAGATATTGTCACCAACTGCTCCTCGAAGATGTAACCATTTGGCACTGCGCTCTCGCATTCCCTGTTGACGCTGTAGCTGCCGAATCCGTTCAACCCGCTGCTATCAACAGTTAAGAACGGCATGCTCCCGTAGTTGCGGACAAGGTTATTCTGTCCGCCGTCAAATTCGACCCCGAAAGTGAAGACATAAACTCCGCTGTACCCATCGCTGGTGACATTGAAGGTGCTGTATTCGGTGTAGTTATCTCCGTAGAGGGGATAGACCAAGATTTCTCCTACGACGTCGAGCTTCTTCAGCTCATTCAAAATGTCATCGGCTGTGGCAAGCACGCTAATCTCACTGGTCTCCATTCCGTTGAATTCTAGCTTGAACAGACCCGTCATGAAACTGTGCGCGGCGCTCACAATGGTAACTCTGTGTCTTTCCTTTCCATTGCACTCGAAGAACGTTGTCTCCTCGACTAAACAGCTCAAACCGTCACCATACGGTATTCCACAAACATCACTACAGGTGCTGTTATCGCCAAGCGGAACTCCACAGAAATCGTCGCATGTGGTGCCGTTCCCCCCCGGAACTCCGCAGATGTCCTCCGGCACCGTGACAACAATGCTAAGAACTTCATATCCTACGTCCAATGTACCCGAACTTGCGCTCTCTGCGATATTGTCGGCGACGCTGATGAGCTCTTCAAAGGCGCTCATTGCGGGAGTGGGTGCCGGGCTGGTCGCATTCTCGCCGCCACTAGCTATCGCCTGGTCTTCCACGGCTTCTTCTTCCCCATCCACAATTGTAGCCTCTGCGATGTCACTCGGTACTTCGCTATTAGTGCTGTTGAACAGCTTTGTCCACGTAGTTTGATTCATCGCGCAAGGTCCGGTGGCGTTCCTTCTGATCAATTCTTTCTCTCCGTCTGCGCTAGTAACGTTGTAACTGTAGGCACCAACCGTGTACCACCCCTCATCGCACGTGCACTTGCCATTGTTACACTGCCCGTTATCCCCGCACTCTACGGTAGCGCAGGGGTCATTCTCACTGATCTCAACGCCCAGATCCAGCCCTTCATCAGTGACATCCTCCAGCCTGCGGTGATCTTCCTCGGATCCGACTCCTCCCATCTTCTCTAACAATGCCCGCCTCCGTCTCCTCGCATTTCCGGGAACAATGTTCGTGATTTTCATCCTCTCAGGGTTTATCTGTAAGACAGCCGCCATGTTGCTGATGAAAGGGTCCTCCTTGACCAAAAGACTAGGGTCGTAGTCCGCCGCGTAGTCAGGCGGAACCAAATGCTGGAACTCGGGCGATATGGTTACTGGGTCAACATTGTTGTCGGCAAAAAATGAGGCAAAATCGACGTTCACTCCCATGTCAACCGCGACCACGTCCAGCTGTTTGATGCTCGTCAACTTATTCCCCTTGACTACTATACTTAGAACCCTTGTTAAAGGATTCAAATATGAAGTCCCGTGCGGACTAGTCAATTTCACGTCGCTCTGCTTGTAGGCGGGAGCCTGTAGTCTGCCTCCGTAGTAGCAATTGATAGATACGGCTTTCATGAACCTGAAGGAAATGATGAAGGAAATGTCATCTCTTTGGAACAACTCGAGCTCCTGGTTTAACACTCGGAAATGTATGTAATCGTCCTTGAAGACGGTAATATCTCCCGTGAACTCCATCCTGTAGCTTCCTCGATTCGGCACAAAGAAGACACTTGGCTGTGGTAATCTCCCGCTCTCGACAGCCTTTTGGAAGGAATGTCCAGGGATGAACTCAGTGTCCTCGTAGATTTGCATCTTAGTTTTGGAACCGTCGAAAAGTGTGACACCACTTCCTTGAATAGTTTGTGTTGCTACCCCAACAGGTCCGTAAAGTACCTCACTGCCACTAACCACTCGCATTGGAATGTCCATTTCAAAGTGAACAAATGTAATGTTTTGGCACAACATCGTGTTAAGGTACGCGTCGCCCACAGAATCGCACCTTCCTTCAAGAATCTGGTCGTAGTTCGGTCCAATCCCGTCATTCCGGACAACTCCCATTCTGTCCAAGTCATCGACAATATCTAGCAGCTCCTCGTACTCCCTTATCCACCACAGGCACGCCCCCGCCAAGTCGGGGTTAGTGTCCCTGTCGGGATGGTTTTTCCACTTTCTACAATCAAGTATGATCTCTTCGGGCCAGATGTTCTTGCTCTTGCTCTGCAACAGTGCCGGTTCCCCCTGCTCGCCAATGAACTTGTGTTTTGGCTCTTTGTCCACCAGGTCCCAGTTCATGTCGTAAACGCTGCACTTTGCGTAGGCGGTACTCATTCCCTCCTTGGCACCGCTAAATCCGTGGCTAAAGCGGAATTTTCCCTCTTTCTTCACATCTTCAGCAAACTCCAAATTCCTGACCACCAATGGGGAGCACAGGTGCGTTCCAAATAGGGCGTTATGCCCAAATACGTCACTTGTTCCTTCGCCGTGGCCCGCCAACTGATTGCTAATGGCCATGTTTTTCCTGCCGCAGATGTCTTCCCCGCTGAAGCCCTCAAACTTCGTACCATCCAACTCGAACCAACCATTACCAACGTTGTCCCTGTGCATCCCTGGGCCGAGGTTCTTTAGTCGCCCTCCATATTCGTATCCGCTGTAGTGGTAGTCCGCCCAAATCCCATAACCACTGCTTAAGCCCCCAATGTCGGCCCCGGGCGTTCCACCGGTCCCAAAGTGCCACTTTCTACCCTCTAAATTGCACATGCCTGGATAAGTGTAATTCAGCATCCCGATGATTAAACCCCCACTGACCTTCCAGCTCAAGTCCTCGGAGGTCAAAGAGGCAACCTTGACCTCTGAGGTACCTCTCTGACAGCCCAAACAGGGATCAAAATTATAATTCGCATTGCTGACCATGCCTATGCCGTTCGCCGCAGCTACAAATCCTGTCACTCCGTTCACACTTGTGAGAATGCCAATGCTATTCTTGTACACCTTGACACCCCCGACAATGGCGTTTGCCTCCCCCGCAAAGTGGAAGCCGTGAGTTGCGCCTATTTGCACATTGTTTTCGTACACATAAGGTGATCCGGCTTTTCTCTCCCACAGCACTGCCGTGTGTCCTCCTGCCCACCAGTTGTCCCTCATTACCAATTCCCCTTCCCCTCCGACAACTGTAGTCTTGTCCGGCGTGCATTGCACTCGGCAGTATACCCCTCCAAAGAACCAATTCCGCTCGATTACGTGCTTTTTAGTATTCGCGAGAGTATCGAATCCCACACCCATCATGATATTATCAGTGAATTCGACATTCAAAGATACCAACGAGTATGTGTGATCCCCCACCATATTCCTCCACTTTTCACTGAACAACCCTCCTCCTCCAGAAAGTGGGTTCCGGACTACCAACCCCACCGCTTTGATTTTCCCGAGCCCACCGTTGGACGAGTCCAAATTAATGTGAGGGTACGCTTTCAAAGTTGGAAGAAAAAGGACGCCATGCTGCTTGCCCGTCGAGCTCAGCTCGGTCCAACTTATCTCCAATCTACCCGCAGGAAACTTCCAAAGACCATACTTCTCGTATCCCGCCATCTCCTTCGTCCACCCGGCTTTGCCCTCCGTATAGGCCGGTCTGCTGTAGATTTGGGCACCGTAATCGGTTTTACTCATTTCCAATCCGCTTATCCTGTCGTACTTCGGGTCGTCGCCGCCGACGAACAAGACGTTCCTACTGACCATTAATACCCTGGATCTAATGTCTACAACGGCCCCGTCCTCTTGGTGGATGAGCTGCCCTATATGGTGCTTCGCCAAAGCCTTACTCAAACCAAATGTTTTGCAGTCGTCTCCGACAGTAGCGATGAAAAGGCCTTGCTCAGGAACCGGCTCGTGGTCGCTGCTGGTCACCATGACCTCATCTCCGACAGCCCAGTCGCAGCCGACTGTTCCGTTCCCGTAATCAACGAGCACATCCTTACTCAACACAACGACGTCGCTGCCTATGGTAGCATCGACTCCCAGAACTCTCTCAACAACTCTTTCTTGCCCTCGAATGTATAGCTCCCCGTTGTTGTCGATCCTCTTCCCACAACCAATTAAGCTATTCCTATATTCTAGCTCCTCCAATTGGCTGCTAAATACCGGATCTTCCACTAAGCACTCTTTACCGTGCACGTATACGTCCCCGTGCATTTCGATTGTCACCTTAGGGCCTTCGTAGGCGTGCGTGTGATTGCCTATCATTAAGCTTCCCCCCTTCAAATCGATGAAGTAGCTGTGAAGAGTCAACTCAATACTGGTGAACTCGTTCGCAATCAACTTGCCCATGATGGTCAGTGAATTCATAACGACCGTCGTAACGTCCAAGGTCACAGTCCAAGTGCTATAGATGACGGTGTCAGACATCTCGTGTGGCACGTCGACGCTAGGGTCGCCCGTGTAGTTCCATCCTAAGTCGTCGCTCCACATAAACGACTTTTCGTCCCCTCCGTCGCCGTACTGCTTGGGTCCAGGGCACCCTTCCTCGGCGCAGTCGTCGCCTGAAAGATTCACAGTCGTGTTGCCTGCAAGGACGATCGTCACGACGGACGTATTACTGGGATCCAAGGCTTCGTAGGCGGCCGTATCAGCGTAGTCAAGAATATTCGTGACTATCTCGGCGTTCATATCCATGTCGTACCAATATGCACCGTGGCTGTGACCGTTCTCCTTGTTCTGGAAGAAGGCGCTGTCCCACACTGTCATGTCATCGAGCATCCATTCGCGATTACAGTTAATCGCGTCGAAGTCTGTCTCCCCTTCCCTCGACTCTTGCGCATCGAAACCTGCCTCATCGCAAGGGAACATGACAGGAGCCACATCGTGCTGATCAGCGTCGTGATAAACATTGTGCCTGCTCCCATCAGGGAAATTTCCATCACTGCTGACCCAACTTTCTCTGCACCTGTTGTCTACTTGCCAAGATTTGCTCAAAAGGAGACACATCTTCGAGCCCTCGTTCTGCAAAAATCCCCTCTCCGTAAAGACCCACTGCTGGCTCTGACTACCGTCGCACTGTTCCAGGTTTACTCCCACTCCAGTTACCATGACAACTTCTTTACTGGTCTCGTTCCTCTCGTGAGTCAGACAAAGCCAAGGAGTGTTGACGGGAGTCAAGGTCTTGTTCTTGTAAAGTTCGTCGCCGTCCAAGCTCTCTCCGTTCCATCCGTCGTCCCTTTCAACAACTTCGTTATTTATTGCTTCCCAGTCGTATTTATAACGCCAAACATCCAAGCAATCTAATCCCCAGGGCCCGCATGTCTCTTCGTCATTATATATCTTCTGCTCAAACTTATTCCATGCCCGTCCGCTGTTGCAATCCCCTAGCATGACAGATGCTCTCTTGGCGCCCCCAAACTCGTACTCGAAATCGTCGATCACCAAACAGTTTTTCTTATAAGCCCGATCGTTCAACACATCCACACAATCCCCCGCCGTGGGGCACTCGTTGGCGTATATGTCGTAGTCTAAGTCCGTCATACCGGCTACCAAACCATTTCTTGGCGATAAATAACCGCCCTCGTGGCTGTAACCAGTCGCTTTCTCAATCACAGTATCGTCCTCCGCTCGCGGTCTTTTTAACAACTCCACTCCCATATCGCCGTTTTTTGCCTTGGCAACGCAACCACCGAACGATCCTCTACCGTTCGTTGCTGCACAAGGCTCGCAGCTTCCCGCGATGAAGTCAATCTCACTGCACCTCTCTCTCAAATCGCCATTGCCGTCCTTGATCATAAAGTCGTCGGCGATCCAATAATTTGGGAATTTCGGTGGAGCTTGCCACCCCTTGCTCGGGTTCTGTTGACCATTAAAATCGTATTCTTGAGTTCTAACCCAGCTCCTAAACAGCGGGTTCCCAAAAGGCGGGTTCATGGTGACACTCAGCAACATTTTCTCCGTGCTCCTCATGTTCATGGCAGATAAACCGCGGATTCCAGAAATCACTTTATGACCATTTTCATCGATCCACTGCAACGCATAGTGCCGGTCAGTTGCCAGGGCCAAACTGTACCCTTCTTCGGGGGCTTGCTCGAAGCAGCTCATGGGTCCCTTGGATATGTAGGTGAATGGTAGCGCATTGAAATCGTCCACTGTCTCTGCCTCGTTACCCCTAGCCAAGTGGTCCGTAACGTCCACGATTTTTAAATACGGAAATTGGAACAGTTGCATGAAGTTGAAGTTTACGCTGTAAAATGTGGGCCAAAATGACACCCTGCGAATAGGCTTTCTGCAAACAGTATACCAGTCCTGGTTGCCCCTCAAAAAACTCCAGTTGTTGAACACCGTGCAGTCCTCGTTCTCCCTCAAGTGCACAGCGTTCGGTACAATCATAGCCCCAGGTTCCCCGTCCCCAACCAAAGTGCCATCAAGATCAATCAATATTCCAGCGAAGTTGTGCCTCCACGTCACCACCCGATCCACGTTGACCATGGTGATATTCTCGAACTCCTGCTCGTACCCTCCTCTGAATTCTACACACCAAGCACATCCCCAGACCGCAGCCTCGTAATTCATGAACGTGATGCCACTGAATAATACCTCGCTGGCAATTCCACTGAGGTGCATGCCGTGGACACATCCGGTGACACTCCCTGCTTTCTCCAAATGGGGGTCCAACTCGCACATAGCGTGAGCAGGATCTGTCGATCCCGCGCCCGTCACCCCTAGCAACGGGAGGTAGACCTTGTCTGTTCTTGTTCTTCCAACAAGGAGCATATTCTTGAATGTGCTTTTGGCAAATTTGGTTGTCTTGCCGTTTATGTAAGCGAATTCAATGCCAGCGATTCCGTGATCCAGCAATCGGAAGTCGTCGAAATCTACATCGACGATGAACTCGCCCCAGACCCCAAAGTTCTTATTTTTGAAACTGGTGAAGGAGCGGAATGTTTGCTTCTCAGTTTCCAGTTTCGCGTCTACCTCTACTTCCGTTCCCTCGCACACTCCACAGTTCCTGCCGCACTTTAGTGGGAAGTAGTCGCTCATCTTCAAACCGTGTCGGCCAGTGCTGTGAGCTACATTGTGAGAAAATTCCAAGAGTGGGGTGCTGGCCGGGCACATTTTCTGGAAGGTCTCTACCAAATGCTCGCCCCCCTGTCCATCAGGGTGTTCCAAGGCACGGTACCAGAAACCGTAATGAGAGCTGCCTGCGGCTCGGTTTCCAACGAGCCGGTTGTCTGGGTTGACAATCCAAAAGCAAGCAGGCGATTGATCGACGAGTAAGAGACTCCACGCGGGCCGGACCAAGCCAACCAAATTGTACATGATCTCGTTTCGGACTTCCGTCCCGTCCTCAAGGAAGATAGCGTGGCCCCTCGTGTCGTGAACAACGTTTCCAATAACCCGTAGATCGTTCGTTCCGTGGATCGCAATCGCACGGTTAAACAAGTGGTGCACACTGCAGTATTTTACATAACTCCAGCCGACGCTTCCGACCATATGGAAATGGATGGGGTATTTACCGAGCTTCAGTCCTTGACCTGCTCGCCTCACTTCCACGTGACTCAACCGCACCAGAACTCTGTTTGCTTCGGTCAAAATCTTATTGTCGCTGTCCCCAATGCTATTACTGAACACCAACTGAGCCCCGAACTGGTCCTTGTTGGTACTATCGCTTCCCTGCACCACGACATTCCTAGTCAATAACGCAACAGGTGCAGCGTACTCGTCGATCACCCACTCGCCATCTTCGCTCGTCCACCCTCCTCCGAGATGGTCTCTGTGTAACGGGCGATTCAGTGTGATCTCGTAACCGTCCTCACTGACGCTGACAATGGTGAGCTCCTCAGTCTCGATTTGGTCCCAGCCGGTACTGCCGACGGTGATTTCATCCCCAACTTCCCAGTCGACAGGCTCATTCAACGTAATCGTGCTATTACCCCAATAGGCGGTCTTGGCTAGCGTTGTCCAAACCCTATTATGCGGCTTACCGTGCAGATCTAAAACGCTGTTTCTCACTGCCAGCACCTTGGCTCCGTACACAGGGATCTCCAGTGATTTTCGGTCTCCCTCTAGTGTTATAACAGCACGATTATTCGTTTCGGCCCCGAATGGCTTACTTTCTGATCCTACGCGTAAATATCCGGGTGATCCCTTGAAACCAAGTTCCGGAACTGCCGAATGCTTGTTCAGCATGATGTAACTGGCGTTCAGATACAGGTCGCCCGTCGCTTCCGTGTCCGCAAAATCCAACATGCCTCCATAAATCAGGACCAAGTTGAGCTTTGGCGGCGAAACGTCCAATACAATGTACTGTCCCATTGTGACGACAACGGAATCTCCGGCCATGGGCGGGTCCTCCCCTCCCCAGGTCGTCTTGCTGCTCCATAGGTCAACATAACTCCAGTTTATGGACTCTTTGTCCTTGTTAACCGCATTTCCCTTCCCTGGCCAATACAACTCCACCTCTCTGTTCCAAGGGTCACTCAAGAAGTTCCACTTGTTCGTTAGACAAGTGATGCTGAAATCTACCATGCCTATATTGTCACATACTACACCTTCCCAGTCGCACAGATGTTGCTCGCGGTATTCACCGATCTCATCGTAACTGGTCGCACACCTCACTCCGGCAAGGTAAACCTCCGTGTCGCTCGGAAACCCATTCATGCCGTCGACAAGCGAGCTACCGTTGATGACAACTGTCGTTCCTCCCGCAGTTGTACCGTTCAGTCTACTGATGCTGTCCAAGTAGAAAGTCTGCTGAGGATCGTACTTATAGAGCGCTTGTCCACCGTGCAAATCCCCGGTAACTCCCATTCCAAAGTAATTACTGGGATTGAAATACAGCTCTAAAGTCTCGCGATCACTGCCGCTGGCGAACTCGAGATTCCTACTCTGGCTCCAGCCTTCGGGAAGTTTATTATTGCACTGGCCGACCAGTATGTAGCTCTGATAGATGTTATCTACCGTATCCATATTGTCGAAGATTTTGCTGCCTCCGCAGGACTTCAAGATAGCACTGAATTGGCCAATGTTGCTATCTGCGTCGTTGCCCATGTAATTGCGCACCCTTCCCCCATGTGTCACGATCAAGATGTCATCAAGGGACATTCGATCAACGAAAGACTGGAAGCTCTTTACGGTGTCGTCGTTGATGTAGCAGTGGGAGTACGTTTCTAGGACGGTGCGCGTGACAGGGTTGTAACGGCGAGCGCGCAAGGTCCTGCAACCGCCAGCTCTTACCTCATCCTTGACGTATTCAATCTTGGTTGTAGGATGAATCCAGCTCAAGCTGGAGAGCCAATTGCCGGTGGGATTCAGGTTGCCCCGGGTGTCAGTGAACGAATCCTCGCCATATTCGTGCATACCTTGGGCGACCACACGGAGTTCACTGCCGACGATAAAACGAGTGTAGGCGGAAATGCTCACGTTTGCCGCGCTGATATTATTGTGTGGAGAGATTGGGGTCTTACAAAACAACCTAGAGATCTTCGTACTGTTGGGATGTATGTCGGCATCGACCATTTCACACTCGTGAGCTTCCTCCCCGTATTTGAATATGATCTGATTCCAATCCTTCTGCTGGTTGAACCCGTAACCGCTGACGGTTACGATTTGTCCTCCTCCGATGGAGCCACTCTTGGGCTCAAAGTCGAGAAGCTCGAGGTCATATTGGAATGTGGGCGAGTCTGCCCGCCCGACGAATCCAATGCCATCGATCTCCATGTGAACGTTGTATACTCCAGCGGTATTCTCGGGCAAGACAACGGATACCCAGCCACCGTCGTCATCGATATCAATGACCTCACAGTCATTGAAACCTATCGTGACTGTCATGGCATCCGCGTCGTTGCCAAAGTTTGTCCCGTAGATTGTCAGAGTCTCTCCTGGAATTCCGCTGGACGGTGACAGGGTTGAGATATAAGGACTGTTTTCATCGAAGCTGTACCCACTGAAATTAGCAATCAAGTGCTGGTTTCGGTGGAAAATATTATCGTCAGGAATTCCCTCGCTCACATATTCTGGAACACTCATGTCAGAATTCAGTTGAATCTCGGCTACCCTGTACAAAAATGCATCGCTGTGCCGCTGGTTGCGCTCCATAAATTGGAACATGAAGTACCTGAACATGCCCTGGGGGGGGATGGTGTAGTTGCTCATAAGGTCGTCATGACAAGAATGGAAGAACTCATCAGAGGAGCTGAAGTCTCTCTCGTCAATTGTAGTCCAGGTGAGGGCATCCTCACTGGCTTTCAAGGACCACTTCGTCGGGCATGCGTACCCTGAGTTCTGTATTCCGTAGCTGTTGAGCACGATATTGTCGGGAGTCACAAAGATAATGTACGGGTCCTCGTCAATTTCGCTGTAGCTGCTCTCCCAGTAGGTATCAGGGTTTCCATCAAAGGCCATCGTGTACTTTTTTGCCGAGTTGGAAAAAGAAGACGAAGTGGCTCCACCAAAAGCCATGTCGACACTTTTACCGAGACTATCTGAAGCCTTTGAAGCGAATTTGACCGCAGGGTTGCTCAATTTTCCGGTCACAAAGCCATCTTCACTGTGCATGTTCTTGAGAGTCGTTCGCGCGACGATCTGATAGAAACTGCTGCTAATTACCTCGAAATCGAAGAAATTATTGTCAGCATGGCCATTCATATCAAAATAGATCTCAGAAGGGTCTTTAGGGATGCAATTTGTCGCCAGCTCGCGACGACCTATCGAGGTTGGCTGTTGTTGATGATATTGCTTTTGCTGCTCCTGATTTTGTCGTGTAACGAGGAGATTAAGCATCTGTCTGTTGGTCTCCAAATTTTCAACGGTTGCGGCCGCTGGGGCAGCGAGAAGGCGCCTACCAATGAAGTTAGAGGACTGTTCTGAATAGCTGTAGCTGTCGCTGTAAGTCGCACTATAGTCGTAGCTGTAGCTCGCACTGTAATCATAGCTGTAACTGTAGCTGTAGCTGTAGCTCGCACTGTAATCATAGCTGTAGCTGAAACCGTTGCTGTCGTCGTCAACCGTGCTGGGTATGTCGCCTGGCAAGGGATAACGTAGGCCTCCATCATAATCACTTCCCTTGCGTTCTCCCATTTCCATGACACCCGTCTCCGAAATGTTAAGATTCACAAATTCGGCCGAATTTTGGTATCCAGCCCACGAACTGTGGTTTGTGAAGATGCTGTGGTAGCAATCAGCAATCTCTTGCATTCCATCCTTGAAAAAATTAGGGTAACCACCGCCCCACGTGACCACAACTTCGAAGCTGTGGCTATAGAACCTCCAGTTGCCTGCGGCATTGTTCAACCTGTAACTTATGTATATCATGTCGCCCTTTCTCGCGTTAAAGATCAGCGGAGTGTCTGAATCGTAAATCTTCGTCTGGGTAAATTCTTGACTCATGCTACTCCCAAACATACTGGTGGGCTCTCCTATAAGCTCTCCATCCCTGTACAGACTCATGAAGTACTCCCCGTAGCCCCACCAAGTTAAAGTGCTCTGCATATTTTCAATGTGACTGCCAGTGACGTGAATTACATAGAGTCCTTTGAGGTCCGTGCCGTCGTCGCTCGTCTCATAAACGTTGGGGACGTTGTACGATGTTGGGGGATCCGGTTGGTTAAAGGTGGTGAACCAAGTGCTGCCTGCGTGAACTGTTCCAGGTAAAGGGTTTGGAACGTAGGATCCTGTCACACCCTGTTTAAATGGTGCCCCGTGAGCGCTCAAATCGCCGGTGTAACCTTGCTGGGGGCCGCCTTCCCAGTAGAACTCGAAGTTAGCTCCTCCGAAGCCCTGGCCATGGTAAAGAACGATGTCATATTTTTCGCCGCCAATCAAATCAATGCTTCCCTCCCTGGCTTGATTTCCGTGGCTTCCGCCGTTTTCGACGACAAGTTGACCGCCAATGAACACCCACGAACCGTCATCACTGACAGTCTTGAAGAAGTACTCGCCTGATTCCGGGGGGAAGAAAAAACCCTCGTACAGCAGGGAGTAGTGTTCTCCGAGATTCCCGGTGTCGATTCTGTTCGTCTCCGATTGACCGTCTCCAACTAAATTTTGGTTGCTCTCAAACCACGCGGAGAGCTCGTCGACAGCGATGTTGCTACAATCCCCGACATACCGCTGCCAGTTCAGCCCATCGAAATAAATAATCTCTTCTTCCAGCGTTTCGCTTTCATTTTTGGCGAGGTCCTCTGCCAGGCTGTTATTAAAAACGATGGGGTCGAACCAAGGCGCGTCGAAGAGGGCAGCATCATCCAGGTGACAGCTGTAGTTCTGGTAATTGTCGACGTGGAGAGCTCCCGTATCGCAACTTGAGTCTTGATGGATCGTGACGCTTGGGAATCCGTCCTCGCCGCAAGTTGCCATCATGTAGAAGAAGCCGTGCGAGTTACTGGTAGTATTTCTGACCTCCCTGCAGGTGTCGAAGGGAATTATGTCCAAGAAACTTCCGGAGTAAAGGTGCGAATAGGTAGCCACGTTGTCACTGCAGAAGTGATTTTTGCTGTTCGGATCGCTGTACTCTGTGTACCGACTGTTACCATCGTTGTCACAGGTAATGCTAAAATAGGTCTGGTTGTGGAATGAGGTTGTGTAGTTTCTGTAGCAGTACTCGATAACCTCCGCGTTAAGCTCATAGTCTTCTAGGTAATCAAATGTATTCACATCAATCGTACCTGCCAAGTCACCGTCGTCGTCACAAATGTGCGACGACTCGAAACCGTATCCGCTGATTGTGATGACCTGCCCGCCGTAGCGACTCCCAATAGGAGGTTGAATGTCAAGCACGGCGGCTTCGTACTCAAACCACATGTTCTTCTCTCCGATACCGTAGCCGTCTTTGTTTAGCACCGTCACGGGGTGAATCCCTCCCGCGTGCATTGGAATATCACACGTATAGAAGGTCGTATTATCCCAGAAAGAGTTGTTGTGGTCAGAGGTATTGTAAATCGGCAACAGGAGAAACTCCACATTGGAACAGAGCTCGTAACCGACCATGATCTCGACGCTGTCAACATCGTCGACGAAATTTTTTCCCTCAATTGTTAGTCTCCCGTCGGTTCCCGGTTTCTGATAAAACCCAGAGCGGGGCGAGACATCCGTTACAGTGGGCGTATTCTCCTCGGTATAGTAAAATCTACACAGCTCCGTCGTGTCGCTCGTTGTCTCGTTGAACATTACATGAGTGCAAAGGCTCTCCAACCCATTCATGAATACGGCAACGGTGCCGTTCGATACTCCCCTTGTCGACGTAGACGTGAAGCAAGTAAGCTCGTCGTGAGTGATCACATCAACGTCCGTGCAGGGCTCGCCTCCCACCACAACGCTGTCTATGTCCGCCTGCTTGAAGCTATGACCATAAATGGTGATTGCAGTTCCGCCTCCTATCGACCCTCGGTCCGTGCTCATGCCGCTCACTGAATGGTAGATGGAGATGCCTCCAGCAGGGATTGGAATCAAAGCCTTTCCGTATCCGTTCACTTCGATCGCGAAGTTGCTGTAATTACCCACGGAGAGATCGTCGGGGAGAGAACAAGAGAGATTTCCAACGCTATAAATCTCAAGACTTTCAGGATGAAGGAGATTCAATTTATGCTCTAAGTCAAAACTATCTCCGAAAGAGGCAATCGTATTGTCCTGATTGTGCCGTTCGAATGTGGGGTTGGCGCAGGGAAAGGCCTCGCCAGTTGTACCAGAAATTAATGAGACTGTAGTTAAATGTTTCAGATTGGCAATGTCAAAACTCGTGTCGCAACCATATGGATCGTCCCCGAAGCTGTAGCTGTAAGAATCGTAATATTCGCCATCCAACGAGTAAGAGTACTGCTCGGATTGAAGTTCAAGACCGCTGTCATCGCAAAACCAAGGAAAATTTCGTTTCACGTCGATGGGGTCGGTGTCATTCGAGACCTTCCAGCCCATGAGGTCGATGGTAATCGATTCGCCAGCAGTGGCATTCGTGTATTCGTGGTAAGCAAGAGGTGTGTGCTCCCACGTGTAGGCGTACGTACAGTTTGTCCCGTCATCCATCTGGCACCTTCCGATAGAAGGATACTGGTAGTTCCATATGATTTCAAAGTCAAGGAAATTTGACCGACCAACATGCTCGTAGGAGCCTGTCGCCTCGTCTCCGATGCCGACGTATGGATTGGCTCCGTCCGGGCCAACCTCTGGCATCCTGCACACGATTGTATTGTCCGTAACGGTGATGATGTCGCACTGGTAGCCGCGGTTCCACCCGTTGGTCCACAGATCGGCCGCCTCGTGTTCATTGTGAGTGTTTTTGGTGACTCCTTTATGGATCCAGTCGTCATGGCCAAAGAAGATATTGTAGTCCGTGTGCTTAACCGTGCCACCGACATCTTCGAAGGGAATAAACCCACTACCGGTGATGGTGATGACTGTGCCGCCGCTGATACTCCCCTCCTTTGGAGAAATATCGTAAATATCAAGCGCAAACGTGTACGTCGCGGACGTGTTGCTCCACCCTTTCCCGTAGGTAATTAAGTTGATGTCGTGTGTGGTGCCTGTTCGGTCGTAAAAAACAGTGCAGTTCAAGAAAGTGTCGTTGTAGAAATGAGTTCGGCACTGTCGGTCGCCAACGTAGGCTTGTACTTTCTCGCGACGGTTGAAGAAACCAAACATATTCTTGTACCAATTTTTGTCCGTCGGCTCCAAATCATTTTCGAATCCGGTTCCGGTTATTTCGATAACCTGTCCAGCCATCCCCTTGTTGACATTGACAGCCTCAATATTAGCGGTGTGCGCGGCGGAAAGCGTCACGGCGGCGGCTAGGGTGGCCTCAAAACCTTTGGTAAAATCGTAGCGGTCTCCAAAGATGTAGTTCAGAGGGTGACCATTCTCGTTAAAGAGACCGCAATTTCCCAACAGAGTACACTCGAATGAGCGCATGGCAAGTTCGAATTCTTCGGCCATGGCTTCGGTGTCCACCATCTGCTTCGGGGAGACCACTTTGACAGTCACGTCCCAAGATGTGAGGTCCAATATGTCTTGATATCCATCCTCGTCATCGGGAAGATATATTCTCTCGAGGTCACATTCGATGCTTCTCTCGTCACTAAAATCATACCAGTTGCTATAGCCGCGCTTGTGAATGGGAAGCTTGTAATAGCTGACCTGATCAAAGCCAAACTCGGGACCGCACTGCAAGCCTGGGTCATTGTGAGTAAGCCGGCACTCGAAGTTCTTCATGACTCTCGGCACACAAGTAATGTTGAATGCATGTTCATCGTTGGTGAGCTCGACGCGATTCATCAGACCAAAAGGAGCAAAACCTGTGCCTGTAATTGTCAGCGATGTCCCCCCGTGCAGGGAGATGTGGGAGGGAGAGACATCAGTGATGGACATCTCAACGGTAAAGTCGATAGGATCATCAGGGGGCTGAAGGGCATAGCCTTCGCGCGACTGGTGGAGGACGATAGGGTACGTTCCGGATGTGGCGGACATGGAGAGAGCGCATATAATTGACGTGGTGGTGGCGAATGAAACGGTGCATTCGTTGGGACCAATGCTGACAGTGAGAACAGAAGGGACAGGTGAGAACTGCTCGCCTGTGATCGTTATCGAGTCTCCCGCCTTGCCAGTGGTGGGAGACACAGAAGCAATTATGGGCGTATTATCCCACGCGTACTTGAACAAGCATGCATCCCTGGAGCGGTCTCCAGTCGCGCTTGTGCCGGTGGAGTTGTCATTGTCCGCAGCAGGAGGGTAGCACGCGTGAACTAGGCCCTTCACGCTGACTTCGATGGCGGCAAAGGTGGTATCATCAGGGTTGGTAATGTTGTCTGATTGAACAATCTCACGGAAAAACTCCGCCGAAATGCCGTTTCCGGATTCGTCAAGATCAAAGGAAGTTGTGAACGGTGGGTCGGGACTGCTGTCATCAATTTCCAGGGAAAGAAGCTTCTGGGACGACCCATAGTTATTACTGTGGCGCAACTCAAAGAAATATTTTTTGCCACCCCGAAGAACAATCTTTTCAGACGAAGTTGTCGCGTAATTGGAATCCGAAGAAAGGGAGAAAAGCCGCTGTCGGTGGGAGGGAGAGCCATCTAGGGAGAGGAAAGCCTCCGCAAAACCGTTGATGGCGGCATGGAACGTGTAGTTTGCGGTCCGAGGCGGAACAAAGAACGCCTTCGTGATCGATCCTCCGATCCTGTACTGGGGGGAAATATTGAGATCGTGAAAATCTGGCCTTGGGGTACCTTGGCAAGTCTCGTTGAGGGCTGTCTCGGCGACGCAATCAAAGTTGCTCGCGAAGCCATCGGTTACAAGAGCGAGATCGTGAACGGTAGGCGCGTCGTACTTCCGGATAGTGGCAGCGTGTTCTAAACAAAATGAAGGGCAAGCAAGGATGGATCGGAGCTCGTGAGTGTTATGATACGAGCCGGTGTAGGTATCGGGGTCAAATCTTGGGATTCGAGAATTCGTCGTTGTGTTGAAGTAGGCGGTCGTGTAGATAGGAAACCCGTCGACGTCGTAACAGGCACTGCAGGAAGTGCAGTGAGGCCCGTTGGCAGTATCTACGCTCATCTCCAACTTGACCTTGAGGGCATACTTGGCCGTGTCTGATGCAAGGCGCTTCCCATCATTGGGACCGAAGGTACCGTCTCCGTCGTAAGAATTCGGTGTATACTGGTACATCGTACCGACACTGAAGTAATCATCACCCAAACCGATTCCTTTGAGAAGGGACTTTCCAGAGGGGTTGACGGTCAACCCCGCGAAACCATCATCGTCGTAATAATTTTTCTCGTCCTCTTTAAAGTTCGTCAGTGGGTAAAAGTCACTGTTGCCGGCAGTGCAGGTGTTTGAGAGAGGGTTGCACGACTGCATCCACTCGACAGGCTCAAAATCACTATCTGGCCAGCTCAAGCGCAGGTGAAAGAACCCTGTGTCGGAGGAACGCATCGATTCCCACTCGTCAAGGTAAGAATAGCAAGTTTTCGACGTCCCGTACTTGTTCTTTTCATACACATTGTTGGAGAAGAAGCAGCCATCCTCGCTTGAGAGGTCTTGGTAGAGCATCGTCCTCCACGGGTTCGTGAGAGAGGTCTGAGGCATATCCCAGTGACTGTTGCACCCATTGAAGTGGTCGCTAAGACAGCAGAAACTGGTTGCACCGCACTCATCGTGGTGGTGGTCAGCATCAACGTCGTCGTCGGTCGAGGCGGGGGCGGTACAGTACTCCTTAGTCGAGAAGGTCTCCGTGTTTTTCGTCGGCTGCCAATCGTCGTTAGCGAAGCGATCCCTCATGTAGCTATATGACTGGACGGTAAGACCTCGCCCGCGGGGGTAAGTGCAAGAGCCGTCGCTTGTGGTGGCTGCAGAGTCGAAAGAAGGCGACTTTTGGTCGGTGCAACCCATGGAAAAGTCGTGGGGAGTATTGAGCACGGCAGTTAGAGATGAAACCGTCGAGTCGCTACCACAGTTGACGTGGACATCGATGAAGGAGGTCGTGGAATATGGAAAGGGTCCAAACGGCACATTCAGAGTGGCATTTAAAGAGGTAGTATGGGTCGCATGGTGGACGACCACTCTGCAGTCCTCTTCAGTCTGCTCCTGTGATGCAAGGGTCAAGTCGTACGTTCCACTCCTCGTAGGGGTAGTCACAGCAAATGAAATCCATATCGACGAACCTTCTGCTTCCGAAATTGTTACGGGGGTATCAATTGTCACGGAGGTGACGTCATCAGACTCAGGTGCAAGGCCGGCAAGAATATCTTCGTCCCAAGACGTGATTGCGTCATTCGAGATGCTGCCACTATCCGTGAAGTTGGTCGCCGAAATGTTCAGACTGGCCGTCAACAGGCCTGCGTCGGTCGTCGTGTTGACAAAGCCTTCCGGGGCAGTGCTGCAGATTATCTGCTCAATCGTAGAGGAGAGGATTTTGCAAGGGTAATTGCCAATGGTAACTTCATTCTTGGACTCGTCCATGCTAAATCCACCCCCGGTAATGGTAACGAGAGTTCCCCCAGCCATGGAGCCGGTATTAGGCTCGATCGAGGTAACATGGGGATAATACTGGACAGAGAAAATAGCCCCCTGACTATCGCGGGAAAGGATAGACTGGGGATCCCAAGGCTTCAAGTCAGTGAGACCACCGAGAAAGGTGCCCGACGGACGAAGATCTGAAGTCCCCATGAATGCAGATGCGTTATAACTACCGGATTCAAAGTCAGCCAGTTTGCAAGAAAAGGTGTCCTTCTCGATCGGCGCAGGGTTAATGTCATCAACCATAACGGGATGGAATGACTCGCCAAAAACTTCCCCTTCGTTAGAAGCGGCGGCATTGAGAATGTCAGCGCGACATAGCGCCGCATTTGCAGTCGACTCGAGGTTGCCCCCCTGAGGGGGGCGACCGGGTCCGAAATATACTGAACGGTAGTCCTTCAGAGATGTTCCCAGATTGCTTCCCTTGAGCTCGAAGACGTCATTTGCAGACCCATAACGCGGGGTGATAAGGTCAATTGATGGGATGTTCCAGTCATGAGAAAAAGCTTCCCGATAAAAATTGGATTTGGTGGCGGTAAAAATATCGAAGGAAGATTGGTCTGACGAAGTCTCCGAGGCCAACACCTTGAGATCCAGAGAGCCTTGACCGTAGCGCTCGCCACAAAAAAGGTCGTCACATTCAGGATTATCTGTGAAAAATGTAGGTCGATAAATCGGCCAGAGACCTGCGAAGGGGGGATCGACGTACCGGGTGAAGTCAATATTTCCGTCTTCGTCCAGAAATATATGTGAGGCAAAAAATCTTTTTTCCGCTTCGAGGAGGTCCTGCACTATTTGTGGGTTCTTCTCTGTCCAGCCAGCTTTGTCAAAGTCGTAAGGGTTTGTGTCGCACACAATCTTTCTCGTGCCGCCGCCTGAGATTGGGGATTGAGAAAGGGGGGGGGGGGGGGGGCAAAAAAACAAATAAGAAAGGTATCGACAAAGTAAAACGAACCTGCGGCAACAAAAGGGAGACGCG
>Ga0115557_1000558_pt1 | contig 25897 bp, 18 predicted proteins | sample COGITO_mtgs_1104_FD_87280 | JGI IMG/M metagenome (GOLD analysis project Ga0115557, IMG submission 87280) | Pelagic marine microbial communities from North Sea - COGITO_mtgs_110421 | ecosystem: Environmental > Aquatic > Marine > Epipelagic | place: Germany:Helgoland, sampling site Kabeltonne...
CCCTCCAAAAGTGCAGCTGAATTTAGAATCAAAAGCAAGTAAAGGTAGGGGTAAAGTATCAAATGGTGCGCCTGGTAGTGATTACAGAAGGCAAAAAGGTACTGGCCATGGTTTTAGTGCGAATAATCCGTACGGGAAGAAGGATTCGGGAGACTCGAGACAGTTCATTCGAGGATAAAAAAACAAAACGCTGCATGCTGCAATCCATTCCCGCTGACTTATAGTTTCGATTTTCTTATTATACAAATAAGTAGTGGGTCACGTTATATATGTTTCACTCTCTAATACTGTTCCTCTTTCTTTCTTTTTCTTTCCTTCCTTCTCTCTCTTTCTCTCTACTGCATTTTCTCAGTTCAAGTTTGTTCAAGGAGAGATGTTTCTTCTCATCGGATTCAGTGCTATTGGTTTCCCAGGTGCTCCTTCTCTTTCCACCCCATTTTGATACGAAGCTTGCGTCGCGGCGAGCCATTCCGTGTTTGTAATCGTGGATGGAGTCGAGCCTGCGAATAGATCGTTGTTGTTCACGTCGTGAATAAAACGTTTGAAGGAGAAAGACGTGGTAAGTAAAAGCGAGAGTTTCAAAACGAAAAACGGATCTTGATACCGACGGATGAAGAGGGTAAAAAACAGACACGCAAAATGAAGACAAGAACTCTCTCTCTCTCTCTCTCTCTCGGTGCATACCTCCAAAGATTTTTTGTATGTTTACGGCATACACGCACGCGCCACTCGCGGCAAACAAAGCCGCCAGCGAGGTGAGAATAGGGCCGGTATAAGAAGGAGAAGGTTTCATCCTTTCGTCGTTTTTACTTTTCGTTTTTTTCTTTCTAGTGAGGATCCTACCATCCTCCCCTCACAAGTCGTCCTGTGCGTGAGCCTGGTTTTGAGAGCTTGTGGGAGAGGGGGCTAAAAAAAAAAAGAAACTTTTGTCGTGATTACTTCGATTTTTTGGTCCTTTCTCACGGAGTTCCGTCAAAACTCTCCGCCGCCCAAAGCCACAGAGAAAAAGGTATCACACATCACCGCCTCGCCACATTCGCCATAATCGCTGCCATGACTCCTCCTTTTTCTGTACCTTCGATGTCGTTCTCGTCGTCGCGTACATCCAGGACGGGGTCATCTGCAGTAAATGCGAAAAATGCCATAATTGAAGGAAAGAGCAAAAAGTTGTTAAGACCAACTTTGAAGAAGTTTTTCGTAGCAGCCGCAGCGAGCAGCGGCAAATCAGAATGGGACAACGAAACAGGCACGGTGTATTACGTCGAAGAAGAACTCTTCTCGAATAAACAAAACCGTCCAGTGCTGCGAACCGGGGCGGAAGCGCAGACTTTGCCTCTCCCAGACATCTCCATCGTCAGCGACAAAAAGTTGCAAAAAGTGAGACTGACCAGTTCTGTTGAAAACGAAAGAGACTGTCCACCAGAAAATGGACTACCTGAAATAGCTTTGATTGGTCGCTCTAACGTCGGAAAGTCTTCTTTGCTAAATATGCTCACGGAAGGTACGAGTCATGCCATCGTATCGGCGAATCCTGGTACAACGCGGTCCATTAATCACTATCTCATTGACGCAAAATGGTACATCGTCGACCTTCCTGGATATGGCTTTGCAAAGGCAACTGAGGAGGAAATTTTATCCTGGGATACCTTCGCGAAAAACTATTTCAAAACGCGTCAGACTCTCTGTGGAGTATTGCTGTTGATCGATGCTTCGATAGAAACCCAAGATAAAGACTTAGACTACGCAAACTATTTGATAGGGAACGACATACCGTTCACAATTGTGTTCACAAAGTGTGATAGAAAGAAAAAAGGCCCAAATACTCCTACTGTGGAGGAAAACATAGAAGCACTAGAAAATAGACTGGAAGAAACGTGGCATAGATTACCAAGCATCATCAAGACTTCGAGCGTGAGTAAAGAAGGGCGAGGAGACATCTTGAAATTCATTAGTTCGATTATACTGTTCAGACGACGAGCAAATGCAGAGAAGAAGGAAAATAAGCGGCGTTTGAAAGCGAGAAATTTGAAGGAGAGAAAATACAAGGAAAAAACTTCCAAAACCAAAATGAGACAGCGTCCTCTGAAAAAGAATCTCGATCCAGACGGAAGCGAAGTATTAGACGCGGAGATAGAGGAAGAAAATAAAGATGAGGAAATGTTTCGAAAAGAAGTAGAAGGACTCAGCGAAAGAACAAAATCAATCCTTGCGCAGGAAATTCAAGAAATCAGGCGGGGAGAAAAGTAAATTATGTATCATAGTTTTCTTTACAGGAACAGTTTTACGAATGAGCTGTCCACGGGCTCGATCATCTTCTCAGAAGCAATAACATCCAGCATCCTGCTCATAGCATTGCTACCTCTTAACGTTTGCATATTTCCAATCAAAATCAACTTTGACTTGGCTCGAGTTATCGCAACATTCAGGCGTCTCTTATCTTCTAATAGCTCTGTCGTATCTCCTCGAGGATTACTTTTTACGAATGAGATTATGACCGCGTCAAAGTCTCTTCCTTGTGCTTTATCTATAGTTAAAGACTCTACATCGCTTACTTTCTCGTCAGTCTTTAGTAGTTCAGAAATTTCATCCACTTGCGCATTGAAAGGTGACAAGACTGCTATTTTTGCTGCTTCAACTTTTCTGCGAATTAAACTTCGAACGATTTCAAGAACGAGACGCTGTTCTCCCTTGTTTACCGGTCGCTCATCAGAACTCTCTCTTGTCTGATCTTGCACCGTTTCTTCTGCGCTTGTATCAAGGAAAATGACCGCTTTATTTGGCTGTTCACTCGTCGCATTTGTCAACCATTGGATTTTCCTAGCCTTGACATCGAAGTCTTCTTCGACCGAAAGCATTCTATTCGCAACCGCATCATTCGCTGGTTTCAATTTACCATCATAAGTCAGTGCATTTGGTAGCTTTGTTAACGGTTCGTTCATCCTATACTGACATGTCAAAGAGCAGACAGCGTTTGGATTCTTATTGCACAGTTGAGCAAAAAGTGAATCTTCCATACCGCTGCGTCTCGCGACTTCAGAAGTAATCAATGGAGGCAATTGATGGTGATCACCTACCAGAACAAACGTCTTCGAAAGTAATAAAGGACCTAATATAGCTGGCAACGTCAATTGTCCAGCTTCATCGACTAAAACAACGTCAAACTCTTTTCGAGCGAAGAATGGATGGTTCAAAGCATAACATGTCGCACCAACAATTCGAGCTTTCTCAGAAGCATAGTTTATCGCATCGAATGAGCTTGCATCCCAAATTTCACCCCCGAGACGATATCTTCGAACTTCCTTGAGAACTTTGAACTCATCATCGCCAATTCTAATAAATCTTTCGCAATTTTTTGAGGGTAAACGCTTTAAAATGTTGTCAACCGCGTTGTGTGTGTGAGAAGTGATTAAAACACGCTTTTCCAATAACGCAAGAACAAGAATACAGCAGACCAAAGTTTCCGACTTTCCGGCACCTGGTAATCCAAGAACTAAAGCATAATCTGAACAGGTGACAACTTTCTCGACCGCGTATCGCTGCTCTGCGTTCAAATCGACGACAATGTCAAGGTAATCTCGTTCAAACTCCGCAAAATCATTCATATACCTTCCCGGTAACTTTATAGAAGTAAAATTTTCGTAGACCGGTTCCGCGAAATCTATTATTCTCCTTCGGGTTTCAGATGGAATGTGCATTAATTTTTGATTCTTATTCTGTGAGACATCCTTAGCAAGAGTGGCAATTAAATTTCCACGAGATCGGGCCGCCATGGCGTGACCGGCACCATCACGATCGATGCGCCATAGCTCATTCAGATTCGCACTACCTGGCAGTGATGGCTGTATCGATATATGCTCTTTACTTTGCACTCGAAGAGGCCGAGACGTTACAAGAGATAACATGTTATGGTTAATCTCAACCTTTTCGATCGTGGCACGACCAGTAACCATCAAGCCATCGTTGCGAGAAAGAACAACTCGATCTCCAGGACTAAATTTAGACAGGGAGCACTGCTCATTGGAACTATCCGAGACTATAAACTCATGAAACCATTCATCTTCATTCACAATGTTTCCAGGTGATACACCGGTGAAAGAGTCTCGTCGTGGCGTACCATCTTCCGGAGTCAACGAGATTTGTTTTTGTATATTATGATGAATCAATTTTAATCCATTCACGGCAATCCCACCTTTTCTGGAACAGACTACTTCAACATCCATCCATGGCGTCGCTCTCTTACCATGCGAAGCGCTCGATTCAAGGTCGACAAGTCGGATCCATTTATTCAACCACTCTGAATGAGATTTTGTGATATGATCTGTGCTTGCGGCGAAGATCTGTAATCCAGAAGTCTGCTCGTTCCCAGATTCAAGAGATTTGTGCAACGTAAAGCAACTTTCACGTTGAAAGCATCGTTCACACCAACTACTCGGCGACATATTCGGAAGGATTCCAGAAGCTAACTTACTATGGACCTGTGGAAGGTGCGTTCTCTCAATCAAATTCTCAGCTGGATACAGAAATCTATTTTGATCAAGAGAAGCTTCGTCATCATCTCGCGGCTGCAACGCCGAAGCTAAACGATTTCGCTGATGCATAAGAAATGCAATTTCCAGGTTTGTCCTTTCGATCACGGTTGTTTTCCCTTCCTCATTTTGATCATCGTTCGTGTAGTGCAATACACCGAACGGAGAAGCGCCTTGATTTTGAAAATATCTCTCACCAATCATCAACGTGTATAATAAAACTTGAGCTCCGTGTTCAACAACATCCTTCCACTTGCCGGTCTTAAGCTCTACTGGAACAACTTTAACATCAGTCGATTGCTTACCAGTCCTTATTCTTGCTTCAGCAATTGCGTCTATTTGCCCCTTCAAACCTAATCTCGGAGCCCAAATTATTTCCTCAATATCCACGATCTCTGAAACTTCTAAAACATTCGAATTACTCGCTCCATTCTTGCGGACTTCTACGTGCACGCCTCCACAGGGCTGATTAAATCGACGCGCGTTTTCTTCTCTCATATTTGCTATCTGGTAGTCATTTCCATTCGCACTACTCATCTTCGAACCGAGATCTCTTGCCATTATTCTGGCCTTGCGAGATAATGCCGTCAATTTTTTGGACCATTTTTCGACACCTGAGATGACATTTCTAGCGTGCTCGATAAAATTGTCAACTGTTTTGTTGATGGCGTATAGATCTAGGGCACTTTTGCGAGCCAATCCAACGATAAAATCCTCCATACAATTTTCGTTCATCCCTGCGAAATTGTTTGACATAGCACTAGAGCCTGAATTTATCAAAGACTTTTCGGCGAGTTCGTGCAGTAGAGTTCCGAATGTAGCAGCTTCAGATGCATCTCCACCGGGACCATCACCGATGACAGTATTTATAAAAGCTTTTCTTAAACATTGAAAGGATCCTCCAAGCATGGTTGCAGACAGTAAAAGCTCGGGATGAAGAACTAAGATAAGGCCATTTGTAGCAGTGATTTCACAGTTTCCAGAAATCTCGTTTCCTTTGCTTATTGAATGGACACGAATGAGGTCATTCACTTGGACTTGAATATCTACCCAATGATCTTTCAAAGTTATAATCTTTGGCACCACCATATTACTAGACTTAAGACATGCAACAACATGTAAATGTAAAACGTTGTCATCTTTCTGTATGCGGATGATTCTTTGTGCAGCGATACGTGCGCCTTGCGAATCAATTCTCTCGAGCTTTTTCATAATCTTTTCCTGAACGTTCATATCTGATGAATCCATTTTCAATGCATTCGCGACTCGAGATAAGTTTGTCGTACAATTTTCTAATGTTGTTTTTTCAACAACGGCGGCGGTGGTGTCAGTGTTCAAATATATATCATGATTTTCGATACTTTCATCATCTTCCTCATCATCCCATTCTGCGATGAACTCCTTTGGCGGAGATATCTTGGAAGTGTGATCTTCCTCGACGGGAATCGGTGGTGCTCCTCTAGGGTTTTCTTTTCTTTTCTTGTTGTTACTATCAATCGATCGTCTATCTTTCTTTATCGTTCTTACGTTATCATGAACAAAAAGCTGTTCGTCTGCGCTCCCCCAACTTAGTGAAGGCGCCGGAAACGATACACGCAGTTCAACTTTCTTTTCCTCCTCTCTCTTCTTCTTTTTTTCTTTCGAATCTGGTCCAAACTCTCGCGCCAAGGTTGTCGAAGGAGCTTTATCAAGCGCAACGGGGAATTCACCACGTACTTTGTTTCTATTGTTCTCTCCAAGATCACCGTGAGCTTCAACTTTACACCGCTGCTGCTCCTGCTCGACGACGACAACCTTGTCGGAAACCGTAGTCTTCGTTTCCATATTCAATCCGCTATTACTCTTGCCCTCTTTTTGTCTGCTGTTTGTGCAGAGTAATCGATCGAGTGCAGAAGTTGCATTCTTCTTCTGCCGAGGAGACGAGCGTATTGGCTGAGATCTTTCAGATTGTGATGTAACATATTTTGAACTCGCTGCGAAACCATAGGAGATTTTCTCGCTCTTCTCCACGGCTTGAGTGAGAGATATGAAATCACCTCCTGAACAACCATCGAGTGGTCCGTCGTTCGCTTCGGACGTGCGAACATCGCCAGCGTTCCTCGACATCGCCGCATTATCATCGCGTAAAACGTTAAGCGACGACTTCCGTCCTCGCGTATCCTCCTCACTCATAACGTTTTCCGCTTCGTGTTCTTCTTCTCTTTTTTTTTTCAAAAATGTGTTTTAGGCACCACCCCAAAAAGAAATGAACGGCAAGTGGAACGATTATTCTTTTTGTTCGGTCACGCACGACGAGGTAAAGCGTGGTTTCTTTCTATTCTATTCTATTCTATTCTATTCTCTCTCTCTCTCTGTCTCTTTACGACGCGCGCCCCGCTTTTCTCTTTTAGCGGTGGATACCCCTGCGCGCGCTTGCTCTCGGAGTGTTGTCTCGCGAAAAAAACTCACCATTTTTTTTTCAAAGAAAATTTTAGGGACTCTTGAATTCTGCCGACGGGCCGAAAAAGAGAACAAAACAAAGAAGCTCTGGATTAAGCCGCGCCTATAATCTTCCCCACAACCTGTGTTTGTCTCGCACAGGAAAAGTTGTCCTTCTCTGTAGCGAGTGAGAGCCAACGCGCGCGTCTCGAATAAGATTCTGATAAATAGAAAGAGAGAAGGAAACTGTCGGTATACTGCTCGCGCGTGGTCGGGTTATAGTTGGTGCAACAATAGGAGATTTCTTCGCGCACGCACACAACACGAAAAGGAGGAGAGAGAGGAGAGAAATTTTCGTAAAAAGTCATAGTGGCATAATAGTTTAAAATGCGAAAGGTAGCAGGTTCACCGTCCTCTGCTGGAGCGGTGGCGGTGAAATCCACGCTACACGATGCAAAAAACGCGGTTGGTTGGGGAAAGTATCACTGGGTACTCTTCTTAATCACAGGGTTCTGCCTCATGGCTGAATCCGTAGAGGTGAACCTGTTAGCTTTCATGACCATCGATGCTGCTAAGGAGTGGCATTTGAATCCAGTTCAAGCGAGCTCTATTGCAGCTTCTGTCTTTGCGGGAGAAATTGCTGGTTGCTCTGCGTTTGGACTATTCGGCGATAGATTTGGTAGGAAGCCTGCTTTCATCTTATCGATCGCGTTGATTGCGGGTTTCGGAGTTGCTTCTTCCTTTTCGCCAAACGTGTACGTCCTCGTCTGCATGCGCTTCTTAGTCGGCGTTGGTATCGGAGGTTTTTCAGTGCCTTACGATTTGCTCGCGGAGATTTGTCCAGATAAAATTCGTGGGCAGGTGTTGATGTCAATTTGGGTGTGGTTCGCTATTGGCGGTATCTTAATCACTGAGCTAGCTTATTTTGTTCTCGATTCGCGAGGTTGGCGGTATCTAACTCTGCTAGCATCTGTACCACCAGTTCTTTCGCTATTATTTCTTGGGTTTCTCGACGAGTCTCCTTCCTGGCTACTCGCTAAAGGTAGAACAGAAGAAGCGGAGGCTATTATGGATAAGATTGCCAGTACAAACAAATTAGAGATGAAATCATTCAAGTTGGAAGATGAAGAAGAACATCACGCGAGCGTGAAAGATTTATTCAAGCCAAAATATCTTCTTGCAACGGTTTGCGTTTGGCTTACTTCTTTTGCGCAAACGTTTTGTTATTACGGAATAATCTTATTTCTTCCAAGAGTATTGCACGTACCAAAGTCTGAAATGTTTCCGTTCAAAGAACTTATATATTCGTGTCTGGGAGAGATTGGTGGAACCATTATAGGAGTTTTCATGGTTGAATATATGCCTCGTGGAAAGGTTTGCACGGTTTCATTTATTGTATTTGGTGTAGCGCTGCCACTTCTAGTTGAACCAAATGTACCATTACCTTTAGTATTTGCTATGATTGCCCGGGCGGCTGCGCCAATATCTGGATCAGCGTCATGGCTCCTTAGTGCAGAGGCATATCCAGTAGAGATTCGCGCAACGGGACACTCTTACGGTAACATGATTGCACGTCTAGGTGCATTTATAACGACGTATTGGGGAGGTGCTCAGCTGTCAGCCAGTACTTTAGCTTATGGTTACACGGCTATATCTATAGTTGGAGCTCTAGGGGGTTGGTTCAATCCCAAAGCTGCCATGTTATTGGAATAGTAAAAATAAATACAATTATAGCTTCACCCTCACTAATAAAATCTAAATATACGCTCCTTTTAATTCTCCATCTAAATAATTACACTGGTGGCAACTTCGCACGGCAAGTTGGGCATTCTAATTTCACATCCATCCATCTACTAAGGCAATGCGCGTGAAAAACGTGACCGCAGGGCGCATGCATTTGCATTTCGTTTGGAGACATACTCTCACTCTCACTTTTAAGATTACTAAGACAAATAGAACAATCTCCAAATTTCACGTAACTCTTATGATAATTGTGCACTTCCGGTAGCCATTTAGTTAATTTGAATGTAACAATACGCGGATGAAAATAATGTTGAGCAAATAAAATGAACGCTTGCACGAACACATACAAAGAGACAGATGCGCACAAGACATAATTCGGCTCGTTTCGAGCAAAATTTTTCGGACATCCATAAAAGTATAACGGAACAAAAATTCGAGTTATACTGATTACTCCTACATACATCGGTATGAAGGGTTTCCTCGAATTTGAGTATAAATTCCACAGAATTTGCGGGAGCCAATATGAGGACAACAATAAAACGCAAAATGTCTGAAAGTTTTGCATAACGTAAATCAAGAATGCCCCGCCAAAGAAACCGGCGTAGAATTTCCCATATAAAGTGGAGAGCTCTCTTCGCAAGTCAATCCACGAACTACTATTATTTGAAGCGTTTCGTATTTTCCACACGTGCAACAGTAATCGCATCTCAAATACGGAAAACATCATAAATTCTAGAAAAGCTATGCAGGCAAAAGGTAAGAATATTTCTTCGACCACCATTCCATAGATCAGGTGACCGAGACAGAGGTACGCATCTAATATTGCCTGAAATCCAAGCGATAGTATGGAGAGCTTTGACAGCGAACTTTGCGTATTACCCACATATTCAACTTGTTTCGCCAGGGCATACAACTGAAATAGAACAGTTGCTATTGCAATGTATCCATAGTTGATTGCTTTTGCGTAATATTCTTGCATCTTAAAAGTTGTTGCATTGAGGACAAAATCAAAGCCACAGTTTTCAGAAACTAAAGTCCCCGTGATAACCGCATCGAAAGATGCATCAGGCAAGGCAGTTCTACGAGGTGTGTACTCGTTTTCTCTCATCTCATCGTCGGTTACTTTCGATCTCACTTCAATATTGTCTTCAATATTTTCAAGAAGCGAATATTTTCCTGGTTCGATGAACAACTTAAGAGCAAACTCACATGCAGAAGGATATGCCGTGGTGTTTAACGGTCCCGAAAATAACGAGTTTATTCGTTGTCGACGACGCATTACGTCATAAATTGTTTCTGTATCGTTACTAGCTTCTTTATCTTCGCTTCGTGTCGCATTTGCGTCCTTCCTCCGTGCCGTTTCCCATGCTAAGTCTGAAGCCGAAGTTCTGAGCGCCTCTCTAAAATCTGAATGATAAAAACTCTGTTCGTTTGAATTATCAAGGGATACATGCTCTAGATTTCTACTCTGTCCATGAGCGTGAATTATTCCCGTGGCGTTAAGGTACACTCCGGCGAAATTCACGTGCATGGTAGGAGCCGAAGTCGTTCGCACTAACAAGTCTCCTTCTACCCAGAAACAGTTGTTTTTTGAGTCCTTCTTCTGTTGTCGCATCTGCACCTGTAAAATTCCCTTCGAACCGCTGGCGAAGTATCTCTTATTGGGAATTTCACGCAAAGGCGTGAGGAACGACTTCGTCGATGAAGCGTGCCACGCGCCTTTAAACGTCCCAGAGACATCCTCCGGAAAATTTCTTTTTTTATTCAACAATGTTTCCTTTTCTTCTTCTCCGTTTGCGATTGCTTCGAGTTCCTCCGCGCGAACTACGAAAATGACGAAGAAAAAGACGAAGAAAGAAACGATGATTCGAGTACAGAGGAGGCACCGCCGCGTCCACATGCTCAAATATTCCCTCCTCCTCCTTCTCCTTCTCCTTCCACCTTCTCACCTCATGATTTTGTGAGCCGGAGAGAAAAGTGGAGAGAGAGACAAAAGAAGAAAAAAGAAAACCGAGATATAAAAAGCAATAATACACGCGTTGTTGGTGAGATGATGAATAAAATGCTTTTCGTTATTTCAACCAAACGTTAGCTTATCTATGTGATGTGTGTTATTTATTAGCATGTATATAAAGGTATATCTCAATCAAGTTAAAGCCCGTTATCTTTCTGAAACTTTTGAATGGAATCTAAAACCATGAGCGTAATCATGGCGTGCGGGGCGATTCGCACATAGTACGTGGGAAAGCCAGTGTAAAATTTCAGCGGACCACCTTCGGCAAACGTCTTCATCGCGCAATCCGCCATACCAGAATATGGGAATTTACCCGTCACTGGATCAACTTTCTGCTTTTGTAACATCGTCTTAACGTAATCAAAAGGTAACGAAAAGAAGGAGGCAAAGAAACCAGAGATGGATGATGCGATGAATGTCTTCGGAAAGCCGGTGAAGCCTTGCTCAGCTAACATCTCTTTCGCTTGGTCGTTAGAGGCAAGCATACCCATATTGAGAGCCATTGCACGAATAGCGGTGGTGCTCGCACCAGTGAATAAACCTCCAACGCCTTCGTTCTTGACGATGTCGCTCAAAGCGTGAACAACACCAGTGTAATTTCTTCTTTGATCGACAGGTAATGTTTTATCCGCTTGCATACGAATCAATGATAAATCTGCAGGTGAACCAAAGATGGCACCTAAACCACCGGCCGCTAAACCAGCTCCGGCTTTTTGCGCGAGCGGCAAAGCCTCCCCGTTGTTTTGTTTTTTCAGGTAATCCACGAGCTCAGCGTGGATACCAAGACGAGCCGTCGTGTACGTCGCTTGACGCAACAGACCGGCAGACAAACCGGTGTAAAGGGCACCAAAACCATCGTTTTTGATGATCCCGGCGGCAACACCGATAGGTCCCCCAGAAGCGCCGAGTTGTAATCGAACTTTGACGATATCGATCGGCTGAATCACGCACGTCGCGCCCATCCCTGAGAGACCACCGTTCATAAATGGCTTCACGGCTTTCCAGACGGGGTTATCCGCCATAGTTGTAGTTGTCGTCATCTGATCTACTTGTATCTGTCTCTGTTTGTGCGAGTGTGTGATAGAACTTCTACTTTCTATGTGCTAGTATTCTAACGAAGATTACTCTCGCTTTTTCTTTTTTATGTGTATGGGGGTTGCCCCCTCTCCGCCGCCTCTTCGTTCAAAAATTCTCTCTTTTCACTCAACTTTTGCTGATCTGTTTTTTCCTCGGCCGTCCAAATTCTCCACACAACACACATTCCGCTTCTCGCAGAAAAGTCCTCCTGCTCATCATAAAAAAAAAAAAGAAAAAGAAGAAGAAACAGAGGAAGAAGTAAAAGAAGAAGAAGAAGAAACAGAGGAAAAGTGAATAAGGAAAAGTTACAACAACGCAATCATGGTGCTCAACGATCTTGGGAGTAAGTTAGCGAACGCTTTGAGCTCGTTGAGTAAGCACACCGTCATAGATGAGGAGATTATGGAAGATGTCTTGAAGGAAATTACAAAAGCTTTACTGTCCGCAGACGTAAACGTCCAGTACGTCGTTCAGATGAAGAAAAATATCGTGAAAGCTGTAGATATCGATGATCTCGCCGGCGGCATCAACGCGAAGAAGATGTTGGAAAAAGCTGTGTTCAACGAGCTGTGTAATATGCTTGACGGGGGCGACGCAAAATCGGAAGTGAAGGCAAAGTTTGTTCCCAAGAAAGGAAAACCAAACGTCGTGATGTTCGTGGGTTTACAAGGTTGCGGTAAGACAACAACGTGCACAAAGTATGCGAGTTATTACGCTCGGAAAGGATTTAAGCCAGCATTAGTTTGCGCAGATACGTTTCGTGCGGGTGCTTTTGATCAGTTGAAGCAGAATGCGACAAAAGCTAAAATTCCTTTTTATGGCTCGTATACCGAGTCAGACCCAGCAAAAATAGCAGCCGAAGGCGTGCAAAGATTCAAGGAAGAAAAGTTTGATTTAATCATAGTAGATACGTCAGGTAGACATAAGCAGTCCGAGGCTCTTTTTGAAGAGATGCGAGCTGTAGACGAGGCCGTAAATCCAACAATGACTATATACACGATGGATTCCTCCATGGGTCAAATGGCGAAAGATCAGGCGGAGGCTTTCAAATCTGCAGTCGATGTTGGTGCGGTGATCATGACGAAGACGGATGGCCATTCGAAAGGCGGGGGTGCAATCGCGGCAGTAGCGGCCACTAAATCTCCTATTATTTTTGTTGGTACTGGCGAACATCTTGAGGACATCGAAGCGTTTGATACACAACCTTTTGTTTCGCGCTTACTTGGACTTGGTGATTGGCAAGGTTTAATGGAAAAGTTATCTGACGTGGTCCCCGAAGACCAAGGGCAGAAATTAGTCGACGGCATTACCTCTGGGCAGTTCACGATGCGTTTGTTGTACGAGCAGTTTCAAAATATAACGAAGATGGGACCAATGTCTCAAGTCATGTCGATGATTCCCGGAATGGCAGATGCGCTACCGCAAGGTTCTGAGAGAGCTGGCCAGGCTAAAATTAAACGAATGTTGTGTTTGATGGATTCTATGTCAGATACGGAGCTAGACACCTGCAATATGAAAATATTAACGGACAAGAAGCGCATGATTCGTATTGCTCGAGGCGCTGGGAAAACTCCACAGGCATACATAGAGTTGCTAGAAGAATTTAAGCGGTTGGCTAAAATGATGAAGGGGATGAAGGGGATGAAAATGCCAAAAGAAGGTTCACGGGGTCGAGGAGGAGGACATGGACAACAGCAAGCTATGCAGCAGCAGATGTCACAAATGATGTCAGCGTTACCCCCGCAAATGCGCAACATGTTCGGTGGCGAAAAAGGGTTGATGAGTATGATGCAGCAGATGGAGAAGGATCCTTCTATGATGAATAAGATGATGGGTATGATGGGCAACAAAAGATGAGAAATTAAAAGCAGCACCCAGAGAACCGCACGAACTTTGACCACGTAGAGCGCATATTTTTGATATCGTTGAGAATACCACCACGTAGTCGCGTAGTATTAGTATTATAATATAATAAATGGAACAGTACCTCCTACACGTGCATCGTGTAGTGTAATAACTTTACTTTTAAGAAAGAGAAATATAGCGCGTTTTCCTGAACTCTCGCCTGGCGTCGCTGAGTGAGTTGTCTACAAATCTCATTTTCAGTTGGGGCCAGACTTCACAAAATATGCTGCGTCGCGCAGTTTTGCACAGTTTGAGGGCAAATACAATCCCAAATTTGAGATGTTTTGCCTCCTCTACGTCGACTCACGGGGCGGACGTCTCCGAGATACAAGACGTTAAGGAGTTGGAGAAACTCATAGGAGTTGAATCTGAGAGGAAAGCAATAATCATAGATTTTTATGCGAACTGGTGTAACCCCTGTAAAATATTAACGCCGCGTTTAGTGAAAGCTCTGGAAGGAAAATCTCGAAGTATTAAAATGGCGAAAGTTGATGTAGATTTGTTTCCGAATATCGCGGAAGCTTTAAAAGTCAGTTCGCTCCCGACAGTGATGCTTTTTCATAAGAGCACGCTCGTCGAACAGTTCGCAGGCGTGATAAACGAAGACGAGTGCGAAAAATTTATCCAGCGAGCGGCTGAAAGAGTGCTTGCAGACACACAAGACGAAAATCACGAGGATAGTAAATTTCTGGAAGACGAGGAAGCTCAGAGCACCTCGGAGGTAGTTGATCTCGCATCCATCCATTCAAAGGTTGAAGTCGCCTTACAAGGCTTGGCAGAAGGAAGTTCCGCGAGTTCTGCGACGCAAAGAGCTGCTCTCATCGCTTTCACAAATTCCGAAGCTTCTATGCGGTCGGCTCCTGCATTTCTACAGGCTGAAATATACAGTGCTTTGGCGATGATTGAGCTGAACGAAAACAAAGCTTCCCTTGAAAGTGTTGAATCATTGGTGAACGCTGCGGAGCAAATATCAGCAGAAGCAAAGAAGGAAGGAATTGGAGCACCTCAAGTATCATTCCCTGCCATCGCAGCTCGCGCTCGCTTGAAACTTAGAATTCGTGCGAATGAATATAATATAACATTTGAAGACCATGCGAAATGCATATTTGAATACGAAGAAGGCAAAGCGAAGTCTTTCGAGCTGAGTTTAAGAGCGGTATTAGCTTCTGTAGTAGTATCAGATTGGGAGAGAGCATGCAACTTTTCGCTCGATTTACTCAAATCAAAAAGCGACATCCATGGGAAAGAGGATTTGAAAACACTCGGTCGAGAAATATGCGTTGAGGTCATCGATTCCATAAATTTTGGTGCGACTTCCGCCTTAGCAGAAAGAACGCGAAGGCGTCTCGCTTCTATTCTTTTTGCTTGATAAGAAAGTGCAAATAAGATACCGTTGTAGTAGAAATAGAATAGATACAGGAATAGGTACCAGGTACGAAAAAAATACAGCTTCCGCTCTTAAAATTACAATTTTTCTATTGCCGTTTTGACGATTTCAACGGCAGATGGTCTCATGTTTGGGTTTCTATGCAGACACATGATTATTAAATTCCGTAAAGCGAGACTCCTCTCCCTCGGAATTGAATCTTTTTCTTCTCTTGAAGTGCATTCGCGGAATTTCCTTCCAGTTGCGACTTCATACAACATAGCACCGAACGAAAAAATATCACACGAAGGTTTTGGTTTCGCATCAGCATTCAAATTCAGCAACTCTGGAGCTACGTATCCTCCATCACCATCTTCAACGCGCCACGCGTGACCAGGTGCCCATGCTAAGCCAAAATCGCCTATTTTGAATGTTCCCTGACGATCAATGAAAATATTCTCTGGTTTCAAATCTAAGTGAAGGACTGCGTGCGAATGGATATGTTTCAATCCACTCCCAACCTCATAAATTAAACGCCATATATCGCGTTCTTCTAATACAACGCCTGGTCTTAATCGCTGCAAAACAGTGCCGAGCGAGCCACACTCACAATATTCAAATTGGATGCAGAATAGGCGCTCCTGCTGCCATCCTCGGAATACTTTCACCACGTTCTCGTGTTCCGGTAAATTCGCCACCGCCTCGAGCTCTCTCATCGCGGATCTTCGATCTGAATCGCTCGTGAAGGGCTTGTGCCGTTTTTTTACGACGAAAGGTTCTCCCGTTTCCAGACCGGTCACGAGCCATACTTCCGCGTTTACGGTTCTACTTAATCTGCGTTCGTAACGAAAGTGGGCATCGAAGCGAAAGTTCGAAGGCAAGGAGTTTGATTTTTGACGTCTCAGATTCGTAACAGCTAACAACTTTGTTTCGTTTAAAGAGTTCATGCGCATTAAGCCATCCTCTGGCTTCACTTCCTCTTCATCAGGAAAACTTGGTCGGTGCATAACTGGACGAATTAAGGGAGGAGGCTCTCTCTCCTCCTGGGAGTTTTTGAATAACGTGGACACTGGCGTAGGAGAACGTGGAGAGATCAAATCTTCTTCCTCATTCTCTCCTCCAACCCTCCTTCTCGTCGTCGCATTCTTCTCACTCGTCTTATTCTGTTTCTCCGTGGAGACGCTCAGATCCGGTGTTAGTAAAACAGAAACCGGAGAAAATTGCAAAGAAGATTTCTTCCTCGAATTCTTATTCACCATCGTCGTCGGCGTGTTCGTCTCCCCCCCCTCTTCGCCACCACTTTCTCGTAAGGACGTCATTCGCAAGCGCGTCATTATCGGGGTCAGACTGTTATTATTACTCATCACCTCTCGATTTTCATCGCACGCTTTTCTTGGCGGGCACAAAAGGAAAGTGATGTATGAGGGCACCCTTTTCAATGAAAGATGTTTTGTTTTTGAATTTTTTTCTGCCTTTTCGCTCTTCTTCTTTCGCAATTTTTTCGCTTCTTTTAAAAAGAGGGGACCGAGCGACCGCCTCCCTGGTGAAGGAATTCAAACGCACTCTCCTTCCTTCAAATGCCACAAATCGAAAGAAAAGTAATCGAGATTACTTTTTGATTGAACGCGCGCTTCAGCGCCTACCTGTAATTTATTTATTTCTTACACGCACGCGCGCTCGAGAAAAACGAATACGATCATGGGCGAAGGAAAAGAGTTTGGAAAGCGCTTCACGTTTGAATCGAAGTTGAACTGTCCGGCGACAGTCTTCCTCTTGGACAAAGATACGGAGGATTTCCGCGAATTCCACATGAAACGAGTGGGAACAAAAGAGGCTGAAACTTTACGGACGGGCGTTGAACTCGTAGATTTAGATAAAAATGGAGAAGAGAAAGAAAAGAGATTCGTCACGGTCGTACGCACTGTCCCGGGGATAAAACTTCCGATGGTAGTGAAGCCTTTATTGAAAGGTGGACACGTCGAATTTGTCGACACGCGCAGCACGTCACCGAACGCCCTTGACGACTTTATGAAGGGGAAGACGAAGACGCACGAGACAATGTTTCGAACGGTGAATAATATCACAAAACATGCCGTAGTAGACGGGGTGATATCAATAATTCCAATAACAGCAACAACGTGTAAAGTCGTAGCTAGCGGTTTATGTCACGTCACGCTCGGTTCTCTCGGTAGACTGATTGAGAACATAATCGTAAACGGAATTGGGAAATCCTACGAGCAGTTGCCAGAAATTTGCGACGAATGGCTCAAGCATAAGCGAGATGTTTTGAAGAAAGGATCCGCTAAGAAAAGTGCAAAAGTTTCTAAATCAAAAGCTAAGACAGAAGATAACGAAAACGATAACGACAGCGAGTCATCTTTTGCGACGGCGTCGACTGAATTCAACGAATCCGCAGGAAGTTCACAAAATCAGATCTTAGATATTGATTCATTCGCAGCTCCGCTGACACCCATATTTAATAGTATCTTATCTTTTAGCGGGTTTGGTGGTTCCTCTTCTAATAGGGACGAAGAGGAGGAGGAAGATGAGTTAGATGGTGATCTGGAAGAAATGAAAAAAGACATTAGCTTTGAGGTGGTGGAGCAAAGTATAGATGCCTCAAACGCGAACGGTCTTGGTGGTAAGAAGAAAGTAGTAAAAGTAGAACGATCGATGAAGAAAAGCAGCAGTGGTTTCACTTGCTGCTTCGCATCGCCTGCGGTTGAGTCTTGAATAGTTCTTTTTGTCGCATAGTTTTTGTAGTATTTGTGTTTGTATCCAACGCAACTGAAGCGAGCTAAAAAAAGTTTATTCCTTCTCAAAAGTTTGCTTATTTGCCTGAGCATTGTAAAAATCTGCAACTTGATGCGCGTTAGTCGCCATTTCCGGCTCTTTATCGTCTCGACTTCTTAAAAAGCGCGGAAAACGTAAAGCAATACCCTTGTTTGGATCCACTAAACCCATGGCAGCTTTGTGCGTTGGAGAGATCGACAGATCAGCCGCTTTCACTTCCCAAACTAACTTTGCGTCAAACCATAAGTCAGGTTCCATACCTTCAGGATATTTGTAGTAAGAGCGTGGAGCTTCTATTAAATGCGGTTCAAGCGCTTTCGACAAGGTTTCCAAATCGATCTCGGAAAAGCCAGTTCCAATTTTGCAAATCGTTTGAAACTCTTCTCCATCTTCGTCGTAACAAGCGAGAAGAAATGCTCCATACACCCCTGTCCTTTTGCCTCTGCCATGCCAAGCACCGATTGGGACCAAATCTAACGAGTCTCCGCATCCTTCCATGTAGTCTTTCTTCAACTTCAACCAGTTTAATGAGCGCTTGGAGGGTTCGTATGTAGCATCCATTGTCTTTACAATCAAACCTTCGGTATTCGCAGCGATGGATTCATCCAAAAATACCTGCAGCTCCTCCACATCCCTGCTCGTTTTTGCAGTGGCAAACAGGAATTCACCTTTCGTTTCTCGGAATGAACTATAAAGCGCAAGACGCCTAACGCTCATCGGTTCACGCAAGAGCGATTTTCCGTTCAAATATAAACAATCAAATGCGTACAACGCCACTTGCACTTTAACGTCTTCAATTTTGATATTTTTCTTTCCTCTAGTACTCAAAATCTGAAAAGGAAGAATCTTATCTTGCTCTCTATCGTACGCCACGGCTTCACAATCGATGACTACTGAGGTTATTTTCCCGTCTACGTTGTTCAAGTAATTTTTGAATTTCGAAACGATATCAGGGAACTTTGGCGTGTTATCTTCCTGATTTCTGGAGAAGATCTTTATCGATCCATCTTCGAGCAAGTGAACTTGAGCTCGCTCGCCGTCATACTTATATTCGCACGTAAATTCAACGTCAGAAAATCTGTTCAACACTTCCGCCACACCGGTCGTTGGCTTTGCCAACATTGGTTTCACTGGCGCACCTGGTTTAAATTGACATTTCTCCTGCAGACCGTCGATGCCAACATCCAAGAGCGCTGGGACAACCAAGTCGTAGCTCGGACATTCCGAGAAAACAAGCTTCACAACATCCACGGCTTTCAGGAGTTGATCTGCCAAGGCATTAGCACCTAGCTTTATACCTGCAGTTTTATTTGCTTCTAAAACGATAGCATGCGTAAGAGCAGCGTTCACGGTTTGCTGAGCCAGACCAATGCGTAACTTTCCTTGTAATGCCCTCACTATGTATCCAGCTTCGCTGCCTTTGGCGGCAACGAGTAATTTCTTAATTCGTCCCTTCTTTTGATCGACTGAATTCGTTCCTGCTGTAGTAGCTATGACGCGGAACTCCTGTAAGACGCCTTTCACCGTTAACGGTGCGGGCTGGAACATTGTCCGTTGCGTCGATCGGGATGCCATGGCAACAGATCCCAAGTCGCCAGCCTCGCGGTAGTCAGCCTTTATGTTTGCCTCTTTGCGCCCAGTTGCTTCGGCCAGACATTTAATCAAAGTCGCATCTCCTATACCGAGATCAACACCTTCGTGTTGCGGCGCGATCGTGTTTGAAGCCAAGTAAACTGCTGCGAGCAAATCTCCAGATAACCCACCACGAATAATAGATCTGAATGTATTCGTCAACAAGTTCGTGATCTCCAATCGTTTCGTTGTCTCGGCAATACTTTCAAACGTATCCGCAACGATTCCAAATGGTGTTGCCGTATTCTCCTTCCAAGATGAGATCGATTCCGATGATTGGTCGATATACTTCTGTGCAAGTTCAACTTGTAAGGCTCCAACGCCGGCTTCAGATTTTTCCTTCCCATTTTTTGACTTTGTTTTCTTCTTCGCTTTTTTTTGAACAGAAGCAGAAAGTGGGCCTTCGACGTCTTCGATTTCATCATCATCGTCTTCCTCCTCCCCCTCTTCATCTTCTTCTTCTTCGTCATCAGATTCACGCGATGCTTTGTATTCTTCATCCTTTTCATCGCTCACGTTGGCAACGCTGATGTTCTTCTTTGCATCTTTCTCATCTTCTTCTTTTTCCTCCGTTTGCTTAAGTGCTGCTGATGTTTTTGGTTGTTGCTGCTTTTGTTCCAATTTCAACTTTGCTTGTTCTGCAAAGGACAATGCTTTCGCGTTTGCGTCGAGAACTTCGGATTTCTTCACTAGTTTGCGCTTCTTCGCGGCAACTTCGATGTTTTCTTTCTGTTGCGTAGGCGAATTGTTCTCTGTCGTCGCCGTGGTCGTCGTTTCCGTCGTCTGTTGTTGTTCTTTTTGATTTCCTACTTCCTCTCGAGCGTCGTCGTCTTCGCGCGCTTCGGCGCCATCTTCGGAGGACTGAGCCTTCCTCTTCTCGAAAAATCCTGCCAAAGAACTCTGTTTCTTAGCGGATGTGGGCGGAACGGACGACATCTTTTCCGTCTCCTTTTTGTGAGTATGTGTGTATGAGTGGCGTATCTGATGTCGGAAGTCTAAGATGTGTGGGGAGGAGATACAATTTTTTGAAATACGAACGAGTTATTTTGAATTTTTACCATCCCAGCATCCAGAGTTCCAGACTGCATTCGTGCGTGTCGGTCAAAACTCGAATTCAACTCTATGCATGCTGTGTGTCATCCAATCCTCGCATACAGGGGTGGTGGTGGTGGGGGAGAAGGGAAACGGTTGAATATAACGGTCCACTAATTACGCGAATAGCACAGAGCAAGTTACAACATTTTTCAAAACTACTTCTATTTTTCCCGTTCTCGAGACAAGGACATTTTCTTCTCACTCAGCCTTCTTCGCCAAACTCCTTCGTAAACCGCTCGTGTACTTCCAAGTCAGCCGCCGCTACCGTTGGCCTCGCTCTCAAAAGTATCTTCTTGAAATCACCCAACGTTATGGGTGGAGGCATTACTCGATCCGCATATCCTAAGCTGGCAAGTTCATCTAGCGTCGAGGCCCAAGCGGAAGGATCTCCCGGAGAGCAGGGCACGTAATACTCCTTTGTTTCGTCCTCTTCTTTAGTGACCGTTTTAAAGTGCGTTGCCTCTTGCGTCTTACGAACGGGTTCATAAAGCACATCTTTAACGACATGATCTATGTCTGATCCAGAAAAACCGGGTGTTTGCACACCCAAGCTTTCAAAATCCTCGTTCGTCAAGTCATGAGGTGTTTCCCCGACGTGGACTTTGAACATATGCGCTCGCGCCGCCGCTTCCGGAAGTGGTATATAAATTCTTTTATCAAAACGCCTTCGCACAGCCTGATCCAACGAGTACGGCGTATTTGTCGCGGCTAAAACTAGAACTTTCCCAGCCGAATCGGAACCAACGCCTTGCATCTGCACGAGTATCTCTGTTTTAATGCGTCTGGACGCCTCAGACTCACCCGACTCGCCTCTAGCCCCGCAAAGCGCGTCTATCTCGTCGATGAAAATAATCGAAGGTGCTTTTTCTCTCGCCATGGAGAACAAATTATTCACTAACTTTTCCGATTCACCCATCCATTTCGACACCAAGTCTGACGAGCTCACCGAAAAGAAAGTAGAATCTGCTTCCGTTGCGACTGCTTTAGCTAAGTATGACTTCCCCGTTCCTGGTGGACCATACAATAAAAATCCCGACCAAGCTTTTCGCTTACCCGTGAAAAATTGAGGAAACTTTACTGGTAAGATGACAGCTTCTTTCAGAGCATCTTTAGCGAGGTCTAATCCTGCTACGTCGGACCACTTTACGTTTGGTTTTTCAGTCACTATCGCGCCTCCGAGTTGTTGTTTCATTTTAAGCTGCTCCGCGCTATCCTCCTTTGATGTGCTACCACCAGCGTTTGTGGTGGCGGCGCCGTTCGAGCCTGGTCGTGCTTTCATAGCCTCAGGATTCCCCGATTCCGTGGCTTGATCCGTTGCATTCTTCTGCTCAGCTACAATTTTATGCAACTCTTCGGCTCTTTCGAGATATTCGTTGAACTTTCCTTTAATGGTGTCTTGCATCCTTGGATTCTTTTCGTACTTGAGATAGCATTTGAAATGATCTAGTGACTGCATGTAGAGCGTAAAAGCGGTTTCATAATTTCCCGCTTTATCTTCTTTGACCGCTTCTTTTACTATGCTTATCGCCTTATCTCGAATTGCCGCACCTCCTTCCATCTTTGAATGACCAAACTTCTCTTGACACAAAGGCACTCAAACACACACACACACAAACAGACACAAAGAAAAGGGATTTCTCTCTCTCTTTTTCGATTTTCTCGCGCTCTCGCTCGAGGCTCACAGAAACAAAAAGATTTGTTTGCGCGCGAGTTGTGCGTGCAAGAAGGATGCGTGCAAGGATGCGTGTATATAAAATGACGCGAATTGCGCGCGAGCTTTTTTTGCGAATAAGAAATCTTTCTTCTTGTCTTTTCTTTCGCGCCCAAAAAAGGAATTTTTGAAACGACAAACCTTCGAAAACTTTGTGTGTTCTGAGAGACGAATGAGAGACACCATACTCCTCACAACTCAAAAAGAATAAAATAATTATGTCTTCGATTCTTCGCGCTTCGCGACGTCTTTTGGGTAGTAGCCTTAGCAGCAGCAACAGCAGTAGCGCTCTATCTGGATGTGGGAGTAGATTCGCAGCAGTCGTGGGAAAGGGAGGAGAACGCTCGATCGCGACCACGACAAAAATAAACGCAGGCATGGGGTCGCCAACAGGGACTGCGCCTGCCCCAACAGAGCCTTTAGAGGAAGAGCACGAACTGATCTGGGATGCGGGAGATAAGCACCCAGAAACTGCGCTGGACAATTTACCCGCGAAGATAGTTGGAAAATACGAAGCTTTGGGTATGCTCGTCGGTGCTTTGTGCTTCATGGGTGGAGTGTACACTTTTGCCGGCTACTACGATAAAGCAGCGTCTCGACCCTTCGTCGAACGCGACATGGAGAAGAGCTTAAAGAAAGAGTTAGGCGGGCGGTAAAGTTGTAAAATAAGAAACCAAAACAGAACTAATTGAACGTAAAACTCTAACGCGGCGCGTCTGCTGTTGTTACAACCTGCGATATCTATTGTTACTAGTACTACTTTCCAACTTCGACGTCGATTAATTCTCTGTTTTTCACTTGGGCTTTGAAGTCAGCGTGCGCGTCATCCCATACTTTTTTTGAGTCGTAACTCTTCGCAGACGCCGATCGATCCGGAAGCTTTAGCATTTCTCCATGATTCTCTTCGTCTTTCAAGCACTTTTGCCACCAGTGACGCATCAACTCCACGCTCTTTTTCTGCGCAGTTACTCGGATCACGCGATTATTCTCGTCGTAATCTGTAACTTCCCAGGAGCCGTAAGTCAGCTTTCGTCGAATCGGCGTGAAACTTTTGTCGGACTCGTTAAACTTCAAGCCGCCATTGGCGTTGTATTCCTCTTCTTCATCGTATTCTTCCACTTCTTCTCCAATCGGATGTTCCCACTCGCGGTCGAACACTACTTCTTTGCACAGTGCGATTTTAACAGAAGTTTCTGTGACATCTACGCGAACGTCTTTGGCCTTTGTCCCGAGCGGCGCCAATACCGAAAGCGTGACATCGCTCGAGGTTTGCGACCACATGTAATCGAGTTCTCCCGCGCTGTTTTCGTTCTCTTCCGTACCGCGACTGCTTTTTTTCCTGACGTAAATGCCGTTTCGGGTGAACTTTTCTTTCCTCCGTGCGATGGCTACTCGCCTTCTTTCCTCTTTTTCTTCTTCGGAAAAGAGACTCGTCGTCTTTGTTTCGTGTTTTTCTTCTTCTTTTTCTTTTTCTTCTTCTTCTTCTTCTTCTTTCGACGACGACGGCGGTTCTCGAAACATTATCGTGCCGGGATGTTCGCGCTCAAACTGTTTACCTTGCTCGATCCATTGCATCTCACGGAACTCGCGTTCGCTCATCATCTTCTCGTCTTTTGAAAGATGATTGTCTTCGGTCGAAGTCGCAGAAGGAGGCAGCACGTTGAAGTCGACGCTTTCGCCGCTTCCAATCGTCACTCTCGTCGGTTGGTCCAGTTTCGTCACCTGCGGTTGCTGCGGGAAGTGCGGCACGTTTTTATCGTCCTCACCATCATCTTCACTCTCGTCTCCGTAGTCTAGTTTATCCCACTTCGAGTAATCAACCATTGTTATTATAAAAGTTTTGTGTATCGCTCTTCTTCCCGTGCGTCGTGGGCCACAATACCATTAATTATGAAGAACACAATCCGCGCAAAGAAGCAACAAAATCGACAAACAAGTTTTCGCGTCAAAAAAGTACACGCACACAAGAATAAAACTTTGGGAGAGAGAGAGAGAGGAAAAGAGAATGTATGATGTCGATGTGGAGCGTTCGTGAGTCAGACGACGCGGAGGAGCAAAACTGGTCGCGATCCCACCACCCGAGGAGGCGTGAATAAAAATCTTTCTTCTCTCTTCTTCTTCTTCTTCATCGTGCACTATCACGACGACGATGACGAGCAACGGGAGCAGGGAAATTACAAAGAAGAAGAAGAACAAGACGACGACGACGCGTAAGAACCGTAAACTTTTAGAGCATTTGAGCTTAAAAGCTACCACGACTACTCCGTCGAAATCTTCTTCGCACCCTTTCGATGTGGACGCGAGCGACCACTGCGAAACTCCTTTTCAAGCGTACAAAGATATCGAACCCTTTCTGTTTCGAATCGCTCTGAGTTTGAAGAAAACGAAGGCGAGTTTAAAAATATACGACCCGTATTTCTGTGAAGGATCTGCGAAGGAACATTTGAAACGACTCGGTTTTGAAAGCGTTCACAACGTCAACGAAGATTTCTACGAAAACGTCAAGAAAAATACGATTCCAGAATATGACGTGTTGCTTACCAATCCTCCGTATTCGTCAGACCACTTCAAGCGAATATTGAACTTCTGCGGGGCGAGCGAGAAACCTTTCTTTCTTCTTCTCCCAAATTTTGTCTGCCGTAAAACATACTACGCCAACGAAATAACCAGTCGAAAGAAAGAACCGTTGTTCTTAATTCCGGACGAGCTGAAACCTTATCGCTATTGGGCGCCAGGAAGGAAAGGATTTGAAGAGCGGGCGAAAGGAACCACGCCTTTTATAACGTTTTGGTATCTCGAGTTTGGTGACGCGATTGACAAAAACGAAATTCGTGGTTGGTGGCTCAAGAAATACTCGCCTCATTCGAGATGCGAACTTCCCGCGCCAGAAGAAAGTCTACCGCAACAGCAACGTTTGCAAAAACGCAGCAACCCAAACAAAAGAAGACGAGAGAAAGCGCAGAATAAAAATATACTGAAAGAGCCAAGAGAAAAAAGCGGCAGCATCTACTACGACCCAAACGTTGCCCAGAAAAAGAAGAGGAAGAAGCTAGAATCGAAAGAAAGAGTTTAAAGAGTAAACTCAGAGAGGGCTGAGGAAGATTTACTTAAGTGCTTGTGCGTTTGTTTGTGTTCAAATTGTAATTAAAAACGTGCGTTTTTCATCTACACGCTGCTCAAAGCGTTTTTCAACAGAAGAGTTACAAGAATGAGTTCTCTTTTCCATGCATTTTTTTTCACACACATCGGCACACAAAAAACATTTTCATGAAGAGGTACCTCCTCGCGCAACGACGCCTTCTTCGGGCGGCGCTCTCCTCGACTACAGAAGAGGGGCATCGCCATCTGACGATACGGAATAATGTCAATATTCTTGCGCCTTCACGACAACGAGGTATGAGGAACTCATTTAAGACGGAGACGACAACAACGACGACGCCCATGATGAAGCAGGAGCAACACCAGCAGAAACAACAGCAGCAGCACGACAATCACCTTCTTATGAACACGATGAGCGCCGAAGCGTCCGGGGAGAAGACGCTCAAAAACGATGCGGAAGAAGAGGAGGAAGAGGAGGAGGAGGAAGAGGAGGAGGAGGAGGAGGAGGAGGAGGAGGA
>Ga0115557_1000575_pt1 | contig 25650 bp, 15 predicted proteins | sample COGITO_mtgs_1104_FD_87280 | JGI IMG/M metagenome (GOLD analysis project Ga0115557, IMG submission 87280) | Pelagic marine microbial communities from North Sea - COGITO_mtgs_110421 | ecosystem: Environmental > Aquatic > Marine > Epipelagic | place: Germany:Helgoland, sampling site Kabeltonne...
AAGTCTAACCGGATACCTAAAAGACTCTCTCGATCAATCAATTCTAGGCCCGGCGCGGACGCATCGATAAATGCCAGTCGCCACAAACTGCCCCTCATCATCGTCACTGTAATGAATGTTCAAACATCATCGCTGTTGTATCTTTTTTTCATGGTTCGGTATTTTTTTAGTTGTATCACTCCAACCATTTCTCTAACCATGAATCGACCCCTCCCGACTGCTTTTTTTAACTCTCGCTCACTCTCCTCTGTCAATTTATCGCCTTTGTAAACCCCCACCCAATTCTTTTCATTGCGGAGAGCATTCTTCCAGGAAGTGCGAACATGCTCTATACCGGTTGGGTAGTCGTGCCCGATTGTAACAGCCCGCTTGTAGAGATCACGAACCAAGGGGTGGATTGGTCTTGATGTCGCCATCAACAGAATAAAGGACAAGGAGAGTCCGTAAAAAGGGGAAAAAGACTTCCGCTTAACCCTTTTGTTTCCTGCGATTAAGACAGTGTTTGAATTCAAAGTTCAGTGTGCGCCGATGGCATAAAAATTCAATAACGTGGCAATGAACGAATACCTGATTGGTTTTAGGTGTCAGTCCGTGTTGAATATATTCTGCCCTCATTTTGCATTTCCGACTCGATATGAATGCATATAATTAAGGATTAATTTCTTGTTTATTTCCCTTTGAAGTGATAAACAAGTCAGTCATTTCACCGCGGGCAGGCAATCTTATCCAACGAATTACCGGGTATAGTCAAAAACTCCGAGTCAGTTTTTCATCTCTTGGCATCAAGTCAATCGACCCACCCAAAAACATTCCAAATCTTGAGCGTTCTGTCAGTAATAGATTGTGTTGCGTCGATGTCCAAGCCCGGCCTCGGTCTTGAGGCTTTTAAATTCCTGACTTACCTTGCTATTCCTATTGGCGCCACAGTGGTTTATGCAGATCCCAAAAACATGAGAAAAATCATTGACAATTTTCAGTTTATCGAGTTTCCGCCTGATGAAATGCAGAAGGCAAGGCAGGAAAGACTAAGGGAGAAACAATCGACGGGAAAGTAAAGAGTAGCGTTGGAAAACAAACAAACAAATGAACTGAACACAAAACCACACCGCCACCACCGTCACCACCACCAACACCACCAAACCTAATAATAGACATTGGTGTGGGATTTTGTTTTTCTAGTAAAGCTTTCTCCCTTTTCTTTACATCGTCGTATTTTATTTTAGCGTTGTGGGTTTTCTTCGGCATCTCTTCTTCTCTCTGCTGTCGTTACCTCTTTTTTTTGTGTGTTGTACCGGTATGGTCTGGTCTGTCAAGTAATTTCATTTCATAAACAATTATATTTTCAGAAATTGTTTGTATTCCTGATTCCGTTGAATCCAGCGTTGGACATGGCTCCTGCCCCAACACCGTAGATATTATCAACAGAATTCCTACCGCCTCCGCCCTTCTGCGCGAGTGCGGCTCTAAATTCTCTCAAGATGTTCTCTTGATTTTCTCTTTCCAGATCGATAGCCTCTCTACCCCTACCGACGACCTTTTCTCTGTGTCTCATGTCCTTGTCCAATTCACGAAGCTGATCTGCTGTTTCGGGCGACAATTCCTCCCATACTGCTTCGCTGTACCGCTGTACCAGGTCTTTCACGCTATTCTCGAGCTGCTCGAGCTTCTTGTTGCTAGTCGAGTCTCCGCCCCCACCGACAATGACACTTGCGAGATTTTGCCCCTCGCCAACAGATAGCATCTTCATCTCTTCCAAAACCTTTTCCAGACGTTTTATTTCGCTCTTCAGCTGTGAGCCTGTGCAGAGCATGTGATGTTCTGGAAGGACATGCGCGGCCTTTTCTGGCCGCACGCAATAGAATTGACCTTTGGTACTACCGCTACCCGATTGTCCGTCTTCATCGCTGTACATGCGGCGCCCATCGTTGATGGGGTAGGTTATTTTTAGCCCGTCTGCAGATTTGGGAATTTTAGATTTCATGTTGTTGATTGTGGCCATCGAAGTCGGAATAGAATCAAGAGCGATTGTACTGAATAGTTTTAGGGCTACTCGGACCTGAATGACGAAAAAAGCTGCAAATTTCTTGTCGAGTCTACTCCCAGAGGAGGCCGCTGCCGCAGCCGCTACGTCCTCCGCGACCCCTATGCTGTCCTCGTTCGTTCCAAGTGCGTCTGAAATCTCCTTCAGGGCCTCGCTCGAGGTCGTCTCGCCGTCCGCGATTCCGCCTTCGCCGGTCTCCTCCGCCTTGTCTCCTTCCCTTGAGAACAACGCTCCTTCTTCATTTAGCGCGAGCCTAGTAGCAAGAAGTGGATCGCTAAAGAGTACAATGTCCTTGTATCCCCCTACGCCGTCGACGAACCCGTTTGATAGGACTTTGACAGCGTCATCAATCCCGCAGCAAACATAAAGCCGCAACATCTTCTCTTCCTGTCCATCGTTGAGGCGCTCAAAATCGGCCACAAGCTTGGTGTTGAAGCACCGGTACACCTTGAGTAGGGTGAGCTTTTCGGCGTCGCTGTTGGTTGGTAGTTTTTGGGCATCGACAAAATTACTGAGCATTAACTGGAAGTCGGGCAGATGGTCACCAATGTACTGGCAGGCGATGCAGTCGTTCGTCGACTTATTCGATTCGTCCTTCTCTCCTCCTCCTCCTGCTCCTCCTCCTCCTGCTCCTCCTCCTCCTCCTCCTCCTGCTCCTCCCCCACTTCCACTTCCTTTATTGAACTGCAGGTTACTTATCATGATCGCTTGGTCCCTCTCTGCGATTGTCCGAGCCTCGATCAAGGCGAATGCTCTCTCTTCCATTTTCCCTTTATGCGCCTCCGCAATCAGCTGCTTGTCAACTTCATCAGAAAACTCCTTGGCCAGAGCAGTGAGAGAATTTTCCAGCGACTTTTGGTTCTGTCTTCGAACGCGGACTTGGCGCTCGTGCTCGTTCGACACCCCAAGGAGCCCCTCTTTCACCAGCCGCTCGAGTAAATCGAATGCGGAAACCATTTCTAGCTTAAGCGCATCTCCGTGGGACTTTGTCCTCGCCCTCCTGGCCTCAATTGCAAGTGCCTCCCTTCCTCCCTCCCGTGTAACTTCCTCCACTCGGTTATTGAACTTCATCACGCTCTCCATGTATGCATCCTCAGCTGCAGCCCTGTCGGCTCCGGTAACTTCCAGGCCGTCCAAATGCGTGACTTGCTTCAAGTAGCAGAGCGCAAAATTTCGGTAGCCATCCAACCTGGTAACAGGACAGCTCCCAAAGTGAAAGTCGTCGAAGCTCACATTCTTCAGCGACGGCAGCAAAGATAGACGCTGGAGGTCCTTGTATTCCGCTATTTTGTTCCCCCCCAAACCGAGGTTCATGAGGCTCCCCAGTCCCTCAAGGCCGCCGATTCGGCTGATCTTGTTGCACTGCAGCCACAGCTCCTTCAGCTCCCCCAATGGATGGAGATTGTCCATCCGAGCGATCTTATTGCTGTGGAGCCACAAGCGCTGTAACCGCGGGCATCCAGTCAAGCCCTCGATTCGTGTCAGTAGATTTTCGTGGAGAAAGAGCTCGCGGAGAACGGGGAGTGATAAAATGCCAGACATTCTCGTCAGGCCCTGCTGGGATAAGTTCAGGCGTTCAAGAGTGTGGGAAATTGGGAGAAGCGTGTGCGAACCCACGTTCGTCAACGCAGTGTCGATCAGCGTCAACGATCGCAGACTCTTGCACTCGTTCAGCGCCCCACCGCCCAAATCATTTATTGCGTTGAAGAGAATCTCAATCTCTTCCACTGTCTCAAGCTCAGTATTGTCAATAATCTGTCGAAGATAAGCAGGAGTCAGTTTTTTTACAGGTTGGTTGGTCGGAGTTTTGCGTGGTTTAGCATATTGCGATTTCGGTTGATGCGGAGTTGTTGGTGGATGTTGTTGGTCACTTTGTTGGGAGGGGGAAGATGTTCGATCATCCGAGGAGTGGGGATGCGAAGGTGGGCGGTGCTTAGAACTCATCCTGAGCTGCGTATGCGGTTGATTTTTCAGAGGCAGCACAATGTTTTCGATCAGTTTCAGAGAGATTGATTAGGTTGTATCTTTAAAAACTTTTGTCGATCGCCTGAACAAACTTCGAGAACCAAGGGGCACAAACAGTGAAAACACCCCAAAATATATACACCAACTTGCTTAACACCGTAAAAGACCTCCTCCCGCTGCGTGTTTTTTTTTCAGCGATCCTCCGCCGTTCCCCAACCTCACCCCACGACAGACCCCCAGACCCCAAGGAGCCCCCAAACATCCTAGACAATTAATTGTTGCCATGCCAAGAGAGTCTTCGACTCCTAATTCCCGCAAGCGCGATGGAAAGTTCCATTTTGGTTGTTGCTGTTTCCCCCACCGCGTGGGGAACCATTACCTGCTCTGCGGGAACATGGATTCTTCTTTCCCCTGCCACTTTATGGTTGGGCCAGATGTGATGTGCATGACAACGACTTATGCTCTGACCTTGGGTGGGGGCATATTGGTCGCGCTGTTTCTCACGGAAGCAGAGAGTTGGAGGCGTTGGATGATGCTCGGTGTGAGCGTCGCCACAGCACTAGTTTTTTCTTTTGCAGCTTGTTCAGACCCAGGCATCATATTTCAAGACTTTACGGAGTGCCCTGTCGTAGATCCGGGAGCATTAATCAATCACGGTGACGGTAACGGTAACGTTAACGGTGACGTTGAAGGCGGAAATTCCGGAGTGAAAAAACGCGGCTTAAGGCCACCCTCAACGACGATCCGATTCACCCAATGCGTTCACTGCGATCTCTACAGACCTAGCACGGCATCGCACTGCTACGATTGCAACCTTTGCATCGATAACCTGGACCACCATTGTCCTTGGACGGGGAAATGCATAGGGAAGAAAAATATTTATCGCTTCTATGCATTTTTGGCGTGCGTTCTGTTGGAGTTCACCTTTGCCATAGGTGTCGTCATTCAAAACACTTTGGAGCGGAGCGACGGTGGGCCACAAAGAGGTTGAGAATACAAGTAAAAAAGTTTGAAACGTAGATTTCCGAAAAGTATGTAGAAAAGATTTTTTCGGACCGAAAATATTCTCTCGTTTTTCTTATGGTAGCTCGTTTCGTTTCAATATATTAATTCAGTTTGCTGGAAAGACACTCACTTTGACCTTTCTCGGTTCACTTGGCATCGCCTCGCGTCGCCATGCCATGCCATGCCATGCCATGCCATGCCATGCCATGCCATGCCATGCCATGCCATACCATACCATGCCATGCCATACCATACCATACCACAATACCATACCACAATACCATACCACAATACCATACCATAAAATCAATCATAGCACAGGGAAATTCTCGTTGCTGCTCACCACGGCTTCCTTGTCGACAAACTTGGGATAGATGCGCTTGAAAAGATGCAAGCAAACTGTGTCGTGCTGTTTGATCGGCTGGTTGAACAAACACTTCATTGAACCGTGGGTGCCAATACTCTCTATGATGTGGCCTTGCAGGCCGTGCTTGGTTGTGAGGCCTGCAGGCTTGAACCACTCCACGTCTTCAGGGTTGAAGAACATGTACTTCACGGTCGCCGTTCGTTTGTGGACTCGCACGGGGTACCCAGTCAGTATGATCCGCTTCAGCACGATGCGATCAGCGTCGGCATTCATTACCGTTCCGGTCGCTACAAGCTGGCGCTCCGGCTGAGTCTCACTCGGCTCGCGCCAGATTAAAACCGGCGCCGGCCCATACGTTACAGGCCCATAGACAGAGGCAGCAGTAAACATGCCGGGATTCAAGAACCGCTCGTACTTGTGCTTGTCGCTATTGAGGTTATTTTGCGAGAAGATGGGCCTCCCCGTGAAGCTTCGCGACCCCACTTGGAACGTCAAAATGTCCTTGCTCTTCACCGGAACGTTTCCGGCCTCGCACTTGGCAGTCTGGTTGATGGAGAAGTTCAGCACGCTCATTTTGTTCTCGTGGGGTAGCAAAGAGGTCACAGTGATCATTTTGTCCATTCTGATCTTGGCAGCGTCCTCCTCCGTAACGCCCTCGATTACGATCTCACATTGCCTGCCGGGGGAGACGCATCCTTCAGTCAAGTCATCGCCGCCGTCATTGCCGTCATTGCCGTCATTGCCGCTGACGCCGTTTTCTTCGTTCATATCAACGTCGCCAACAGCATATTCACTCGCAGCACCACTACCCTTGAACAACCCCCCCCCTCTGCTGACCCCCGCCGCCTTCGCTCGCATCGCCAGCACAACGTCCTTCTGATCCGCTAAGACCGCCGCTCTGGTCGCCCGAAAGCTCCCAAAATGGTACATGCTGGCGTAGTTATCTGGCAAATTTTCCTTGGGATCCCATTCTGACTTCCGGAATGACTTCATCGACCTGTACCGGGCAAAGCGGTTGCGGGCTTCGTCCCCCTCGTGGACCTCTACCTCGTCGGGAAATTCCAAATCGTCGTCCGCCTCCCGCCGTCGCTTTGCCAGCATCAACCTCTCGCTCTCAGATATTCCACCGTCGTCATTCATTTCCTCGTCATTTCCATCCGTGTCTTTGTCTTTGTCTTTGTCCTCCTTTTTGTTGAACATATCGGCCAGCTCTCCCTGATCCTCGTCGTCGCTTCCGGCAAACTCGCCATCCTCGGCTCCTTCCAACCAAGCTGCTTGGTAGTCACTAAAGCCCGCGGGCCGTTTTGCCCTCTCCTCAGCCTCGTTCGCGTCGCCATCACCGTTATCATCATCAGAGTCGGAATCAAATTCATTCATTGCGTCCTCGTCTCCGAAGCCTATCAGATTCTGCTCGCCGTCCAGCGAATTTGCGGCGGCAAACATCTCCAGAGGTTCCTGCAATGATGGGTCTGCCGTCGCGAGCACGTCTACACTCGTGCTGCTACTGCTGTTGCTGTTGCCGCCCCTGGACTCTTCGAAGACGTCTTTCAGGCCGACAACTTTTCGCACGCGCCGACTTCCTATTCCCGGAACGTGGACGAGGCTATTAACATCGAAAGGGTAGTCACTGCGGGCGTATCCTTTGACGTGCAATGTCCTTTCCGTGCTGTTATAACTAGTCGAAGAGGACAGAATGTAGGGCCGTGATGTGACGAACTGAATTGGGGTTGATGCGGTGGTACAGAGCATTCTGAGGAGAGGAGAATTTTTCGACGTCATCATGTCTGTAGTCGCTGTCGCTGTCTCTGTCGCTGTCGCTGTCGCTGTCGCTGTCGCTGTTGCTGCTGAAATTGTTTTATCGACAACATCCATATCATCGTCATCTTCATTTTCGCTTTCGCTGTCAACCATTTCACCACCCTCGCCACCGCCACCGCCACCGCCACCGCCACCCCCCTTGCCGTCCCTCCAGCCACTATCGCCCCAAACACCACCAACCTCAATGACCTTCGTCTCGGTCCCGAACTCAGAGGCTGCTAGACGAGTGCAGTACCGCCGCACCTCACCCCCCCGCTTCTTGGTCCGCCCTTCGGATTTTTTCGAATTCACCAAAGCAACTATTGTGTTCGGTAGGCCCTGTGCTTTGATGGCGGTTAGGGTACGCTCGCCAATGTAAGATATAGTTGCGTCTTCCTCAGAGACACCGGCATCGATGACAACACAAAGGATGTCGGAAGAACGCGCTGCGCAGAGCGAAGCCTGAACACGATCACCGGATTTTTCGTCGACTCCAGAATAACCACCGTCAAAATCAGAGGGTGTGACGACAGTTAGTCGGGTCTTCAACTGCTCGAACTTCCCCGTGTTGCCGTTGGCTACGGTGTCGGCGGAGGCGAGGATGTAATTACGGACATGGGACTCGTATTTCTGGACCAAATCAAGCTCTCCATCATTGGTGGTGGGTCCACTTTTCGACGGATTTGTCCCTGGTACCTCGGAGATGAATAGGATCGTAACTACCTTCGGCGCGCCACGACGAGTTCCAACACGTCGATTTGCTCGAAGCTCCTCTCTTTTGTTCTTTTGCCGCTGCTTGCTCTCGTTGATCCGATTGGTTCTGGCAGCGCTACCATTTATGCCCTTTTTGGCACCCTTACGCTTCGTTGATTCGACCTTCCCAGAACCCTGCCGGCGATTTACTGCGCGTTTACTCGTGTTCCCGCTCTTGTGTTTCTTGTTCGACTGCTTCAGTCCTGAGGTGGACTTATGTGAGACATGTGCTTTCATTCTGACGGAATTTGAGGAGGGAATCGTTTCAAAGAACTGAGTAGGTTTTTTCGGTTTTTTTTTTATTGAGGGGCTACAAGATAGCAATTTATTTGCCGTTGTTCGAGTTTAAACGCCTGAAATTGTTAATTGGCTACGTTTTCGAGTGTTCTATCGAAACCCAAAAATTGTTTGGCTGCCGAAAAGTTCCTCGGCAAATTGTCAATTTTTTTCGTCTAATCTCGCAATTTCGAATCACCAAGTATATCCCCGCTTCCATTGTACCTTTTAAATCTGGATAAGCTCTTCTTTGTGTCCAACCTCCTGCGCCCGTACATCCCACGGGGTCTTTGATTCAGGTGGAGGTGTCCTAATTAACCAATCTCTGAGTCCTTCAGTCGATCATGCTTGATCATGTCGTCATTTTGCACAAGTGCGGGCTGGTCATTTTCCTACACACCTTTGCCTCTGCTGCCAGTAGCGCTGTCTCTCCCTCAACAAACCCACAAAAGCAGAAAGACACTGTATTCGCCACCTGCAGCAAATTTATCGAGACGGTTCTTCTCACTCCGTCGCACAGTAATACCACCACGACCTCGAACAAGACAACGGTCATTAATTCTTATGCGATTCAGCACCACACCACCCCAACGCAGCCCATAATTGTAATGGGTCTCTACCAGGAGATGCTAGTTGCTGATGAGTCCATGTCATATGTGACACCTTTGCTCTCGAAATTATTCCGGGCAGCGTGTAAATGGGGCGAATCGAGCGTTAATAGTCCCTATTTTTGTGGAGAGAAATCTGGAATGGAGGTGGCTTTTCAGAGAGAGTTCAAACGTGTCGTTGATAGCAAGCTTGATGATCAGCTTGACGGCGATAAGACCAATGGAAAACATATGACACCGACTCGGAAGAAGTTGACCAAGAAGCAGAAGGAGCTGAATGCGCTGGATTTTTCGTCCGCCTCCAGTACACCTCGTTCTGCCGGCGAGATTAACGATGATGACGCAGCCGTGATTGAGGCCAGGAAAACCTTCCTTCCGGTAGACGACGACGACGACGACGACGACAATGAAGAATATTCTGATGATGACGACGATGATGATGTAGACGTGGGCCCTAGTCCGGGTTCCTGGGCGTACTCATTTAAGGGTCTTCTGTCGTCTGTCACAGGAAATCAAGTCCTCACGGCGGAGGATCTCAAACCCCAATTAATTGAAATGAGGGACAGACTCGTCGCTAAGAACGTAGCAATCAATATCGCGCAAGAAATCGTGGATGGAGTTGGTGATTCTCTCGTAGGGTAAGTTGTAAATTCAGTGTGTCGATACAAAGCAGCGAACAAAGGCTCAACGTCTGGTCCAGGGTGTTGTTGTTGATTGAGCTTTTCGTGCCGCCTGTGTTGTGTTGTGTTGTGTTGTGTTGTGTCTGTGCCCGTTCTAACTCTCCGCGTCCCTTCCCTCCCTTTTTCAACTTTTTATAGAGTCAAAGGAGAGCGTTTTTCTACTGTCAAATCCCGCGTTCGGGTTGCCCTCGAAACTGCTGTGGAACGCATTCTTACCCCCAACACGAAGGTTGACCTCTTACGGTCTGTTATCCGCAAAAGGTCGATGAACAACAACAAGCCGTACGTTATAGCGTTTATTGGGATCAATGGAGTCGGCAAGAGTACAAGCTTGGCCAAGGTCGCTTATTACCTGAAGAAGAATGGTTGCAATCCTCTCATGGCCGCAGGGGACACTTTCAGAGCAGGCGCTGTCGAGCAGCTTGGTGTTCATGCGAAATGCCTCGGAGTGCCGATCTTCAAGAAGGGATATGGTAAAGACCCCTCTCTGGTTGCTAAGGAGGCCATATCCCAAGCTTCTAAGGAAGGTAACGATGTTGTGCTCATAGATACCGCGGGACGGATGCAGAATAATGTTCCCCTCATGAATGCTCTGGGAAAGCTCGTGGTGGAAAACCAACCTGATCTCGTCTGCTTCGTGGGGGAAGCCCTCGTAGGCGGCGATGGAATCTCGCAATTATCTATGTTTAACGAAGGCCTTAAGCAGGGAGGGCACGGGAGGAATATTGACGGAATCGTGCTGACAAAATTCGACACGGTGAGCGATAAGGTTGGCGCTGCTCTCACCATGAGTCACATCACCGGCCAGCCTATTCTGTTCGTCGGGACGGGTCAAAAGTATAACCACCTGAAGAAGCTCAGTGTCCAGGCCGTTATCAGGGCTCTCTTTACGTAAATTGATTTAATTATACAATAATAGTAGGTGGTAAGGTGGTAAATTGAGAAAGCGAAGAAATTCTTCGAGAAAAACTAACTGCTCTTGCCGTTGTTGTTGTTGTTCTTTTTCTTTTCTTTTGTGTTTTGGCTCCAAATGAGGACGCTACCTTTTATTGCGTTTTGTTTTTCTCTCGCAGCTACCTACACTACACCGACTGCACTACATTCACTCGTTCGTCTAATATTTGCATTAATTCCACTCGATTCGGCAGTTTCTCAGACCGTTGAAATAGCTCCTCGCATCCATTGGCTTCTTTGTCGGGGGCTGCACATCAAGGATCTCCAGCATTGAGCCATCAGCGCACCTTGCGACCAAGCTAAGCTTCTTCCCTCTTTTCCAAGGTGATATCTCCCTCTCGTGAGCCTTCTCCAAGTCGTCGTCATCGATATCATCCTTGTCAACTACCCTCGTCTTCAACACCTTTAATTTAACGGTTTCGACATCATTGCCATTGTCCCCGCTGACCAAATTCACTCTTACAGTACTCCCAGGCCAGCCGGCGAAGGCCCGCACGTTATTATGGCACTCGGTAGCAGTCATGGAATTAAAGTCGAGCTCTCCCTCTTCTTTCAGTATTTTGTCAGCCTTGGAGGCCATTGTTTCATCCTGAGTAGTGACTTTCTGCGTCATGGAAATTGATCCGTCAATGACTGAATTGATGATTCCGGACCCCAGCAGCTCGGCGCCACGAACAAAATACTTATCAAGATAAGTCTCAGCGTCAACCTCGGGATCACTGTCCTCCACAATCTGCTCCACAATGGGTCCGGCATCCATCTTGGACACTGTGAATAAAACAGTCACACCAATCTTCTCGTCACCATTCTGTATAGAGCGCTGTAGGGGAGACGCGCCACGGTAAGCAGGAAGGAGAGATGGGTGTATGTTCAGAGTGCCATATTTGGGGGCCTGCAGAAACCTCTTTGGTAGATATTCGCCGTAAGCTGCTGTGATGCACAAGTCTGGTTCAAGCTCCTCAATTGATGACAAGAAGTCCGATTCACGAGCACTCTCAGGAGTGAGGATTGGTATCGACAACTCTTCGCTGAGAGTATGCACAGGCGTTTTTGTGATTTTGTTCTTCCTGCCAGAGGGACGCGGCGGCTGAGTAACAGAGGCAATGATCTCATAGGAAGAGCTAGGAAGGCTGGAAAGGTTGTGAAGAGTCTGGAGGGACAGAGAGGCACAAGAAGGCGTACCGAGGAATATAACTCGTCCCTTGGAACTGTATAATCGGGATGACGTGTACTTGAAAGTATTTACGCAGACGGTACGAGGTGCAAAGGACCTTGTAAACGAGAGTGCAAGGGGGGAGAGGAAGAGCATAACGAGACAGGTTATGATCATGTGTGGTGGTTTGTCTTCGTTCGGAGTGTAGTTTCTCGGGGAGGGCTTGGCGCGCCGCTATATATATAAACGGAAGACTGTACCTGAAAATGGTGGGCGCCCAATTACAGAATTACTCAATCCATTCGACAAATTTGATTCACTCGTTTCTCAAGTCTCTACTTCGCTTTTTAAAAACACGAACAGACAGTTCGAAGTATTTTTGTTGCGCATCGGAAATTATTCTCAGCTTTGATCCTATCTAAGACCCAAAGACCAACAAAAATAGCTGCAGAGGATGGGAGGAGATGGAGGTGTCATCGCGGTGAACAGAAAGTTCATGCGAGCGGCCAAATTTGGGGCGTCCACTGCTACCTCAGGTGCTGCAAAGGAGAACGACCGGGAGAACCGATCGTACGCAATGAAGAATTGCAAGCTAAGTGGATGCGTTCTCACTGACGACAATATTGTTTGCTGTGATTACGGCTGGCTTTACGACAAGGAGTCTGTCATAGAGGCTTTGCTAGAGCGAATGGGCAAGGATACAACAAGTAGCAATGACGCCGATGGAGATCTCGGTCACATTCGCTCGTTAAAGGACATCTATCCAGTCTGTTTCACTAGTGGGGGAGTTGAAAACCCTACATGCCCAGTCACGGGTGTTTCTCTTAATGGCGTGCAACCTTGCTTCGCGATTAAAAGGGCGGATGGAAATGGTGGTTGTGTCATCAGCGATCGGGCCGTGAAGGTAATTATTTTCCGCTTTCTTTCAGCCCCCCTTTTCTTTTCTTTTTGACATGTGTCGTGGTCAAACTTGCATACATTCATTCACACTCACTCCTTTCCTCTCCTCTCCAATCCACTCCACTCCAATCCACTCCACTCCACAGGAACTTGGAATCGACGGTCTTCAAGCTGAGTACGGGCCTTTTGATGAATCAAGCCTTGTCAAACTTTGTGTCAGTGCTGGCGACTTGAAAGCTGTGAAGGAAAAGGTTGCTGAGAGGCGCCAATTTGAGGCTGAACAGAAGGAAAAGCGCCGGAAAGAGAAGAAGAAGAAGAAGCGAAAGTTGGAGGGGGGAGAGGATGATAAGAGTGGGGGTGGGGGGAAGAAAGAGAAGAAAGAGAAAAAGGCTAGAAAATCAGATGACGCGAAAAACACAACGACATCCGCAAGCACTTCAAATACCAAAACAATTGATGACCACAAATCGGATGCCTACAAGTCGATATTCGGCGATAGTAGCGGCTCACGGAAGGCTGAGGACCTCTTCGCCTGCTCCTCGGGTCGGAGATATTAAATACAAAAAAAAAAGTAGGTATTTTTGTTAAGATGAAGGAATCGCAGGGTTTCTTTCGTTTTTCTTTTTTTTTCGATTCCGCCATTTTTTTACTGTCCGTGGGGGTCTTCCATACACCAAACAGCCTTAAGCAATGCACCCTACCTCTGTACTCCGTTGTGTATTGTTCTCTGTACTGAGTTGTTCTGGATTTAGTCCCAATGGCTTTCATCGTCGTCATCGATCATGCCTGGATTCTGCTGCTCTGACTGATCACATCAATCAAGTTCTCTCCCTCCCCTTGGCCCAGCCAAGCCCTAGGTCGCCCATAATTTCCTCTGGGAATACTATATCAAAACTTTGGACAGCAGAAAACTGGGCACGCCACACTTCGAAGAAACGTTACTTGTTCAACGTGATTTCTTGGCCTCGGTCGACAGTACTACGAGGATTGCTCCCTCTGTTGACGCTTCTGGCAGTCTGGAGCTCCGTGGTGTGGAAAATGTCAATCCGCTTTTCTCCCACATCTTTGTCGCTTCTTGCTTCTCCCCTTGCTTTGCTGCTTGCGTTCCGAGTTAATAATTCAATATCGAGGTTTCACATGGCGCGGCAGCAATGGGGATTGATGGTATTCCATTCGAGAGACTTTGCCAGTGTTCTCAACAGTTGCGAAGGAATCTCGACAATACTTCGGGAGACCTGCGCCAAATTGTTGGTCGCATTTGGGTGGTGTGTGAAGTGCGCAATGCGAGATGAGGACTGTGCTGATGTGGTGAATTTGCTGCTGCCCAGTGCTACAGCAGAGTATGTATTAGGCAGAAGGAAGCCGGCTATTGCCATTTTGTCGCTGCTGAGAAAGGAGTTGGGGAAAATAAAATTCGAAAGTGCCTCAACTCAGCGCGTCCTTTCCGAGAAAATCAGCGGCCTGAATGAGAATTATGGGGGGATGGAGCGGTTGATGACAACGCCGCTATCCCCTGGCTATAGCAGACATGCTTCAAGGTGCCTAATGGTTTGGTTGCTTCTTTTACCGGGTGGTCTGCTTTCGGGGGGATGTCAGAGTATGGTCAAACTAATTACTATTGTAGTCGCTACGGCGTACGGTGAGTAGATATGAAACATCATCTCCCCCTTCTCTAGGCCGGCAGCGCTAACATCGCCTACTAAACGCGTTTGCAGTGATGTTGGGAATTGATGAGATTGGCGTTCAAATTGAGCAGCCCTTTTCTATCCTGCCCCTGTGTGCCCTTGCGACTGCGTTACAGAATGACGTTGTTGAAGAGTTGCTTTGAAAATAGGTATTAGTAAAAGGACTGACGTCCCCGACATTCAAGTTCAAGTCCTAGTTTTGCGTTCACTCTCTCGCCCCCTTCGTTTAAATTTCTACTATTATTCAATCAAATCATGTTTCTGTTTTCTGCTCTCTTCATATTCATATTCATATTTGATCTTCTTCTTTTACATCAAACGCTGTCAAATACCGAGTCAAATTTGCATTAAGCCGTTGTGCATGTGAGGAGCTAAAAACTAAACCCGCCTCACTCAACAATTTCTCAGAAACACCAAGCTTCGTCAAGTTCAATTTTTCGTGGTTCATTATGGGGACAAAAACGACCAAACGGCCCCCTGGTCGCAATAACGGGGTGCCTCCTAACTTCGCTTGCCGCCCGATCAATGTTACAATGTCCCTCAAAGGAGTGCTCTCATTACTGTCGAGAGTCTCACGAAAACCGTAGGGAGGGTCTGCGACGACCGCGTCTGCAGCACCTCCCATCGCGTTTATCGCCTCTTTCAATACACGGTCATTCCGGCAATCCCCTCTAATTAAATGCGGTGCCTGCAGCCCCCGGAATTCAAAATCCTCAATTATTTTATCGAAATCAACCATCCACTCGTTGTCACGCTCTATGCCCACCAATTTTGTTGCACCGTTTATCAATGACCCAGCAGCAAGTAACGTTGAGCAGCTTCCCGCATATAGATCAAGCACTCGGTTAGATGTGGTAGAAACTTGGGCTAAGTTAGCCATTACGAAGGCTGCTATTGGCTCCAGCGGAGTCGTAGTCACACATTTCCTTGTGTTGGGAGCAAACTCAGACAGGCGAGGGTTCCCATCGCCTGTTTTCTCTGTAACAGCAACCGTACCCCCAGGAAGGAGAAAAACATAAAACTGGAGGTCCGGATTCTTCAAATTCACCCGCTGCGGGAAGTGGCCTGTAAAAGCTGCAATTTCTTCGCACACGTCTCTCTCAAGACCTCGAGAAAGCGGAGATTTGAAGCCACTCTTACCGAGTGTCTTGGAAGGATCGCGATAGTCTCGCACACGCACACACCAAGACGACCGCTCGCAGAAGTGTATGTCGTGTATCATTTCCTCGGCAGACTCAGCACTTTTCGCGGTGCCATCGCCTATCCCCAAAATGCGAAAAGAACTTCTCACCAACGCACATCTGCTCACTGCCTTAGGAGGAATGTGCTTTGCCGTAGCTTGTAGCATGTCTGAATTCACCAAATCTTCAAGCCCCAAGTCGCGATTCCATCGTTTCTCCCCCGCCCTACACAAATCCGGAAGTCCCTCTACCGCCATCGCGTTTATCAGCTCTCCCTCGCGCAAATCTCTGGAATAGTTGACCCCTCCCTCTCCTCGCCAGTGCAATATCGTCCCTCCAACGTGGAGAAGGATACAAATAAGGGACAGCATAGTGAATTAACGAGGGCGCGAGCGATTTCGTCAAAAACCATCAAGACCCCTTAGCTCCTCCAAAATTGAACGTTTTCGACCGATATTTTTTCTCCTACGAACTTGAATTTGTTAAATCCCGCAGCGATAAAATTTATCAAACTTCTGCACTTTTGCCATCACCTGTAACATCTCTCGCCAAAAAAGCAAGATCGCTTGCATTCCGCCGCCCCCCCTCCATAGCTTCTGCACATCGTCAAGCTCTCAATGTCTTCAAACAGCAATTTCAGGCAGCTTCTGGCGCTTTGCGATTCGATGAAGGCGGAGAAGATAACAACGCGTCGTGAGGGCTATCTGGAATTGATTTCGAAGCTTTCGGAGGCGAAGACGCGAAAGGCTCTTATCGCCGACGACGATGATGTGACGAAGGAAAAGGTGGTGCGCATTTACAATATGGTAATCATGTCAGCTGTTGTGGCATCTGAGAAGAACTTCATTAAGCCCAACAAAAAATCGCTGAAAATGGACGATATGGGTTTCCTCCCGAAGCTCTTTCAGCTGGCGGACGTTGATACCCTCTCTCCGGCGTACTCTGCGGCCTCTTACATGGCTGTGAATGCCCCGACACTGAAGGACTTTGCTCTGGGTACGTGTTTATTTTATTTCACTCGCGCGCTTGGTCAAGCGCTGGTTGAGCGCCCGCCCGTAAGGTGTCGACTCTCGAACAACAACACTCTTCGTGTCAAAAAAATAATAACCAAATTGTTGTCTAACAGTATCCCTTAGCCGCACTCTCGCCAGGTACCTCCTCCTCCTCCTCTTCCCTACCTGTTCCCTCGACCTCGTCCCACACAAGTGATAACCATGCCAACGTTCCCATTCCTTTCATTGCCACCACAGAGTCGCTTCCACTCCCCCACTCGGCGTATTCAGTCTTTACTTCGAAGTTATCTCCTTCCACGATTACATCCGTCCTTCGCCACGTGCTAGAGGTCCTTTCCAATGACGATTACAAGAACCCCCACGCAGAGTATCTCTCCCTTCTGAACCAAATCGTTCTACACACGTGCTACGTGTCCTCCCTTCGAGAGAAAGATATCGAGGGTATTCTCCATTTTCTACAACCCCAGCTGAACAAGGCGACCAGCAACCAGCTCCTTTATGCGAAATCATTTGGTCACCTGGTAATCAATGCTTGCAAGCTTACCATCAGCATTCCTTCTCTGGTCGCACCGATGATTGGAATGGTAGCTTCATGGTGCAACTCGCTCAATCCTCGGACGGCGTCTTCCCATCAGTCACTCCCGTACATGTTCTTCGCGGCCTCGGCTCTGTACAACACATTTCCTCATGCCTGCATTCCGGGGGTCCGAGGTTCTGGTGGTCTCGGAGGGAAGCAGATTCTCTCTTTTGCCCAGATCGCATACCAGTCGTCCTCTGGACACCAGAGGGATAGTCTGCTATTCTATATCAATGCGCATTTGACTGTTGCTGAAGTGTGCGGCAAGATACAGGGACTTCCGGGGGGATGTTTAGGTGACCTCGGTGCTGCGTCGATTACCAAGGGGAAGCTGATGCAGCTGCTTTCCCTCCTTGCGACGCCTAGAGAGCTCGCGCTGGCGACTAATACCGGTTCAAATACGCAGAATTCGTCCTCCCGTGGGAATAGACAAAGTCGGCAGTCGAAGTCGCGACATAGCGGGCCGATTTTCTCCCCCCTAACTCGGCGCGCAAAGCGGCACCTCGAATGCTGTGCTCGCTTGATGCGATTTGCTCAATTTTATTCAGTGACTCAAAGGGCGATAATCAATTCCCCTGCCTTCCAGTCCTTGAGCTTTGGTCCCAATCTTAGCGAGGAAGACCAAACGTATAGCCAGCGCTCTACCTTCGACGAGGACAATGCGAACTTAACCCCCTCCATTGACATCGATACTTTCCCTCGTAGCCCGCTCTCGCGGTCTCAGTCGCCAGCCCGGGTAGTATCACTGTCGCAGATCTCTGAGGAGAGTCCGTTTGATAAGTTTTTGCTCTCTAAGTTGAGTCCTGCTGCCGCAGCAACAAGCTCACTTACCAACGTTGGCAGCGGCGTCTTCGGCCCCTCAAAGCAGACTTATTCCAGCCAGATTGTTACCCAAACCCAACTTGCCACCCAAGGAGCCTATCTAAACTCGCGCCTTCGCCCTCCGAACTCTGTCCTATCTGCCTTTACGCAGACGAGAGCGACGCAGCTCGGCGTCAGTGGCAACGGTAACAGCAACAGCGTCATGACTAATAGCATGCAAATCGAAGAGGACGCAATAGAGAACTCGCGAAAGTCGCCCGCACCGATCAACTCGAACTTGACAGCAAATAAAATGCCAAAGCCAGCATCGCAGCTCACGCCTTATCTACTATTTGTCTCGAGCCTGACTGAGCTATACAATTTTTCTGACTTGCACCGCTCGACTCCTTCCAAAACACCTGACGACTGGCGTCCGACAGCACAACTGCTTTCGGCCCTTTCCAGCACTCTTTTTGAAGCCGGTTCTCCAGGCGGCGACCAACAGGCACAGCTGGCCTCCGTGGTTGCGCTCTACAAACTTACGTCTAACGTCTTGGACTACTTCAAACCGGAATCCATAGGCGGAGCTGAGATAAGTAAGGCGACCACGTCCATCCTTTCTGTGATTTTAGATCCCCAACTGCGGTACAACAACTACACACAGGACACAAGCGATAGCTCAATCGGATCTGCAATCATGCTCCTCCTCACGAACTGTTTCACCTTGGAGAAGGTAACTGGGAAGAACAACAGCATCAGCGAGTTCCTAAAGGCTCACCGCAAGATGATATTCTCTCTCGGAATCTTTCGCAACTCCCCCACCAACATTCACTCTACGGCGATTTTCAATTTTTTGTCACAATTTGCCATATCTGCGGAACTGTCAGATTTTACAAACCTCGAAAGCGACGAGATTGATGAAATAAACTCCGTCCTTCCCAACCATGAGTACTTCCACGATTTTGACTTTGCCTCTTCTCCGCTGCCCAATTTGGGTCGTCGATTTCGTCTGATTTGCTTTTGTCTGAGTGTAATTCACGCAAACACCACGACTCCTCCCAATGAAGTCGAATCCGATGATGACGAAGATAATGACGGAAATAACAGCGACGCGAATATGATGAGCAGCGCCCCCTCGACGATCTTTAAGTCTTCGACTCAGGCGACCTCTGCCATCGTGCTTGCAGCCTCGCGAACTCTATCTTTCCTAACTCATGGCGGGTCAATCTTGCAGGTCCCGAGGGTCCCTCACTGTTTTTCCTATGCCTATACGACCCTTTCTCTCTCCGCGACGTCCATGTCTTTATCTGATGATTTAGATAACGGCGATGACGTATTGGACTTACATAGCGTACTGTTCAACACTACCCGGACGCGCTACGACTTCTCCCCCAACAACACCACGCTCAACTACCTACTCACTGAGATCCCTTCCTCCTCGTTCCCACCACAAGTTTACCTTCCCACTTTTGTGAACAACACGCACAACTTCATTCCGCCATCTGTTGTGAACTCCCTCCGTGATTTTGTGGTTCCTTTCTTCTCGAACTTTACCAAGCAGGCCTTCAACAGCAGGCGGTGCTGCCCAGTCACAAAGCTGCTCGTCAGTACAAGTGCAATCGCCTGCATAATACCTCCTCTCTCTCTTGCCCCATCGACCAACCTGAAGTTAGATTTTGGTACTGAGCATCTGGATGCTTTGCAAATATTGAACAGAACGTTCGACTTCATGAACAAGGTAGTCCCTAAGCTAGCAGCGAATGAGTTGAAGTTCAACGAATGTTTCACCCTGACGAGGAATTTGTTGCGGTTCATTTCCACGGTGCAGTCCAGGAATGAAAGCTTTGTACCGATGAACAGCGCGATCATTCAAAACTTCTACAAGAATTGCAAGAAAGTTGTGGTAAACTTTCCATTCTCGGAACGTCCTGCTGGCAAAGCGGAGAATAACATCAGTACACAAAAAAAGAGCAACCTAGATTTCAGCAGCGATGAGGACTCCTTTTCGGAAGAGGACGACTTTGGTGATGATAACGACGATCCGCTAAACGTATCCCAAGCGTCGTCCCGCCTCAGCAGCTTCGCCGAAGATGACTATGATTTCGCAGAGGACTCGTCTGACGATGACGAGAGATCCTCCTTTCCGCGCAAGCGCAAAAATTCGTCTGCAAAAGCAATTGGGACTGCCAAGAAGAAACATAAACAGACACGACACCAGGCGGCCCTTAGCCAAACGCAGAAAAAGAAAAAGAAGAAAGCGACCAAGAAATTCATTTATCCCTCCTCTACTGGCGCAATGCTCGCCGCGGAGTCCTGTCTGCTTCTCTCTCCCTCTAACAAGACTGTGATGACTGTAGGTCAATTCGTTGGCTGGCCTGGCGAAATCGATAAAGTTGACCATCCGGTCCGCCACCGCACGTCCTCCTCTGAAATATTGCACTGCGCTAATCTAATGACGAGCGAGGCAACGGTTCTAGCCTCATCTCGCCTGTCGACGGGCAAAAAAAATGGGGGGATGGTTGACGGTCATCCTGAAGCGGATGATGCGGACGAGGCCCCCAAGGATTGTCTCACTCCCTCGTTCTACATCATTGAGATGTTAAAGGAGTCGCTCAATCTTTCGCAAGTTTCTCACCCTTGTCACGGCGCCGGCCTGCGCCTCTTGCCCAAACTTCTCGCCATCAACGGCGAGTGTACTTCTGACGAAGACATTAGGAGCATTTTAGACGTTGTATTGGACGGTTCTAATAAGCAATCGAAGCGATCCTGGAAAAGTCGAGAGTTTCTCCGTGCTACGAGGCTGGATGTTTTTGGTCAGATGTTTCACGTATCTCCACCCAACCTCCGAGGGAACTTCGAAAAGCCACTGATTGATATCACGTTTAGCTCGCTACAAGATATCTCCGAATCTGTTCGAAGTACGGCTGGAAAGATACTGAAAAAACTATTCCATCACTTTCCGGAGGAAAAGCACGAGCTCATGTGCGCCCAGTTCTTTAGCGCGGTCATCAAATTATCTTGTCCTCTTGCTTCCAACGCACGGGAAATTCAAAAGAGCCTTGAGAAATTTTATGATAAGAAGGCCAGTAAGATTTCAAGCCAAACGTCGGCGTTAGAAAAGCAGACATTCTTGAGCTCGCAGCTCTGCTTTGAATTCAACGCGATCAATATGATTGCGTACATGATGGAGAGCAGCAACGACGAGTCTCTATTGGAGAAGTGTCTGACATTTCTAATTAAGTTGGTGAAGGCTAGGTCCGTCGATTCCTCAATTGTCGCGAACGTGTTCCGCGCCTTGGACCATGTATCGGCCGTGAAAGGATTCGAATCTATTCAAGAGATGCTCGACGACCGGATTTATTGGTTTTTCTATCAGTGGGCCAAGTTCGAGGGTGCATTGACGGGCGTTCCTCTGCTCTTCTGCGATAGTGCCAAGATGAATCTGCTGATTGACGCAGGCCTTTGTGTTAGCGTTCTCGGTGGCAAAAAAGATGCCATGACGCAAGAAGATGTTGAAGTTGACGTTGACGCGGATGATGCGGCGAAAAGTATCCCCTTCGAGATGCTCTATACTAACAGTCTGAAGGCTTACCTGAGAGTCAATGGGCATGCGGTTCTGGTCACCCTTCTTCTAGGTGACGGGGACAGTCGGTATGAGAAGCTCAAGGAGTTAAGCGGCTTCTTAAAGAACAGCAGCAGCGACGAGGCTATCAGCTCCCTGCTGTTCGACCACCTTGCTGATATTTACGCTTTCATATTCACTCTGACGACGTGCGAAAATACTGCCTACAACAAGAAGGGCGCCGATGTCCTTCATTTTATACGTTCTTGCGTGCATGATGACAAGCTGCAGGAAAATAGCCTAAAGATTCAGCATCTCGTTTGCCAGCGCGTGCTGAAGGTCTTCTACAATCAGGCTCACGTGGGGATAGGTCTCGGGGACTGTTTTGAGCACTACAATGCTGATCCTTTCATGGCGGCGATCAAGTATGTAGCCACAACGAGTTCCCGAAAAAGCAGTGATCTCGATGCCGAAAAGAGTATCTTTGAGAAGGCCGGGTGCAGCACTCCGGAATGTCTTCTCCATATAAAGAACGAATTCGACAAGTCGCGAACTGAGTTCCAGCGCGAGCGGTTGGTGGAGACACTTAATTTGGTGGTAAACGTTGTGCTCACTGACGCGCAGACTTTTAAGATGGGGGGTGGCGACTCCGTTGGAATGTGCATCCACGTCTTGCTGCTACTCCTCGGCGACGAGAAGGGCAAGACGAATCGAAGCTTCATTCTTGAGCTTCTGGTTCAGGTACTGCAAGTCTGCCTTCCCGCCGCGGGTAATGGGAAACTAAGTGTTCGCGATTCTTGTAATTTGAGCCAACTAACAAGGCATCTAAATCGGATCGTCACCATGGCCATCGAGCTTTATCACGAGACATTTCTGGCAAAAAAAAATGAAAAGAGGGGAGAGAGGGGAACCATCAAATCCGACCGCATCAATAGCTTGGGTATTGTCGGTTTGATTGAGTATGTTGAAGCGGAGGCTGCGGGAGATTATGGTGGCAATGGTGACGGTGGTGTTTGGGGTTGGGACGGTGGAGCGGATGCGGACGAGGTGAAGGACCGACTAAGTATCTTGGCTGACCATGGCGGCGGCGGCGGCGGCGGCGACTACGATGACGACAGCGGCGAACTCTTGAACATCGATGATACGAAGAGTTTAGACGCGTCTTTCCGGGATGCGGACGATGGTACCTACATCGCAAACGTAACGCTGAAGCTATTGGAGGACATTTTGATCAATTCGACCACGGCAATGGAGGAGCACTTGGGTTTCTTGGACCCCATTCCGATCCTGGATGACGTGTGTCCGAAGTTGAATACTGTACTGAGCAAGTTTCAGACGCGCATCGGAGAGAGGGAGGTAGGGGAGCTACAGAAAGAGCTCCGGCGGTTCTTGAGCCTTTGTGAGCGCTACAATCGCGAGCAAAATAGTGCGAGAAACGCAAAGTGCCAGCTCGCTAGCCTGCAGCATCTCGGGAGGGTCCTTAGGCATCACCGCAACAATCTTGAATTGAACCTCCTTGACCAGAGCAGGAGCGAAGGCAACAGCGAGACCGTCAAGTTAATCTACCTGACCCTCAAGCAACTCTGTTATTTGAGTAGAGAGGAGCCCATTGACCTGGTCAAGAACGAGGTCGGAAAGTGTTTGGGCTTGGTAGGGAGCCTAAATTTTGAGATGCTACTCGGGACTGACGGGGTCATTGGAGAGACTGAGAAGGCGCCCACTGACTTTCTGGGCGGCGACTTTTTGATGCCCTTCAAGGTGAAGATTTTGAAGATGTTGAGTAGCATTCTCTTGTCCGAGAGCGCCGACACAGCCTTGAGGGCAGTGGAGACGATCAAGGATCTGTTGAGTAGTCGTGGAGGGGGGAGGGACGTGCTGAAGGAAGTTGATGGAGGCGATAGCGGCACACTGAGCACTTTTGTCGGCGTTGGCAGCGGAGGGTCATCCATGGGCATGATGAGCATGGTGCTATCGTCCCAGCAGCTGTCGTCTCAGTACACTTGCTGGGACGAAAGCATTTGGGCGTGCTTCGAGGAAGGGACAAATGCAACGCAGGAGTGGGTAAAGAGAGTCACCACGACGCTGATACATTGCTGCTACGGCTACGAGAGTAGCAACAATAACGCTGTGCTGAGTATGAGTGGAGGGGCTAGCGGAGATGACAAGTTTCTGGGCCTTTGTGCCAACATGACCTGTGTTGACAGTGAATTTGCGGCCGCCGTCTTCCCCGCCGTCGTCGTTGATCTTTTGATGAACGGAGACGAGAATGAAGAGGAGGAAACGGATGTGAGCGAATACGTTGACGGTGTTTCGTCTGGGAGCGTCATGACGAGTTCTTCGCGAAGCAGCAGCAGAACAATTCGTCGCAAGACGCAGAGAGCTGTTATCGGTGCTGTGCACAGTACCGCTAACCGGCAGCTGACTCGGTGCTTCAACCTTCTCATACGTAACGAGCACACAAACGTCGGCGTGCTGTCAATTTTGATCGACTGCCTTAACTTTCTCCGCAACACGACCAACGATATCTTCAGCGGGAAAAAGTTCGTCCGCAATATCACCACCTTGGACGGAAGGTCGTACGATAACAATAACGACAAGAAGACAAAGGTCCGGGGCAACAGTGCCGCAGAGAAGGCCAAGCTCGAGAAGGAGACGCTGGAGTACAACCGAGGTCTCCCTCCTGTTGTTCCCTGGAGGGGGATTCCTTACGGCGTCGTTCTTGGCTTAGACGGCCTTGAGATTGGTATGGCTTGTTTGCGAGCCAAGCAACCCTGCAGCGCACTGCTGTATATGAATATGTTTTGCGATAACGAATTTGGGCATTCTGGGGCGTTTCTACAGAACCTGGATGACCGAGCCGATGAGGAGGAGATCGGTGGTGCCAGCGATTGTAGCGGGTTTGGGAAATTGAAGAATCGGAATCGGCTTGATTCTGGCCTGGGTTTGTCCCCTGATGAAACAACGGCAACGGCAACGGCAACGGCAACGGCAACGGCAACGGCAACGGCAACGGCAACGGCAACGGCAACGGCAACGACAGCAGTGACGACATCGGCCTCCAAAGATCGAAAGCAAAAGATCGATTGCCTGCAGCAAAACCTCAAGACTGCCTTTGACTTCCTCGGAGACGTCGACGCCAAGGAGGGGGTGGATGTGAGCTGCTACAGTTTCACTACTTCCAGCAAGGACGTTTACGGCCGGCTGAAGAACGAAGACGCGGGGCTGCACGGCGTTGCCCACGGCCACTTGACCCCAAGAGATCATCTGGGGGTGGCGAACAACCTCAAGTCGAACGGCTTGTCCCACGTTCTCAGCGTCTATTTGAAATCTGCCATGGCGACCTCCTACACGTGGGCCGATACACACGAGGACGATCTCGCAAGCGGCGAGCTCCGAGACATGTGGTTTGAGGGTAGCTGGAGAGCGATGGCTTGGGACGATAAGCTGCTAGAGGGTGCTGAGGGAAGCGGCGGTGTTGGGGTAGGCGGCGGTGCAGGAGGCGGTGGAGGGGGCGGCAAAAATATGCAGCAGAAGGCAAATTCGTCGCTTCTGTCAGTGAAGAATTTAGCTACCCACGTCGTTGAGGGGGGCTTTCACCAACACGTGAACAACTGCCTGAAGGCAATCGGCAAGGGAGACGAAGAGGGGTTCTACGGAAGCGTCGAGTGCGGTCGCAATTTGTTACTGAGCGAGTTTGGCAAGCGCGGCGGGAACGAAGGCCTGCTCCGAAGCGTGGCCAAGTACGGGAGTCGGCTGCAGCTTTTGCTAGAAATAGGTGATCTGGGGAAGGGAGTATGGGCGGAGAGCTGGGGCGGAGACGAGGACCGAAACAGCGACCGAAATAGCGACCGAAACGGCGACCAAAACAGCGACCGAAACAGCTTGAAAGACTGGGCGGAGTTCTGGGACAGCGGAGTCGAGGCGTACAAATCCCACAGCTACGACCAAGTCGAGGAGATGTTCGCCTCCAGAGAGGTGCTTCTAAAGTTGTTGTGCAGCAAGGGGAGGCGAAAGCAGGTCGCCCCCATTCTGTGCCGCCATCTCTACAAAATCTCGAAAGCGGGCAGGGAGGGCGGGGGAGGGGTCGGTGTTGTAGACGCCGAGAGCGCCATGAAGAGACTCCGCCGGGGGGTTTCCCTCCTGAATTTGGACGACTACAACCGGGTGCAGGTGAATTGTAGCGAGGTCGATTTTCTTTTGGAGTCCGCCAAGATTCTGTGGAAGAAGGATCGGGGGGGCGCGATACGAGTTTGCAAGGGGGTAGTCAAGATGTGCGAGGACGAGGCGAGGGCTTTGGGGACTTTGGATGGAGGGGCTGGAGGGGCTGGAGGG
>Ga0115557_1000587_pt1 | contig 25426 bp, 15 predicted proteins | sample COGITO_mtgs_1104_FD_87280 | JGI IMG/M metagenome (GOLD analysis project Ga0115557, IMG submission 87280) | Pelagic marine microbial communities from North Sea - COGITO_mtgs_110421 | ecosystem: Environmental > Aquatic > Marine > Epipelagic | place: Germany:Helgoland, sampling site Kabeltonne...
ACCTCATGACCCTCGCAATTCTTAGCTTCAAGCTCCCTCTCCTTCAGTCGATGGATCGCAGGATCAGGAAAAGTGCCCATGGCTTGAGCTGGCTTGCTGCTATCGGATGTACGATATTTGGCCTGGTTGCAGTATTTCAGTCCCACAACAAGACAGGCAAAGGCACATTCATACCTAAATTGTACAGCTTACACTCCTGGGTTGGAATCGGCACGTTTTCTTTGTTCCTTGCCCAATTCGTGGCTGGATCTCTTCTCTATGGCTTCCAACTCGGCGAAGATAGCACTCGGAAGGTGAGGAAGCGTTTGAAGCGATCAATGATTAATTCTAGCGCGACAAAGGAAGGTGCTCAATTAAATCCTATTCAATCCTATAAAAGACCAAAAATTAACCCGCCCTCATATTTTTGCCGTAACAGGAATTGATGGGAATCCACAAGTACTTTGGAAGCTTGGTCTACTTTTTATTCGGAGCCTACGATTATGCTCGGAACCCAGGAAAAGGAGGGGTTTATTGGTTGCGGTTACAGAGGCGTAACCCTAACAGAAAAGGACTCAAACCCAATTACTCACTTTTTTGATATTCCACGAGTATGCCGTGTCGGTAATTTTGTCGGCCTCCAGGCTGCATTGATGTGCTGTTTCGTTGCCTTCCTGCATAGGCCGAAGCAGTGATTGATGGGAATAGGTGGGACGACTGTGAAGGTAGTCAGGAGTTCATCAGACCCATTGCCAGCAATCCGACAGAACAGAACAGAACAGTGTTCATCTTCACAGCAACCAATGCACGCACAGCAACCATTGCAATCACAGCAATCACAGCAACCAATGCAATCACAGAGAGAAGAGAGGAAGCATAGCAGGAGAGGGAAAGCATGTTAAGGATCACAACAACAACAAAAACAGACAAAATTCCGCACCACACAAAATCATATTTTCATTTTACAAATTCTCACTTGCAAAAAGTAAAGGTTTATTACTTTTAACTTGAAATTACGTCCTTTTGTATTTGTATGCAAATGGTCCAGAGACTGTCTCGAAATTCACTTCTTCCGGATTTATATTTTTCAGCTTGAAACTTCCCCCTGCCTTCTATGCGACGATATGTCATCCTTTGAACACAACCCTCCTTGCTCTCTGACAGCTCTGACATGCCCTGGCCAGCCATCTGCGAATGCGTAAATAGTCTTGCAAAGTAGTAGTCCAATAAAACAGGAGATTTTCGCGGACAAACAAACTCTTTCTCATCTGCTTTTTCTTTCTTCTTAGGAACTACCCTAACCCTACCCTAACCCTAACAGTTATTTTTATCTTCAACTTTTGCTGTCCGTAAAGTGGAATCCCATGCCTGGTATTTCCATGTAATCCAGATGCAGTAAATTTTTGAATCTCTGCCCTCCTATCTCCGTCACCAGTATTGCAGGAATCTCCACCTTCCGCCACAATTCCCCCTGATCCTTCTTGGCAAACCCCTCGTCCCTAATGGAACCAGCCCTGCCGCAGCTACTAAAATCTTCATCGCACTGCCCATCATCGACGATAATTACTGCCACGCCCCCTGCTTCCTGTGCCATTAAGACCTTCTCTACTAACGAAATTGTACCCCTATCAAATAAGACTATTCTGTCTTTCAGATGATGCGCATTCAAAAGCCGTTCACGACCGTCGTTAGGAACTGCGTATACTAGGTCTGCCTGGACGTAATAGTCGTTCACACCTTGCGCCGCCGTTAATCCCTTCACAAATGAGCCTTCTGTCTCTGGATCCTCGCAACCCTTGCAGAACTCTATGGTTTTCAAACCCGGTGGATCCCTCCTCCTCTGTCTTGAGTGCAGGCTGACTAAGAGCGGGGGGTGTCGAAAGTCATCTGCGCTCGGTTTCATTTCTTTTTCTTCCGCCGCCCTCTTTAAATACTGCTCGTGAGCAACGTGGGCCGGTTTTCGCATGGGTTCTCTGGGAGGAGGTTTGGGACGCCGCGGAGAAGTTGATGGTACATAGGCCACGAGCAAAAGCAACAAAAGTAATTGATGTACGCAAGCCCAAGCCATCAATCCTTGGTCTTGTCCCTTTCAGTAATGTTGTAGATGGTTTAGCAAAAAATCCTTTTGGATAACTCAATATAAATGAACCTTTTCTCCACAGGACAAACGGTAAGTGGCTTGTTGAGTGGACAGAAAAAAATCAAGAAATTTTGCCTCACAAGTCGAAGGATCGTTGGTTGTATGGGAAGAGGGGAATATATATCAAGGACTTCCACTATGGCTCATATTCATTCTGAATCTCCCTCGGACCCCCCCGGAACCCTTAACATGCACCAACAATAATATAAGCACAATGGAAGACGGCAAACCCTCTAAAAAGCTGCACGTCTGTGTTTGTGGGGGTGGTAATGGTGCTCACTGTGCTGCAGGTTATATCGCGTCAAAAGGATACACTGTAAATGTAAGGTTCACTTTGAGCATCTCGAGTAAATTCCTCAACCACCGTGAACCTTCTCATACTAACTTTAATGTGCGCGTATAATCGTTTTATCCTGTAGATTTTGACACGACGACCGAACGATTGGGGGAAAGAGATAAAAGTTACGACAGCTACGAGCAGTTGGGCACACAGAGGAGACTTTGTTGGTCGCCTGAATGTCGTGAGTGACAACGCAAGGGATGTTATTCCCACTTCCCATGTAATACTTCTTGCCGCCCCCGCTCATGTACACAGTGATATTTTGAGTCAGATTAGTCCTTTCATCAACTCAAATTCCATGGTTGGCACTATTTTTGCCCAGGGAGGGTTTGACTGGATTGCCCTGGATACTCTCGGTGAGCGCCTTCTCTCAAAAATCACGCTATTTGGGATGCAGAATATTCCCTGGATCTGTAAGGTTACCAAGTACGGTCACGAATCGCGCATTCTTGGGCCCAAGCAGAAGCTCCATGTTTGCACCTTCCCCGTTGAGCGGGTTTCAAAAATGGCGGGTGTCCTCACCAATCTCTTTGACATTCCTTGCCACACCCTTCCCAATTTTTTGACCGTCACCCTGACTCCATCGAATCAGATTATTCATCCAGCGAGGTACGCAAGCATCTTTCAGGATTACGACGGTATCAAGACCTACTCCAAAGAGGAGCTTGAGGATAGAAAAGGTCTGACTCTGTATGAAGATTTTGACCCGCTGAGGTGAGTTTTGGGGGGCTGTGGAGGGTTAGGATCATCAGGTCCAAATTACCTTGATACTACTAGGCTAACTGAATACAATTGTGCATGTGTATCTTTCTTATTTGTCGTATCAGTGCTGAGAAGCTGGCGAAACTGGACAATGAACTCCAAACTATTCGAATGGCTCTCGTTCTGCGCTTCCCTCAGCTTAACCTTTCCCAACTTCCCCCCATCAAAGAGCGCATTGTCGCAGCCTACGGAAAGGATGTTGCCGATACTTCTTCCCTCCTCCAAGTGATGAGGACCAACAAAGGGTATGTGGGCTGTGCAACACCCCTGAAATCTGATTCCAACGGACGCTTCTACCCTAACGCTGACTGTCGTTTATTCTGGGAAGATATTCCTTACGGTCTGTGCATAATCAAGAATCTGGCGGAGCTGATGGGTGACATGCCGGTTCCTACTGTTTGTGAGATGATCCGCTGGCACCAGCAATTTATGGGGAAAGAATACCTGACCTCTGAAGGCAATCTCAACCCTATTACGATGATGGAAACTGGGGCCCCAGGACGGTATGGACTTCACGATATTGAAAAGATCGTAAAGACTTGCTTGCCACAACACATGATTGAGTACAATAGGCCTGTCTTCAGTGGCTGGGGGCATAATGTTGCGGCTATGTCCAAACTTTGAGATTGATGGGAAGAGACTCGTAAATAATAGATAACTTTTTGTGACATGTTCGGTATGATGATTGATAAAATGCCAAAAACACTTTCTGAAATGAATCGATACAGCGTACTGAAAAATGAATTGATACAGAATATCCGTCTTCGGGCCAATGCTTTCGGGGCGTCCGCGGGTGTGTGAGAGAGTTTGGTTGTGTATTGTGATTGTGTAGCTTCTAATAACTTTAATTAATTTTGGTTGTCGCCTTTGTTAGGAGGGATTCCTATTTAATTGTTTTTATAGCATAAAGTTCCACAATCCGTCATTATCTCAGTATTAATACAAAAGGGGTGCCCATGGTAAAATACGAATGTATCAATTCATTGCAACTGCTCTGAGATGAGGGGGCATCTCTGCGTCGCTGACAATGTCCTTGTGCGTGAAGATTTTACTGACGAAGCAACTCCCTCTGACAGTAACACTCTCGACGTTGGGCCTCTCTGTGCCAAACGCATTGGTACATAGATCGACAAGATCAAGTCTCATCATCTGCCATCCAACACCGCAGTACATTGGTAGCTCACAGATGCTGTATTCCTCCCCGTCTTCCAGAGCTGTCTCTATGACAGTCTGGCTCCTTCTATTACTGATTTTGAAAACCCTCCGCCTCGGTCCCCCGTGCGTAACAAGTCCATCCTTCCCCTCATCTACCACACACACCTCGATCTGCATGAATTTCTCTACATTTTTAACGTGCAACGTCAAATAGCGATGAATGGAGTGCTGTGGAAATGTAAACTTGACGAAAGCATCTCCTGTGACTTCTACAGTTTCCGATCTTATCTCTTTATCATCGTGGATCTCAACGATGTGAGGGCCAGATGCGGCGCCGTTGTTCAGATGTCGGCAGTGGTGTCGAGCCTGAACAATCGCAGGCAGGTCGTGGAGGTCCGAGGAATGAGGGGGTGGGAGGAGTGCATCAAAGGAATATTCTACGGTGGTTGACGCCATGTCGCTTCCCTCAAGTCGCCAATTGGTGATCTGTTGCTATTGAGTGTTTCTATAAATTTAATTGTTCAAACAGACAGACTTTAAATGGATTGCTCATCCTGCGTAACTCCGGTAACGACTCTCACCAAAATCCCTTAAAACTACTCACTCGTGTATATATTACAGTCCGTTCGCCCCATCTGATCACTAATAAGGCTAGGTTGCTCTAGGTTGTTGCTGTTAGCCATCTAATCGTCCTCCCCTCCCTCTCCTACACCTGGCTTCCACCATGGAGTTCACTCAACTCTACGCTAACCGATCTTCTACCCTTAAGAGGCTCTCCATCTTGATTTCTCAGGCGACTGAGGCCTTCCCCTTGGAATCCCTCTCTGCCAACAACATCCAGCGGCTGTACCGTGGCTCTGTTGTCCGCGCGTTGCTATCTATAAAACGAAAAGCTGCGACAAACATCCAGCGTACTTACCGCGGTTCTGTCGGAAGAGCTGTCCGTGCGAGCCGAGCCACGAATAAATCAGAAAGTGAGGAGATTGCAGTCTTCCACTACCACGCAATGATCCTTCAGAGGACGTTCAGGGGCTTCTATAGCCGGCGGTACCATCATGATTACTCTGCCAGGAAGGCTTACATTCAGAGTGTAGTGAGCAGAGGGGAGAAATTAAGAGATAAACTGGAGCAAAACCTTGTAGAACAGAGAAGGATGGAGGCTGAAGAGGAGATCAAATCCAAAGCCGAGGAGTTCCGAAAGGTTACAGCCAACCTCCACCACCTTCTCTCAACCAAAAGCATGCCTGGAATCTACAACAGCCCTTACGTGGCTGACAACCCTCCGACGGCGATGGGCATTCCTGTCGAAGATCACCTTCGGGTCGGAGTGAAAGACCTCATCCGTACCCGTATGAAGACCGTCAAGAAGCTATCAGTGGACCTCAATGGCACCAAACGCATTCCTATCAAAGTGGCAGACAGCAGGCTGTCAGTGCAGGCATCGTCGAAGTATGACGCCGTCCAGGAGGCCGAAAAGATGGATGCAAAACTTGGGAAGACCCGCTGGGCGTCGAAGAGGAACTTCATTGGGGGAGGGAAGACTGCAGACCCAGTTTACCAGAGGGGTGTGTCGGAGGGTACGCCTTACCTTGACAGCTGGAAGAACCCATTTTTCCAGAGGGGCGAGCCGCTCAAAGAAGGGGAGGTGCCACCAGGTCCAGGCCTACCATTTTATACGAGCGTTGGTGGAAACAAGAGCAGCGTGCAGCCAAATGGTGTTTTTGACGTTATACTTGATGCGGAGTTGCACGGTGGGGTTACCAATCGGAAACTCGTGAGAGAGACGGTCAAGAGAATGCAGAGCGAAAATGGAACAAGCTTTGTTACAGGAGACGAGGGGTTTGACGATGGTACATTGATCATTCCTGAGACTGCTTAAAGCGGCGGTGGTGGTTTTCTATTGGATGATTTTGGGGTTAGTTTTGTGACTGACAGGTTTTTTTTGGTGTTTTGTTTAGTATTCTGAAATATTTTATGTGCGATGCTATGCCACGGTAATAAATGAACCTAATGGAGCTGCTTTTTTGCATGCGCACCTTTGTAAAATTTCATTCTTTCAGTTATATCATCATTAATATTACAGTGATATTAAGCCGATCATTAACCAGGTTGGAAAACCGTACGGTCAAGTTCCTCATTCAACAAATTATGCTCCATGAGGATGTTTCGGTGGGCGGTCCTCGCGATGCCAAATTGCTCCTGCATCTCTTTTAGAATACTGTCTTTCTTGCCAGCGGCCATCAGCCGTATCAACATGTGCTCCAGGGCTAGATGCTCGGCCCGGAATTTGGCTCGAATATAAGGCACATGAGTCTTCTCGCTGTCACAATGTTTAGCACCGAGTCCGTAATTCTCTCCGAGCCACTTCTTCTTGAGTGAGTCCTCAAAACCGCTCTGCATGATCGAGTTGCGCGAAAGTTCACAAAGATCAGTCATACTCAGATCGAAGGTGGCACGAGCGACACTGTACTCTTCCAGCAAGGGATCGTCGGACATGTGGAACAAGAGCGGATCATCCGTGCTAAGCGTGACGTTCAAACCCCGCCGGAAGAATTTTGGAAATGGGCTGTCCTTCATCTTGCGGAACAGAAAGTTGTTGCTCAAGGGAGACACTGACAGCCCGATTTGGTCCAAGTAATACAAATGCTGCAAAGTAACTTGCTTGTCCAGGTTGATGCCGTGGTTAATGCTGTCTGCAAGGATGTAGGTCGCCGCTAGGTGCATGACATCTCCCGTCTCCCCGGCATGAGGCCGCAGCGTGAACGTGTTGAGACCCTTGGACTTGCGGATTTCATTAACAACTTTTATGTTTGCCCAAAGATAATACAGCTGCCAGCAATACGCTGGATTTTCCTCATTGGTCCATTTTTTAGGTGATGTGCAACTGCATCCTGACTCGGCATTCCCCTCATCGTCGACAGAATCGAACCCGACAATATGATTCAGTAGCTCTGCGACCTTAGGGTGCTTTTCGGGGTTGAGAGTAGCCTCAACTATCGGGACAAAAATATTCTCAAGCATTTCGTTAAAGCTTGCAGGCGAGGAAGTGGTGGGGCGCCCTTTCTTGTTCTTCCTACTGTAGATTCTCCAGAGGCGAGGAATCTGCACCAACCACCTGTTCTTACTTGAGAGTACAGGTCCGGGAAACACCCCCCCCTCCCAATCTCGCAGCACCCAGTTGGCGCACTTTTCCCACTCGTTCCGCTCCATACCGTAAATTGATAGACGCATCTCCGTAAAGCTCTTGTGGCCCTTTCCGTCCTCGTGTCTCTGCAATACCAACTTGGTTAGCTCGGCAAAGTAGCGTCCCTGGATTGCGTTGTCAACTTTTAGGAATATGCGACGCATTTGGGCAAGCTTGAAGGGGGAGTATTTGGCGTTGAAGTTGTCGAAACGTTGATACACAGAGTAGTCGGCAAGCACGTTGAAGGCGTCAATGGTTAGGTGATCCGTGTCTAATCCCGCCTTGTCAAAGACCTCTTTCAGGGTATCCCCTTCCTCCAACACGACCGTGTCTGGTTCTGTCATGAGTTTCGTCCTTACAAAATCTACAAACTGTTTGGCACTCGCCGCGGCCGCCAAGTGTATGTGGTTGTCGACCTTCGCAGTGCGAAAGAAGTCTGTCCCCAGCAACCTACTCTGTGCTTCGTTTTCTACCTGGCCATTGGCTATCTGGTGCTGCTTGAAGGCAGAATTCAGCATATGAAGCCGCTGCCAACTGAAGCTCCTCGTCGCCCCGTCACGTACAATTTCTACAAGACGATTGTAATCACTCATGAATTCCATAATGGTTGGTACAGGCGTCAAATTAGTCGGTTCACTTTCGTCTTCGTCGTAAATTTCGATTATGCTGTTTTCGCCCCACTTGTAGCTGAGGGCCTTTTTATTTGTGGCACACGGAACACCCTTGCCCACTCCCCTTTCACCCTGGTACTTCTTCCGAAATTTACGGGCCTCCTGGATCATCTGGCATGCCAGCACGTTCTCAGTAGTCATAGATCCCTCGCCATAGAAAATAAGACTCCTGGTAAAACTCAAAGCCGTCGGAGTAGACGAGGAGGTATGCCCACGTTCATGGAAACCTGCAGGGGAAGTAGGAAATCGATCCACATGCTGCTGCTTCAGAGCCGAAAGAGCGGAAGATGATGATGATTGGGCCTGCGACTGTCCAAATCCTCGAGGAGACTCGTCTTCCTCTGTTGCGGTGGCCGGTGCGGGGCTCACGGGTAAGCAGCGTTCAAGGCCAAGAGGAGACCTGGAGGCCGTGGAGGCTATTGACTCGGTCTCCAGTGACCCTCCTTCCTGGGAGGTCACCGATGCAGTGCGCAACATCTCGATCGGATCTGGTCGGGGTATACTGAATTTGTCGTTCTCGCCTTCCGCCTCGTTGACCATCGTGGATCTACGGGCAGCTATATTGTCCATATTCTCGTGCAGAGGATCGATAAGGACTGTTGCTGAGGTTGTCCTTAATGAACGAATATTTATATGGCCTAACAAATTATAATCGTTAGCGGGTGGTTGTAGGGCTTTTAGGGCTTTTACGTCGCCTTGTGGGTTTTTCAGTGGCAGCCCGTTCGTGGAATCACAAATTCCTTTTATATAATAAGGAAATCTCAAATAACACACTTACTTCTGAAATAAATCTGAAATATCTTGCCTCGACTCCCAACAAATCCCCGCCTCCGCCCCCCTCCCCCATGCTGTGTCTGAACTTATACGAACGAACTGATAAATCGCTCCAAAGGATTCCTGCATCCATGAATGAAACACCCTCTTGTTTGCCGAATATACTGCGATGAAGCGCTCAACACTCTCTCAGAGAAGTAGCGAACCGCAAAATTCAGGTTCTCAGGCGAATACGCCCCGTTTCAACTGCAGCGATCCTGTTGACTCCCCAAAAACATTTGACACGAAGGCAACAAACAAAACAACTGTGTCGAATGCGACCACGGAATCGGCCGTGTCTGCAATTAAAGATACCACCTTACTCTCAGTTCTTTGCTTGTCCTCTGATTATTACATGTCAGAGCCCACCCCACTTGAATTACCTGAGTTTAGTGCTCCTTATAGGCACCACAACTACATCTGTCCCATTGTCCGTATCTGGGGCCCTTCGACCAAAGGTAGTCATGCTACGGCCCACCAAAATTGCTGCTTACACATTCATGGGGCGTATCCATACTTGTTCTGCCGGCCTACCTTCGCTTCCATTGATGCTGATTCGGGTCCTGTCCCAGGAATTGATCACGTTCAGGAATACAAATTAGAAAACGGTAGATGTTTGAGAGTTGATTGGGATGATTACGGTTCCGTGAAGGAAGGGTTGATAGCCAACCGGTTGCTATCTGACTTGCTTGAAGATGCTTGTCAAGGTGTTCTGTCGCGTTTTGCTCAGCGCAATGCGAACAATAACAACAACACTGACAACAATGACTTTAGTCAACAAAGTAGGCCCAAAATCCCCGTTCGAGTTATTCGAAAAGTGACGATGGAGTCCGGCCGCGGTTTTTTTGGTTACTCTACTGGTGGTGCCGCCCCGTTTATACAAGTCGAATATTATGACCCATCTAAGAAATGGCTGGTAAAGTCAGTGCTGGAATCGGGGCAAATTCTCCCTTTCACCGACCTTTTGGGCACCTCAAAATCCACCCAACCCTACCCCCAACCTCCTTCCCAGCCTTCCCAAGAGCCGCCGAGAGAGAACCCGTGGGACATCTATGAAGCGCATCTTCCTTATATCGTGCAGGTATTCAAAGACCTGCGTGTTTCTGGGGCGAGTTTTATCGACGTGCGTTGGGGCTGTTTTCGAGAAAAGCTGCCACCTCGGCCGGCCAATAATGACAGACTGGACGAGTTTTTTCACAGGGATAACACGCCTCCCGATCTTATTTGGACAGCTGATGGGAACATAAGGAATTTTGCTGCTAACATGCTTGACAAGAAGGAAGACGATGCATCGTCTACGTCCTCCGAAAATGCCTTGACTGAGGAGGAGATTTTGCAGCTCTCGCAAGTTGTCGGCGACTCTTCGGACTCTGACTCCGACGATTCGGGTGCCCCCGATACGTTTGGAGATTTGTTTGGGTACGGAGGCAGGAACATCAATTTTATCCACCAAATGGAACTGAATGCCCAAAAAAGTGGTGCACGGGACGACTTACTCCAATCAGCTTCCACAAACACCCCAAGTAAATTGATAATGGACAATATAGACAACAAAAAACCGAAATATATTCGTCGGATGAGCTGTCGCTCTGACATCGAGCTCGACACTCACGTTGCGGAAATTATCAACCGTGATGTTGAAGAGCTCCACCAAAAGAATGTTAACAATCAGTCGAGACGTAAGAAATTAAATTGGAGGGGAGTGCCATCTCTTCGCGATTATTGGGAAGAAGAGCGATCGCGTTGCTCCGAATATTTGCCTCCTGGCGAAACCATCTTTTCTGAAGAAGAGTTGTCGCAGTTTGTAGACGAAATGGAATCTCAGTCGACTGCGCAAACGACCCCTCAAAAGCTTGTCCCCTCGTCCACTATTCCGTCAGATCAGACATTACCCAGGACATCAACAAGACCGGTGATGGAATTGAAAGAATCAGACGTAGCGACCGGCAATACACTCTCTGGAGTACGTGCTGTTCACTCGGTGAAGGAGCTATACCACCACACCTGTGGGGACGGTGGCAACCAGGGAAGAATATTGTACGACGCGGCGGAAGCTATTGCCCGTCGCTATGATGCTGATCTGAAGGCGAGTGATGACTACATTGCAGATAATCGCGGCCGCGGCAGGTGCAAAGTCAAGTTAGATTTTGATAGTAGTGATGATGAAGATCTAGAGGGATTGCTCATGGAGACGTACGAGAAGGGGAATGTTCTTTTGGGGGGTCCTTCCCAGTCTTCGCAAGCTTCGTCCTTCTTTGAGTCACAGTCACAGTCCCAGTCCCAGCATGCGCTGCCGACGCAGCAGGTTCAATTTACTCAATTCACGCAGGGCAATCAGCAAATTGAGGAACAAATTAAATCAATCAGGGATATTGAGAGCGATGCAAATGTTGTTCTGTCGCAGCACCAGCCGACCCAGCACACACAGGATATGCCGATGACACAAATTGACGATTTTGCCAGTGGCAGAATATTGAGTTACTTTGACAACGCGCAGCAATTGCTCGAATCTGAGGTCCAGAATCTTGCCTATGGACCCTCAGCTGGCGAATACGTGTGTGACAACCCCGATAGCGATGATGAAGAAAGTATCTATGATGAAGACGTGATTTTACAGAAGATTGTGGACTTGCAAGAGAAGAGGGAGAGTTTTGGAAAAGTTATCCAAACTCAGTCGTCCAACCACAATCTACTTACGCAACTGCAATCGACCCAGCAAGATCAAACGGGGCAATATTTTACTCCTTTTACTCTATTTACGCAAAGAGGGGGGGAGCTAGATGACGACGAAGAAGATTTAGATCATGAGGATTATGGGAATGTGGATTTGGAGGATGTGATGACAAATGACGCCAGGGTGTTGGAAGTCGATAAGAAGTTGCACGAGAATTTGAGCACTCAGATGGAATATGACGACGACAAAGACGAAGACGATGACGGCGACCGAGACGTAGACGATGACATTGGCGATGACGATAACATTGGCGATGACGATAACATTGGCGATGACGGTGACATTGGCGCTGATGAATTGCAACTATTTAGCCAGGCCTCACAGCGACGACCAAAGTTGTCTGACAAGCTTCCCCTTTCACCTCAACTTCCACTTTCGCCGCTGAGGTCGACGGCGATTGATGATCTTCTTTCTAAACCTGTTCAGAATTCTTTTTTGTCTTTCCAACTTCAAAAAGCTCCGCCCACGCCTTCCGAGGCTTTATCTTCCCTGTCAAAGACACTAAAGAAATCGAGTCTTAGACAAGAACGAGAAGAGTCCTCCACCACCGCTAATACATTTCGCCCTCTCAACGACAAACCCGATGACACGCAAATCAGCTCTGGTGCAAATTCAATGGATTTGTTGTCGGCTGCAAACACGATCTCACCGGCGAAAAACTCGCAAAGACTACCGCGAGATAAGTTGAGTAGCGTTGTGGGCCACTCTTCTGGGAGACCGTTTGCTACAGGTGCCGGTACCTTCAAAACAACGGACTACCGATCCATAAAAAAAAGGGTTATTACTATAATGTCGATCGAAATACATGTCCAGTGCCGGATTGAACAGTCTTCGAATGACAAAGACAAATCGATTGCTATGACGCCGATTTCTTCCAAGGACAGGGTTTTTGCCATTGCGTATACGTTTGCTCGAGACCCTGGGGGCGGAGATAAGCTTGAGATCCTGTACGAAGGTTGGATTTACGTTCCTGTTGCTGCGGAGCTAATGAACTCCGAGAGTGATGTTGGCCGATTACAAAGGTTGGTGATTGGGTCGACCCCCTCCAAGTCCAACTTTGAGTACTCCAAGTCAGAACGCGGCCTACTTTTGCGGTTTTCGCACCTCGTGCAACATTTCGATCCTGATATTTTAGTGTCGTGGGATCCCAAAGGGGCAGGCATCGGATATTTAATAGAACGGGGGCGCGAGCTTGGCTCCGAGGACGGCAGTAAGGAGCTTAATATGATCCGGCTGCTTGGTAGAACGCCTCTAAACACGCTAGACTCAGATCGCGTGGAAAATTTATGGGCCGATCGCGTGGGGGCCGGGTCTGAAGCAAGTCGTATTGTGGGTAGAATTGTTCTCAACGGCCTGCAGATCTTCAGTGAGGAAGTGAAGCACTTCAACGCGAGTTATCAACCTGCCATCGTTGAGCTTGTGCTTGAGAAAAAAATGCGCGATTTCGATAAGAAAGTATTAACGAGATGGTACGGAGAGGGAGGTAAATGGCGACGAAGGGTGTTGGATTTCAGGCTTGATCAGTGCAGGGCGACCTTGGAACTTCTAGACGAGCTAGATATTTTAGGAAGGGCAGGAGAAGCTGCGAGACTGTCTAATGTTGAGTTTGACAAAAGTTTTCCAGGAATCCGCGGGAGCCAGTACCGTGTCGAGGGAATCCTTGCGCGCGCATTGGAGTCTTTATATAGCGTTGACTACGGCTCAAAGGACCCAGAGTTCCTCTCCAACTTTGATGACAGCCACTCCGAGCGCAGCAGTAGTGAGTCACCGTGGAAAAAGAGGCGAGTGACTGAGATTGCCTCGGACCCGAATTCTGTCACCTCGAAAAAGAAAATTGACCCCCCCTCAGTTAAGAAGAAGTATATGTTTATGTCTCCCAGCGACGGGGTCAAGGCAACAGGAGAGGCCCTTGAACAGATTCCGATGGTAATGGAGCCCCAGAGCGGCTTTTACAACAACCCTGTCATTGTCTGCGACTTCACGGCGCTCTATCCATCCCTTGTGATCGCGTATAATTTGTGCTACAGCACCATCGGCGGAAAGATACAATACAGCTCTACCTTTGATCTCGAGAACGCGACGACATCGGGGAAGATACACTGCGTCAAGTATGATGAGAGACGGAGCGCAAGCGTGCTGCGTGATTTTATTTCCAGTGAGGCCAACGACGCGAAGGGGGAGCGCGCAATAATCGTTCCGAGTGGGGGGATATTTGTGCAAGAGCCGGTTCTGAAGGGAGGTAAGTTTGTTTTGTGGGGAATTAAGAGCAGATATTATTTTGTCTGGGGAACAGCCTGTATTCTAACAATGATAACCTGAACGCAGTATTGCCTCAGGTTCTAAACGAGATATTATGCACCCGAGCGATGTTAAAGAGGGCAAAAAAGAAGTACAAGGAGTGTGGAAAAAACGTTCCTAGCGGCATTTACAGACAGCTTGAGGCTCGCCAACTTGCCCTGAAATATGTTGCAAACGTTACATACGGGTACACTAGCGCGACCTTTAGCGGCAGGTGCTGCTGTCCGCCCGTGGCGGATGCGATTGTCGGGCTTGCCAGGGCGACGCTCACGAATGCGATTAATACTGCGAATAAGTGGGGCCAAGAAGAAACTTGGAAGGGCGCAAAAGTAGTTTACGGGGACACTGACAGTCTCTTTATTGAAATGGCTGGGCGTAGCGTGAAGGAAGCATTCGAGTTTGGACGGAAGTTATGCGATCACATTAACCACCATTCACCCGAGCCAGTGAACCTAAAGTTAGAAAAGGTTTATGATGGGTCAATGCTGCAGACGAAGAAAAGATACTGTGGGATGATGTACGAGAGCCCTACCCAGATGACTCCCGAGTTTGAGGCAAAAGGTATTGAGACTGTGCGGAAGGACCAGTGCAAGTTGGTCCAGGCGGTGCTAAAGGGTGCTCTACTTACATTTTTTAAGACAAAGGGTAAGAAGGCAGCTCTTCGTAGGTATCTTGAGCGGCAGTGGATGAGAATTTTGAGAGGACAGCTCCCCCTCAAGTATTTTATTTTTACCGGCCGTGTTCGCAGTATGTACAAGGACCAAAGCAAACTACCTGTCGCTGCCGTGTTAGCAAAGAGACTGCAACAGGAAGACCCGGGATTCGCTATTCATAATCGCGAACGGATACCGTATGTCTTGGTAACGAAGGGCGGTGGAGCAGAGAAATATTTGGTCCGCGACTGCAGCAAGACGCCGATTGAAGTGATGGAATCGTGGGGAACGAACAAAATACACTACCATCACTACGTGAGGCGAATTCTCAACCCCGCATTGTCGAGATGCTTTTCGCTTCCGGGCTGCGACGTAGATGTTGACAGATGGTTCGATGAATGTAGCAAGCCCCAGCCCAAAATACATTTCTGGCCCCACAGCAGAACAACAGTTGTTGACTTTTTCGGATGTGATGTTTGCAGCTTTTGTGGGAAAAGGGGGAAAGTTGAAGATTATTCTCAGGTATTTATTTGCGCAGATTGTTTGGCGGGTGACGGTAGGATTCGTCGCTCACTGTTTTGCTTTGAGAAGTACAACAATGCCATAAAAAGGGGAAACGAGCTTGGGCAGGTATGCTCCAGCTGTAATGGCTGCATTGAGAATTACTCCAACTTTGGTGTCGACAAAGTTGCAAGCAAGGATTTTAATCGGAATAACTTTGGTGGCCATAGCGCGAGAGGGGGGATTATCACCCCCATGGCACGCTGCGTAAATATTGATTGTGATGTTCTCTATGCGCGTCACATGGCACGTGAGGCAGAGCTTGAAGCTAAGGAGCTCCTGAAGCAGCTGAAATTAATGTAAAGGAAGACTGAAGAAGTATTTTCGTATGGGTAAAGTTCTTAAAAAGTTCTTAAACCGCACGCAACTGTGTGTTTTATTCATCCTAATCACTCAAGCTACAGATCGGCGCTGGGCTGAGGGGTGAAGTTGCTCTCACTGGGCATGCCCCCATATGGCGAGTCAAAGCCTCCGTCAGCGGCGCTATTACTCACAAAAAGCTCCTCAAAGGCACCCGGGTAAGAACTGCACAAAGCGCGAATCCCGAGAATTGCGACAAGGGTGATGATCGCCATGGCAACGCCGAATCCATGCATGCCAAACAGAAACAGGGAAACAAATACATCAACCATGAATCTGCCCTTGAAGGTGTACTGTATTATGTGAGCAAGTATAATTTGTGAAGTGTTAGTAGACAAAACGGCAAATTGTCTTCTCCCGCAGTATTCCCACATAACCCTCGACCCCAGCTTACCAGAAACTCAGCATGTGTATTGAGCTTTTCGTTCAAGGAGACTGGTTGCTGAAGGATGGAGATGATGACAGTCAGACAGCAGACCGTACTGTAAAATCCGATTATAACCTGCAAGTAGGGTCCACCAAACATGAAGATGGTGCTGCATAGGGCATTGAGAAAATAGATGAGGACCGATAGACCCCGGAAACCAGAAACAACCTCTGCCGCGCAAGGAGGGCTTTGTGTTAGTAACATTCCAAAAAGGTCAGATCAATAAGGCACTCACGTTGATCATCCATTGTATAATGTTGTTGCTCGAACCACAGAAAAACAGTTTCGATAAGAGTTAAAGGGATGCCTTGCAAGTTGCAACTGTGTCCTCCGAGTTTTGATTGAGCGGCACAAGTGAACAATATTACGCTGGAAGTTATCGGTACAAACTTGCTATCGTTACATATTATCGTAATAGGTTATGCCTCTGCCTGAGGATTGCCATCACCGGCGTTAAAATCCTTCTCTGCAAGATAAAAACGTCCATCAGACCCTTCAACCATGTTCTTCACTTCAGTCACATCAGGCAAGAAGCTCTTCTGGTCTAAGCCTCTCAGTGGTGGCTTCTTGATCTTTTCTGGGCTGTTGATTTGAAAGCCCCCGCCATAAGTCATGCCAGAGTTAATATCTAGCCTACCAACATTTTTCACTGGAAGGTCCCCACCAATCCCAGCTGCTAAGCTGCTGGGATCGTACGTGTCGTTCGGTGTGGTGCTGGGCCTGCTGCCGTTGCCATCCATATGATAGTGATGGTGTTTCAGCTCCATACCGGCTTTGACCGCCCAAGTTGCATCTTCGCCTCCCTGCATTGTGGCACCTGGATTTCTGGCCATGTCTTTGACAACCTCGCTGTTCTGCATACGTGATTTGTGCATGATTATGACGCTAGGCGCTGTCGTCGGTACAGGCCCTTGCTGAGCGAAAACAGGTGGCAGGGAAAACTGCTCCTGCTGTTCCCTCTCCTGCTGGGTAATCAGCGTTGGCTGTTGGAGTGGGGAAGTCAGGTTCAGTGGCGCCGAGGCACCTATCTGAGGAAGGGGAGTTCTGGTTGGGCTAGTTTCAATATCTGCTTCCCCTTCATTGAACTGGTAATTTACGTTTTGCTGGTTATTGTGCTGCTGATGCTGATGCTGATGCTGATGCTGATGCTGATGCTGATGCTGATGCTGATGCTGATGCTGATGCTGATGCTGATGCTGATGCTGCATCGGCTGCTGCTGCTGCACATTCATTGACGGCGTCTGGCCGTTCACATTCGCTGCTTGAACTGCTCTTATCATAACGTCGTCATCTCTCGTCACGGCCATCTGTGCTGCTGCGCTATTACCAGCCCCCTCTTCAGATTGTAGTTGTGGTTGTCCTGTGGCACCAAAGGTCGACGATGGCACTCCATCGTCAACCGCGGTTGTGGCTGTGGCCACGGACGGCGCCTCCCTTGGCGCCATTTGCATTTCAACATGATCAAAATTTGATCGACTATCCTTCATTGCTGCAGGGTTCTCTCCCCCAGCATCCATCCTAATCCCACCGGCCAACCCTTTCCATTTCCCAGCATTAGGGGGGATGTTCTCACTGTCGCTCGGACCGCCTCCTCCCCCTGCTCTCATCATCATTTCTACTTGGTTGGCGTGGCCCGTCATTTGTTGGTTTAGTCCTTCTACCATCCTCTTGAGGTCAGCAACGTCCTTTTCCAGCACTCCGAATTCCGCATGCTTATCCACCTTCTTGTGAAGCTCGTGTTCCAGGTGGTGTTTGGTGGGGTAATCCGCTAGCATTGACTCCAGTTCTTCAGGGTCAAATCCCTCACCACCCATCCCACCTTCGCTAAGCATGTTGGTCTGGTGTTGCACGAACTGCTTCCTTAGTGCGGCTATCTCTGTCTTGTCAGCCTTGTCCTGCTTCAAACTCTCGCACATCTGGTTCAAGTTACCTGTCACTGCCTTAAAGTCAGCCTCGTCGCTCTCTGTACTGTTGAGAGCGGACTGCAAATGATCAATGATCTCTTCAAATTTACTCTCAAGCTTAGCATCGACATCCTCCTTGGCAATCTTCTCAAACAGTTCTCGCTGGACAGTGTCAAGGGTTTCTTTGATGCCATCCTGGGAACGCCTGATGTCAACCAGGTCAATCCCTGCTTGCTCTTCTTTCCACTCCATAAGACCCTTAAAGTCTACCCTCATCACCAGGAGGTCCTCGACCATCTGGTCGTCCAGCTTATCCATGACGCCGGATTGAGCCTCAATAGTTGATGCCGTCTCCTCCTTGAACGACTCCAGTGTGGTCACAGATTGAGTGAAGCCATCAACGACCTCGTTAAGCGGCTTCTCCGTTCCATCGTTATTCTTGTGAGCAATCTGGTCACTCGTAATGTTGATGGTGCCAGGCATCTCGACTACTTGCTGTTCAAGCTTCTCGTTTGCAACTGTCAATGTTTGGAGACTAGTGGTTGCAGTCTCCAAGTTAGTAGTAATGTCAGCCTTGAACTCAGTGAACTTCGTTCCCTGAACTTCCAACGTTTTGTTCATCGTTAACAAACTTTCCTCCTGCCTGTTCACCTTCAGCACAGTCTCGTCCAGATCAACAATCTTCTCTTTGAAGGTGGTGATGTGATTCTCCATCTCCTCAACTTTCTCAACAGCGTCTTGGAATGCACCCACCTGCCCCTGCATATGGCTTATTGTTTCCGCTTGATTTGTGATTGTCTGTTGCATTTCCGCCATTTTTTCCTCGGATTTGTGGAAGGCCAGTTGCATCATTCTGATAATCTGATTCTGCTCCCGCACAGCTCGGAGAAGAGTCTGCGGATCAACATAGGGCTCGTCAAGTACTTTCTTACCCTCGAGCGCGTCAGCTAGACTTTCTAGCTTCATATCTGTCTCTGGACCGAGCGAGAATTTCTTCGCCGGCATGATCCTGGTGCTTTCTAGCCAGTGTTATTGGGCACCTTCAGGAGTTGGAAGAGCAGGGGACAAAAAAGGCCCCTTTCGGGTTTTGTGAATTCTGGCCAGTCGAGTAGATCAAATAAGAGTCTACAGGACGTGCGTGCGACAGCAATAAATTTTCACGTCTGAAATGGAGAATCTGGAACGCAGCTCAACTGATTGTCGTGTCCGTTTTGAGTTTATACATAAAGATGGCTCCAAAGGGGAAAAAGGGCGGAAAAACCGCTCCTGAGGAGTCGTCAACTCCTACTTTGGAACTTCCTAGGGATCAGCTAGAGAAGAGAAAGAACCCACGGACAACACAGCCGCTCAAGCAACGTTATCTCCCAAACCCAATTAACTTGGATGGCCTGCCCGAGTGGGATGAGGATCTGATTAAAAGCGAGGCTTTCTGGGAGGTTGGGGTTGAGAAGGGTGGGGAAGAGGAGAGCGGGAGTAGAGGCTTCGTGAATCACACTGCCAAATTCACCATCCCGAAGCAATTGCAGCGTTCGTCAGAAGTGGTTTGGAAACGATGCAAGGACTTCATGGATTTGGGTGTTGATGAAACCGCTGGAGACGCTCCACCTGCGGATACCAAGAAGAAGGACGCGAAGAAGGACGACAAAAAGAAAGGTGGGGGAGTTGGGGAAGCGAGCATTAAAGTGTGGGAAGAAAGGGTTGTGGATGAAGTTACCAAGAAGGTGCTGCCACAGGTGTTGAAGTTGTCTTCAGCTACGCCTAGTGCCGATAGCTTACTCCCTCCTGCTCCTATTTTGCCCACGACTACCGCTGATCGAGCTGGAGAGGGTGCTGGAGCAGAAGAAGCCACTGGTGGTGGTGATGGTGAAAACACAGAGGGTGATGAAGGCACACCCTCTCCCCCAACCGCGAAATCCCAGGCTACGCTCCCTGAACCCGATATTACGCTCCCTGTTATCAAAGCCGACCCCACTCCGCGTTCGACAACCATGAATACTATCCGCTCCACCAACAAATTCGACTTTCTGAAGAGTTTTACCCCGGACCAAATCAAGCAGATCAGGGATAGCGAGGTGATGGCAGAAGAAGCGCGAGTTGCGTATGAACGGGAGAAGGAACTGAAAGAGCAGGAAACTGCTAGATTAAAAGAAGAGAAGGAAAAGGCGGAGGGGAGTGAGGGAATTTCGCCTGAGGAAGAGACACCCAAGGGAGGAGAAAGTGAGGGTGGTGGGGGCGATGGAGGGGTAGGTGGCGAGGTAGAGCCAGAGCTCCCACAGCCAATCCAAAAGTCTACTCTGAATCGAGAGGGAGGCGAGGTTGATTCAGTCATGGCAAGTATTTTCAGGTGTTTGAGCAACTTTGTGGGGAGCTTCAGCAGCGCCCCTGAGCCGCCAGCTGTCAACGCCGAGACAGGCGAGGTGGAGGGGGCAGTGTCCCCTTCCAAAACCCCCTTTTTGTGGGAGGCCATTCACCCTCAGGACAAGAGGGGAAAGCCTGTTTACAATCCCGACGGAAAGTATGCGGTCAAGGTTTTCGTTGGTGGAAAGTGGCGTATGTTGGAGATCAACGATAGCATGCCACTGGGCGCTTACGACGAGCCTTTGATTTTATCCAGCGGTAAAGAGGGAGAAATATGGCCTATGATCCTGTCCAAAGCATGCTATTATTTGTGGGATGTCACCGGTGCCAGGATTAAGAGTGACTCTGTCATCAATAACAGCAGCAGCGATGAGCTTAGGGAGAACGCCAGTTTTGCTGCCTTCTGCATGTCTGTTTTGACGGGGTGGCTACCCCAGACAACAACTACCTCGCCGTCTCTCTCGGATCTCAGGGATAGTGGAGTGCTTGAGTCCAACGCTAATGAGTTCCTAGTACACATTCCATCCGTTGAGGATGACGCAGCTTTACCACAGCGCGACAGCCCCCAGAAAAAACTTGCTCAGATTTTGAGCCCCAATAAGAAAAAGAAGAAGAGAAAGGCCAAGAAACCTCCCCCACCTCACCCTATTAGCGTCGAAGAGGCACTGAGAAATAGCCACAATAGAATTGTGGAGATCAGAGAGAGCATGCTTGGAGCCAAACCTGGGGAGAGCGTCGTGGTCTTTTACGACAGCTTGCACAATTTGCAGATCCTGCCGATATTGGCCATTGGCCACATTGATGAAAGCGAGTCGCCCCTGCTATTGTTGAGTTGGGACTGCGAGCAACCAACCTGCCCGCCGTACAACAGCAAGAATGTAATTCCGCATCTCCCAATACCGCCAACGCCGCAGATGCTGTGGATGACTGTGGATGACCTGGCTCAGGCTGATTGTAGGGTTGTCAATATGAGCACCTTTAACGGTGTTCAAGAGGTTTCAAACTTGCAGTTTACGTTGCCACTGCCTGCAGGCGAATATGTGAATGTCGATGACAGGGTAGCGGGGGAGGAAGAGGGCAGCGGGGAAGGAGAGGAAGAGAAGAAGAAGGATTTGGTTGATGAAGGTTACAGACGTCCGATCAATTTGGCGCCGACTCTATTGCATGTGGACGTGGAGGGGATTCAGAAGAAACGGCTTACCCCTGATGGTCCCCCTAGGCTGGTCATTGCGGGACCCCCTGCCGGCGGAAAGGGAACACAGTGTGCAAACATCGTTGAAAAGTACGGAGTTGTACATTTGAGCACTGGCGATATGCTTAGGGCAGCTGTTGCGGCTGAAAGTGAAGTAGGACTGAAAGCGAAGGAGTGCATGGAGGCCGGAGAGCTGGTTCCGGACGATGTTATCACCAATGTCGTCTTGGAGAGGTTGAAAGAGGAGGACTGCCAGAGCAAAGGGTGGCTACTGGACGGTTTTCCCAGGACTGAGGCCCAGGCCGAAAGTTTGAACGCAGCGACCAAGGAAGAGGGGTCGTCTATTTTGCCCGTGGATGCGTTCATTCTTCTCGAGGTTCCTAGTGAGACTCTGGTGGAGAGAGTGGTGGGAAGAAGGAGCGATCCCGAAACTGGCAAGATCTACCACATGAAATTCAACCCTCCTGAGGACGAGGAAATAGCAAATAGGCTGGTGCAGAGGGCCGATGACACAGAAGAAGCCATCGTGGTGAGGATCGAGGCTTTCAATGCCAATACGGCCGGAGTTCTCGGGAAATTCGACGAGAGGGTGATTAAAAAGATTGACGGGTCAGGACAAGTGGAAGAGATTGGACAAAGCGTCTTGGTCAGCATTGAAGACCTCGTGAATCCAGCGGAGGTTTCTGCAAAGTTACACGTTTGTCTCAGTTGTAACAGTCATGACGCAAGTGCGAGTGAGAGCGCGAATGAAGGTGTTCTTGAATTTGTCGATGCGGAACAACCGGAAGTTACTGGCCCGGTAGAAGAGCAACCTTCCGTTGCTTTGAGTGAACGCTCCGTTGTTTTTGCCCAAGATAGCGAGGTGGCCCCCCCGACAGAGGCCTGGAAGACGAACCTGGCGGAGGTGTGCGATTGTACTAGACTAACACTGACCGACTATTATGATGCCAGTGTTCAGCACACAGTCGTGGTGGACGCAACGGATTCGCTGAACTTGAGGGATATTGTCATCCCGAATGTCTCACCGAGCGGGAGCAGCTTGTTCGTCGTGAAGTTAGAGAGTCCATTTGGGGCGACTGTCACAGCACACTGCTCGACCAAGGTCACTATCGGAGAGGCCGACGAACTGTTTAGTGGAAAGGTTGGTGGCGCCGTCGCCAGCAGCAAGGGTTCCACCCCCGCGCAGTTCGCGGGAGATTACAATGTCATGTTCAGGAAGGTGCTCAATTTCGAGACGGAGACAGAAATGAACTGCAATTTGTTTGTCGATGATCCAATCTTAAGCGACTTTGTGGAGCTTGCCCTTTTGGAGGAGGGTGGGCGGGAAAGAAGAGCCTGTGGCCTGAGCTTCGAGAAAACTTTGGTGAAGGGGAAGGTTACTTTTGTGGGGAGTGTAAGCAGCAAGGTGTGCGACCTACCGAGGTTTGACTGGAAGATAACCTGCCTCAGCGAGAAATCGGGGGGAGACTTTGCGGATGAGAATGTCGACATTCGGAGCCATTTTGGGGGTGTTTACACACCTAACAAATACTTGAGATTCTTCAGGGACGTTTTAACCGTACCGTTTGGGGTGCAAGAGGAGGGGGGAGAGGAGGGCGCGCAAAAGAACAAGAACTCGCCTCTGACGCTGCGCTTTTTCTGTGGGGATGGTGGGTTGTTCTGCAGGTTCAGGGTCTTTTCGGAAGATGGAGAGACGCTCCTGTTCGACGGGAGGGGCAAGAATGGCATCGTCTGTGGAAGCTTGGTAGAGGTGGAGAATGTGGCGACGAAAGGTGGAGCGGGAGGAGAAGGAGATGGTGATGGTGATGGTGGTGGTGATGGTGAAGGGGAGGAGAAGAAGGAGGGAGAAAATGATACGGCAGAGAAGACCTGCAGAAGGTTTATTGTAGAGGCCATCATAGACGAGGAGCGTTGCGTAGTTCCTGAAGAACTGAGAAGCATCAGGCCCTACTACTTTGCACCCACTGTGAAGGCAAGGAAAGATGACTCGGCTGCTGCTGGCGATGAGGGGGAGGTCGAAATAGCAAGCGGGATCCCAGCCGTCGAAGGGGCGGGAGAGGAGGATTTGCTCTGGTATTTGAACATCACATCCGCCGAGCCAATTTACCTGAGCAACGATATGAAACAACTGAACTTATTTCAGAAGCTGAGGAGCGGTTGGGAAGAGGCTGACCCCGGTAGGAGTAAGAGGGCAGATGTCATCAGGGCTCAGTTCCTGGCCAAGAAGGAAAGCGGAGGAAAGGGAAGAGGACTAAAGCTTTTGGAAAAGGACGAAGATGGTTCGTGGGTTGACCCCACCGCGGAGGAAGAAAAGGGGAAGAAGGGAAAGGGAAAAGGGAAAAAAGGAGAGGAAAAAGGGACTGAGGGAGGGGGGGGAGAGGTGCTGACCAGGGATGAGGAGACGAAGGAATTCGATTTGACATTATTGATGAACGTGGCAGAAAGGGCCAAGGCACTCAAGATTGATGTCGTCAACGAATGCAAGAGGGAGGTGGTGAGAGCCGAGGTGCTACATGCTGTGGAGAACAGAAAAATCGGGGAGAAAGGTGTCGAGGATGGCGTCGTGCTCATTAGCAGAGATGACATCGCCCAGAGAGGAAAGCAAATCGACGAGGCCATCAAGCTCAATGACGAGAAAATAGATGGATTGAAAGAGGGACTGACAAAGGGCTTGGAGAGGAGTCTACACGAACTGGAGGAGCAGAAGAGGATCATCACACTACAAAGAAGAGAAGAGTTGGAGGTGAAAATGAGTGCTCTCGCCGATGAGAGGGAGGATTACAGGCTCCAAGTGTTGAAACGCGAGGCTGACTTCGTTGCCAAGCACACTGCAGAGAGAGATACCGTCGAGGCAGAGAAAGATAGAGTCGCCAAGGAGAATATCGAAGCCGAGAAGGAGTTCGCAAAGAACAAGAAGGCCAAGAAGTGAGAATGATGAATTGATGAGGGGCTGAAAAATTATTATTATTAATGTAATACTATGGTTTTGTTACGACAACATTTATGATTACGAGTTACATGCATATCCAGCCAAAAAGGGACTGTGTTTGGATTTTCGTTTCTCTTTATCGTCGTTTCTCCAGTTCTCTTTTTGTTAGTTTTTGTTCTTGGGTTTCTGTTCATGTTCCTGTGTGTGTGTGTTTGCTGTTCGTTTGCCGTTTTCGATCTCGTGGGTGACTTTCTTCGAGCTCTGGGCCTCGGCCCGGAGCATCAATTCAAGTTGAATTTATACAGAGAAGATTAGCATGGCCCCTTCGCAAAGATGACACGCACAAATCAAGAGATTCGATTTCTTCTTGTTGTGATGAAAATAATAATTTCTTCTGGAATTTTGAAAATTTTTTATTTCGTTTACTTAAATACATTTTTTATATACAAGTTCCTATAATTATGCTATTTATATATATTTTAGTACTTTTTGAATTCAATAATTTTCAATAAATTAATAAAAAAATGTATTATTATTTTTGATGATGAAATTGAAATATTTTAAATATTAATAATCATAATATATTCTTACTAAAATTATTTGAATATTATTTATTCTGAAAAATTTTATTATATACTTAAATAATATTATGAAAGGAAATTGTATTACAAAAATGTTTTTAAGTAAACGAAATTTCAATTTTTCAATTGTGTTGGGTTAAATTGTTAGCTTGTTAACGGTTGGAATCTTAGAAAGGGGTTGGAGAAAAAGGGGGGGAGATCCAGATTTTAGGTCAGAGATTTCCTTGGAGATAGCTATTCAACTCAACAATTTTGTCAAAGCTCAGCAGGGAATTATTATCTAACAAGGGGGTGTGCAGCAGGGAATTATTATCTAACAGGGGGGTGTGTGGTTATTGTTACATTATTATCTAACATTGACTAAGGTAAGTCAAGTTAACAACAT